>Ga0116229_10002101_pt1 | contig 32001 bp, 20 predicted proteins | sample S1TSphgellanicum_3_FD_87313 | JGI IMG/M metagenome (GOLD analysis project Ga0116229, IMG submission 87313) | Host-associated microbial communities from peat moss isolated from Minnesota, USA - S1T2_Fc - Sphagnum magellanicum MG | ecosystem: Host-associated > Plants > Peat moss > Unclassified...
ACAGCTGGTGGAATCTTAGGCAAGGTTTTAGGGCTTAACATGTTTACTGAAAACCGATCAATTCCCTCAAGAAACTCGTTGTTACTGTAATTGTTCTTCTACACCACCAAAATGGTGGATGTTCTGTTGTTGCTACTGCTGCTGCTTTTGTTGATAGTTGCCACTTGTTTTCATTAATGGCAATCCATTAGTTGAATTCATTTGCATTCATGTGTTATCTCCTTTATGTAATTCATTTTTTGTTTCATCCAAGCTCCGACACATTTTATCATCCATTTTTTAGTTGATGGTCACTAACGTGGTTGAATACTAAACTAGTGAAGTTAGCACACATGTGAAGTTGGGAAGTGCTTCTTACTATTCATTGAAAGTGTAAGTTGTAAAATTGAAGAGATTTTGTGGATGTTAAGAATATTCAGCAATTGTCCACGTAGTCAAAATTGTTTTCAATTATTTACCAATTATGTAGACAAGTCAACTAAAATGGGAATCATCAATATATATATTTTTAATTAAAAAATCCCAATTGCAAACGACGTGCAGTTGAGAACATTTTGATTAAAAAAAGGTTGTTTTCTACAAGTGAAACAACAATATTCCAATGATTGAATGATGGCCATGAGATGTGCTTAAAACGCCTACACAATTTCCTTAGCTATAGTGATGTAACTCAAAACATTAAATTTAAAAGGAAACCAAACATGGACTTTGTGACTTGAAATTTAAATGCTTTGAAATTCAACATGTTTCAATCCATGTTTCAGATACCTTTATAAATGAGGATTTATGTTTTTAAACAAATTATTTCTTCATTACTATTCAAACCAAATTTCATGTTTTTACAACTCAACTGGCAAGTTTCAAAAAACTTAAACACATTTTGCAAGTGCATATTTGTCTTTTATGGATGGTAATGTCATTTTGGGATGTTTCTAAATTTATTTTTCTAAGTTTTTTAGTTTATGTTTCTAAGTCTCACATTCCTAGATGCATCTGCTCAGCATCTTGTTTATCTTGTGGGGCAAATTTATGTTGTAACCATTATGAGTTCTCCAAGGTCCTTTTTTCTAACTTCACGACAAGTTTTTAAATTCAAAAGTCCATGTTTCGAAAGGTCATGCTTTTACACAAATTCTTATTCCTTTCATCTTTTACACGAAAATTTATTTTCTCAAATTACCAAATTTTAAGATCTGCACCCAAACTAGTAAAAAGTTGTGCTACCAAACCCAATAAGGTTTGTGAAGTTTTTCTAAGATTTCAAGCTCCTCACACTATCCATACCCACTTCCATTATTTCAAAAATATTACAAACATTCAATTTATTTTCCATTTTCCCACCATCTACTAAGACTAATCATTTTTTTCCTCCCAACAAAAGTTGTAAAAACAAGTATTCTCAAGATTTGAACCAAAAATTATGTTCGGAAGAGAAAGCCTCAAATGATCCAAATCTGCCCTTTAAAGAAAATGAGAAAGAAGGAGGTGAAGGAAGATTCTAATTCGGTGATCAATGGAAGGCTCCAATGCTTGGTGGCCCATGGGAGGTTCCATTGCTTGGTGGCTCCTGAAAGATTCCATTGTTTGGTGGCCCTTGAAAGGTTCCATTGCTTGGTAGCCCTTGAAAGGTTCCATTGCTTGATATTGAATGGAAAGAGAAGGAGAAACACCTTTTCCCCTCTTCCCACTTCCCCCCAACAAATTTTACTTAAACCTTCATTTTTCCATTGATTTTAAAATTTTATTTCATCGTGGTTCTAGGCCATTACTTATGCATTTCCTTTTTTTTTTTTGGATCTATAAATTACAACCATGCATTTCAATGTAATAAAATTTCCACACATTATTGTCGATTTGATTTTGATTTTGATTTGTTTTCCTTTCCTTGAAATTATGGTGTCATGTATGGCCACATCTTATTCGCCTTAAGTTGCACAAGTGAATGAAAAACCAGTTTTTGAGTCATCTTTAGATTTGACATTGACGTAACATCCTCGTGATGAAGATCTTAAACTACGAGAGGTGCACACCTTGTCTTCAAGTTGATCCCCCTTAAGCTTGGTATTATCGTGTTTTTTCGAACTCTCGCACCCTAGTCATTTTGTTGCAAGTTGACCCCGCTTTTAATGATGAACCTGAAACTGTCTATGAAGGTTGTTACGAGACTAAAGACATTTTAATCTTCGCATAATTGTCAATTCTTGGCATTGGACATTATCGTTGGTTGTGTGGTCCGATTCGTTGACTGCCTCTTAATAGCAAGGTGGATTACTTAATTCGTATCATTCGATGCATCCTAGATTTTTTGTAGTTATGAATTATCACTATGGCATAGCCTAAGACTCAACATGTAGCTCCTTGTTGAACTTATCCATAATCTGAATAAATGTTCCATTCATTATGAAACTCATGTTGCCATTACCACCTTATCACACTATTTATTTAATCGTTAAGTTGTCTTGAATTAATCTTATGTTCATAAGGCTTGAAGATTGTTCTATCTTTATTAGACCTTTCATCGACACCCCTTTAATTGCTTCATGAATATCAAACATCCTTGTTATTCACCAAATACTAAAATAAGACCAATGTTTTGCTAAATACCACAAATTTTGGTGTCTATTTTTAACCCCAACCCTTTAAAGATTTTTCACCCCTAATTACGTAATTGAAGTTTTAAAACTATGGTTACCAGCTTTTTGTTGAAAAAAGAAATAACCTAACACCTTATTCACTAATATCGAATTTTAGAAAAAAAAACAACCCCCCACGCAACCATGCGCATTCATCAATCCTTATTTTAAGATGAAGTTGTTAAATCCCTAATAACCTTACCACACTCAAGTATTCCTGATGTAACTTTTAAAAATTAAGACTACCACACATGGTTGTGTTGATATGGCTGGCACAATAGTAGTAGTTTGAATTGTTATTTGGTTGTTGAGCTCCATGACTTCCACCATGACCTCCATGACTTCCTCCTCCTCTAAAGTTTCTTTGTTCACCTCCATGAGGTTAACTTTCATGTTCATGATGTCCACCATATGGCTTCCATGTCGACTTCGAAATGAAGTTTTACCACCTCTACTTTTACCTCTTTTAACATTTGAGTAGAAAACACTTTCTTGTGATCCTCCATTGGATGAAGTACCAATAATTTTCATTTCTTCATTTATTAGTAGGGTTATTAAATCTTGGAAATCGAAAAATGTTTCTTGAACTACAATTGAAATACAAAACTGGCTATAGTCTTTTCCAAATCCATTCAAGGTCATGGCCACTAGATCTTCATCATCTACAGGGGCTCCTATAGATGTAAAAACATCTGTAAGGTTTTTCACCTTTGTAGAATAGTCATTAATGTTCATTTTGTTTTTATGTATGCAACTTTTGCTTGAATTGCATTTTGTGGGGTTGTGTATTAGTGTTGTACATCTTCACCAATGTATCCCAACCTTGTTTGAGTGATTTTGCATCTTGAATATGCATAATCATGGAATTAGACATTCACAGAAAGTCAATACAAGATTTTCTTAATTTTTTCATGTTAAGTTTTATTGGCTTGAATTTGTTGTTGTGTGGGGTTTTTTAGGAGAGGAGGTTCTTTCTCATCATTAGTTATGAATTCCTAATAACCATTCCCCATCAAAAAATTCATAATCCTAAATTTCCACATTTGGAAATTGTTGTTTAATTTCTCAATTGCAATTTGAGAAAGATTGTTTGTCATTTTTGAAGGCAACATAATGTTTTTTTGGGGTTTCATAAATGATTTGTTTCAAAAATGATTTTATTGCCTTCCTTGGGTTTTTAGGGTTAGGATTAGGGTTAGGGTTAGGGTTGAACAAGATGGACCTTGCACATGTATGTATGTCTTGAGTATTATATGAAATTTTATACTATACATAGGTTTGACATATATGTACATATTTCATATAATATTTTGTATGGTATTAAGTACATGATTACATAATAAACTTTTGTATGAAGGTCTTGATGATGTATTTGTGTTTCACAATATTCAAACTCCTTCCTTCAAGTTCTCCCAAATTGTATTTGTTTCATTTCAAAATTTGCTCCTTCTCAATGTAAACTTTTGTCACAACAACTTTGCAAAGCTACACCACTCACATATGATGTTGGATCGATCTGAAATTTTAGTGAAACATAAAAAATTATGTCTATTGATCATCTTTTGAAATTTCAGGTCATTTAACTTCATAAAATGAGAGATCTTACTATTTCCTTGAAATCACCTCAAATTGGGACATGAACACAAAATGACTTACAACTCGTTCCCAACAACTCCAAACTCCTTAATATTTTGAAAAACACATCAAATATATGTCTTTTATTTTTTCTCAAAATTTTAGCTTTATTGATGATGATCACAAAGAGATATCGTTTTCAAAAGAAATTGATTTCAAAACTGAGGCTGAAACTTTAGATACTTGAATCTTTCTCATACATATCAAATGACATGAAATTTCTTTCACATATATATTCCTTTATTATTTTTAAGATCTCAAAGTTGCAAATCCCAAAATGCTCAAATAAAGGAGATATGACCAAAAAAACCAGATCTGACACAGAGTTTTCAAAAGCTCATAAATCTCCCAAAACATATCCTTTTCTTTTGGAATTTTAAAAATATAAGTGTCTTATAGTCTTCTATAATCTTTCAAAATTTTATTGTAAGATCTTTTCATGGTAGATCTAAATATAGATTTAAAATCCTGACTTTCACAACCTTTGATATGTTGATTTCCTTTCGCTTCTTTTCTTTTTTTTCTCTTCACATTCTTTCCCTTCCTCTTTTCTCTTTTGCATTTGACAAAGTCCTATGATATTATTAAAGACTTTCAAGCTCTAGTTCTAGAGATTTTCTAGCTCTACATTTCCTTTAACTTTTTCATCAAACAACCTAAACTCTGATACCATGTTAACAAGTAGGAAATCTAGTCAAGTGCAAACATAAATCTTTATTGAAAGGAAACTAAAACATGATGCTCACAACATGGAACATAACATTAAGAACTTTTCAAGGTTCTTGTCACATGAAATACACAAACTTGTGCAATGAAGAAAAGAAAGTCAAACATCAACATCAAGGTATTTAACTAAAAGGCCAAACCACAAATAACCAAACTAGTATAAATAAAGAAAGTAAATCAACCTTGTGAAAATAACTTAGTTACTTTCCTATTCCAGTAACTAATGAAACCTAATTAGTTGACCTTAAATTTACAACAATGACAAGCTTTATATTTGCAATAACAATAACAAACTTTATTTGTCAAAAGCAAAAAACCCTTGTTCAAACTTTCATTCATTACAACAAAACTTTGTAAGCCCCTAAACCCAATAATATTGCTAGAAAAAAACTTACCATCTTGATTCATAGAATTGTTATTTACTAGAAATCCCGCCATCACTTGAAGCTTTAGAAGATCCCACCATCATTGATGACATCACATTAAACATAAAACTTTAAAGTTCTAGTCACCATCTCCAAACATTGTCAAAACTTCAACAAGGTAGCTTATCCGTTGTTGCAATGCAAAGAGATGACAAACTTGCATTCTTGCATTCAATTTAAGGTCGAATAGGGTTCTAGCTACCTATTAGTGATAGGGAAATTTAATATATGGGAATTAAAAAATTCCATGTCTAGATATAGCGTTGAAATCTATTTTCATCTACTATTCAAAAATAGGCATGGTAACAAGTATGTACAAAATACCATGCTTGGACCCGGATTGGTTGTAAAAGTTTTGGCCTTAAGATCTCCATGTTCCATTTGCATCATAAGAATTTTAAACATATATAATTCATTGTTTTTTTAATGAAAGTGTAGATTGAAGTTCAACAAGTTGTGGATGTGTAATTGGTAAGCTTCAATTTAACACAAAGGTTGGCATGGATAAATATATATGGTCTACACAAAAACCATGAAGAATTTGCCACTTGTAGTAGATCCTCAAAGGGCTAACTCTTTTTAATTATTATATATGTACCTCCCCCAAACTCTATCACAATTTGATCTCCTACAACATTGTGATGCTACTACCTATCCATTGGCAACTTTTTAAAAACCATCCTCAAGATACAATTCCCCTTCTTTAAAACTTTCCTTGTTGCTACATACCTAATTTCAAGAAGCAACATTACTTGAATTGTTCCCTTATCTAGGACATGCTTTCATTCTTGCTAGTATGCATAAGCTTTTGATTGTAAACTAATTTGCACATTTGAATTAAATGCATTGCAGGGAAATGGATGTTTGGTTGGCCACATCAAGGGTGAAATGAAAAAGATTTCAAGCAATTGATTTCAAGAAATACATTCCTACCAACAAGATCATAGAAAATTAGATTTTGTAAATTTCTAACATATTTATTTCTTTGCAAGTTTCATGGAATAAGTACATCTGTAAACCATAATATTTTCTTATGCATGTAAGTGTTATCCATTTTATGGGTTTTATGTTTAATCATGGTTGGTTTGTGCATTTTAATATGATAATTTAGGGTTTAAGAATGCATTAGTTGATCAATGAAACACTAGTGTGCTTAGGTCAAGTTCTTCCAAGTGTGTTACCAATGCCATATGGGAGACCTTGAGTAGGGCAAGATATGCCATTGATGAAGAGTTGGCTTGGAAGGGAGAGCTTGATTCAAATGAAGATGATGTTTTTTTTACGCCACCAGAAAGCCCCCAAAGAGAATATCCCAACTATAATGTAATTTCAAATACCCAAATTCATTTAAAAGTGAACAGTGCCATGCATGCTTACATTGTTAAACAACTAACAAATTTAAAGATTGTTCATTCTTTTGGGTCTCCTACACTAGAGCTGTCTAGATCAAAACAATTTGGAAGTTGACTAAATTCATCAAAATTGGGGGTAATAAATCACCATCAGTATCCCCTAGATTTGATCATAGTCGAGGAAAAAACCATAAGTTATCCCACATTGTGGAGAGTTAGCAAAAGACATCCACATCCAAGCCATCTACATCAACTTCTACAATTTGAGTTCTAGGGGATCGCCAACCCCTTTCCAGTCTTATAATCATTGAAGTTGAAATTCCATCAATTAAGTTTGGCTTTTGTTGTTGAAACAAGGTAGATGTCTCCATTTCTTGGATATGTTTTGTCATTTTTTTTGTTGGGTTTGATTATATTTTTTTAGGAATAAAATTTCCTTAGCACATGGTGTTTTTATGAAATTTCTTTCAAAGCCTATGGCCATGGTTTCATGTATAGTTGAATACTATTTAAAATAAATTCCTAAAAGATGCAGCAAGTCTTGTTGAAATTATGTGTGCCCTAACACTTTAGTCATGGGTATTGCCATAACAAACAATTTTAGTACCATAATTTAGTTCTAGAGTTCACACTTAGAGTGATGGGTATTTTAGTTTTGAAGCTTTTTAAATTATTATGAAGGGTACTTATGGATGTAACTTAGGTATCAATGTTTAGGGCTTCAAGAATTGGTGTTCAATTTTTTTCTTGAACCTTTGACCCACTTGTTGAACTCTATGTGTAGTACATGTAATTTTGATTGTTGTGTTGGGTTGTTGGAACAAATAGTAACACCATGAGGAAGCTACCAAAATTGGTGAAATTTACATGATCTAGTCAGGAGACTGGATTAAATGAAGATGAAGTAGAGACAATCATTAGTTTAGAGAAAAATATTAAATCAATTGAAGACATTAATTGTACTATCAACGAGTTGTTACAAAATCCTTCCTTTAATGCTTGTCCTTTCAATGATTTTAGGATTTGCACAACTTGCTACATGAAGGCATTAACCCCCATAGGCTGAGAATTGGCAAGGATGTTTTGGAAATAGAAATGATTAAAATGTTTGGCCATGCCAAGGAAGAAGTGGGTATTCTTTAGCAAATGTCCATGAAGACAAGGTGTTGTATAGGATTAAGGAACTATATCTTATTGTGTATGGCAAATCTATTGTCCTAAAGTTTAAAGTACTAGGGAAGGAATTTGCAAAGGGGATTGTGACGAAAATACCAATTAGTTGGGTCAATTTTGGCAATGAGATTAACACAAATCAATAGGGGAAATGGCAATCAAAGTTGGATATTTTGATTGCAAAGAAGATATCAATATTGGGCATGGATGTTGTGGAGGTTAATAGGGAATTCAAAGCACATGACATTGTGAAGGTGGAGAAAGGCATCAAAGTAGAAAGTGAACCAACGCTTGTTAGTTTTGGCAAGGTTGGGGGAGATCATCCTTTGGATTGAAAAACAAGTGAAGTTGTTGAGTTGGTGCATGTTGTTGCAAATGAGTTGGAGGTTGCAAAATTAAAACTAGACAACAAGAACAAGGACAAGGAACATTTATGTACCAAGATGGAACACATTAATGTTGTTCATGAATCAATGACCTCCATGAAGGAAGAAAAGGAGAAGAAATTGCAAGATTTATAGAAATTGGGTGAGATAGATGATGGAAAATCTAGCTTGTAATTAATGACAGTTGAATTTTATAGAAAGATGGTTGAAAGTAAGATGAGACAATGGCTGGTTTGTTGGTTTAACAAGAGGAAAACACAGGTGCTTGAAGCTGGCAAAGAGGAGGTCATGATTTTTGCAAATCCAATTTCAAGCCTTAATAAGACAACTATTGCATCTCAAAAAGGGGGATGAAGGCCTTTCTACTCATCCCCACCTTATGTGTTATGAAGAGCTTGGGGATAAAAAAAAAATGATGTCAAGGTGAAAATGTGTGTAATATGTAATGGCCCATATCCATTGGGTGACGTCATTTTGTGTAATTGTCGACATTTATACCACCCTTGGTGTGTGACCATTTGTTTCAACACTACTAATAGTTATAGGGAGGAAAATTGTGCAAGTGTTCATCTAGAATGGTTGAAAAGTTTTGGGTTTGCATCACCAATTGTTGAGTTGGAAGAAAAGGCAATTGACATGGATTGTGAGATTGCTTGGAGGATGGCAATCGCCCAAAGAAAAGTTGTTGTGTAGTCAATACACTAGGTACCATTGGTAATGCATCTTGTTCATTACACTTTTTCCTTGGAATTTACACATTTCATGTATAAATGTTTGTTTCTTGCTAAGTTATGGGAATAATGTTTGGATTTGAATGTACAAACATAACACTATTGAATGTATTGTGTAGTCATGCTTAAGGTAATTATCATTGAAATATTAGATTTGACCCTTTTTATAACTTTGTACAATTTGCAATGTTTGTAATCATGTTTATGCTTTTAGTTTATGGATTATGCATATATACATTCTATACTTGTAGTGCAAGTAATTGGTGTTGTAATGGGGGTTGAATGAAGTAATTCATACTAAGGTTTAATATTTTCTTTTACATGTCCACATACCCGCAATATATGAATGCATGTTGTATGTAGTGTATAGGGGGTGATAGGTTTATTGCTTCAATAATGTACTATTCCAGTATTATAGTACTTCAATATTATATCCCAAAACTTTGAAATTTGCAAAGTTCATTGCGTACAATTGTAGTGTTGGATAGTAAATATTGTAAATATTTAGATATTACAATTACAAATAGTTTAAGTATAGAAAGTCGATTGTGTTGTATTCAATCTATATAATGGGTATAGTTATATAATAATTCAACATACTTTTAAGACCTAATGTTGTACATTTGGGCTAAATGTTTTGTATTGCAACTATGATGTATGTCCTATAATGTATTTACATGTAGACATTGTATTGTTTTACATATTCCTTGTAGACTATGATCGTATATATTTATTGCCCTAGGTATGTTCTATAGGACATACTTTGGGCACCAAGCATATACATTCAATATACACTGAAGTATAGAAGAACATGCATCTAGGGCACCAAGTAGGACGAAAGTAATGCATCCTTCTAATGATGTTGGTACCACATGTACATGTTTAAAATACATTATGTAGGATGCAATCTAATCAATGTATGTTTTTTGTGATTATGTTATACATGATCATCACAAAACATATTTCATGAGCTATAATCTACTTGTACAAATTTTAGTGTTGGTGAATCTACTCAAGCATGCACTCTAATAACCCAAGTCAAAAGAAGAAAACTAGAAAAAAAACTACTATTTTGCATCTATATTCTAGTTGCAAAAGACATTTGCTATTGGAAATTGTGTAGTTGCATTAAACAAGTTGCATAAAACACTAGTTGCAAATGTGGATGAAGTCAACAATCAAAAAAATTCACCATTTGTATACTATCATGTCATTTATATCTAACCATACAAATCAACAACTTACATAATGACACGTGACAAATGAAAAAAGTTTTAAAGAATTGACATGTGTAAAACAAGAAAACTCATAAAAAGTCCCCAAAAGTGTAAGCATGTGGCAATTCACCAATGTGTCATATGTATGATTCATCCTAGTTTCATTAAATCTTAACTCAAGATTGCAATGATTTCAATTAATCACAAAATATTTTGTGTTGTTGTTGCCTTTTGTCAAAAGGCCATAAGTAATTTAAAAGAAAATGCCATGAAAATATACATGTATATGCACACCAACAAAGATAACCTTCTTTTGACAAAACCACGGAATAACAATGGGTTCAAATCAATCCAAAAATGAAACACGATATGCTTGTCTTTGATTAAAATGCCAGCTGAAAACCTCAATGATGTTTGTTTTTGACAAAGAAATCATAAACATACATTTTGTCAAGAAAGAAGCATTGGGTGACACAATAATTTGGAGTGAGAAAAGAACATATGTAATATATATACAAACATGAACATAAAATGCTGAACAGAATGCAATTGGGAATCATCCATCCATTGCTTTTTAACTTGTATAAAGCCCAACAAAACCACTTGCACATTTCAAGTTGTTGGTTGACCTATCAACATGGTTATTAAATCACACTACATCTTACAAAAGGAAACTTTTAACACCTCCAAAAAAAAAAAAGTGAAATCCAAGAGATATTACATGTATTTGGCATACAGGCAAACAGTGGGCTTTTGTTGGCAAACATTGTGGTTTAGTAGCGGTTCCAGTAAGTACGACGACGAAACCAATTATAGTCAGGAAGAAATTGGATTGGGCCAATAGCTGTGATTGCAACCTCCTGAACAGTGAAAACATCACACAAACAATACGACCAGTTAGCTGGTTCAAGGTTCCCGAAGGTTCAGTAGGTCATGTGGTAGGTATTAAACCTGAAAATCAATGATCAATCAAAACATATGAGATGAGAGTAAATAGATACATTGAACATTCTTTGCACACCTTGACACCTCCATTATCTTCCCAAATACATGAGCATACAGTCAATATAACCTTATCAAAGATGAAGCGAGTAGCAACACGTTTTACACTATCCACATCCACTGCATCAATGCGTGCAAATAGCTCTGCTAGAGGTATGCGTCTCCCATAAGTTAGAATCTGAAGAAAACCAAAGGTTGTTGTTACTGATCAATCTTGAGTGCTAGGTTCACACAACAGAGTCAACAGTTGTTCGAGACATAGATGATTTTGTAACTCTTCATCCAGTGCCTCAATTTATCAGAAGAACTCTAGGGCAAACTTTATCATCAGCTTTTCTGTTCAATACTCAGGATATTCATCTGCCTTTCAAAAGGCCCCAAAAAACTCTTTGCCCAGTGCAAAGACAATTGAATGGTGACTGCAATAGTGAACCAACTTCTAACATGGCTCTAGTTACTAATCCAATCCATGACACATGACAAGAATGAGACAAGTAGCCCATCAATAGAGATACATAGGGACTTCTCCCCGAGGAGGAAGTCAGCTTGCAAAAGACTTGATGCTTCATTAAGACCTCTCTGCAGCCATATGTACTCATAATTATGTCTTAATTAATGAGCTGAAAAATGGAACTAGTATGAAATACATCAAGACATCAAGCTGATGTGCTAGCAGATAGCACTCAAAATTGCAGAGCTACTAGTTCTATTGATCAACAATTTTCTTCAAATGAACATGTACCTGCCTACCGATGTCTTCAGCAATAGGACTAGTGCCATCCAGGTGAAGAAGCAAACAAGACTTCAACTGCAACAACAATTGCAAGTTGTTAGAAACAACACGATCCAGGAGTACGTGTTCATATAGTTCAGCTCCTCCTTGACATGGGATGGCACAAACATTTTAGAATGAAAACTCCCACTATCACCTCCACCTGGCTTGCTTTGTCAATGGGAGGTCTTATTCTACCCATGACTAGTTACAATGTGGTAAATATGGCCTTTAGAGACCCAGAACCTGAACTGCCTGGCACTTGTGACCCACCGCTACATCCCTTGCAATTCTACACATTCCAGTGCAAAGGTACATGGAGAAACCACTAATTGTGAACTAAAGATCTTCAGATTGACAAGAAAGAACTCCTGCAGAAATTTGCACCTGATTACATGCACGGCCCACATCATCTGAATCCACTCTGTAGATCATTCTTGCCATCTCATGCATGATGACATAGGCAAGATCCTCCAAATGGTCTGGCTGCAAAAGCATTGCAACATCATCACTCCCGTAACCCCTTCTAATTGGGTGCAACAGCCAAAGGCTAGATAACATTCTCAAGACCCCGAAGATCCATTCCCTCCTTTTTTGTATCTCATGACATGTGGTATACTTTTATTGAGTGTAAGTCAAGATCTGCTCAATTGTCAGCCACTCTACTTGAAACTGCTTACATAACTCCCAATGCAAACAACACACCTTAGCAACTGCATAAACACCAAAAAGTCCAGCATCACTGTAGTTTGTATTGAATGCCATCACACTTTCTGCCAGGTCATTAGCTCCAATTTTCTGAGCCAACTCTGACCTGCACGACTTAGCACCCAGAGTTAGTTTAGCAATATCAAATGGTCTCACTACAAGAACAGTACACCCTAAAGGTTGACATCCCTGTTGATGTCTCTGCTTCTGACCATGATCACATTAGCAACTATTCTAGTGTCAACCCACACCATTTAGTTGCATGGTACTACCCCATATGCTTGCCAGCCCCTGCATTCTTGCTCCATGCCCCCAACATTGTCTGCATGACCATCAGTGCAATAGAATCTGGATCTGTCCATGCTGCACCTTTTACAGCTACTGCAAAGTAGGCCAGTGGTACATCATCATCACGAAAACGAACCTGAAGTTCAGAAGCAAGAAAAAAAGATCACTGTATGATTTCTAACTTCTGGTACTGGGAAGCAACATGGTACTGGGATATTGAAATAAACCAGCCAACATAGTTTACACATTGTTGGAAGAACACTGAAAAGTTTGAGTACATAATCTTGCTTGACACATCACAAGACAGAAGTGTGACCCTACTACTGACCTCTGATCCTGTGAAAAAAGCTGGCTCCTTCTCCACAAGTTCACCTGCAGTGATGGGGTTTGTTGAAAGATTCTTGAAGGACTCCTGTGCTGTCCTCACAAGTTCATCATGTTGCACAGCTCCAGCTGCAGCCAGAACCTGCAAGACTTGCCAGATGCAGCAGCCATACAAATTCAGAAGCAATTGACCTGATTTTGATAATATAAACTAAGGGTTTCAGTTCACTTGTTATCTGCTGACCAGATACTTATCCACTCCTACTATATCATACAACAGCAATTATGCTGTTTTGTGCTGCTTCTGATTTTTCTTTGTTCAGAAGCAGAGATTCAATCACAATTACTGGTAAATGATAGCATGATTGCCAAAAGCAACTTACCATTCGAGGTCCTGTGTAGTGTGTACTGATGTAACTCTTCAAATCAGCTTGAGTTATGGTGTGAATATTCTCAGCAGGCCCTAGAATTGTGCGGGACAGAGGGCTGTATTGGAATGCAGTGGCATGCAAATGATCAAACATCACCTCCTCCACCTGTCCTTCTACCTGCAACACTTTGCTCTCCACTCTGGAGTCAACCTCTAAGCCCCCAATACAATTCCTCATGAATCTCCACCCTACAAACTCTGCAATAGAAAACCCACATATCCACCTTTACAGAATCTTACATCTTTTGCAGATCTCATATTACAGCCTTTAGAAGAGAGGAGGAAATGAGACAAAATTATGAAACGAGCTTTCCTGAACATCAAGAATTCAGTTGGTCAAAATTTGTTGTGCACAACATTCTCTTGACAACCAATCTAAGCACATGCCAGAAAAACATGTATCTAGCTTTGGCTAAATACATTACACAACCATATGCAACAACTTTTTGAGGCTTTTGTGCATAGCTTTTCCTAATTCTAGTTTACCTAAGAGCTTGTGTACTTGGCCATCAATCATGAAGATAAACTTGGCTGATCTGAAAATAATAAGTTAGCTGGAAACGGTACACTGTACCTCTTCCATTTCCCTCAGAATAACATTACGTTCACGACTTATGCGGTCTTCATCGAATGACGAGTTCTGCAATATATCTGCTAAAATATTGACAGCAGCTGAAACGTCCTTCTTGAGCACTTTGGCATAGTATGTTGTCTGCTCTCGTGAGGTGTAGGCGTTAAGATGTGCTCCCATGTTCTCGATTTCTTCTTCCAGTTGCCGAAGACTGCGTCTTTTGGTTCCTTTGAAAATCATATGCTCGAGGAAGTGTGCAGTACCATTCGTCGCATCAGCTTCAAAGCGACTTCCAGCATCAATCCACACACCAACTGTGGCGGAATCTGCTGAAAGATTGGACTCTGTCGCCACGCGCAAACCGTTAGGCAGTGTTGTCAGTTTCAATTCTGGTGTGCTAAGGATGGGTGTGTGATCGATTCTGCTAGGTACAGGCGAGTTGTAGCGCTGGAATCTCTCGTCGGGCACGGCCAGGGCATGGCCATGCCTGACCGCAGTTACTGTTGCTACTCTTTGCCATGCATATCTTGCCCTTCGCAGAATACTACTCACTACCATCCTGCCAAACCGTGTACCATTTTTAGTGGATCAATATCTCAGGCATCTCCTCGATTAATCTTGTCGCAAATGGAGAATCATTTGAACGACATTAGTAAGGACGATTGAAAACTTACAGTTTCAACACAAGCACAGTTGTGCGTGTTAATATCATGTCTCTCAAAACAGAAACTGACGTAAAAGTTCCTCGTCACCTTTTTCACATCAACTCTATGCAGAAAAAAATCAAATCAAGAACTGAAAGCTGTAGATACAAAAAGAGACTCCCACCTTTCTTGCTTCTGTGCCTCCCGGCCCGATCCACCCGTGCAGACGATCGAACAATAAAATCTACTCTCAGGTCGAAGAAACCGATAGCCACCTTACCACCTGCAGGCATCCACCACTCCTTATGATTAGACCGTCTGGTATCTGCATCAATTCTGCAAAGGTTCCTGTTCACCTCTTTCCCATCACCTCCACCCAGAACAATATCAAATCAAGAAGAACGGAAAGCTTACATACAAAAAGAGACTCTCACCTTTTTTGCTTCTGCTTGCCGGCCTGATTCACCTGTTCAAACGAGCGAGTAACAAAATCCGATCTGCAGATCGAAGAAACAGATAGTCACCTCACCACTTGCAGGTATCCGCCACTCCTTATCATGACATCGTCTCGTTCTGCATCAATTCGTCGTCAACTTTTTCACATAAACTCTACACGGAAAGAAATCGAATCAAGAAGAACGAAAATCTGTTCATACAGAAAAGAGACTCTCACCTTTCTTGCTTCTGCCTCCCGGCACGATTCACCTGTGCAGACGAGCGAATAACTAAATGCATCCTACAGATCGAAGAAACAGATAGTCACCTCACCGCCTGTAGGAATCCACCCCTCCTTATGATGACATCGTCTAGTTCTGCGTCGATTCTCCAAGAAGATTAATGAGAAAACCTCCATGAAAAGGGGGAAAAAACTGTGAAAGCGCACTCCGTAGAACGATCTTTAGGTACCGCGATCGATCGGAGGACATGGATGCACGACGGGACGGGGACGGGAGGAGAGCAACCAAGGCCGTGGGGAGATGGGTGGCTAACTGCAGCCACGGTGTGCTCCAACAAATAGTCCATTGATTAGTTCATGTCCACCTACCTATTGGGTTTCAGGTTCGATCCCAAGAACGTTCGTTCATGCGAAAGGTTCATAGAATAGGGTTAAACATGCGCAAACGGCATTATTATTATTTTCTCTTTTTTCTCCTTAACCGTTGAAAACATTTCTCGAAACAAAATAGGAATAGATCAGAGAACCAGATATTTCCTCCAATTTTTTATATAAAAAAGTTGGTGAATTTTCCCCCAAAATTAGCAAATTATTCAAATTTAAACAAGGAAAAAAATCCAAAATTTTCCCAATTATTTTGTTGGAAAATGAGAAAATTCATCAAAGAACAAAACATTGCATAGAAACCCACTCAAAATTGATTAAATGGTTTTTGCATTTTTGTGGTAGTTGGTGTTCACAAGATTCATGCAAAAAATGCTTAACATAAGGTGAGAAATGCCCAAACATGTTTTTTCTTTTCTTTCAACATTTCTTGAGAAAATGGGGAATGTAATTCATAAACTTTAATGGATTTCTCATTGTTGTTGTATTTAGTGTTTAAGAAACTTGTAGCAAAATTATAGTGACAATGTTAATTTGTTGGAATTGGTTTAAGTAGGATAATTTTAGGTTTCATAAGTCATCGTCATAGATAGGACAATTCCAAACTAGAATGTATTTAGTCAATTCACAAGTGGAGAAACATGAAAAGGTGTCTTTTTGCATTTATGTTTTTTTAATGTTTTTTTTTTCAACACCATCTTCACAAGAAGATTTTGAATATCTTATTTACCAATTTACATCTCATTTGTTTTTAATTCAATTCAATATTAATCTAGTTGTTATTAAACTAAATTGAGTCAAATTGGAATTGAAATTAGTTGAATTGGAATTCAATTCAAATCAAATTCAATTCAAGTTGCATTGCAAAGTTGTTTACGCCTCAATTTCATATAAGAATGAACTAATATTTTTCATTTCAAGAACATTTGAATTTTTTTCTTATTCCACAAGGACGAATTGTCTTTTTCTTATTTCTTCAATATTTATAATTTTGGTGCAAATAAGGATAATTTACTACATGCTACACATTGCATCATATCATCATTACCTTTTAGTTGAAATTATTTATGTCAAGATTATTTAGACAACGCATGTTCATATGTCAATGTCATGTCAATGACATATGAACATGTGTTGTTTAATTAAGTTTTATGGATATGCTAACATTGTTCAAACGATTGGCAACAAAAGATAATCTCACACAATTACACCCATGGTCCTTCCATGTCTATCTATTTTAGCCTTTCAACAATAACACTTCAAAAGGTAGAACCATTACACATGAAGAATAACAAACCTTGTAATCACATCCAAAGTAATTGATGTTTTTTGTTGTAGCATAATCCTTCGATTCAAATTTACAAATTTGAGGCCAATAACCACCTCCACTGATATGGCATACTGTAATGTATCCCATTGTTGGGTAATTGCCAAACTTTCCATAACCATGGGCATAACACATCAAAACAAGGTAGCACATTGTTCACATGCTTGAAATCACACATTAGAATCATCCAAATTAGTTACTATCATCGCATCTTGTTGGATTGAAGCAAATAGTTCAAATTCATTGCCAAACTATAAGGAATATGGTGAAAAACATGAAAGAGAAACATGTTGATTAAACTTATACCCCATAATTAGCCATGTTAGTTATAAGTCCCAGTTTCAAATATGGTTTTTTTAGAGTTTGAATTTCTACAAACTATGTTTCATTGTTTACACCATCCATTTAGTTAATTCATTCGCAATGGCACCAATTCTAGCCATTTTGAAAAATGGTTGACCATAATCAAAATATATTAGTTATGTTGAATGGTCAAATTAAGTGAATGTGAGGAGTTCTTGCACACCTTCACCATTAAAATATGCATTCACAAAAAAAACCGGTTGGAAGTGGAATTACTATGTAGTTATAGTTTTAACATGTAAGGCAATTCAAAATAAGTAATGAAATTCACTAAGGATCTAATGCGTTGTGTTCAATTTGAAGATATAAAAACATTGTGAGATAATCGTAATTCACCATGATGAAATATGAAGGAGCCGTATGTTGATGTTTAATCCAATGTCACGCTTGATGGTTAGAACCTTTCCGTTCCATTTGTCATAACATCTACATATAACCTCTTAATCTAACATGCATTGAATTTTTGGAAAGCTAATATAAAAGGAGCCATGTTATAAAATCTCATAAGTTTTTATTTTTTATTTTTATTTTTAGATCAAGAGTTAAGCTTCGAACTAAAAACCACTTTGCTTAGATTGAAGAAAAAAACAGACAATTCAACCAACTCTACTTCCGACAAGTGTAGTTCCCTTACAACAACTCCAATGATGCTGAATTTTGAGGAAAACCTTCTACACCTCTCAAACTAAGACTGATTTAAATTTGACACAAATCCAACAGTGGATTTGGGAGGAACAACTAATTGAAATAAAAATCCAGAGGCCTTGTCATGGAAATCTTTCCATGAACTCCACTACAACATCCTTTTTTTCCAACCAGTGTAGCTCCCTGATAGCAAACCCGATGATGCTGAAAATTGGGGAAAACTTTCTACGCCTTCCAAACAAAAACTAATTTCATTTTGACATAAATCCAATGGTGGATTTGGGAGGAACAACTAATTGAATCAAAAATCCAGAGGCTTTGCTACAAGTACTTGTTACACACAACTTCCTTCCATGTTTGATTCTTGCACACACCTTTTCCATGAGCACCTCTCCACACATAAGAACTAAAAATTCTTCCTCACACCTCTTCTTCTTTCTTTCTTTCTTTCCCCCATACACATAATACCCTCTCCCTTGGTAAGCTGCCTTGACCTTCCTTGAGCTTGTTCCCTTTGTCTAATGAAAACTTTGAAATCCTTTGCTCCAATCAATGGCCTTCTCATCCCTCTAGAGCCAATGAGAATTAAGAATAAATTGCCATCCAATTAAGTTTAGGATGAAAATTCTTGGGCTCAATGAGACATAAGAAATATTCCATCCTCTAATTAAATAAGATGATAATCCTCATGACTAATGGGATTGGAGGATTCATCCTTTCCTTTATCTTGGATATCTTGATGAGGTTTGTTGAGCTTGATCCTTATCCTTTTCGTCCGTTGACCTTCACATTCTACTTCTTCATCCTAATTACTTCAAGTAACTAACTACTAGGATAGTTTATCGGTAGTAACTAGTAACGTCCTTGAATTCTTACTTGACCAATTCAAGGGTTGAACTAACATTCCTTTGTACCATTTACTCTTTTGATACCCCCTACCTATTTATTTTACCATGCACTAGTTAACTATGTGGTACATAGTAAATTGGAAGTAAAATTTACACCACAAAAAACCCCCACATACTTTTAGATCTGTTGTCGAAATTAGAGGTTTGATGAATCCATTAAATCTAGGATGTTTGAGTTTTCATGAGGTTCCGCCGTCACTCCCACACCTTACGCCTACCCTAATTTGTTAAATAAAAAGGCCTCGACCCCTTTTGAACGCAAGTACCACATTGTTTGTACTACCTTCTTGGTTTTTGTTGATGTAGGTGAGAACTAGTCATGGCGGATGATGTTGCTATGCTTTCGAATCCTCCAGTTGCACCAATAGAACAGGAAGAGCTTGAAGAAGCACCGCTCGACGTGATTGTTTTTCAACAGCCGCGCGAAGAAGAATCACCCAGGCGAGTGGTGCGCACTCGAGTCGATCGTTCGGCAAGGGATCGTCGATTGTCTCCTAACCCACATGCTTTAGCAATTTATTTAGAATTCGTTCTTGCTCGTGGAGCTGCGCTAGAAAGGTTTAAAGAGTGTCAATGTGAAGATGATGATGTCCGTCTCCATTGTCGAACGTGGGTTCCCGGTGATGGTCATTATCGTTGGCTATGAAGGCCAATCAACCCCCTTCCCATGGAACACCGAGCTGAGTACCTTGCTCACACCATTCGTTGCATTTTAGATTTTTTGCAATTGTGATCTATCCTTTAAGTCGGTTATAAAGTTGTAATTCACATGAGGCTACTCATGCGGAAATGTTAATACTTAAGTTTGATTTGATTCTATTTAAAAGTCTGATAGAAGTGAAACTAAATAAAGATGTATTAGGAATACATCTTAAAATTTTTTACAAGTACATCATTAGTGCTTGAAGATTCTTCTACAGACTAACTTAACCTTGTCATGGCGAAATGCTATTGTTAATTATGGGCTTGTATTCCCTATATATCGATAAATCACATTTAATTCTACATCCCCTTTCCCTTCTCTACAACATAAAAGGGACAATGTACTTTAAAAGGTTTACTAGGTGCTTAACTGATTAAGCGTTACATCAACTAAAATAAAGAATTACTATATGCCTAGAAATATCACAAAAGCTTATTCAACTATTAATAATCACTACTTGGAGGCTTATAAGCATTCAAATCATTAACACTAAGGAAAATTATGGAACTAAAGCTTAACTAATTGTTGAGTTATAATCCATGGCTCACAGTGACCAACAAATCCAAATTTCATTGATATCCAAACCCCATGATGGGTATTGGTTAAAAATGAAATATAGGTGCATTGAATGAAGCTCATTGTTAATGGATTTTTCTATATGCCCATCAAATTGATTAAATGTTTTTTCATTTCAATTAACAGGTTCAAGAAAAATAGCAATATGTACATACAAAAACAAAATCTATACGCAGTTTTAACTAAATGTACACAAATTGTAATCAAGAAACAAAATTGAAAAATGAAATGCTTAATTCCATTATAAGTTTGAAAAAAAAAATAGGAAAATGAAAACAAACCCCTTATGAAAGAGTTTAAATAATATCATATAATGAATATTCTGTAATAGTTGCTAGTTGGTATAAACATCTATATATTCAAAACTCAAATTTGAATTGAAACTACCCATCTGCTTTGTCATTATTGGTTTTGTTCATCATTAGTTTTATTCACTTTTGGTTAAAACATTGTACTAATTCAACATACTATTGGGTCTAGTTAGCACTGGTTCACTGCACTGGTTCACTGCACTAGTTTGACAAATAAACAAGTTATAGTCAAAATTTTGGAAACATTACCCCCCCTTGAAAACTAGATTCATCGTTGAAATTAAACATTAAGATTTGTTTGCTTTATTCTTGCAATTAATTCATTAATAGGTCCAACTACAACTTGTTCAATAGTAGATTTAGTTAAAGTATTGGGATCCTATTCTAATTTCTAACAACATGTGTGTTTACTAAAATTGCTATTAGAGTTGTAAAAGCTTTTAATGCATGCATGGTAGTATTAATCATAGTAACTTTTACACCTACTCCATTTTGAAATAGTACTAATAGTACTATAGTTTTAAGAGTAATTTAGGTATCTCCAGGTCTCATGCTTGGGTGTGTGCAACAATGACAAGTGCAACAAAAGAAATGTTGGCAAAATAGGTAGAATGCAAGGTATGTTTATAGAACTAGATCCTCTTCACATTAGTGCTAACATTTCAACAATAGTAACAATTGGTTCACTATGAATACCTATAGTTGTAGGCACTAACTCTATGATGAAGTCATTTGGGATACTCCAACACCTCTTTTAGTTTAAAAAAACTTTGAAGTTGAATGGTCATACCTAAGTTTACTCTAAAAATTGCACTTGGTAGGCAATTAGTTCAAATAAGTATGCTTATTCATTTGCATGGGCAATTTCCATGCTTTCTTGAATTTGCTCTTCTATAATCTTTTGCAATGTCTGCCACCATTCCTTCCACTTGAATTCTTATTTGCTAATGTTTAATTCTAGACCTTAAACAAAACATTATCCAATAATAGCTCTTCCAATTCTCTCAAGCAATTGTCCATGTGAACATCCAAAGTTTGAGAAGTCTTACTAGCTAATAAATACATTACTTCCATTTCATCTTTTAAGTATTGAATTTGAATTTGCAACTCATGAATGCAGTTTTTTAATTCCAAGTTTATAGTTATTAATTGCTCCTATTGTTGTTGATAGGTTTGTTCCAAGGTAGCAAATTTTTTTTTCTTATTGGATGCTAACAACCTTCATCTTCCTATAATCCCTCATTAATCGATCGTAATTGGCTTGGAGAGATTTGAGGTCATTACACCTTTTAAAATGAACTTGATCAAGCTCATTGTACTCTTGTTGTGGGGACTCAACTTTTTTAATTGCCTTGTCAACACCAATAGCTTTGGCAACCAAGTGGTTGTTATCGATTTGAAGTTTAGCCACTTGCACCTTTGTAACATTTTGCTTTTTGTTTTAGTTCTAAATAGGTTGAACATTAACTAGTTCTAAAGAATGGGTATGTAACTAGTTGTTTGATCCTTCAAGTAAAACCTTTGCATGATTATACATGTTCCTTAGATCAACTAGGTTGTCTACAATCTATGGCCATGTTTGTGCAAGTAAAGCTACTTGTTCAAATAAGATACTAATCTGTTGGAAAATTTCATGTTGAGCATATGTTGGAAAAGTTTTAGGGGAAATATAAACTTGTGTAATTTTAACCCATTAAACAAGTTCCATTGGGTGGTAATGATTTGCTAACTAGTTTTGGTGTGATAGAAGGTTCATGTACATGTGAAAATGTGAAATGTTCAAGTGAAGGTTCACATCTTTCCTCCATGGTTTTTTCTCTTTCTTTGTGAGCAAGATCTTCTAGTTGCATAGTTTAATCCATCTCCATTTCTTCATCTCCACCTTCAAACTCAATGATCATCACTTGTTGGAAAGTACGGGCTTTCTTTTTTGATGGTGAAATAGCTAGTTCTGGATTCAACAGGTTCCTTGTTATTGATGGTTCTATTCACATTTTCAATTGGTGAAATTGACTCATAGGTTATGGAGAGACATTGGTAGAAGGCACTTGTACTAGTTCATTGATGAATTATTCCCGTGTGACAACTTCAGGAAAAGATGGTGGTTTGTCATCAACATGTTTGTTCTTGTCCTTTGTCTGAACAGGTTGTGTTGTTGGAAAACCAACGAGTGACATTGTAGTAGAAATTAGAAACCAATGCTATAAACAACCATCAATAACCAACCTTGAATAATACGTGGTTGTTTTTCTATCAAGAGTTATTTACTTACATGTTATTTTCTTATAGCTGGTGTTGTCTATCAAGTTAATTCAATGGACAACTAGGTCAACATGATAGAACACCAATTAATTTTCTTGCCCCGATTTGCCAAGTTAAAAGTTATGGTTATTTGGTTGTTAAAATAAGCCAACCTTTCTTACTAATAAATGATTGGCAAGATAGTTGCAAACTTAGCATAAAACTCTTCCTTCATGTGTATTATGTTCCATTACTCCTTTTCCACAAAGGCATAAAGTCCCGTGATGTTTTTAAAAACAGTTTGTGTTTCATTGACTAGTGCATTTGCTACATCAACAACTCCTTCAACACTAACATTAAATTGCCTTGATATTAGCACTTGTTCAATGATGATTTTTTCACCACATACTTTAGTTCAAATTCCCCTATCCTTTATGGATTCCCAAGTATGCAAGAATTCTTTGAACATGTCTCTTCATGGCACAATCCAATGAATAGTAAACTGCTTCCCAAATTGGCTTTCTTTGCCCATTTTTGCTCTTATGATCCCATTTGGATCCACTACAACATTTTATGGAATTCTTTTCCTTCAATCAATGTTCATTTCCGGGGTACCTTGCTAGGGGAGTTGGCCTCCTCCATTGTTGTTTTTCCCTTGTGCCTCATCATACTTTTCAAATGTGCTTTAATTTGAAATGGAGTAGGTACAATCGATGGTGTTTGTTCGAATATCTCAAACATGCCTTGTTTAACTAGTTGTGATGAAAATGATGCCAATTGCTCAGGCTCAGTTAGTTAAGTAGGACTTGGTTCTTCCTTCTCTTCTTAAGAGTTAGTGAGGACAATGTGGGTCATTGGAGTAGGGGGAACAACTCATCAAATATTGTGCAACACTCCCTCAAGCCCTTCTCCAAGATTTGTTGTTTGGCGTAATGCTTCAAGAATATTGTCATTGAAATATTTCCATTCTTCAAAACTCTCATTATTATTTTCCAACTTTGAAGGTGGTCATGAACCAATTGATTTAATGTACATACCCTAATAGCTTGAAAACACTCCTTCCTTTGTTGTCAAAGCTTTCTATCTCCCTCTTTTTTCATTTCTATTTGTTTTTGTAGTTTTCTTCACATTCACAAGTTCTTTTTCTCAACTAATGTACTGCACTTTCATTCATCTCCTCATCTTGGAAAAACAAAAAATTAAAGAAAAAAGAGTGCAAAAATGAAGAGGCATTGAAAAGGTTGTGTCAATTCTTTATATTGTAGCCATGACATTAAGGTTGGTGGCACTTGGAAAATGAGTGTCCTTTAAGGTCCACTTTCCTTTCAATTTCATTTCCTTTGTGTCATTCATCTTGTTTATCATGTTGTGCTTACATTATTCACTTTACTTATTTGTAAAAGGTCATAATAGAGGAGGTTACTGACATGCCAACGTGTAATTTGTGTAAGATGGTCCATAACATTCAATTCTAACAATTAAAAAAAAGGGCACATGTGTTTTTACGTTTTGACTTTTAATGACCATGTGTGAGCTTTCAAACATACTTCATTATATTAGACATACTTGAATGGTGGTGTGTCGAAAAAAGGTCTAAATAGGAACAAATTTGGTTTACATAAAATTAATAAATTTGGAGACCCCTTGCTACTAACTATAATTGTTCCAAAATATGCACCAAGTTGTTTTATGCATCATGGATGCCACACTTGTAATATGAAAATGTTTTTGGATTTCACAATTGAGCACGAACCATAAAAGGTTCGAATAGGAATGAACTTTGTTTACATAAAGTTAACAAATTTGGAGACCCCTTGCTATTAGCTATAATTGTTGCAAAATATGCACCAAATTATTTTATGCATCAAAGATGTGCATTTGAAATGTCATGATCCTAACTTTGGGCTTGCGACTAAGGCAAGGGCATGGAAAGGTGCAAGTCGAAAGTGCAACCTAGGAGTCACATTTGCACTTCTAAAAATGTGAGAGAATGAACCCACACATTCCTAAGTGGACTCCCACTTTGGGAGTTGGAATCCCTATGGAGTCCCCGATTTTCAAAGAGGTATTTCAAGGGTCAAAAATTCATTGAATTAATTCCTTATGAAGTCCCCAATCTTCAAAGAGGTATTTTAGGGGTTAAAAATTCATTGAATTAAAAGTTCTTTATGTTGTTGAAAAACTCTTGAAATGTAAATGTCGAAAATGGGCTCACTTAATCCATTTGAATACCTAAAACACAAGTTATGGCCAAAAGAAAGATCGGGAGTCAAAGTGTCAATTTGATTCTCGACCATTAAATGTCAAGAATCGCCCTGAAATAAGTCCGTGCAAGTGGCATGCCAGATATCGTTGAAAAGCTCTTAATGAGGGCTATAATTTTTTATGAGACCTCACCTCAATCAAAGGTTTGCACAAGAAGTTATGGCCTTCCAAAGTGTTGGGAGTTCCAATTTTGAGAATTTTAGGACTCCCAAGTTGGGAATCCCGAGAAAAAATGACATTGGATGCAACCCCTATGGTTAATCACAAAGATTACTATAAAGGGGAAGGTGGTGGTTTCCCCGTTGCTGAGGTCGTGGTGAGTCTTGTGAGTCCATGTATGCCCGTGGCTTATCTGTGCACCAAAAATGCTCCAACCACACATATACCAACTTGTTGTTTGGTTTGTGCAAATCCATGTTATTTCATGTGCACATTCAAATTTCAATTATGATAAAACCCTTTCTTTGTTTCTATGTCTTTTCTTAACCTTACCCATTCTTAATTTTTTTGGTTTATGGAAAAGATGTAAACTGTGCATGTATGTGTTTAAGGGTGAAATCTAGTTCTGGTTTCATTTTTTCAAATTAATGATTGCCATGGCATGATATTTGTGAATGAATAATCACAAGGTCATTGTGACATTCATTTTCTTTAAATATTCCAATTAAATTGTCATGGCCACTCTTAAGTGCTTAGTGCAATTATGTTGCATTTCTTTAATGCTCTAGATGCATTACTCTCCAATGCAACTGTTGATAGTGCAGCTGTCCATTTAAGGTATGGTACTAGTTTTGTTATAGACATTTTGTTAAAGTTCAGTGCTATTTTTAATTCTTCTTCCAACTCCTTATTTCTCTATTCTTGTTCAAAATTTTTTATCTTTTTTGTCATATGTGCACGTGAAGCAAATAATTTTACATAAATTGCTCTAGTTAATTGAACCTTTTCTGCTTTCTCTTTTTCAATATGTTCCTTCCTAAAAGCTTTAGGTTTTTTTTCAACCTCCTTCTTTCTTGCTTCTTATCTTAGCTACTTTAAAGCACTCTCATTAACGACCCCTGCTAATATGAAGAAGAAAATGAAAATGAAGAAATATAATGAAAAACGTGATAGTCTTTTATATTGTTTCATGTAAAAATGACTTTGTTGTTATGAATGGACACAACCTTTAGGGTTAGAGACTCCTAAAAGGTAGACATCAATAAGTGCTTTCTAAGCACATCATGTGGATCATTACTCATCATTGCATTATTATCATGAAAAGGAAAATTATGATAATGATGGACAAGCACATTTGTTATTTCAATGCTACCATGTGTTGAATGATTACTAACTAGTTCAAATTCTACAAGTTGAAAATTTTCAAGTTCAACTAGTAGTGGTACAAGTTCTTTGGCTTGAATAGGTTTGTTAGTGACCAAGTCACCAAGTTTAACCAATACAGGTTGCAGGGTTTTATCTTCAATGAACATGAATGGCTTCAACTTGTTGATGTTGACAAGCACTGAGTTAGGATCAAACTTATTAATGGTGACAAGTAAAGCAGTATTATTAAGCAAACATTAAATGGTATCTGATAAGGTCTAAACCAATGTTTTTGAAATTTGGAAGCATGTTTAAAAATAGCCCCTAGAAATCATAATACATAATCTCCAAATTGAAACTTGGTTTCAATGAACTAAATTTGTGACTATAATGATTTATTCCACTTATTAGAAATAACTAGATCTTGTGCAATCAACCTATTTTCCTATATTTCTTCTAATTCAGATAATTAATTAATTAAGACTCTAACAAGTTATGGATTTCTATTGTCACCAGGTGTCGCAACCCTAGCTTTGGGCTCGTGACCAAGGCTAAGGGGGTTGCAAGGTTGCGGGCCAAGAGGAAGGAAGCCCGGGAGTCAAGGCAAAGGCATTGCAAGAGTGCGGGCCAAGAGGAAGCCCGGGAGATAAGGCAAGAGAAAGCCCGGAGTCACATCACATACTCCCGGGAATGTTGGAAAGTGTGAGGAAGTGAGCCCTCACACTCCCAAGGCAACTCCCACTTTGGGAGATGGAGTCCCGGTGGACTCTCGAAACTTTAGAGAGCGATTGCAGGGGTCAAACCTTAATGGATTGTGGCGTTCTTTATATCATTGAAAAGCTCTTGAAGCGTAGATGTCTAAAATGGGCTCGCATTGCTCATTCAGACATCTGAAGCACAAGTTATGGCCAAAAGAAGGGCCGGGAGTCGAACTGCCAGTTTGACTCCCAACCACTAAAAGTCGGGAATCGACCTCTTCCCGATGTCCGATTTGGGAGTACGACACGGCGTTGAAAAGCTCTCGACGAGAGCTACAACTTTGCTTTAGACCGCATTGCGATCCGAGGTTTTATCGCAAAGTTATGGGGCTCCAAAGTCCCAGGAGTTCCATTTGGCGTGATTTCGGGACTCTAGCGCGGGAGTCCCGGGAAAAAATAGCCATTTGGATGTGGGCTCCGTGGAGAGTCACAAAGTATACTATAAGGGGGAAGGTGGTGGCTTCCCTCAAGTCCGGGCTGTGGTGAGTCTTGTGTGTCCGTGTTGCCCGTGGCTCGTCCTAGCACCAAGGGTGCTCCAACTTTGCACTAACCACTTTGTGTGGGTTGTGTGCAGGCCTGTGTGAGTGACTAAAGCTTGTTAACTCTTCCTAGTCCCATCCCGAAGCTCCAACACGCCCCTCTACCCCTCAAAGTGTTGTGAGCTAGGGAACGTGCTCCGACTCCTTCCTTTTCCGCTGTTTTCTACTTGGGCTCACATTTGAGTCCTTTGAGGAATTGGGAGTGCGTCACCAAGTCTAGATGGTAACAAATATTCTATAGGTAGTAATGGATGTAACCCATACACCAACTGAAAGGGGGTATGACCAATTCCAACTTTGTAAGCAGTTTAATATGAAAATAAGATTATGGACAAGTGTTCATCCCAATCATTTTTATTTTCATTATCCAATTTGGTTAGTAAGTTTCCAAAAACCTTATTTGTAGACTTAGTCTATCCATGTCCGTATGGATAATAAAAAATAAAATTAATATGTTTAAGGATGAAATGGTCAGTAAGGTATCTGATCGCATCATTGATAAAATGGGTACCTTGATCAATCACAAAGGTTAATGGATATCCAAATCTCGTAAGAATGTGTTTGTACAGAAACTTGGTCGTTATTACAATAATGTTAAGTGGAGTGCTTTGGCTTCCCACCCATTTTGTTGCATAATTAGTGGCTACCAAATTATACCACTAAGTTGACTCACAATTTGCTTGTAGGTTTAATAGGTCAATAAAATCCAATCCCCATTTTTGAAATGGTTCTTTAGGTAATGTGATAACCAATTTGGCCAAATTTTGGGTCAACATGTTACTTGTTTTTGGACATTGGTCATAGGTTCAATAGTATTTATGAACGTTTCAATTCATCATCAACCACCAATAACCAGCATCCAAGATCTTTTGTATAGTGATATTAAAAGAGAAATGCCCTCCTATAACACCTCCATGTAATTATTATAAAACTATGGACACCTATTCTGGTTGTAGGACTTGACGAAATTTGTCACTATTAAGAAATGCGTCTTAATTCACTCTGGGTTTCACTATATTTTTGAGTGAATTTAGACATTTTTACCTAGTGAAATTGTTTAACCCTTTAGTGAATGGGGACCAGTTGCTACGGACAATGACTTGTTTCATTGGTACTTAGTGAAATAGTGAACGGGGATCAGTTACTACAAACAATGACTTGTTTCACTAGTACTTAGTGAAACAAGGTTACTTTCAAGTGAAATACAAATTTACCAAACCATTCACTTGTTAGTTAATTAACTAACCAGTATGAAAATTAATTAAATTTTAATTATTTAATATAGAATATTATTGATAATTTCATGATTTTTAAAGCTTATTATTTATTGACACGTGTCACTACCTACACTAGGTTAAAAACCTAACCTAAGTAGGTAGGTAGGTAGGTCATGTAATCAACCTAGGCACCTAACCTAGGAATTCGATAAAAGAATATTTGATCAACATACCATTGTTGACCACACACAACACCACTCATGAAGTTTGATCCCTTGACCTTTGGAATGGGGGCAAACACCCTTACTATTAAGCCATCCCACTTGTTGTGATGATATATTACATTACATTCTATTTATCAAATAATTCATTTTAAACATTACAAAAACATAAAATTTGAAAATTCATATCTTATTGAGATTTTGTTCAAATGAAATGGTTCGAGTTTATTTTTTAAAAACATTCAATAATGTACATAATTACATTTATTTCCTTTTGAAAGTTTAAAATCATTTGAATAAAAAAAAAGTTGAATATCATTATTCAATAACATTTCAATGACCATTCTTTTGAAAAAAATAATTTAATAAATGGATTTTTTTTGTTAATATAATAATACTACCTATGTTAAGCTACTTTCAATTATTATATGACTATTTTTCATTAATCGAAATTATTTCACCCTACATTATTTACGGCTATTTATGGCTATTTTCAATTATTTTTGGTTATTTTTGGCTATTTCACCTTAGGCTATTTTTTATTATTTTAAATTATTTTTGGCTATTTTAACTTATTTCACTTTAAGCTATTTTCAGTTATTGTAAGTTTTTTTGGCTACTCTATGTTATTTTTTGGCTATTGTATATTATTTCAATTTAGACTACTTGCAGTTATTTTTAAATTATTTTTGGTTATTTTAACTTATTTCACCTTAAGTTGTTTTCAGTTATTGTAAGTTTTTTTGGCTACTCTATGTTATTTTTTGGCTATTGTATATTATTTCAATTTAGACTACTGGTGGTTATTTTTTAATTACTTTTGGCTATTTTAACTTATTTCACCTTAAGCTATTTTCAGTTATTGTAAGTTTTTTTGGCTATTCTATGTTATTTTTTGGCTATTGTATATTATTTCAATTTAGACTACTTGTGGTTACTTTTTAATTACTTTTAGCTATTTTAACTTATTTCACCTTAAGCTATTTTCAGTTATTATAAGTTTTTTTTTGCTACAAAATGTTATTTTTTGGCTATTGTATATTGTTTCAAATTAGACTATTTGTGGTTACTTTTTAATTACTTTTGGCTATTTTAACTTATTTCACCTTAGGTTATTTTCAACTATTGTAAGTTTTTTTTTTGTCTATTCTATGTTATTTTTTGCTATTGTAAACTATTTCAATTTAAACTACTTATAGCTATTATAAGTTATTTTTGGCTATTGAAAGTTATTTCACCTTAAATTATTTTTGTTTATTATAAATTATTTGACCTTAGATTATTTTTGGCATTATAATATATGGCTATTGGTTGTTCTTTTATTAGTGCTATTGGTGGTTATTAATGGCTATTGATAACTATTCTATATATGGTTATTAATGTTTTTTAATGGTTATTATATTGATAGTTATTGGTGGTTATTCTATTAATGGCCATTAGTAGTTATTTTATTGGTGGATATTGGTGGTTATTCTATTGGTGGGTATTCGTGGTTATTATATTAACGGCTATTGGTGGCTATTATATTAATGGCTACTAGTGGTTATTTTATTAATAACTATTGGTGGCTATTCTGTTAATGGCTATTAATGACTATTATATTAATGGTTATTGGTGGCTATTCTATTAATGGCTATTAATGACTATTATATTAATGGTTATTGGTGGCTATTCTATTAATGACTACTGGTCGCTATTTTATATATTAAAGCTACAGTGTCTGTCTGTCTGTCTGTTCGGGCAGTGCCTGGAAAAATTTTCCAGGCACTGCCCGTTCCTTGTGGTGTGCTTTGTAGGAGGGGGGGGCCGGGTAAGTTGAGGAATTTCTTGATTTGGGAATTTCGATCTCTGTGACAGTTATTACCCAACTGACAGCTTCGAAGACCTGAACCGAGGTGGCCAGAATCCTCGATAAAGGACCTGAATCGAGATTCTCAGTACCCGGTCCAGACCTCGAGACGGACCTAAAACGAGGTTCCTAGAAAGAAAACCCGTCGTTGGGGACCTAAAATGAGGTCTACAGAAAGAAAATTAAATTATTTCTCTGGGGCCTTCACCTAGACCCTATACACATGCACTCTTTTACTCACCAACACTGAATTTGTTTTTTTTAGGGATTCATAACAGCTGTCTTTGATTTGTTTGGGAGAACAACTGTTATGAATCCTGAGAACCGACCTGATAACCATCGGGGGTCTGTTCTTGATTTTCAAGAACCTAGACCGACGGTTCTTTGAAAGAACAGGCTAAGGCAGCCGCTGCGAGGGGCCGGGCGAGGTGCCACGGGTGGTTAGAATAGCGTAGCCACGGGTTGCCCTCACTCGTTATATTAATGGCTATTCATTATTAATTTATTAATGGCTATTGGTGACTATTTTATTAATGGTTATTCATGATTAATATATCAATGACTATTGGTGGCTATTGGTGGTTATTCTATTAATGGCTATTGGTGGCTATTTTATTAATGGCTATTGTGGCTATTCTATTAATGGTTATTAGTGGCTATTCTATTAATGGCTATTGGTGGCTATTCTATTAATGG
>Ga0116229_10002103_pt1 | contig 31999 bp, 27 predicted proteins | sample S1TSphgellanicum_3_FD_87313 | JGI IMG/M metagenome (GOLD analysis project Ga0116229, IMG submission 87313) | Host-associated microbial communities from peat moss isolated from Minnesota, USA - S1T2_Fc - Sphagnum magellanicum MG | ecosystem: Host-associated > Plants > Peat moss > Unclassified...
AAAAAACTCACTTTTTAATTATAGTAAAAAAATTTTTTTTATAAAAAATTTAATGTTGTGGGTTTGTGTTTTTTTTTTTTTTTTTTGGGGGGTCACTTTTGTGATGGTGCCAAAGTGGCAATTATCAAAAAAATGTTTAGCCAAATTTAGGTATATACCAGATATGAAAGCAAATTTTTGTAAAAAAAAAAAAATTTTAATATTTAGACTACCTGCTACGAATCAGAATTGTTTTCTTCAATTCTGAGAAAAATAATTTTCTTTTTTGCTCTTTTGCCAAAAGAATAGACAAATTTCCACTTTAGAACACATTTATCCAAAAAATTCCAAATGTTTATTACGAAAAAAAGGACGAATTTTGTTCTCCAAAAAATCACTGGCTAGAGCCTAGAACCCGTCGTAGAAATCTGGCTATTTGAAACAAAAAAATGTTGTTTTTAAAAAACATTGTAATTTCTATTGTTTCTATTTTTTGGGGGAAAAATCGCCAAATTTTCGGTATCACAAAATGGGGGAAAAAACCTGGAAACAATAAAATAAATAAAAACCTCGTAGGACCGCCCCTGTTTGGTTTTATATCATTAAAAAAAAGGGAAATTTTTGCACTCATTTCGCACTTACATTGTTTTGGGCATTTGAGCATTACAGCCATTTGTGTCTCTCTCTAGGCGTTTTTGTGTCTCTACCTTTGCTGTTGTTGCCGCTGAGCGGTGCGAAAGCTTCTACCCTAAAACCCAATCGGCCGGCGTCTTCCCGGCAAAAGCTTCTCGGCATTTAACATGTAAGAAACGGATTCATCCGCCATTGCTTTGTTGGTTTTCTTTTCTGGTTTTTCCCCTTGATTAATGGGTCTGTTTTTCGTCTTTACGGCGGTGATGAAGAAGGCGAGTCTTCTTTTCATGCTGCCGAGAGAGAGAGAGAGAATCGTGGACAGGGGTAAAAGCAGCAGAAGGAATGAACTTGTTCTTTTGTTTGTGTGTGTGTATGTCGCTGTGGATTGGCTTTTTGTTCCCGTACTGGCGTAGAATTTGAATGCGGAACGGATCTGTTTTCTGAGTGGGATTCATAATGAAGCTGCCTCTGGTGCTTGACGAGATTCGTCAGTGTTGTTTCTTTTTCCTCGCCTTTCCTCCTGGATTGCTTTGTGTATGTTTCTTTGCTCAGCAGCTACAGTTGAGGATAGAAGCTGAGGATAGGAACTTAGACAAACGGGAAGAGGAATAACCTTCAGCAAGTTAAGATCAAGAGCCATGATAGTTTAGGGTTTGTGTTCTGCCTTTGTCGCTTTCTCTCTTATCATCTCTCTTGGGCCATCCTAGCTTCCTTTTTGTTGCGATCCTTCAATCAGAAGGAAGATAGTTCCTTGACGACCTACCAATGGACATCTGATATTGCCTTGCTGCATTGGAATCCCTCATGTAGGAAGGTTGCTGAGCCGAGTAGCTGGATCAGATCAGATCAGATCCAGGTGTTGTGTGGGTTTAGATCTGGGGGTCTAGGGGGCTGTGTTTGTTCTCTTCTGCTTTTTCAGAAGAAAATCTCTTGTATAGAAAAAGAAACTTTCTTGTGATGAAAAGACTACACATTCATTTCTGGTCTCTGGTTTCATGAATGTGGCCAACCAGTTGCAGTGCATAATAGTGGTTTGAGCTTGCAGAAAGTGGAAGATAAGAGCAAGCTGTTTCTCCTTTGAGCAAATGTATCATGGGCTGTGGCTTTTCAGGTTTTTGAAATAGCTGCTGTTATTGACATAACAATTCAAGGTTGTTGGTGTGAAAGTGAAAGGTCACTCCAAAAGTTTTGAGTAGGAATGTGTTTTGCTGATGCAGTGCATCCCATGTTCATGAGAATGTTGGCCCATTGAGCTATATGCTGCTGAGTGCTTTTTGTGTGCACTGCGGATTTCAGGGCTGACGAGGCTGAAGAACAAGCTCAGGATACTCCAGAGGAGAATGCTGCTGGAGAGAGTGGAGATGGAGATGCAGGGGCTGAAGAACCTGCTGCTGAGGAAGCTCCTGAAGAAGAGGCAGCAGAAGAGGAAGAAGAGGAAGAGCCAGTTGACCCAAAACCTGAGGTGGAGGAATCATGCAAGCCAAGATGTGTGAAGCAGTTGCTTGCATATCAGGTGTGGCATAGAAGCTGAAAGTTCTTTTCGTGTACTTGTATTGAATGTGGGGGCACTCGTTGGTTTTATGTGTGGGGTCTTCCCTCCGAAAAGTGCTATTGACAAGTGTGTTGATGTGTGTTATGTGTGACCTGACATCCTTATGGGGTTTGGATATTGGTGTACCAGGCTTGTGAGAAGCGTGTGGAGGAGGAAGAGGAAGGAGATCAAAAGCACTGCACCGGACAATACTTTGACTACTGGGGTTGCGTTGATAAGTGTGTAAGTTCCTTTTTCTTGTCTAATATACTTCTATTCTCTATGTGTGGGTTTGGAGGAGAGATCCAAAAGAAAGTTGTTACAATATCTGCTGACCAGGTGTTCCAAAATCTCTTCACCCTCAAGACTACCACCTCCTTTCTGAAGGTGGACATGTTCTCATGATAACATAGTTTTCCATTCTGCCCCCAAGATCTTGGAAGTACATAGTTTCCCATATTTGGATGTGCCATGCTTGCAAAATATATGCAACCAAATAGTAAGATTGTATGCTATTGGGTCTGCATAAGTTAAAAGAAGAGTAAAGATTTGGGTACCAAGTAGATTGATTTGAGCCATCAAAACAGCAATTCATGTTTCTAATGCTTGTGGACTTAGTCCATCCTCTTGGCACTTTATGGGTTGCAATAAGAACCTAACTTTGGAATTTGTTGTTGCTTGCAGACTGCACACAAACTGTTTCGGAAGTTGAAATGAGATCTTTCTAGGTGTGGTAGCAGTGGTATGCAGACTACAAAATTCTGAGCAAAAGATTGGGTTATGCATGCTCTGGTTCATTGTCAATTTGTTTGTATCTCATATATTATGAGTTATTTGTCAACTCTTTTGTTCTCTTGCCCAACTTGCCCGGCTCACAACCTTTGACAAACTTCTGGATATTAGCATACTCCATTCTCCCCTCCCCCCACCCCAAAACAACAAATCTCTATTCAAGCTTCTTCAGGTTCTCTGGTCAACTGACCTAAGATCTTTCACATTCATTTAAAGTTTTTTGGGAACTTGATTTTGCCTTGACCACATTAACCCTACACTTATACTTACACAAACAGTTCTTTGCCTTCAATCCTAAATTATGTCTAGATCAGTTTGCTACACTTGCCATATGTGATACTCAGTTTGTGGACTTGCAACTATCAAAGCTGATTGCCAATAGGAAGTTCTATTACAACATAAATAATAAGCAAAATATTTCCAACATAAAAAAGCTCCATTTCTTAGTAATGCAAAGGAAGCATATGAGATAGAGAAGATCAATAATGTAACTGGGTTTATTGCATGAGTGGCAATTTCATTATTAACATGTATAAGGTGCATAGATTATCAGCTCTTCAGATATCTTCACTACTTCAATTCATGGATCCTGCATGTCCCTAATAATTGCTCCTGTATGCCCCTCTTTTCAAGCTTGCTCTGAGAGAAACCTGAGAAACCCTTATTAGCTTCTCTCTGTAACTCGTAAACAAGTTCCTTATTAGCTTCTCTTTGTAACTCTCTCTCAAAGCATGCTATGGGCACTCAATTGTGATGTGAGTCTGGATGTTTTTAAGTAAAGCAAGATGCAAATATCTTGACTAGGGAGTGAGCATTAGCCTAGTTGTATGAAGCCAAGTGCTGCCATGGTGCTACATTGCACATTCTTATGACCAAATAGCACCTTGCTACTGGAATGGCATGCAAGATGCCACTACTACTCCAAATATCCAACTCTCAATTTTTTACAACTCCTAAAAACATGTGCTACAGATTGACAAGGTTGGAACTTTTTATGAGTCAAAGACTCTGCAGAAACCTGCTGGCAATCAATCTGTGGTTGGCAGCATAAATGTTTTTTGGGTTTGTGCTTTGTTAGCCAGCAAGCACTCCAGCAAGTACATCCTTCTTACCCTGGACATAGATGGTATACACCAAGCGCACAGCATCCACCCATGCATCCATTGCATTCCATGTTTCTGCTATCTGTGCACATCCATGCACCACCACGCAACCCTTCACAAACTAAACATCTGTTGCTTCATCAATATTGACAAATTAAAGTGTGGATCTGCAGTTCTGCTTATTAATCATCATCATGCAGCTTTTTTCTTCCCTCCCACCACGCACATGTCCTTTTTGGATCCAGAACAGGAACTGGTGTGGAAGACAGGAGAGAAAATACCAACTATGAATTCTGGACTATTGGGGGGAAAGACACAAGGATCACAAGGATCCCAGAATGAGTCTTTTTTTTCAAAGTTATCAAGGGGAATGTTGAGTAGCTGCAGATGGTCTTCTATCACTCATGTGACTCAAAGAATAGACAATCAGCAGAGGAATAGACAAGACAGACTCCAAAACTTGGGTGAGGAAGAAATGGACCAGGTAGTGTGGACCAGAAACAGTGTCTATGCAAAAGCCACTTCCAGGAGGAAGGCTCAGATCGGCAGATGGAGCCATGTGCACAATATCCTCCATCCCTATTCTAAGCAAGGATGGCCTTGCTGGTAAGCTAGAGCTGCTACTATCTGCAAATGTGACACGCCTTGAATAACTATGTGCCAAAGACTTCCGGTCAACTTTTTCCATCTACAAAAACACAGCACAAGTCATTTGGAGAAAACAGCCATCACAATATCTAGCACACTCTATCTGTACTCCTATCTAGCAAACACAGATGACACACAGTAATTCTTGGATTTACTGGAACCGTTCTGCATCATACTTGCTATTGGCATTCCTTTGGATATGTGAAGGATACAGCTAGTATCACTTTAAAAAGAGCAGTGCTAGTTCAAGAAAAGGACCAAACCTATGCCACTCAAACTAAAACAATCCACCTGATCAACAAAAGACACAGAGATAGAAAAAAGCTATGACACCAATGCTACTGTCAATCATACCTCATAAAGTGCTTTGTGGTCAAGCACAAACCATAACCGTATCCAATCACAATGAGGAGCAAGTGGGTTCCCAGGAGGGGCAATCTTCAACCAGCCTACTTTCATGTATGGCAAAGGCAACTGCATATATGGATACAAAAGTGATAATCAGGACCTCAATGTCCAAATAAGTTGATCTGAGAGTCAACAATACTAGTCAGGAAACATCAAGTGGAAGTAAGAAAGTTACCAACGAGCGCACAAGACGTAAGGCACCTCGGTACACCTGCATTCCCACACAAGCACACCATCTCCTCTGAGAGACTCCAGGATCCTTTCCACCACTTATCAATATATTATGCTTCACTTTCAGTAGTCTAACACGTTATCCCCTTCACAACCAAGGTTACAAGCTAACAAAATTGGGTATCTTGCATATCATGTGTATTCATTTGCAAAAAGCACATGCAACTACATCAATTGTGTATTTAATATCCCAATTCATCAGATGGTCTTGTGTACCCACACAAGAACACAGTGTTGGTGGATCTGAAGTACATTTATCAGGAATCATATGAAGAATCTCTTGGACTCTTACGTGTTGTGAGGCCAGGGAGAAATGGGAAGGAAACTTTACAGGGTACTCAGGTTTGAGGGCATGTGCAGCTGCTATATAGACAGCAGACAAGCTATACAGATCTGCTGGTGGCAGCTCCTTTGTGTTCATCTTCTGCCCACTTCTTGAAGTGTCCTCTGCCAACCCATACTGTGACATGACAAATATCAGAAGTCTGCATACCATGCAGTTAGCACAAGTCCAGCTGTTCCCATGTTATCCTTGGTCAAATTCTCTATATCCTGTGACTTTGAAATTCAGTCAGGGCAGATACAGCACTATCATGAAGTGTTTGGGAAGATAGTCTTGATTCGCTCACCAAAACAGTGCCCAAGTTGTATACAGCCCGGTGAAAATCAAATTGTAGTTGAAATGCTGCCCTGAACTGTGATTTGCTTTCAGCAAAGCCCATCCACCCACACAAAGAACTGAGCTGTCTTCTGAAGGATCTCATCCTTGATAACTCACTCTAGCACTCTCTCTTGACTCTTCTCAGTCATCAGACCTGAAAAGCAATCAACTGCTAGGTTTTCACATTGCAAGCACCAATGGGTACCATCTTCATCATAACCAAAGGAACAAGCAGAGAAAAATGGCATGTATGCAACTAAATCCATGAAGAATGAAACATTGAGAGCAGCAAGACTCATGCTGTGCACAGTCAGACACCTACCAAAGCACATGAGAAACATTTTCTAGGGTGCCATGTTGATAGTTCTACTATAATTATAGCATGGCTCTTGTTGAGCTACCTTTCTTATGGCCTTCTTGACAACAGCATGTTTCTCCTTGAGTGGAACAATGGCACCAAGCTCCTAAAATAGGAAGATGAGCAGGTGAGCCAATAGATATGTCACAAACTGGTCTGTACTTTTACTACCATGTTGTACAGGGTTTGATCCCATTCTCTCTAAGAATGTCATAGTTTTCACTCAGGAATGATGCAATGTCGCATAGCCAAGAAGTCTATATATCACTTCATGTACCATGCTGAACCTCCAAACTAAACAATTGAGACAGTTGAGAAGATCTACCTGAAGAGCTAGGCCCCAATTGTTCAAAGCCTGGCCAACAAGAGAGCAAATGATAAGAAACACATATCTCCTGGTAACAGCAACGCTTCTGTCACTTCAACCCAGCATTGGCATCTCTATATCAACCTAAAAGAAACTCTGGCTACTCTGAGTTTATGGCAGTGAAATTTGGAGCAATTTATAACTGCAGAATGTGGGAGAGTACACAGAATATAATGCTCCAGTAGCAACTCCTACATATGGATTGTAATTGAAGAACCTGAGGATTGTTCCAATTGAGTTGAACAGATTGATCGTATCTGACACATGCCTGCATAGACAATATCCTTAGGTCAAGGATCAGACAAGAAAAGGTAGAACATGAGCATATGGGTTTCATGCTGTGAATGCTCACCAGCCCTGTCTCCGTGCCCACTATACACATCTATGAGACTGCAGAGAAAACTCTTAACACTTCTAAACCTCCTAAAACCCTACTTTCTTTTGCTAATACAAGGAACAGACCTCATCTGGTAGGAATTCAAGGATTAGGGTGCAAGGTGGACAAGCTGACGAGTTCAGAAGTTGAAGATCCTGCCAATTTAACCATAGTTTACTACCTAATATGGAGAACACTACATGGATAGAGAGGTTTATAAAAACTCTCTGATGGGAGTAAATATGCCTAGCGAAAATAGAGTGCACCTGCTTCCAAAGCTCTTCTGCCTCTTTTGTTCGGCCCCTGATCTTGGCTCGATCAGATATTGCTATTGCCCAGTTATAATAAGCCTGCAAAAGGCACAAGTCTCTTAAGAAAGCTACACCCATGTTACTGTATGTCCCCTAGTCCACTCTTAAACCAGGTGATTGCAGAAAGAAAATCCACAAAGACATGTGTAAGGTAGCCAAACAGATGTTGTGTCAGTGCCAGTGAAATCACACGAAACACAACAATAGCAAGTGTGTCTAAACAACCTTGTGAGTGTCACTCACAAAGCAACAGACCAACACCTTCATGAATGCCATCAACTAGCTGCCATTACTCCCCACAAAATTTCATCTGATCCCAAAAATAGGGTTAGATAGGTAGAATCTGCTAAAACTTAGGGCAAAACATTATACAATAATTTGCATCCTGAGGTTCTGTTGCATTTTCAGAAGCAAGGAGAAGACTCAGTTATGATTTCAGCTAGCACTCCAGAGTTACAGCTTGAAGCATCCACATTGCAATGTTTTGTCAACACGACACAACAAGCAGCTTTTGTTCTGAGATACCTTGCAACTAGAACTTGACATACAGAAGGAGATGAATCTGCCCAAGTTCCCAATTACCCACTCTGAGGACAGGCTGTGATGAAAAGAGGCATGCAATTGGAACAGGTTATATCAGGATTACCTCATGTAAGGTGGGACAGAGTCGGGTAGCACCCTCATACTTCTTGCAAGCTTCATCAAGCAATGCATCCTTGCTGATGGAATCCATCTCTGATCCTGTAGTGTCTGCACTTTCCTGTAAGAACCAATGACAACCAACAATTGAATGCTGCAGTTCAGAATTTTATCTAAGGCTACAAACAGGGAACAGAGACTCTCAGACAACACATCTCAAAAAGCAAGAGGCTCACTCTTCTTAGGTCAAAGAACACATCAAGGAAGTACCCAAATAACTAATGTTCAATGGTGCACAAATTGCATGGGAAGGCAAATCAACTGATTGTTGAGATTGTTGTATATCATAGCCTCCAAAAGTTTGTTCATAAAAATGACCCAATGCAAAACTGAACTTTGAAGCACAAAACTGTTTGAACAACCAATGTGTAAGACATCTTTACCTGAAGAACCAAGGCCCAGTTATAGAGGGCATCATAATCTTCTGGATTTCTCTCCACATTAGCTGCATATCTGCAGAGAGACACAACATATTCAACTGCCAGACAGGCTATAGATTTCCTGTACATGAATCTGCCACCTGACATCTGGTCCTATCAAGCTCTCCTTCCAGTTGATCTCCAAACGCAAATACATCACCAACAGCAAAATGAATGTGTGTAAAAAGCATCACCATGGAGAATCCATCAAGTCCATAGAGAATCCATTGAGTCCACAGAGAACCCATCAAATCTATAGAGAATCCATCGAGTCCATAGAGAATCCATTGAGTCCATGGAGAATCCATCAAGTCATACCTCTTAGCTGCAAATGCAAGGATGTGCTGTTGAGAGTGTCCTTCCTCATCGCTGACAGCAAGGTTGTAAAGGATGTCCCCAACTATATTTGAGCCACTGGTGGATGGGTACTGAGTCGCAGGTTCTTGCCTGTCACATAACATCAAGGTGTAAAGCAATCAGCAATTGTGCTTCAAATGTCAAACTCTCTGAAATGATTTCATTTACTTCACAACACCATCAATGGGTCCTTCCAAGTTTTAGAATCACAAAGTGTTTAAAAAAAAACATCCGCACAACTACACTCTCTCTATCTGCAATGGCTGATCATCCATTGTGACATTGTACAAAGACAAAAACTCCTACTTGACCATGCTTCCAAATCTCACCCACCTCCATTCAGACAAACAAAAGCAGTGGGGCAAGCAATTACAGTCAAGTCACATCCACAAGCACTCATCCTTTGATGTGTGGTGATATTGTGTTTGTTGTTCTTCTTCTTCTTATTGCTGCTGCAGACCTATGACTCTAGGGATGGCCAGAATCACAAAAGATTTCCTCTTGGACAAGATTGCATTTATTTCAAGTAAACTATCAATTCTGCAGAAATGTAAACCAAGTCTCGAAGGCACAATCTTTGTCTCATGAACAAGAGAACCCAGATGTTCAAAGAGATGAGATGAGTATTCTTCAGAGATAATACAGAAGCTTTCACCCATCCATAACTAAGCAGCTGCTTACAATCATGAAAATTGAGAAGAGAGAAACTGTACAAAACAGGCACTTACACATCAGGAATGGGAATGGGTGATGTTGCAATTCTACGGAATGACATATCACCACCACCATTGCCACCACCATTGCCATCACCATTGCCACCACCATTGCCATCACCACTGGGTTGCTGCTGCTTCTCTGAAGTAATTGGCAACCCTTGCAGCACAATCTCCTCAGGCACCTTGTAAGCATTCTGATCCATGCTAGCTTGTGCACCGATGTCTTCACCAATGTCATCACCACCATTGTAGTTTGCTTCAGGGGCTTCTGGCATGTCCTCATTGTTCTTGGTCAGAGCTTCTTCGCTGCTAGTTTCTCTCAAGGTTTCAATCTCTTCTTCTCTTGAATTTATGATGCTGCTGTCTTGATCTCCTCCTTTTTCCTCTGCAGTCTTGATCTCCTCCTCCTCCTCCTCCTCCTCCTCCTTCTCGCCAACATTTTTGTCTCTTCTTCTTCTTCTTTTGCCCTCCCCTCCCTCATTTTTGTCAAGGATTGCATCCTGCTGTTCCCGACGATGAGATGATTCATCAGACTCTTCTTCTTCTACTTCTTCTCCCTTCTTCTCCTTCAAATCATCAGTCTCTCTCCCTTCTCCTCCTCCATTCTCAAGGATCATCACATCTCCTTCTTGCCGATGATTAGAAGAAGGCTTCAACTTCTCTATATCCATCTCTTCCTCCCGGTCCCTTCTCCGTCTCTCTTCCTCTTGCTTTATTTCTTCTATCTCTCTTCTGCGTCTCGGGTCAATTTGTAGGACGAATGACGTGCAGAACAACACACCCGCTCTACAGGGAGTAGGGTTACAGACCCGAGCGCGACAAGGAAGAGAAGGCTCGTTGCGAAGACGAAGAAGAAGAAGACGAAGAGCATTACCGACCTGCGCATCCGAGGAGAAATGCTATGATCTTGACTGCGGATCTGCTTTGATTGATGCACGTCGGCGGCCCTTGTACAAAGACAGTTGTGTCGCTGCAAGTTTCCGGAGCTTGTCGTCGTGGTTGGAGTGGTTGCGGTTTTGCGGTTTCATGTTGCAGCAGAATTGCTGCTGGGAGACACAGTAGTGCGGGAGTTCTTCCATTCTGAGGTCAGATTTCTGTGGGATTGAGTTTGTTTGTAAGCTGCTGCTTGCCATCTTTATTTGTTTCTTTGGTTTGTGATCCGTGTTTGTATGTATGTGTGTTTCTTTCCCTTTTTTTCATTGTCGAAGGCTATCTCAAGCTTTGCAAATATGTTGCAACAGTTGGAAAACTTCATGGCATGGCATGGTATGCACAGAGGAGAGAGCAAATGGAGTTTGCAGGAAGATGCTGCTGCTGCTGAAGACAATGCTTGCTATCAGTCACTTGCTCAGAAAGATTGTCAACACCTTTGTGTGCAAGTGATTGAAAGGAAGCAGCATTGATGGAAAAAGAAACATTGATGAGAATGTAGAAGAAGGTGTACGGCTCTGCAGCTTGTCAGTAGGTCTGCAACGGCTAACAAGCTTCACATGCTGCTGCAGACAATCTCTTCATGCAGATGATGATGATTCAGTTGCAGACCAGGTTTCCTCCATCACAGGTTGGAGATCTTGTCACAAGTGTTGTGTTCTCCAGCAATCAAAGCAAATTGGGCATCAACACTGGGCCTCAGAAACTTGGGTACAGTTTTTGTTGAGGATCTGGAATTTTACTACATCAGCTCAGGGTGGAGGAAAAGCCTATTGGAAATTTCCAGTGGTAGAACGCAGCAGCAGGGAAGGATTCTAGAGTCTGGCATCCTTGGGCCAGCCTCGTGGCATGCATAATGATGAGGTTGTGAGGACTGAGATTCAGACACTGATAGTATTGAGTTTGAGACAGTTTTGTATAAAGGTTTACCTGGAAACACACCCATAAGGTTCTCATATTCACTTTTTTGTACTACATTTTCAGCATCCTCCTTCGCCTTTCACAGGATACGCAGGTCTGTGATCATTGCAGGTGGTGGATGTGTATTCTTGCTGGTTGGTGAAACTCAATGAGAATGTCAAAATCCAAATCATGCAGTGGGAAATTATTTTGGGCTTATTGCAAGGATTGAGTACAGAGATTTCTCGATTCTCATGAGAGTTATTATCTTCAGGATTGAGGTAACTGTATTGTATGCACTTGACTTCATAAGTATCATAGCTAGGTGCCCATCACTGCAGTCATGTGGAATGGAGCTATTGGATTGAAACTTTTGATGTATTACAGTTTCTTTTCTATATCGGCAACAGAGAATTTGATTGTCCTTACAAGGTTTGCAAGAATTCTTGCCAATATATCATCTTTTCAAGCAACCTGCAGACAATCTCTTACAATTGCTTTAAGGACTATGTAAACAGATTGCTGGCTTTCTCTGTGCTTTGCTGTTGTGACATTGGATCTCAATTTTACAATTGTTCATGCAAGATGGCACTTCACTCTCTTGTAACAGATTAGTTCCTATTGTGACTACCGGTGTTATATATATATATATATATATAAATGTTCTTGCAGGTTCCTTGTGAATTGGCACTGTATTTTCAAATGTTAAGGGACAGGTCTATCGGCACTTGTTTATATAGACTAGGTTTAGGGTTTAGGGTTTATATCTAAGAGTTGCACATGGACACTTGTGGAAATTAAGTTTCTAAAGTGTAATTTTTCAAATTGATGTCATTTGAAATTCAATTATGTTTGTGACATAGGAAACAATGCTTCAGAAATGAGGTATGGTTCTGAGTTCAGAAATTTGGTATGTTTCACTTTTTTGGGGTTTTGACACAAACTGTTTGATAGTTCCAAAGTAAGGAAAAATCTAAAACCTTTTTCTTTTGAGACTTTATTTTTTATCACATCTTCAAAAGTTCCTCTACAATCAAATGAACCCAATGTTGCCAATTTGTTGTTAAGTGCCATCTTCTAGTAATGTCCATTTATCTTGGGACCCAAACTAAGGTTTTACAACCTCATGGGAAGTTTGAATCAAGTAGCAAACAAGGGGAATTGTGTAGGCAAAAGAAGGGATTGAGTGAGAATCCCCTTCCACTAGTAGTAACCTACATTTTGCTATTGTTAGTTCTTCATTGATGTAAGTGTTGTCCTAAGAGCAAATTCACTCACCTAATATGTTGGCTTTTACCAATGTTTACTATATCTAGAATGGTGTGCAAGTTATTTCTTTTATCATGATTTCTGTCAATATGTTGAGTGTTTCATAGAGGGGCCACTCAGGCATGTGATCCATGATGCAAGTCTGTAGCTCAGGGGTTCTATGTTTCTGTTCCTCCATTTTGTTTCGTGCATCATGTTGTAGGAACTTTTGTTGTGCTCATTTCCTTCTTGACTAGTGGTAGTGGGCTTGTTTCAAGAATGAGAGTAATGCTGCAGATTTGAGCAATTGTGGTTCAATTTCTAAGCATTTTGCATGCTCTTGTAGATTCATCTATTATCTTTGAAAGGTAGCCTTTAGATGAAGCTCTAGGGAGTTCGGGACACTTTTAGACTGCCATCTTACATTTGCTCTTTTCTTTCAATCTTGTTGGATTGATTTTGCTAGAAATTCTGCATCATCAAGATGGGAAGGTGGATGATTACTTGTGAATCAACAAGAGAGAAGTAGAATTGAGCAAAAAAACAGCATACTTTGATTATTTTGGTGATCATCTAAAATCTTGTTCTTCCTCACCATTGGTAAGAGTTGGTTAGGAATTTAGAGGTTGCGAATTTGTCCAGCTCACTTGTGTGCATGGTCTAACAATTGGGATAGTTCACCTCATAAATTTGATGTGGTCATGAGTACAATGGATGTGGTTGGTGATTGTTCCTATTGGTTTTCATGTGCCAACAAGAGTACATTTGGGCCATGTGAAGATCGTCAGTAGCAACTATTGCTCCATAGGTTGTGCATTTCAAAGAAACCCGCCTGTGAAAGGAAGCTAGTGACTATTGCTCCATAAGTTGTTGCACATCAGAGAAAGCCGCACATGAGATGAAACATCATGTCAATTGAAAGGGGGTGAGGCATTCTGCACCCTCTAGTAGTTGATGACATTTGAGTAAAGCAGCCATGTAACAAGCAGCAACTTGTTTAGAACTCTATAAGTGGATCGCAGTCACTAGGCTGAGTTTTGAAAGATGTGTTTGTATTGGTGCTTTATTTAGTGTGTTTGGGTTTTGATTTGAGGATAATCTTTTGTCAAGACAAGAAATTGAAACTGAAGACCCTCATTTGTTTGTTCTTGATGGGGTAGCTTTTCATGTGTTCTTTTGTGAGGTTTTTAGGAGGAGAAGATGGAGCCCAGTTGAGAGGTGCTTGTGTGATCAAGTTTAGTACCTATTAGCCAAGTGTTGTTGATGGGCTCTTGAATGTGGTCTAGAGATATAAAATCATTTCATTATTTGTTCATGGGGTCGGTTACTGTTGGAACCATCATTTTCAAATGTTTGGTGTTAGTAGCAAGTCCAAGTAAAGTTTTGACTTTGTTGTGTAAATTGGTGTTCAATTCCCTAATACAAATAGACTCAGCAATTGTGGTCTTTTCATTGAATTATAGTTTGAGCAACTCTATCATAGTTGACATGGCTACAACATTGCAGGAAAAGCTCCCAAAATCAATGTAATTGAGTTGGATCGCTCAATAGTTTGAGCAACTCATCATAGTTGACACGGTTACAACATTGTGAGAAAAACTCCCAAAATCAATGTAATTGAGTTGGATCGCTCAATAGAAGAGGATGAAAGCATGGTAAAACATTTTTTAAAAGTTGACTATGTAAAATTGAGTTTTTAAATGAGACAATTTTTTAGATAAACACAAAAAAGTAAATTCCAAAAATCTATGTTTCATTATGAAATTATTGTGCATTCTATTGAGTTTATGATAAATCGAATATAATTATTTTTAAACTTTGGAATAATAAAAATACAAAGCAAATATTTTTAAAATTGAACAATCAATTTGGTGCTCAAAATTATTTTTAATTTGAAAACATAGTGAAATTAATGCTTATTCAAATCAGATATCAAAAAATATTTTATATATTTAAAATTCTTTAAATTTTATATTTCATTTTTGCTCAAAACATACTTAACAAATATTTGAAACAAATGTTACATTATTAAAAAAAAATTGAAAAATTATGTACATTTTTTTTAAAAACTTTTCTACAATGCCACCTTTGTTATTTTGTTATCATGCATCTTTGCTATATGGTGGAGCCGATATGTTTTTGTGAAAGGCAATGGATACATTTGTATGTGAGTTTCAAAACGATATCTTGCAACTAAATAAACTCTTTTGTTTCCAAAGAGATTGAACCAAATGTTATTTATGTGATTGTGTTTATTGTCAAAAACATTCATGATATATGTTTGATTGATTTGTTGTCATGCACAAGTAATGAAAATGTTGTCTATCTCGGATCTTTCACCCCAATACAATCTTCAAAGGTAGATTTTTTCTCACAACCCCATAGATGGAAAGTTAACCTTACATGGGGAAAAAAAAGGAAAAAAAAGGAGGCATTAGTTTTTTAAAGATATCACATCAATATGTGAGCATATTGCAAACAGAAATGATAGGAGACCAAAGTCCAACTGAAAAAACACATGCTCAACAAATGTCCCTCTTCAAGTGCACTACATGGACATGAATCTAGTACTTTTTTTTTGTCTTTTTAATTTCATGAGATTATTTTAGAGAAGTATTTTTCAATTGGAGAACTCATGGTTAGTGGACATGTTTCAAGCACTCGGAGATGATAGAAAGGTATTTTGATTTTATGTATGTTTCATCACTCAACATGTTTTTATAATGTTCAAAGGATGGGCTCTTTCTTGGAATAACCCATTGACACAAAGAACTTGAGGGTCATTATGACATTAAGTTTCACCTAATGCTATTTTCTTTTTTCTTTTTCTTTTTTTCTTTTTTAAATGTCATTTGGTTCCCTACTCTAATATTTGTGATAGATTATGCAATGAAAAACCATTAGAAGAAATCTTCTAAAATGTAATCATGCATTTTCTAACTATCATACCTATGATTAATGTTCAACATTTCTTTGTTGAATATTTATTTATTTTAGAAAATGAGGTTTGGTAAATTAAAATTAAGAAATCCAGAATTTCAACAATTGAAAAATAAGTATGCAAAATACATCTTTTGTTGTGCATTTTTAATAATAACCCAATGGGTTTCAATTTTTAACAATTTCAAAAAATATCAATAATTTTTATTTTTATTTTCTGGCTCAACCTTTTATGTCAAACATTAGTTGTAGGTACAACATATGCAACTTGCACAACTTGTTTTTGTGATTAAGTTCTAACATTTTTACCTTTGGTTATATTTACAACTTGGGATATAATTAAGTCAACAAATCTTTCAAGGTGAATGAATTGTCAGTGATTTTTCATCCACCTATCCCATATATATCACATTAGTTGAAAATTTATTAAATATGGGTAACAATGAAGATATGGACGTAGAACCTTTACATGTATATCAAGGTTTACTAGGGGTATATTGTGTAGAGGTATATATTTATGGGTATAGGGGTAGGTTGAAGGTTAATAATAGGTAGGAAGGTAGATAGGTTGGTGCTAGATAATCCATAGGTTAAAGGTTGGTAATTTAGGTAGGTAAATATGTAACTAAGTTAATTAAACAAGGTAGTAAGGTAACTAACTACTAGTTAGGTTTAAGCCTTGCTAATAGGCCAAATTGGTAGGTAGGTAGCCTAGGTTACTTACTTAGTTTAATTTAATTTACCTACCTACCTTACCTATTATGTACCTAGTTACTAATAACTAATATAAATTACCTACATAACCTATATGGTAGATAGGTAACTAATTAAGTTGTGTATGTAGGTAGGTAATAACTAGGTAGGGTAAGCTAACAAAGCTACATACATTTTTATCTTTAACTACATATATGTTATTTTACTTAAGCTGAGTAAATAGGTAGGCTAAATAGTTAGTATTATTGTGTGAATAGGGGATAGTGTTCTTGTATGGGACAAAGAATGTGAGATAATGTTGTAATATTTCCCTTTCATTAGAGTTTATCCCATATACATCCTTTCTTCACAACTTTAATTTTATTAATTATATAGCTAGGTGAATAATAGACTACACATAGTATACACTAGAAAGATTCAAAATGCAAGTGTTATTAAAGATGAGCCAATCAAAGAGACTTGTTATCAATAAAATAAATAAGATCCTACCTACCTACTTACATACTTGTATTTAAGTTTACTTACCTACCTAGGCCTATCTATTAGCCTAAACTTTTTAGAGTGACATGTGGCAAATGATCATTTGTCCACAAGGATAGTTTTATATTGGAACATATTGTTATTTAATTAACCAATATTTTATAAATACACCATTTGTCATAGCAACATTTATTGCTAATTATACACATAGCACAATGCAAAGTCCAACCATTTTGGTTGCATAGGAATCACCTTGAGTTGCATAGAATATATAGGTTATATACAAATGACGTGTATGTATTGATTGTTGACTTCATCCAAATTTGTATCAATGTCTTATGCAATTTTTTAAAAAAAGTTAATATTTTTTTAGTTGTAATTGTTGTTTATGACTAAAAATTAGTTGCACTTGCAAGTTGCAAATTCTTTTTTTTCCTAGCGGATTTTTGTTTTTATTTGGTGTCTAATTTTATTTTATTTTTTCGAACTATTTTCATGCAAGCAAGGTGGTATGTGTAGCATAGGTTTTTTGTGAGTTTGACATCAAGGTTGTGAAGGCTCATACAAATCACATAAAGTTTAATACATGATCTTTGTTCCTTCAAAGTTGGCCAAATCTATTAATGTCATGTGTTAAATCAATAAGTTCCGTCTAAATTATTTTTCTTGTTTAGTTGTCAAAATAATGATGATGATCTAAAGATTAAATATCATATTTGGATTTTTATTTGTGGAATTAATGAACACAATCTTGATTTAATGATTTTACCATGAAATTGTAATAATCGCTAACCTTTTTTTGACATATAAAAAGCAATCACATTTTACTACATGTTGTGCTAACATGATGGTGGGTAATAAAGTGTTTTGAAAGTTTACATTAGTGATGATGTGCCCCAAAGCCTTTTCACAAGGAATTGGGTTAAATCTTCCAATGTGGTGTGTTCCAAAATATTTGAAAACCTTAGACACATTTTTCAGCTTCATGCATTAGGGCAAAGGGTAAATGTGAAACTTTTTGATGAGATTGTTCGAAAAGTTGAACTCAAGGTGAAATCAATTTGCAAAAGCCAAGAAAGAAATGGTTAGCACAAATTGGAATCAAAATGATGCATGAATGAATCATGAGCAACTCACATTCACAAGCACACCACAATTTGAATTGGGGAGGAATCATCACTCTCCTCCTTATAGTACCCTATAGATGGCAATATGGACTACATTAAAACGAAATTTTTTCTTAAGAACTCTCATGTGGGAATTGCCAAAATTGTCAAGTTATGAATCTCATTATTTTGTGAACTCATAACTTCCTCATATGAATTTTAATTCAAAAGCTTTCACAATCAATGGTGGGGGTACACAAAAGGAATGTCTCATCCCAAGATCACTCTTAAAACATTACTTTGAATGACCATTACATTTATGAAATAATTTTTTTGGTAGATTTTCTTTTTCATTAGATACTCATATATTCTTTTATTAAAATGGTGGTGAATTTTTACGATCTAGATGATTCAAATATGTACTTAAATGTTTTGAAAGATGGCTTAGGAACTGTATTTCACTAGGCAATTTTATCAAAAAAAATCAATAAGAATAATTTAATATTTGTTCGAATTGCTCCATATTTTAATTACAAATAGAATAAATTATGTTTTATATGATGGCATAATTTTTTAATCTAATAAATTATTAGATTTTGTGGAATTGACGTTAAAATCTTGGATTTTTTTTCATAAAAATGGTTATGTTAATAAAGACAATCAAACTAACTTTGTTAATTACAAAATGACAATCCAAAGGTTTGAAAAGAATTATAGTAGGTGTGGGTGCAAAAAAAAAAATTATTTGATGCTTTTAATAAGGTTTTGACACTCCAAATCAAAGTGTTATTTTAGAAATGTCATTCCTACATTCCTTTTCGGTTTGTACTTGAATATGACATTCAAAATTTGTTCAATTCATCTGAATCATTCATTATAACACTTATTGGTTGAAAGCTTAAACATAAATATCCCCTTCATTGTTTAACATTTCAAAATATTCATTTTGCTTCAAGACTTAGGACACATGACAAAAAGGTGTCATGATTCTTGTTGTGATACCCCACCCATGAATGCACCTTAGTGTAGTCTTTAAGAAAATATTTTCAAATCTAGATTATAGTCTTCAATTAGAGATGATTTGACCTTTAAAAACATCAAAATAATTGTTGGGAATCATTTTGGCACTATAAAATAAATGGATTTAAGGGTTATTACATGAATTGAAAATTGAAAATCATGGATTAACATTGTTATAACTTTGTGATATTCAAAGTTGCTTAAAGTTAGTGAATAATGCCATAAAAATGAAGCCTTTGCAAGCTAGGATTAAATGTATAAATTTGCAACCACTTCATATGAAGAAATAAACATAAAAGAAAAATCAAGCTAATATACATTTCCATTGCAAAGCAACATGTGAACATCCTTGCAAAACCTTTGGGCATAATCAAATTCGTGGGATTAAAAAACCAACTAGGTATCATTGATAGGCATGAATTTCAAATAGTTAATGGAAGTTGTACTTCCACTAATATTTACTTTCATAGTTATTAATTTGAAGCAATAACAACATCTATTTATGCATCACAACTCTATTATGCACATTCAATCTTCTAAAACTCCATCTGCACAAAGGCATTATAATTGTCATCCCCAAAACAAGCGACCAATCTCAAATTGGGAATTAGCACCCAACAACATGGTTAGGCAAAACATACAAGATTATCACCAAACTCCTAACTAAGAGATTCCAAGAGCTTATTCCATCAATAATCCAACCAAATCAAATGGTTTTATGATAAGTTGCAACATTGTGGATAAAAAAAAATTAGTTCAAGAGGCCATGAATTAGGATGTCCATAGTGATCATGATTTAGCTTTTTTTGCTTGACTTTGAAAAATGATTTGATAAAATAAATTAAGTTTTTTCTTTTCAACTTATATGCAAGCCTTGGTATTTTGTAGTTTTTGGATTAAATGGCTATCTACTATTTATAACATATTTATATCAACCATTAAGGTAATCAATGGGATAATTGGGAGTCATTCCAATTAAGTTAGAGTTACCCCTTTTTCCTTATATTTTTATTTTAATTACAAATGTTTTGAGGTGAAAGCATCATAAAGTATACACAAAAAATAATGTAAACAACAAAATATTAGGGTTTCTAATTAAAATCACTAATAAATAAATAATTTTATAAAGATAATAATATTTTCTTGAGTACATTATTTTTTAACTCTTGTTTATATGAACTTCAAAAACTAAATTGTTATAATCATGTTTTTAAAAATTATTTATAAATACTTAATTAGACCTAAAATTGTGACAATTTAAAAAACCAAATCTAAATACTGAAAAATAAATTAACTGATTTTATATATATATATATATATTCAAGCACCTCAATATTGATGTCATGGACATACTCTACTTTATCTACAAACCCAATTAACCCATCAAATGTAGCCACTTTTGATTGAAATGACCAAATAACACAAATAACACATATTTGCAAATGGCAACATAGTTATGTGAATTTGGCTTTGTACTACAATACAAACAACTTTACCAGATTTCATGATAAGAAAAAATCTATACCTCGACACTTTTTCCATAAACTTCACATCATCCTCCCATTCCTCCTAATTTGAGGTGGAAATACTTATCAAAAGTGAATAAGTTTTGTGTAGCATAATGTACTAGGGTTGGGTCATTCTTGAAATAATAAGCATTTTGAACCCAAAGGCCCAAAATAACGAGCCCTTGGCTCTGGCCTCGGGGCCGTTATTTTGGGAATGCCTTGGCCTGAAGGAATTGCCCATAATAAAAATCATGAATTTTTACTTTTAAAAACAAATTACTATGATATCCATAGGATACCAGCAAGATAACCGCTGGATATCACAATAAATAGTTAAAACAATGGACATGCATGACTATTATGCGCACAATGTATTTGTACAAAGAGCAGATCCGAATGATCCACATGAGCTAGCAAAGACTCCTTTTCGTGACCATTCTCAGTCTCAGGAATTGTATGAAAGGGGAGAGAATAGAATGTATTGGAGGCATACAAACTCCCCATCCCCTTGAGTTGAATTCTCATTGAGAAGACCTGAAATTGAGCTTTAGCTATTAGCTATGATTTTAGTTGCAGAAGTTTGCTTTTGAAGATCGTTTCTATACTATGAATGAGCTTCACATGAGTATAACAAGCTTGTCCATGTGGTGGGACTGGATCAATCTAGCTTCCCAATTTGTGGCTCTAAACCTGCGGAATGGACCTGACTTCCACAGGTTAGGTTCATTTTAATTCAAATGGTGTGCAAAAAAATATAGGGTATAACTTATTGAAAATATATATAATTTATACTTTACTTAAATATAAATAAGGTGCCTATAATTCATCATGAGAATTTTATTTTAAATATTTTTTAAATATCTAAAATATTTCATTATTGCATAGCATTTTAAAAATACCCTTTGATCTCATGTGCTTCCTAAAAACATACAAAGGAGTGACTTCCCCAGGTGTCCAAATTAGAGAGAGTCGGTGTAATTAAGGCTCCTATGGTATTGTATATTGTGTGTCTGTGGTGTTCAACTCAAGTTCACAAATTCAACTAAAACATGAGCTTTGAACGATCTCAACCCAATCCATGATACAAGTAAGGCGGGTGACAATCCCAACTTGGAAAAGTGCTCTTCATGGCTCAGATGAAATGCTATGTACCAGGACATCTCGCATTCAATTTCACTGGAGCCAAGACATTGATGGATCATGCAACATGATCCAAAGTCCTTGTTAGCAATAGAGACTATGTAGACAGGACTGCAACATTTTCTTTTCATTGACACACTGGTGCCTGCAAGGCTCCCATCAAGAGTTGTCAATCAGAAGGTTGTCATCCCACTGACAGTGATTTTTTAAGGACTTTCACTCAAGTCCAGATGGTGGAGGGCGTTGCCGACCCATGTACCCAACCCAACTGGCAACATATATTACAGCCAACATCTTTGGGAAAATTTGTCAAAAGACATGTCAATGCTATGAGCATGTTAGATTTCCAAGCATTTCTGGAATACATTTGCAATATTGTGCATCATTCATTATACTGTAGCAAATTGTGACCCATTGAATCCTTAATGCCACATTATGTCCAACCACAGAGCATCATCACTGGAAGCAAGAGAAACCCACTGAACAGACTTTTAACTGATGGTGGGAAAAGGCAAAAGGAAATGTCAAACATTGCCCGAGCGCTCCCAAAGAACAAACAAACTTGTACCAAAAGCATAGAAACAACGGAGACAAATCTGAAATACAGTTCACAAAGAATTGCTTAATAAGAAAAGCATGATGGCAATAATTAGTCTATCTGCTACATTGACTTCTAAGTGCTTAACAGAAAATACATGCTGATTCCTGAATGAGTACCAGAAGCAGCTTCCTACTGGTGGTGTCTGTGGTCGAGGTGATGGTGGTTGTGGAAGTTTCTGAGTTCATGGGGTTGGCTGGTTTGAAAATCAAAAGATTCCCGCAACATTGTACAGTAATGGCCAGCATGTTTTCCAGCCAAGTCAGCAATGGGATTTGTGTGATCTGCAATACAAGTACCATGCAGCACTATGGAAATTGTTCAATTCTTACTATTTCGTAGGAGTGGTCAGGAGAAATTGCAAGGCATGATGAGACTGGAAAAACATCATGGAGACTTAGCAGAAATGTCTATATGCAACAATTCTCTTCCAAGAACACATGTTATGAGCACTGCTGAATTGCTTATGCAGGATCTCACAACAATGTGGTCTATAAACAAACCCTATCAGGCATCACATTGAGCATTGAGCAGAGTGGTATAATAAGAAGAAAAGGATCATCAACAGAAGAAGGTTCCCACCTGGAAGAGCATAGTGCCTAGATGTGACAGGCATGGTCTTGGCCATAGTTTGCTGCTTCAGCCCCTCCCGATCACAATGCTCTTGGCAGGAATGAAAACGCTACAATACACAAGCTCTGCCACAGGTTATTTGATACATGATCGAATGCTTACACTTACATAATTTCTTTTTTGAAAAATATATGGAGACCATGAATTTACCTGTGCAAGAGCTGCTGTCTGGAGATCAGCTGCACTAACACGTGTTGTCTGCTGCACAAGAAGATCATTGAGCTTGTATGCAACTGTGCTCAAATAGTCAACCACATTCACCAGTGCCTTCATTGAATAGTTCTTCAGGTGGTCAAGCACCCTGTACAAAAGGATTGAACACCATACCATTTTTATAAGAAAACACTAAAATTCTACTGCTGTTTTCTCACAGAAAAAACCCTGAAGTCTTTATGCTATTGTTTCAATGCACATAAAGCAACCAACAAGAGGAAAAAAAAATTTGGGCTTCCCAGCTCATGATTCTTACACTTGTTTCTGGTGGTTGTACAGATAAGAAGATTCACAATGCTCAGCTGCTGAATAAAGCCGTGGCCGCAAACTCTGGAGCTCCTGTAAGATAGAGAACACAACCCAGAACAAAAATTCTTCAGCTGCACATATATGAATCTAAACCAAATGGAAATAAGTTGATATCTCCAGATAAAAGAATCCACACATTCTTACAGTTATGCAATTCACTCCACTTCTCTTACTTCCTTCCCAGCCACATTCATGAAACTTGGAGCATTAACAGAAGGAACCCTTAATGAGTGCAATTTGGTACTCATGATGTAATTGAGCTCCTGCAAAACACACATGAATCTTTTGACATGCCTTGTGTGCAGCAGACTGAAATTAGCACAATTATTATATTACCTGCAAGGCCATGAGAAAGGTGCAACTATTCTCCATTCCAGCTTCATCATGAGCAAGAGAAGAAGAAGATGAATCCTCTCCATCTTCATCTTTCCCTGGTGGTGGGGAAGATGATGTTGATGTAGCTTGTGGGTTCCTCAATGCCATGCTCGTCATGCTCATCTACCTTCTTCACTCACCAGCAGACTTACATCACCACAGCCTCAAACTGAAAAGAAACTGTAACTATGGGTGCCCAAGTAGTACATAGTGCTTTTCTCAATGTCAAGCTGGGTCTTTGGTTTTAATTCAGCTTCCATCCTAGATCCTTGAACAAGCAAACCCAGGGAAAAAATCCAACAAAAAAAAAAGAAGAAAATACTTGCAGAGAATTCAGGATGGGTCTTGTTGAATTCTTCCTCCTTGCTTCCACAAAAACCCATGAACACCAACAACCAACCACAAGGGGGGAAAAAAAAAGTGAGTCTTTGGCCTACCCAACATAGAGAATAGAACAAGCTGCACATGTATTCATTTTGCTGCGGAGATTCTGTAGACCTTTCTATGTATGTACATATTTGTACTGTATTAGGTACCTCTCTCTGCTTGGTTACTAAAATTACATTTAAAACACAAAAGCATATTCCTGTACATAATGAATCGGAAGATCCTTTGCAAAAGTTTTGAGCATGCTCGATTCTATTGCAATCTATTCATTAACAAACAGCACTTGGTAATGTTCCACAACCCTCTCTGCTAATACGAGGAGCACTTGTGAGTAAAATCAGAAAATCAGAAAATGATGCGCATGTATGTACATATATGTACAATTTAGATGATGCTTGCAACAGTTTGAACAGATAGATTTGTTGCAATTTACGTACCTAATTACAAACAATGTCCTTCAAATGCACGTGTATGTGTGCATATATGGGTGTGTGTGTGTGTGTGCGTATGCTAAGAATAGTACAACAATTGCCATCTCCAAATTAGATCTATTGTCTGGTGAATGCACAGCCTGCAGATTGCAACAAACAGATTCCAAATGTGAGAAAAGAACACTAAAGAAACTCCCTTCCCTCCTGAGGACCTCTAAATATGTATGTATATCCCTGGACCCGGATTCCTCTCTAGCTAGCCTTGGATAAGCTTGTCATTTTGTGCTCCCTGGATGATTTTGTATGACAATTTTCATGCAGCAAAATGAGGGATAACATGGCATGTAACAGCTGTCCATTAGTCAACAAATTTGCTTGTAGGGGTGGTGAGCTATATCACCCCCCATTTACACACTTGTGCACTTGATGCTATCTTAATCTGTTCCCCCCATTATAAACTTGGGGTACTTATTGTTCATATTAGTTAGTTGGGGGTGCCTCACAAGTCCAACTTTTGATTGGCCCATCACAAAAAAAAAGTTAAAACTATGGAGGCTCCCAAAATTAAAAGATTCTTTGGAAAGATGGAGTGTCTCCCCCTTTGGCCCATCTATGTAGGTGAGAAGAGGAGGACTTTGGGCAAAACATATGGGATTAAAGCGAGGTGCTATTGGGAACACCCTTGGGGAACACATTGGGAACCCAGGGAACATATTGAGAATTTGATGGGAACCCATTCGAAACTTGCAGGGAACATGTTGAGAACAAAGGAAAAATGAAAAAACTCAGTGTTTGGTTGAGGCAAGACATAGCACCAGATTTGAGGAAGGAGGGAAAATTTATGGACATAAATAGGAGGGAAAATGTGTGTTTTCTACATCCATCCAGTTTGATGATGAGAGTCCCATCAATTATCATTCAGGCTTTTGTTGTTAGGTTGTAGGCCTGACAAGGCATGTTCATAGCAATTTCTTTGATTCAACTAGATTTTCTTAGAACTTTTGACCCCTTCCCTTTTGTTGGCAAGATCTCATTCAAACCAACTCCATTTTGCATGATCCAAAAAGCTCCACAAGCACCAAGAGCTAAGCTACAATGGATGCATGATGAAGGAGTTGTTATGCATTGAATGCTTAAGTGTACCTCGTTACTCTAGTGGTTGAGACTATTTTTGCATTCAGAAATCTTCCATCCACTACAATGGATACCAGAAGAGAAGTAAGGAGGAGCATTCTTGCTTAGCTAATCAAAGATCACCTTTGAAAAGCTCAAGAGATCGACATAACAACAGCCCAACAATTGGATCATAACTCCCCAACCATTGCAATGGTGACAACCCATCCACAACCCACCATTCAAAGAGATCATTTTAGCATTGCTTCCTTGAATGTACTATGCATTGGTATAGCACACCATAGGAAAAGGAAAATTATCCAAGACTTCCTAGCTAAGGCTGATCCACAATAGATATAATATTGTTATAAGAGCTTAAACTCTCAACAAATGATTGTATGCAATGTTGTGTTTACACAAGCACCTACTTTGGTTTTGGGTCGTGAGTTCAAAAAAATCCAAGTTCAAGGGACACAATCTTGGGACATGTAAAAATATATAAGGACATGTCTACAAGACATTAAGCATTTTCTCCAAATGGATAGTAATTGGTACACAACTACTTGAGATCTATCATGTTTGCTTTGCAATGATAGTTGCATGGAAAAAATTTCTTGTTTTTCTTTGGAGCTAAATGGTTTAGACAAGTGCATTTTCCGTTCAAAGTTGTTTTAACTTTTTATTGATGTGTAAAGCTTGTCCAATCCACAGCTTCCTTTGAAATCAATCTATGAAAATGTGAAGTCCCACATAAAGATTTCAATCCATATAGATTTTAATGCAATAAGCAAACCTTATTTTCTTATCCTTTCATTATCAACCCTTTTGGTTGACAGTGAAAATCTCCTTTGTGAAATTTGCATACAAGAAAGTTGTCTTGATATGAATGGACAATGTTTAAATTTTATGTTGTTGTAATAATAAACATACATCAAATTGAATCATATTTAGCAACTAGGCTAAATGTTTGTTCATAATTTATCCAATATCGCTAGGAATACCCTTCACCACAATTCTTGTTTTGTACGTGGAGATTTTCTTTCAACATTAAATTTGATGCAATACACCCATTTGCATTATATTGTTTTCCAACGTAGTGGCAAATTAACTAACATCCACATCCCATTTTATAACAAAGATATCCTTGTGACATCAATTAATTGATGTTCATTTGCCATCACGACCTTCCATTGGTTCTTTTAAACACTATTAATTGTTTGTTAGTAGGTGTGGGGCTCTTATGGGATTACAACACTTTCAACCATCCCAACAAATGATGGACCCTCTCCTACATAAAAGTTAACATGCCAATGAGGGGCATTTTTAATCATCACATTGTTGGTTCTTGTGTTATGGGTTCTTACCATTGTTGTTTTTCAACTTGTATTTCATTGGTTCACAACAACACATTTTGGGTTTTGCAATTAGCCTTTACAATTGCATGCTAGTCAAAAGGACATATGCGATTAATGACTAATGAGTTGTTAAACCCATATCATGTCACCCATTTAGTCACAAGGGACATTCAGTTGCAAAGCCTAATCGTTTTAACAACTAAGGTTTTTTAAAATATATAATAATGAAATTCCATGTCATCATTAACATTGGTATGATGTGTAAATTGCATGCCATCCCAACTTAGTCGTTTTATAAAAGACACTTTGATGGATGGATGACATGTGTTAAAAATTTATAAACATGTTATGTGTCATTACACATGACCAAAAGTCAACTTAGTTTAACCCATGTAGCTAGCATAGCCAAAAGCCAACTTAACCCAACATAGTTAGGCTAAGCAACCCAGCCTAACTCGTTTAGCCAAAAATCAACCTAGCTTAATCTAATTTGGTTAACTATCTATGTTGGGCAACCTAGGTTAGGTGGCCTAGATTAAAAACAAATGTCAAATTCCTAACCCAAGAAGCCTAAACTAGGCTACCTAACCTAAGCTTTAGGAATCATAAGTTGCAAAAGTGAAGATTTGAACCCCTCACCTTCACTTTGGGATTCAAGTCCTCATCCATTGCATTACCACATTTTTTTATACTAGATTTAACACAAACTTATAAAGCTCGAAAGTTTTAGCCTTAACTTAACCTTGGCCACTTTAAGTTGACTTTAAATGAATTAGTTTGTTAACCTATATTAACTACTAACCTAGCCTAAGTTAACTTAAACATTTTTAGGCTTTAAAAAAAACCTAGGATAATTATGTTGCATATAGTCGCATCATAGTTGCATCTAATTGCACAAACTTGATAAAATATTTTGTAATGAGCCTACCTAGGTTGATTTGGCAAAAAACCTAAAGCTTGGAACCTATATCAAGCCTACTTATGCTAACCTATTAATAGAGTAATCTATCATAAGTATATTTAAATATACTAAATGTAGTAAATTTCTTATATCTAGTTAAGTAATTTACAAAGTAACATATATTACAAAGTAGGTTTTTACTAAGTAGCCTACATACATAGGTTAACTTAATAGGTATGTTAAGCTAAACTAGTGTGTTTAGTTAAAAAGTCAAGGAGTTATGTGTCACCTTTTTCAAAATGACTATTAATATTATAATCATAATTACAAATTAATAATAGATTGTTTAGTACATATACACATGCATGTGAATTCATGATTTCAAAAACCTCATCCATGGCACATAAGGAATTATGGCATGCCATGACAAATATTGGTGCCGTAAATTCAAGACATAAAAAAATTTATGGTGTCACAAAAAATCATGGATTGCCATGAAAATTTGTGACACCTTGTTGCCAAATGGCATGCCATGTCATCATCATATGAAAGACCAAGTTGTTATTAATTGCAAAAGATAACAATATTTTCAAGTAACTAATAGATTAGATTAATTCATCAAATTAATGACATGAATCATGATGTGAAGTTAGTACATCACAAATCATGACGTGCATGTTGCAACTACTAGTCAACCTTGTTGCCATGAGTCATGCCACATCAACATCACACGACCATAAGTTGTTATTATTCACCAAAAGTTGCAAGAATCAATGGAATTTGTTATTACCTAATTTTGGATGATTAAAAATACATTAAAAATGCATTTTTGAAATTTTGATATTTGTGTAAAAATCATCAAATTGTGATATCAACTATACTCGTAAAACCATAATGCCATGTGGCATCATAATGTCCTTTACAACTACAAAGTCATTAACATGAACTTGTAGTTACAATTGTAGTAAAAAAAGACAATAGTTGTTTTATTAACCAATTATAAAACCCAAGATGTGTTATTGTGATTATTTGATTATCACTATAGGAATCAAGCTCGTTTTCATGGTTTTCAATTGGTATTAGGTCTTCCTTTTGGATAAGAACATGCACCATTTATTTTTTATGACCTCCACTTGCAATTAATGTCTCTTCTTAGATAGTAGGCATTATCTTTTTTGATTGATGAATTGTAGTTGTGCTTGGAAGTGTTAATCCACTTTGGAAATATTATGTTGAATCTCCATGGTCATTTGTGACTATTGCCATCTATTTTTCATAGAAAACAACTTCATGGCATAATATGATATGCCTCCTTGTTGGATGCCAAAATCAACATACTTTTGACATTTAATTATATTTGACAAATATACATTTGATTATTGTTGGGTCTAGTTTTTTCCTAAGTTATTTTGGAAGAAAATCATGAGTAATACAACCAAAGGCTTTAAAGTAGATTGCATTTAGTTTAGGCCCATACAAAAGCTCATAAGATCATGTTTTATCATGGGTTCTTGATCCAATTCTATTCAAGACTAGACTAATGTTTGCACCACTTCTCACCACAAATTGAGATCCAACACATGAGAATGTAACATACTTTTCAAACTCTCTATAATTTTTTTATTTTCTCTTTCTGCCTTCCCATTTTGTTGGGGACGATATGGCATATTAGTCTCATCATTCATGCCTTATGTTAGATTTTTCAAAAAAATCTTTGAAATCAATTTTCACATAATCTTCAACTTTCCATTGATCTGATTTAATTCCTTATGGTCTTGATTGTTTTCAACAAGGTGTTATGTAGTCTGGTTACCTTCATATCTAGTCTTTTGATTAATATCACTACTTGCAACTAGTGGCAAAAGATGAATTTCTCCCTTTTAAAGGGTATTAATAACCTTGTACCTGCATGTTCAATGAAAAATTTGTTAGTTGGATCTTATCATCAAGGCTCTATTAAGACCTTGCATGTCTAAAGGGACTTCCAAATGGCCTTTAGCACATATGGCCACCCATAAGCTTCCATCTTGAATTATCTCTAAAGAAAAAATAAACAAATAATCACATATTTAGGCAAAACCATAAAAAAGGTTTAGAAAGAAAGGGAGGTTTTTAAAAAGCACAAAGATCTAATAACAATTTCAACCAATTGAAACAAACTCAATTTCCCATTTTGATCAATGATGTGCAGAGAAACCAAAATTCTCCACAACCAACATCCAATGTCAAAGTTGTCTTGATTTGGTCATGGAGTTTGTAGCACATCCAACATGGAACACATGCATTACAAGACAATGCAATTTCCTCTATTGATCCAAATTATATATATAAATTTGTGATTACAAAGTCCAAAATTCTATCAAGCATCAACTAACAAAATTTGATGCAAACATTGACAAAAAATGTTAACTTTAATCCATCCCAAAACATGTTTGATTTTAGTTTTCCTTGCAAAACTTTGTGGCTGGCCTATTCACTTCACTTATCAATCAAATAATTGCATATCCATAGAATGTATGATTATTCACTAATGGGCCCTATACATGCAACATCTAAAGTTGTTGCCCATGGGATACACTCAAGTTCAAGGCTCAAACAAGGAATGCCATGCTTAAGAACCTTAGTCACCATCACCATTTGGGTGAACTCCCCACATATGGAAAGGAGATTGGGTGTGCCATTATTTTTAGAATGCTTGTTCACTCCATCAATGCCTTTCGCCACCACTATGCCAAGGTATCCAAGGTGAAGAATCCAACATCTTGTCCCAAATTTGAGTGGAGTCTACCATCAACAATCAATTGTCATCATTAGCCATTTATTTGTAGTTTGGATGTAAATATTTAATGCAAAATTTTAAAACTATTTTGAACATTATTTAAATCAATGATATATTTTGTAAATAGTGCACTTATAGTATCACATCAAACATGTATTGTTCTGGATTTGTTCGCACGTTTTTGCAAAGGCAGCCACTTTTTCGATTTTAGCAAAAGTGTGTATATTGGCTAATTTTTCATCCTTTTACAACCACTAGTAGCATGCACTAAATAATTGGGTTTGAACTCCTATTTGGATGTTGGAGCTCAAGTAGTGTTAATATGAAGAAGTGAAGACACTTGGCATACATTTCTTTTCCCACCCCCACCATCTTTGGAAACTCCTATTTGCCTACACAATGTTTGGGACTATATTTGTGCCAATGGATCAAAATCATTTTCTTGCTGGGTTCCAAAGCCCCATCTACTATAGGTTTTTGGCTATCTAAAACTAGAATGTATGTAGGACAAATGACTTGTTCACTTTCACTTGTGGGTGGGGAAACATCCACATTAGGCCTTAGGTCATTTCCTGCATCTTGAGAAAGGGAAATGGACACTCTTAATGCATGGGGTGGTGTATTAGATCTATATGTTCTTGATGATTTGATTGCCATCTTTTTCCTTGATATTGGGTCCTTCCTTAAGTTCTTACATGCAGGAACATAGGTTGAGCACCTTGGTCTTTTGACTTCCACAACTTGAACATCATTCATCCCACCTTCTTCCACCGAATCTAAATATTCCATTACTCTTTACTTGAAAGAATGGGCAATGATGTTTGTTTGCACACATGGAAAAGCTCTCTATTTACTAAACAAAAATAAATCCTTGCTTCCATAATCTGCATCCCTATTTGCATGTTGACTATTTTCCTTTCCATGTTCAACCTCCATTACGAGAGGTGTAGCACATATTGCCACGTTTGGCACTTGATCTTCTTGGAATGTAGTAGTTGGATCTTCAATCTCCATGGTGGTCACACCAATATCCTTTTAAATTATCTATTTGGAAGGTGGCAACTTCATAGTTTTCACCAATTTCAATGATGGGCTTAGTGGTTTTACAAATGTGATTGTTGGATGCTCCAATGTGGTATTATTTGTAACATCCTCCACACAAGAATGTGAAGGGCATCCTTTGTATTGTATCATCAAAGAGGGGGGAGGGGGGGGGGGGGGGGGGGGGGGGGGCGGGGTTTTATTTTTTATTTTAATTATATTATATTTTTTTTAAATTATTGGGATGGGGACAATATTTTTTATAAATATATTTATTTTTTTTTAAAAA
>Ga0116229_10002104_pt1 | contig 31988 bp, 16 predicted proteins | sample S1TSphgellanicum_3_FD_87313 | JGI IMG/M metagenome (GOLD analysis project Ga0116229, IMG submission 87313) | Host-associated microbial communities from peat moss isolated from Minnesota, USA - S1T2_Fc - Sphagnum magellanicum MG | ecosystem: Host-associated > Plants > Peat moss > Unclassified...
ACAAAGGAGATATGACCAAAAAACCAGATCTGACACAAAGTTTTCAAAAGCTCTTAACTCTCACAATACAAGTCCAAATGACATGAAATTTCTCTCACACATATATTCCTATATGATCTATAAGATCACAAAGTTACAGACCCAAAAAAACTTAGACAAAGGAGATATGACCAAAAAACCAGATCTGACACAGAGTTTTCAAAAGCTCTTAACTCTCATAAAACATATCCTTTTCTTTTGAAACTTTGAGAGTAGAAGTGTCCTATAGTCTTCTATAACCTTTCCAAGTTTCACCCCAAGATACCTCTAGCTACTTACTGAAACAACAAAACAAACAAACAAGAAGAAGGAGCATATCAAACTGTTATGGACCGACTACAAACAAGTGGAGAATTACAAGACAAGACAAGCTTTATTGATCCATCAACCGGTGTTGATCTGTTGAAAGGTTGTTCCCCAGACTATCTCCTTTTATAACCTTGAACCATACTAGTCCCAAAATATCCTAGGCCATGATATTGCCAAAAATATCCCAGAATATCCTAGGACATGACATTGCCAAAAGTATCCCAAGTATCCCAAAATATCCTAAGCCATGATATTGCCAAAAGTATCCCAAAATATCCTAGGCCATGACATGAATCTTCATACATATTCAAAATCATAATCCATGATTCCATTTAAAAAATTCATTATTATGTGTTTGGTGTAAATTTATTGAATTTCATTGTCATGTACACATTCAAGAAAATTAACAATCTTAATTAATAAAATGATTTGCCACATTCATGATTTTACCACATGTTTGTGACGTTTGAATAATGCATTATGTAAAGAGTCCAATTTAACACAAAAAATGATTTGCCTTAATTTACAATTACCATGCGATTGATGGAACACAACATGTGAATTGTGTTGGATGCAAGAAGCTTATAATTTCTTTCAATTTTCCCCTTTTTATTAAATGTTTTTTTGAATATCATGGCATATCACATCAAGAACAATGGACATCATAAAGCACAACAAAAGTTATTAATGTGAACATGGTAAGGATAGGAAATAGTTATTTAATAAAGTGATCTAATTTGAACACAAGGCAACCTTAAATTTGGGTTGTACAATAGTAATATATTTTGACATTATGTTAATTCTTGTCAAGTAATAACAAGAATGATTAAAAAAGTTGAGTTCAATGTAACAAGTAATGAAAGTTTACCATTAAAGTGTTGATCTCAAGTGGTGTAAATTTCAATTTGTAAACTACAACTACTAACTAATATTAATTGAAGAACAAAATAATTGAAAAATAATTGAATGTTCAAATTTTAAAGTTCTCATCATTTAAAAATATATTGCATTATATTATAATGTAAAAATGTGCATTAAAAATTTCCCAATAAAAGTGTAATAACATTAGTTGCATTGTTTTAAAAATGTTTTTGAATAGTTTGTATTCAAATTAAATTCATTTTTAATTTTGTCAATTTTTTTCTTAATACACAAGAAATATTGTTATATAAATTCATTTAGAACTTTAAACATCAACTTATTAAATGACCACTTATCATAATGGAAATAAAATAATGATTACATTATGGACACTAGAATGAATTTTTGTCCTTTGCAACCAAGAAATCAATGACTTTTTTATATTTTAATTTGAAAAGAAATAGAAGTGTAAGATGTGAGAAATATATAATTTATTTGTACATTAAACTTTTATCATAAGGTGTAGTCAAAGTAATATGTACACAAATAGTTGTAACCAATGTTTGGTTTTATGTATTTAACATTTTTGAATAAAAACAAAGAATTCCAAATGGAATTGCTTTCACATAATGTTATTTTCAATGTATTGATATATATATTCTAAAATTTTGAAATCATTCTAATGAATGAAAAACACCCAAAAACATTTTGAAAACATTATAACTAATGTTTTAAAACAATAAAAGGACTTGTAAATGGATTTGATTTTTTTTGACAATGACATATTTTAAACAAATTTTTGATGTAAGCCATAACATAATAGTATGATGAATTTGGAAAAAAATTTAAAATATTTTAAAAAAAATTTTGTTCAAAATATTCTAAAAATATTTTAGAATAAACACCCAATAAACAATCACCCAAGGGGATGGGTGTGGTTCATGATACCCTGTTTTTAGTCATAAATTTTAATAAAAAATTATATAATATATGTATAAAAATAAATAAATTCATTTTACATGTGTAAAGCCTATTATCACATAATTATATTAAATCATATGTGTAAAAATGAATAAAATTTATAATTTCAGAAATTTATTTATTATTTGAATATTAATTAATTAATATTCACATTAAATTAAAATATTTAGATTAAATTTATACCTCATATTTAATATGACTAATATATATATATATATATTTAAAAAGATATAATTGATTTATGATCCATTAATATTATGTGGATAAATTATATGGATTCATACGTCTAAATTAAAAATTACTTAAGGGAGTTTAAATAAGTAGATTCTGTGGTTTACTTACCCATTGAAATTAGGTTTTCAACCTAAGATAGGTGGTAACACATGTCAACAATTGATAAGATGAAAGATAATGAGATTAAACAAATTAAAATAAATAAATAAATAATTATATATAATATATCTATAATAATGAATAGTATAAATATAAAAATAATGTTCCCTAGGTTTTTGGGTCCAATTTTTAATAATAATAAATGAATAAACAATGATTAAACTATCACTAATGACTTCATATATGTCCTTTATAACTAATGTTTTAAACAATTCGTCTTTAATAACTTTAGGGCTATTAATCATTTTTGTCCTTTATGAATGGAATACTAATCATAAACTCAATCATATATTTGAAAATTTTTATTAGTGGAAGTGACTTTTATTAACCAAATTTGACCCCTTCACCACATTTACATATCAATGGCACATGCTTATGTCAAACAAATGTATTCATTTATTCATTTGACATGCGGGTGAAAACATGGTCAAAAGAGTTAGGGTTGTTAAGGTAAAAATCTTTTTCTAAGGATTGCACAATGATATGTGTTGTTTTTGTGTTGGTTTATAACTTTTAAATTTGTATTTTAAGTACCCCTTTTAACATTGCATTTTAGATATAAATACATTTTGATTACAAATTGATTTTATATCATGTATATTATGCATTTATGCTTTTTATCACATAAACATGATCAACAACTTTTGTTAAAAGCACATTTTCAAAATCCATAATTTTCAAGGTCAAAAACACTTTTGAACCAAATGTGCTTATATCAATTATAATTTAAAAAAAAAATTAATTCAAGTCTTTTTGCCTTCTAATCATCAATTTTAAAATCCTTTTCAATTTTTAGAAGGATTGAAGCACATTTGGTAGAAAAAAAAAGATTTTTGGAAAAAAAAAACCTATCCATGTTCTAGAGGTTTGAGTGTTTTGAACATGCAAACCATTTTTAATTTGTGTCAAACTTTGAGCATGTAAACTTTATAATCAATGAAATATATTCCAAAATACATAATGACAATCCAAACTCTTATGCTTCACTTGTGATCTTTTAAATGTTCATATTAAGGAATGTCCACTCACTTGGGTGGCTCCTTTGATTGTGTTTTTACCTATGCCTATGTTGATTGCACATGCATTTGTCAACCGAATAATTTGATTTCAATATTCATTCAGCATGTCAATGTCAAAAATGCCAATGATGTCCATTTGGCACTCGAAAGCTTATTCAACATGCTTATGTAGATTTGTGCATGTGGATGTTGAATGCACAAATTGTTCACATGTCACTTTGATTTTCTTTCCATGTTCTTTCAACATGTGTTCATAAAATGTCAAATGAACACCAATTTTGTATCTTTGCAGAACTTTTCTCACGAAGAGAATAGGTATGTTCCCAAATTTTTATATAATTTCATGATTTTACTCAAAATTTTACCATTATTTAAACAAGCTTCCATACAATTTAAACCATGATTTAAATCCAGAGTCATATTGGGCTAGCAAATCTGTGCACAACCCACCCTAAACCACGAACTAGTTTATTTTCAAACTAGCCTGAGAATGGTGCAGCCTGGAACTGAAATGCAAGGTGAGCAATTAGGGTTTCGCGCTTGTGTGGTGCACATCGCATAGGTTTCTTAATGGACACATGATAGACATGGGCTAGAAACATAGCAAGTAATTTGCAGCTTCAAAATGTTAGACATACTATTATACTTGTAGTCATTTGTATGAGAAGTGTACCATGAAAAGGAGCAAGTGCTTACACCAACAAGCGAAGTAGCATGTGTACACACTACTGAAATCTCCTCAAGTTTGTCAAATGATGAGTACACACATACTGATTTGATTTCAGTTCGAAAATATGCTGATTTGTGCGAAGCAGAGAACGGCAGTTAATTGCACTCAAGACAAAGAACTGCAAACAGAATCCAAGTTACCAGTTTACAGAGTTCAGGTATTTTCAGTTTTTAGTTTTAAAATATGATATATTAACAATTATGCAAAAGAATTAACTTCCGTAATCCAGATAGAGAGAAAGATTGAGTGCACTACATCCCACGACTGCAAATCTACAAGACTTAAGATGATCCGGCCTGTTCAATTATGCATATAATATACTCGTTCTTAAAATTCCTTGTTGGATTTGCGACTAAAAATACACACGCAGGAGATCCACAAGAAATTTAGTCGTTGAGGAGATTTTATCATAGAAAACTAAATTCAATTTACAAAAATTCTTGTTGAAAGAAAGCTCGCTCTAGTTATATATTACTTCCAGCCTTAGCCGATACCCCCTCGATACCAGTGTTGGTGTGGTGTCCACATTTGAACGTATCAGGTGGTCCTGGTATTGGGTAACTTGGAAAAATTTGTTATCAGCCTGGTCCTGCTCTTGGGTAACATGCAGATATCTAGCTTGCAGGCTCACGAAACGTATATGCCTCGAATTGCACGCTTTTTAATGTTCATGAAAACTGGGAGGGATTTTTGAGACTAGATAATTTAGTTAAGTTACAGCGAATTTTCAAAACGGATATCAGAGTTCCAGCAATTGCAAATTGTACATCATGGTGTACTTGAAGATCCGTGCACGAAAACGGAAAGAGAATTTCAGAACCAAAATTCCTTCAATACGTGCAGGTTCCAAATGCTGACGCTATTAGCCCACGAGCACTAATACAATCCGGGGGCCGGTGTCGTGAGCTTGCAAGCTAGATATCGTATGTGGGACCCCAGCGGAAGCAGCAGCACGTTGTAATATTATTAATCAAACTGGCACAGAACACAATGATGGCAATAACAGTACTGAAGCAGTTTTTTTAAACTGCACAGCAGGCTGCAATATATCTCTATATTCTTCAACTGATGGTCTCTCCACCTTCATAGAGAATCCACCCCCGGCTAGACCGGGATTCTCAAATAATATGCCAAGGTATTACTCAATAAGTGCTCCCAGTTTATAATGGGAGGTATTAGCCAAGGTTAAAACAGTGACAAACCGTTTTGGAATTAGAAATTTCATGTAGCCAATGAGAAATGCTCTAAGCATTTCTACGAGTTCTAATTAATTAATCTAGTTTTTGAACATTCAAATGTGCTTCATCACATTCTAAGTCATAAGTTCTGGATTAATATATATAACATTATCTTTATCCAATTCATGAGAAATAAAATCTGAGGCCCTAATGTATTTCATGATCTGTGATCTGCATATATGGGGATCATCGATCACAGTTCAGAATTCATGGCTTTTATAATCAGCAGCTGGTTAGATTGATCAGTATCTTGTATTGGGACGATATCTCTCACATGGTTCGTGCTATGACCACTGTATGCTATTCTAGTGCTTGTTGAGTAGTGTCACCTGTTGAGCTGGATCTTGACATTTAGCACATCAACCCATCATGAGAGATCTCAAATGAATAGCTGCAAAAGATGATCTGCAAAGAAAGTGCCTATCGACTACTTCATTTGTTCAAGTTATATTGTACACTGGTCACAATCAGTAGCTCTAGTCGTGCAGAATACATTAAAGTGATGTAGAGCTGTGATATGGAACTTATGCTGAAAGCAGAGAGCTAGCTGATGGAGAATGATACACAACACCTTCAACAATTTATCCAATGTTTAGTCCAACAACTTTTGATATATATATAACCAACTGACCAGCTGGACGAACGAATTCACATATATTTGAAACTCAAAAAAGAAACTTGGATTCTGATGAGAGCGGTTGAAAGATGACTACCTAAGTACGACCAGCACATTGTGGAAGACATCCTGGAGTCAACTTCCACTAAATAAATTGTGACGAGAATACTGTCTGCAAGTACCCCGTCTGAATCCTTCAAATGTTACAAGACAATTACCTTTGCAAACAATGTGTAATGAATGACAATTACCTGTGCAAACAATGTGCAAAGAGTTAACCCTGTACACCTATAGTATCATGAATTGCCCATTGACCACTGGACTTGTAAATTACTAGTGTCTACTATCTAGCTGCTTATGGATGAAGGGCCTCAAGTTCTCAACGCCCAACAATTGATCCTGGATGAAGTTGCAACTGGTACAATATGCTGCAGAGATCCTCGTCTCGATTTGGCAGCCCGTTATAAACCTTAGTAATTGCGTAGCTGTTGTGTTTTGGATCCTTGTGGGAACACTTCATGGCCATGCCTGCTCGAAGGACAAGAGTCTGACATGATCATGATCTGCAGGCAATTGCTAGCAGCTACTGTATGTCTCAAGGTTGAGAGCCACAGCTGATGAGGTCTATTGATTTGGTTCAAATTTCTTCAATGAGTATCGAATTTTTCAATCAGTTAGTTTTGATTCTGTGAACTCCTTCTCCAAATTTGTGCATCGTCTCGACATGAGCACGTAGTAGACGTCACCAGCTGCTTGGCATGCTCTCGTCATTGTTGATGAAGCTGCCGGCAACAATGATGATCCGTTGTGATCCGTTGTGGTGAGTTTTCTTGAACCCTTCCGAAAAAGCTGTAGACAATGTCGTTACACACCGTGCTAAAAAGAATTCCCTGAGCGCTAGAAAACCCATCATGAACTACATAGAATCATGATCCATTTACAGACGGTTGAACCTTGCTTAATCTCCGCTGCAAACTGAACCTGACTCCAGCTATGGTGCAGCAGCTGGCCCCCAATGTTTACAAAGCATTGGATCATGCTGTCAGGCGTCTGGCGAGTCTGTAAAGGACCACGAGTGATCACTATTCCTGAGCACAAAGCTTCACATATTCACATTGTGCAAGATCTGTTCAGTATGTATATATGTTCAGCTGATCATGCACGACCAGCTGCATGATCATGTTGTGTACAGACGAAGTTCAAACCTCGATGTCAGTGGAATATGGGTACTGATCTGCCAACAGGTCTAGTAGCATGACCAAAGAGATTCTGACACCAGGTCGACGGGGCCAGCACCAATTACATCGGAAGTCCCAAAGTTACGGTTGGAGTTCGTGTTGTACACGAATTCCCCTTGCTCATCCCCACTGCATAGAAATTCACAAGAAGACTGATCAGCAAGGTCACTGAAGCTCTCATGGAGAGCAACCATTGGAGACTCGGAAGGGACGTCGTACAGCTGCACTGCGTTATCCCCGCGAGCTGCACCCCAGCAGTTCGTTGTGGCGTAGTGATCAGGTCCGCACCTGAGTATATGAGTACTCTGGGCTTCATCCTCTCCCTCGCCCATACAGTCGTAAGCTGGATCCTGCTGCTGCATCTTGGTTCGAACGGTACTCCTGTATCGGTAAGAATGCTGAGCAGCTGCTGTTGGGTATGAGGATTTCATTGACGAGATTTTTGATTGCATTAGGGCACTAGCTTGTGAATCACTGATCTCTTGCTTCAATAGCCTTGACAGGTTCGCACTCGCGGCAGAACCCAACAACGCTTTGCAGCTCGCCGTATTGTGCATGTCAATTCCCGGAGACCACATACGGTCGACCGATTTGAGTGCTGTTGCATCGGCGGCACTGCAAGGGTTGCTTCTCACCATCCACGGGCCGAGAGAGGAACAGTCAGTGGGAACCGGACAACCTTCGTCCGTGCAGACTGTAGGGTTAGGCGACTGATCCTGATCATGATCCAAATCATCATGGCTGGGTAGTGAAGAATGTGCATCATTGACGACTTGGTAAGTCGCGATGGAACTTGGCATGTAATTTGCGTACAGAAATGGCTTCTTGTTGGCCGCATTTTTCTGGAAGATTCGGCAAACAACCCATTCATCCTGCAATAAACAACTCTAAACCATTAAACCAACAACACATGTGTATGCCTACCATGACACTCACTGGTATTCAGGGCACATCAATTCTAAGCTCCTGGAAATTTCAGCATCTCCACCGGCGCTCAGTACGTGGCCCTGGAAATCTTAGATGAGGTGGAGCACTCAAATCCAGTGGATCTACTGGAAGACTGCTGTGAACCTGGAAAAATGCACAGCTTTCAGAGCACTGAAGGAGCCCTGGAACAGTCCAATAAATAGAGTGATATCGTATTTATAGACTGCTCCCTGTTTCTGATTTGTTAAATCATTTGATCAGTCAAGCCTGTGGGTTGCTATTAGCCTGTTTGCACTCCCAGTTTTAGTTTTATGGGTGGGGTTCGAAACAAAAGTAACTAAAACTTGGATGTGAGAAATTTTTTTGCAGGGTCACATACTGAGCATCTCACATACACTACAAGTCTGGATTTGTGTACAAGCGGAGTTGCTGGAAAACTTGAATACCTTGGATAGACGTGGGTGATGATGCAGATTACTAGTACTTCTGTCATCGACCTCGCAGCGATACTCATGCATAATCCAGTTGGTTTTCACTCCCCGGGGAGCACGTCCTTTATAGAAAACTAAAGTCTTCTTCATTCCGACAAGATGACCGCGAACTGGTCGAGAGCCGGTGGTCACCACGTCCCTGTCTTTGCCTGTGGCCTTCCAGTACCCTGCTTCAGTGGCCCGGTTGGTTCGCATCCCTGTAGGGTACTTTCTGTCCCTCAGACTGAAGAAGTACCACTCCTTCTCCCCGATCTTGGATTTCTCTGCAAGACCATGCATACAACAGCTTCTCTTGTTAGGATCTGAAGAAACCCATGACTTTAGGGAGCAATTAGGATGCAGCTAAAGTGAAATTGGTCATCTCGGAAATGTTGCTGACGGTGATCAGAGAAAGGGTCGAAAGCTGGAGGGGAAGAAGTCATACCAGGCAGATCCCAGGGCTCACACTTGTTGAGGTCGACTTCAGATATTGCATGTACTTTGAAATTAGCGTTCAGCAACTTCCGTGCAAGATAGTAACTAACGAGCTCTTCGTCTGTCGGGTGGAAACGGAAACCTGGTGGGAGCCATGCAGGCTCCGACTCCAGCTTGCCTTCCTCATAAGTAAATGCTCCGATATTGTCGCTGCTAGGCTTGAAGACCGCCATGAGAACTTGTAAGGAACGTCTCTTGAGCACCTGCTGCAGTGGTTGCACTACTGAACTGCAAATCTAGATGCAGCCGGCAAATTTTATCGATTCAGCTTATATGATCTGCATGCGGATGAGAGCCTTGATCAGTACTGAAATTCCTTGACCTCTTAACCAAAGATCTGGATAAACACTGATGCAAAATACAGACGGTACAATAGATGGGCAAATGTTCTACAGAGACCTCAGAAACTTCTCTCAAAGTGTCTATCTGTTATATTAGCTTCGATCTGAAGAAACCTATTCTGTTTACGAATTTCCGAACCCCTAATGGAAAGAGACTAAAATAGGTCGCAAGCTGGTCTAGATGGTTTGAGAAACACAAAAACTCAAAACTTTCGGATGCAGATGCTCCATGCTGTTTCCCGAGTCGCAACAAAGCAAAAAAAAACCAGAGAGAATTACTAGAAGTTGACAGAAGCCGAGAATATCAAGCTCTTAAGACTCACCGGGATCAACTTGGAACATGGGTCGGTCCAGGACAAAGAAGTTATGAAATATATGTAGCAGCTGGCAATAATAGCTAGAGTAGTCCAAAAAGCTCAATCATGAGAGTTCTCGGGATTCAAAGCTGTTTCTGACTAGAGCTTGTAATACGACTAGTACTAGGGTTGTTGATTGAACACTAGCAGAGGCGGCGTCATTTGGAAGACACAAGGACACTAGACTTGAGGTTAAAAACTTGAAGCTGATAGATCAACAAAGATCGTTAGCAAGAAACAATGCCAGCTGATGTATAACAAGCAAGGATGCATTCCCACTGAACGTAGCAGACACGAAACAGAAAAGCCCTGGGTACAGAGAGAGATCAGATCGACTTTTGCACAGAGACTAGTTAGAGAGAGAGACGGAGACAGAGAAAGAAAGCTAGCGCAGCAATTACCAAACCCAAAAAACCAAACATGACAATACCAGGGGTGGGGATTGTATAGCAGCGTGTGAGATCAGGAGAAGAGCTGGGAAGGTGCGCGAGTCACAGGGGACTTAGGTAGGACCCGCTGTTGTGATGACTGTGCGAGGGAAAACAAGACCAGACGACTCCTCTCCAGTACTGAGCTTCGTTATATAAATACATGTACAAGCTCAGCGGTAGATTCTTATATATCCTTGGGTCGAAGTCCTCAATTCAAAAACCGTTAAAAGTCTCATTGGAGACTGGTCATTATGAAATAATAAACACATGGTTGGTTGAAGAAGAGGAGGGGAAAAAATGGATTCATCTTGCCTTACAAATTTTGCATCACCAAATTTGCAGATCTATGATCTTAGCTAGACTGGTACACTTACCCCTAGAGAGTCTGATGCATGCACCTGCTCATATTGGTAATTATGCTCTTGATCAATTTTGTAATAAGTCAAGTTGCGCGTTTTGCTTTATTCCGCTTGTTTTTCTCCCTTGAGATCTTATTTGTTTTCTTTCGAGAAAGGAATATGCTCACTGGATGAAGGATCTGAGGAGGAGGAGGAGGAGGCTAGATCTCTAAGTCTTCCACGACACTGGCCTGGAAAATCACAAACTAATTTACTTGCCACTAACACGTCTGTTATATTCCTTTATCCTTAATCCCCAAATCCCATTAATAGTAAGCTGCTTCATTCCATCAAAGTGGCCGGAAGGTAAGGTAGACTTGGACCAAAGAAAAAAGGGTTGTAATTACTAGTGATGAGTAACTACTACCTTATGGAATGGTCAGTTTCGACAGGCAAAGTTCCAAAATCAATTAATTTTAGGCTATGAGGTCATTTTGGACACTTGACCTAAAAGTTTTTAAGGTTCAACACATGGGTTTTCAAATATTTGGACTCTAATTTTATATATATGTCTTTTGTCCATTACTTTTCCACTCTTATAGTTGTTTCAGAAGATATTATCTGGGAATTATCATTCAAGAGATAAGGTATAATCCTTAATTTGGTTTGGGTTTGATTTTGTTGCCATTAGTTTTTAGTTATCAAGATTCTTTTCTCTTACTATGGAATGTGAGCCATAGCTCACATTAGGCAACATGGAATAATTTTCACATTTTCATTGCTCCAATTTGAAAATTTTAAAACATTCATCACAATATGGATTATATATAATTTTAAATACAAATCATCAAAATGCCCATGAAATTTCTTATAATTCTCTTTTTATGATTTTTATAATTTCCGCCAAATCTGACGAGAAGGTAGAGTAGCTACATAGATAGCTGGGTTACTAAATATAGAAACAGCGAAAGCGTGCACTTTGCAGTGCAATTGCGGAGTCACTTGAGAGTGATCATAGGTCAGCAAAGCACCTGCACGGAATCAGCCACGAGTCTGGCCTGCAGTCTATCAATCCCCACGAGGGCAAGCACATCCATTGCAATCATATGGAGACCTTGTAATAGCGACTTGACCGCTTCCCAGTCCCAACCCACCGCCCCCAAAACCTCCTAGAGACGTATATACAGATGGCGGCCAAGGTTTCCGGGCAGGAGGAAGAGCTGCCGATTGATTCTATTTATCTATCTATGACGCGAATCCAGGCACTCTTAGGCTCTAGGCTTGAAAATCTTGCACATGATCTAGATCGCCGGGGAGGGGGGGAAGGGGGGAAAGAAAGTGACAGTAAAGAGATTAGATCACGTCAGTGATGTCTGCAAAAAGACCAGCCGCCACTCTGGCTTCTAGCGTAGAATTATGTTTTACTACTTATCCGTGCCCGGTAATTCAGGAGAGTACCTGATGCACCACCTTCGTCGGATTCACACTGCCGGTCTGATCAGTCCTTGCTCTAGTGGACTATGTAGACTGCTAATTTACGCTACTGGCTGTTGAGAGGTCAGAACCTGCACGACCCGACGAACAGTACCCCCACCCTGCCCAGCAGCAGCAGCGAGCTCGTGCCGCAGCTGGGGGTACGTGACGGTAGCGTGAAACTAGACTTAGACTTGCATGTAACTACCACGTGAACATCACCCAAGCATGCAACATATGGCATGATGTAATTTCATGCTGCTGCTTTCATGGAGGAGTAATAAGCTAGCTAACCACCTAAAGATAACTGGAAGTGCAAACTACTTAAGACTATATCTTTAATGCTTTTTCTTCACTTGTTAAAATGATGAAAGAAAGGGAGGGAAAAAAGCATACAAACAAAATCCAATCCACCTAAGAAACTTGTGTTTCCAACCAAGGGACCTAGATGTGAAAGTTGTTCTTTGGGACGTGCTATAGTCACTCATCCAACCAGAATACAATCTTTTAAGGAAGGAAGTTCGTTTTGTCTAATCGTGACCGAGTTCTCCCAAACCATGACGTCCTCACTGCACTCTTGGTTGGTACAGTTGGAAAGCCATTAATGAATGGGGTGCACTGAGTTTGTTTTCTAATGTTTAGATGTGCTGTGGATGAGTTATTGAATATTGAACAAATTTGTGAATAAAATTCAAAAGTAAAATTTTTAAAGAAATTAAGGCATTATGCTAAGTTGGTATTGTTGGAAATTGCTCAATGAGTAGGATTTCTGGAGATGTAGTTTTGTAATTTTTAGAACTAAGGTAGGGAATTTTGAGTAATTTTCGTCATTGGAAATTCAATAGAAATTCAAAATTCAAATTCCATTAGTTGGGCAACAAGTTCACACTTGGGCCAACAGCATAGGCCATCTACATAACCTTATGTTCAAAAGTTTTCAAGCTTCTAATCGGTCCTCCCCTCATCTTCCACTATGCATAACCTCTCCCTCTTCTTTTTTCTTGCATACATCAATCTAGACAAAGAATTGTTATGGATTTTAATCCATGGGGAGGAGGGTTACATATTTTTTCATCCATCTACAAGAAGGTTATCCAACTTTTCATCCACCCACATGAAGTTTATGGGGTCACTTTTAAACCTCTGCACAGAAGGCTATGTCTAGATTAGCATCTCTGGGTGGTTACCTAGTCCATAAGATGCACCAAGAAAAGAAACAATAAGGTAGATCTAGATAGCCTGGTCGTTGAACACATAAACTTGGTTTGGAGATATTGCTACCATCATCTAAACCTCGCATCAAATTCAAAGATATTAAATGACCAAAATGCATGTGAACAGAAAATGGACCCACTTAATTCTCTGGAATACACACTCAACAAAATTGTCACAAATTTTGGAGCCATAATTTTTGAAAACTGACACCTGGCCAAATATGGAGATGTCTTTGAGACCTTCAATGAAGTTTGAACAGGTGTGCAAATCCACTTGATGGTAGTTTACCAAACAACGAGAAAACTTTACAACGTTCCTAGGAAACAACTATAGTACAAGGAACTTGTGTTGACAGATTGGAAAAAAACATTTTGGACATACCTAGACCTGATGTTGTCCTAAAAAGATTGACTTTCTACCTAGATTAGGTGACTGTGGAGATGCAAAACATTTCCATCACAAACTAATGTCCTCCTCCAAGGAAATTATGTGGACTGTATGATTGGTATGATTGGCTTGCCTAAGCAAGGACGATACCAAGCTGCCTCTTATTAGAAGAGTAATGATGCAAAGGATTGTTCACAACTGTTCTTCCTTTTTTTCTTGGAACAAAAAGGGAAATACCCATTGCCAGGAAAGAAGAGAACAACCGCAGGACCAGAACCAAGGGCCATCAGGTTCACAACACTGTTTGAACAGCTAATGTTATTCCCACTGAAATAGTAAGGACAATGATTAGATTTGACTTTCTGAAGCATGCAAGCCACAAACTAAGCCAACGGGGCCGCCCCGCCCATTCTGTAGACTGTTGTCTAACAACTCCACAAGTTGAATTTACATGCCCACATTGTGTATTTTATGTGACCCACTACTAAGTGAAGCATCCATTGTTTATCTATTTTGACTCAGTGATCGGATGAACTGGATTTGAGTTACCAATTGGCTGCAGGGATTCACCTTGGTAATCTATCTTGTAAACCCTCCTACCTCCACCTCAAGCTACCTATGTACTTATCTATGTCAGTGGGTAGGTATCATAGGGTAGTTGCTAGGAAATTTAAGCCGCTACTGTGTTTGTAACGGTGTTACTATGTATGCCGTTACTATGTATGTATGTAAGCAAATTGGTGGGTACTAGGTATGCAAATATGTGTGGATTGTTAGTACATAGCTAACCAACCATGGTTAGCTACTGGAATACAAAGAAAAAGTGTTTCCTGTCCACGTACCATCGATCCTGCATAGCAGGTGCTGGTTCACTCTGGCAACTTGTATAGTAAATACTACAGCTAGGTGCGCCCAATGCTTATTTCTTACATGGCCACTGACATGTCAATGGTCCTGTGCTAAAGCCTTCGGTGAACCAGCACCCACAGTAGTACCAGGTCCTGAATTTTTGTAGGTTGCTTCTAACTATGGTAAATATCCCATCCTAAGACCAAATGAAGATCTTGAGTCCAAATTTAACATTTCTTGGGTAGAATATGGCCACTAAAAGGCCTAACTCAAGGAGGTGAAGGTACCAGTGTGGGTGCTGGTTCACCTTGGCCCTCATGTGAGCTTTGAAAGAAAATAAACCATGTAGGTTAGCCAGGTTGGTCACCAAACACATAAGAACTTCAGATGAATTCACATACTAGGAGTGGGATTTTTTGGGCATGGGGTTCAAAGAGAACTTGTGTCTCATCTCTGAGCTCATCCATAGTTGCAAAAATTAGGTGAGTTGGTAGGGTGAAAGCATGTTAAAGTATATCAATTGGTGATATGTACCAACAAGTAAAAGTAAATTTAATTTTTTTTGTATTTTAAGTATTTTAGTCATGCTATAAATTTTGAGGTGTACTTATCATATTAAATAAATCATATATGATCATTTGTAACATATATTATTACTCTCACTCATTTATTTATTTATTTATTGAAAGTTTATTACTCTTGCTAACATTGCACATTTTCCAAATCAAATAAATCAAATGATGTGTTACTAATGTTTGACCCATTTATGCAATTTGATACACATTTTTTGATATTTGAATTTTTGGATTATGACAATGTGAAGCCTTTCAAAAGTAAGTTTTCCATAAACTCTAATTTGGCGTCCAAAATATGTTTTTTGATATGATACTAAAGTGCATGTTGTATTTTTTTAATTTATTAAATCATGCCCCAAACCCTTTCAAAATGCAACATATGAGTGAAATTTTCAAATTAAATCTTTTTGACCTACTTTCAATCTACTTTCTCACAACAAGATAAACTAACAAATTTTGCAAAGTAGATTGAAAATAGGTTTTTAAAAAGGTTGATACAACTTTTGAAACTTTCAATATCTTCAACATATCACATTTGATGCCTTTATGTATTTCAAAAGGACAATCTCCTAAAGCATGACCTACTTTTTAATCTACTTGTCACAAATTTGTGTTTTTTTTACCTAGGATGATTACTTTTTTTAGTATACTTTAGTATGCTTTCACCTAGTAGAGAGATGTGAAAATCATGTCTCCTTAAAGGAAAGGGGTTCATTAACAAGGAAAATTTTTCAATGAACTTTTTTCTCCTTCATGATGCACATTCAACATTTAACAAGTGGACAAGATCTAACCATTGACAAAATCAAATTCAATGAAGATCTATTCATTTATTTGTTTAAAAATCATTCATTTTCCATCAATGGAAGATATCATTACCACAAAAAATTGAAGGAAATCTACAATCATGGGCAAAGCCTTATCTATTTAATTGTAAAATCTCAAGTGGCATCACATTTTTAACATCCTAGGTTTAGTGTTTTTATTCTTTCAATGCAAAGTAATCTTTTATAAGGCAATCTTGTGTTGCAATCTTGTTAAAACATGACCTTTAGATTTTTATCAAATCATTGCCCTTGCTTTAACTGATTTTTAAGCCTTTTGATGTAGCCCCTAGGTTGATAGTTATGAACTTTAAAGGACAAGTGATAAATCCTATAGCAAAAATTTTGTGACATGTGTCCTATGCATATCTTATTGCAAGCATTATTAAAATATGTTTATTGATTTTTTTTAAATTGCTTTTGAATTACACTTTGAATTAGAATCTTGGGACTCTCACATAGATTTTTTCTCTTCTTTGTCTTTCCTTCTTTGTATTTATTCCTATAGTCGATTTGTCCATGGTTTTTTGTCACAAAATTTTTATTAAGCATTAGTTAAATATTACTACCTATGACTAATTACAATCTAATAATGGTTTTTTCCCCTTGTTTTTCTTACAAGTAGATGTGGCAAGGATAGCAAATTGGCAAAGCATAAAGGAACTTGAGTTGAATTGGCAAAATTGTGGAGTTCCAATAGTTCACAAATGGGTCCATGTAAGTCTATTTATAGGTTAGAAATAAGTTTTTTAGCTTCAATTTCTTTTGTTGTGGGACTTGGACTCATAAACACTTCCACATAGTACTTCAAGTCTACCTCCTATTGGTCAACATATTGCAATTATATTTCTACATCATCTTGAATAGATGTTATGTTCACTGGTTGTGTGGTAATTCCATCCTCCCCCATTGTTAACCTTCATCAACCATTCCATCAATACACCATGATCTTAAATGTTAATAGGTTCTATGATGTATGCATCACTTGATCTTGTCTTGTGATCCATGGCCTTGGGATTGAATGTGTAAATTCTTATTGCTTTAAATCCATTCATGATTATTTTTTTAAGAATGTTTGATCTAAAGCCTTGTCCACTTAGTTAGCAAATGTGCGTTTTCTAGTTCACAATTATTACTTTTAACTATGACATTGTTTCTCTCTTTCTTGAAAGAAAAATTTGAAAGGCTTGAAACAATTCACATCTTGAGGTTATAGGGGATGGGAATTGTGAGAAGGTAAGGTGACCATATCTAACCCAAATTCCTATGCTTGTTTTATGGATTTTAACATAACATATGAACCATGCCCATCTTATACCCATATATGTCTATTTGATTGAAATATCTCTCCTAAAATTGACCTTTTAAAAAATGAGCATAATTCTTTGTTTTTGTTTAATTGCAACAACACTCATGTCCCTAATTTTTAATGTCTAATGTAATATTGTTGAATCCTTTCACCCATGAATATGTAATGAACCCCCAATTACATTTGCAACATACTGGACTATCAATCATCCTTGATTTTGTTTTGCCATTCATCTAGAATAACCTTTAAATGTTTTAAGATTCTTAAAGCATTGATGGGGGATCTTCAAATGATCGATAGTTTATTCATTTGGATGTTACTTTTATGTTTTACTTTATGATTCAAATGCATGCTTTTGGTGGGAATCCAATGTGCTTACAATGGGGGGAAGTCAGATGTTTTTCAAGGTCATCAATGTGTTTTGTGTTGGAATGTAAAGATGTTGTTATGCATTGAATCTTAAAGTCTTATTTGTTCATTCAAAAAAATGTTTATACCACAAAACGTTAAATCTTGTAATCTTACATTAAGTCACCCCCATTACCAAACAAATATTTTCATTGATTAAAGTAGGCTAGTGATTTATTATGTAGTTTTACACTTTATACTAAACATTTAGATTGTATCCTTGGGTATAATTTTAGTAAAATTGTGTTATTTTACACCTATGACCAAACATTTGGTGTTAAGGTTAGAAATTTTTAGGCTAATTAATGCCATGAACATCCTAGTAAGTAGTTAATTAGTAGTGCTATATTTATTTATAGACTTTTATTTATAAGGGATGAAGCTAATGGGGTGGTTAATCTTTGAAGATAATGATTAATATTTGTTATCCAATTAATTAATGAAATATGTGAAAAAGATTAAGATAAGGAGAAGAAGATAAGGAAATCCACATGTGTGGTGGGCAACCTTCCTTAGTTCTTTATTTATCCTTTGAAGAGGAAGGAGAATTATTACAATTCTCAAGGTAGCATGGTAGCAAGAAATACGGAGAGGTTGGGAATGTTGGTAAGAGAACCATGTTGAACTTGGTGTTGTGTAATGGAAAATGGTTGAAAGTTATGTGAAATCAAGTGCATTATTTCTTTTCATTTATATTGGCTTTTTTAAAAAAAAGGAGTTCCTTCTTAATTGATGTAAAATATTAGTTTTTTAGTTTGATTCTTTTTTTTTTTTGCAATGAAATTAGTTTTTATACTTGCTACTAAAGTATGAGAATAGGGCTATTGCAAGAAGGTAGTTATCATTACAAAGCATTAACATAAAAGTAGCATTAGATTTACGAGTTGAAAGGGTAGATTAATGTGTAGATGGCAAGCCATAGTTATAAGAAGTCTATGGGTATTGTAGATGGTAAGCAACAACTCCAAGAGGTTTGCAGGTGGCTATGAGTTTTCTGTCAAGTCTACAAATGACAATAGGTGCAAGACAGTAGTTGACACAGGATGGTAGCTATTATGAGATGGTAGGTAAATGAAAGATAGGTCTCACTTATATATCTTTCCATTTTTTTATTTTTCTACTCGACAATTCTTTCCTTGATGGTAATTAGGTTATCAGATCCTATGGTTTTACACTTGGCTTGTAAGCTTGAACAACTTTATTTTATAGAAATGCATGGAATCACTCCCATCACCAAACATATTTTTATTTTAAATGGGATGCAAAGAACACCCTAGTGTTCAAATATTTAACCCATGACCAAACACAAAACAATTTGCCCAAATGTGAGTTATAAAAAACTAGACACAAGATTTCCACATATGTTCAGTTGTAACCAATGTAGTCAAGGCGATTGACCAGCCTAGATCAGAACTTTTGCTTCAATCAATCATTAGCCTATGTTCAGTGATGTGCATAGATACTCTACATGGAATATGAGTTGAAGACAAAAGACTTCTAATTAAAAAGTAACCAATAAGATCCATCAACCTCGCATCCACTTTCCATATTCCCAATATCAACATAAACCATGGTTTGGATTTCACAAGGAACATGGTTCTGCAGAATCAGATCAATTTGCATCCAAAGTCTCCAACTTGGGTGTGAACTTTGACTTTCTATTGCATCTTACAGGAGAGAATATTCTCAATTTGCATATTTGTTGTACTTTTTGTTTTTGTTTCTTTACAGGAAATTGATAGGTGTTTTCATGAGCACCCATCTTTTGCCACCCTTTAGGTTAATTGGTCCTTTGATGCGCTGATTGTCCATGAAGCACATCTTTTGGACAAGTTGAACAAATTTGTGACATGCAATAGCACGATGATGGGTGCAAACTTGAACTCATGAGGCATCTAAAGCATCCAGGACTCACCTAAGACAACAAGAGTAATACAAGCCTCAGATGAAAATGTTTAAGTTTGGATGAATGAAAAGAATGTAATGTAGTGTCAAGGCAAATATTCAGTTGGCTGCTTTTGAATGTCAATTATTCTTGGGTTCTAATTTTTTAAGGTGTATCACCCAGAACATAGTAAATCTGAGCTGATTCAAACACCCAAGTAGAGAAGAGTCAATTGAGCAGTTATACCAAACTATTCAAAGTTGTAGTGGATAATATACTTAATTGATCAGATTCTTTCCCAAGAACCATTTGGCCAAACAATATCTAATCGGAAACCATAAGCTAGCCAAACGACAACTAGCTTATTATCATTGAAATATTCCTCCAAGACAAACTGCCATGGAAGTTGCACTTGCTAATTCCCATGTGATCTTACTTACAACCCATAAAAATAAACCCCATTGTGGGTCACCTACATAGCTGTTAGAATTCTTGTGCATGCCAGGGTCCAATGATGGTACCACTTTCGGGTAATAAAGAATTTTGAGATCACGTGTAGCCATGGCACACTAAGAGGGATGACCAACTGCACAGAAAGATTTTCAACCTGGCAAGATGAGCTTTTGCATGATTTTGTTTTTGTCTGTGAAAACTACCAGATCCTTAAGAAGCACATTATATGTCCCTGAGAAACAGGGTCAGATATCAAGTTTTGCAATACCACCATGATCAGTCTGTTGGCCCACAAGGTTTTGAAACCATCACTTGACCTTCCATACATAAAAATAAACATGTCACATACTTGTAAGTTGTGATTCTGCAAACTTGATCCCATGATGACCAAATGCAATATATACCGGAAACTTGTTCCAATGATGATCAAATGCAATATATACCAAACTAGTGAGTTCTGGAATGTCTAGCCTGGGGAGGTGTTTATTGAATTTATTCTTTACACATGGCTAAAAGTTCCTTTTTTCCCAGATTTCTTGCATATTATTGATACCAGTATCACTATCTCTGAACAGAGGAAGTTCTAAGGACATCCTTAGCTTTTTCCCTGTTTTTGATTTATTTAATTTCTTTCAATAAGATGGGGGGAAGGGCATATATCCCCTTTTCTATAGAATAGCTAGTCAAAATACAAATCACATGGTCATCATATTTGTTTAGGTTTTCATCATTGGCAATTTGATATCTTTTTTTAAATAAATCTTTAAACTTATCAAAATGGTTTGTGATTCTACAAAAAAATCCTAAACTTATTTGAGGGGTAAAATGACAGAGATTTGCCATGTCCATTAAAGCCACAAGAGAAACACAGGCCAATCTTTGTTTACAGCAGTTTAATCAAGCAATGCACAAGATAGTCAAACAAGAAACCTTGTATACTTACTTACAATTTACACCACCTCCATCATAACTACACAGCCACATTCACAAACGTAGTCCCATAGTTTGTGCCCCTGCCATTAGCCTAGGTCAAAAAGGGTAAAGAATAAAGGTAAGCATATAAAGTTTTAATTACCAATGAGGTGAGCCAGCATGTATCCAAGGGGCCCAGTTTTTTTTCTTGAGGAGAGGGGGGCGAGTGTTGAATTTTGTTATTCTCAATGTGTTCCCATCAAGTTTTCACTGTGTTCCCTAACATGTTCCCAATAGCACCTCACTTTACTGCCCATCCTTTGCGCTAAGTTTCACTCTTGTAAACCTATATAATCAGCCCAAAAGGAGGAGACTATGATAGACCTATTTTGGGATTGTTCAAAGCTTGATTGAATAGTTGGGATCCTCCTTGCAATCAATTTCCCATTTGTTCCCAAAAAAAAGCAATTTAAATGCATGATTAAATTGTTTCATGATGGGCCTATCAGACATGCCCATCACAAAAGAAAAAAATTGAACTTTGGGGTCCCCACAATTATTTAATATGATGTCATAATTACACAATATCCCTCACCCAACCTTTTTTTAACCCCTTTCATTAATGCATACATTTTGCAATTCCTTTGATCAAGTTTGTGATTGTTAGATACTTAATATGTATAGACATTGTTTCTACTAATACTCCCAAGGGCCATTGCAACTACAGTAGTACACAAATTCCAAAGCCATAGGTATGTCATATAAACAAATCCATTAGAATCAGTACACAAAATTTTGTACAAATGCTTTCAGAATTATGCATAGCTGGAAGATATGTGACCCAAAGAAAAAGTTATCCGAAGGAACATTCTCTTGATATACACTCGTAGTATCTGACAACATTTATCTTTCCTTGAATTCATGTGACTATGCAATACTGCAAGGTCTGAGCAACAAGAGCCTGTGCTAACAAATTAGTTGACCAAAACAAAACCAGCCTTCTCTCAAGAGACTTGCGCGCCATGGGCCATTGTATCTCAATGCACTTATGTGTCAGAATAATAAAACATTTTTTCACTTATTATACAACATTCAACAATCAACTATGTTGTAAGAAACGTTCTATCCACAACTGCAAGACTTCACTAATAAGAACACGTGCTAATAAGTTGGTTCAAGATAGATTTGACTGTGTTATGGATATTGGAAGTTGGAACGTGCCTTAACAGCCGTCTGATGCCAGCTTACCTTAGCTTTTGGATAACAACAACTGCTTGGTTGAGTCTGTGAATTTGCAGACCAAGAATGAGTAAGGATTTTCTTGGGGTTTTCCCTTGCCACCAAAGATAGACATTTCCTGACTTACTACTTTCACTCCAAACTAATGTCTCTGGTCAAAAGGTGACACGTTGCATCACAAATTCAGCATAAATCTTAGTGTTGAGCTGTTATGGAAGCTCCACCGTCATCATTGGCTGGAATTTTTTCCCCCGATGTTTCCAAATGACACGTGTGAAGAATCATAATTGGAGATTAGTTTGATAGACATGTATGCTTTTAGCCAGAATATGAGAAACAGGACTGGAAGACTATGGTGATCAAGATGGTTCTTAGGGTTCATAACTGCGATTCTCAACACAAAAGCTCAGAGATTTACAGTTGGATTGCATATATAATCACAGTTCTTGATTCTTTTGAAAAGATCAAACAATCACCTGTAAAACTGCCAGTTCTTTACTGGTTCTTTTGTGAAAGCAGCCAGTTGTTTCACGTTTTTCAAATAACCAAAATTGGCAATTCTTTGCTTCTGAATCTTTTCCCCCCAGAAAACTGGACCCTACACTATTTCATTTAGACAATAATGTCACCTCTTGTCATGTTTGCCAAATTAGAAATGAGGGCTGAGGGAGAGACTGAAATCTGTGATCCTGAAATATTTTTTAAACTGAAACCAAGGATTCTTCAAAAATGCAAAAAACAGCACAACACTGGTAAATAGTACTATCAAAGATTCAAGATTGAATCTTACTAAAAACATGATTCGCACATGGTGTTAAATCAATGGTAAGTCAATGTTAAGTTTTCCTAATTTTCAAGTGCATTCACATATGGATTGTTAGCTAACAATATTAATGACGTGGCTTTGTAGATGGCAAAGGTGTTAGCATTGGTGGTACCTAACATTCAATCTAGCACAAAACCTGCATCTTAACATTTTTTTCAATGCTAGTTAACAAGGCCAAAAATGATCTTTTAACTCAAAGTTAGCTAGCACATACAAGATGGGGGGTCTAGATCCCTCGTCCTTCCCACTTATTGCCCACATAGAGCAACTATAGACCAGTGGTTGTTTAGGAATTTTTGTTTGTAGCCGAAGTGGCTATCATCCATAGAAAGATGTAGAAGAACAAATGGCGATCATTTAGGTACATTTAGCCAAATCTGGCTGTAAATCAGAAATAAATAATCATCCCTCTATGTTTAGGGGGTACATTTGGTAGTCTGAATGCTCTATGCTGTTAGCGTAGCAAAATAAGTTGTGGCACATAGCAATGTCTTTAGGTGTGAATGCACAATAGCTAGTCACTGCAATAGCTTTTACAATAGCTCTTTCCTGGGACTTCTATCCCCAGTTTGTGGATGGGAGAGTCAAACAAGAAAACACATCAAAGATTTAAAGGCCTGAAACAATCTAGACTGGGAGTGATGTGTGAATTCCCAAATCACTTCCAAAATATTTGTGCCAGATTTTTCATGAAAAAACATAAGTCAAAATTTGGTGAAAATTCTCCAATTTAAAAAATCATTCTCTCATGTCATTATAAGTCATCATGTGCTATTAAATTGGCACTCAACAATATTGAAACTAACAAAGTCACACACATGAAAACATGCACACACAAATGTTGAAACCCTATTCACATTGAATTGGATTTCAATAACAAATAACAAACTACAAAAAATTATTATCATATAGTAATTACTTTACAAAGTTTTCAACTCATTCCCAAGGTATTATCATCATTTTCTAGTAAGATGTTTGTCTAGATGATATGATCGTTAGAACACCTCCATCAAAAAGTAAAATGGCATGCATACTATATTTTGGATCACATATAGTAGCTCAATAGTGTGAAATCCACTTTACACTTTAAAAAATGCCCAAGTAAAATGCCCCTCAAGAGGGCATTTGAAAAGAAGCTAATATTATTTATTTGCCAACAATAATGATTGCCTCCCCCCCACTTAAATAGTCTCTTTGCTAATCAATATTGTCTTATTTTACTTTTATAGTTTTATTACTAGCTACTTAATTTAAATTTGAACTATTTAGTAGTTAGTTTACATTTTAATTTGAACTTGATTCATGACATTTAGTGGTTTTCCAAGCAAACATTATTATGAACCAACAACCTATATACTTTCAACATTACTTTGAACTACCTCAAAGCAAAGGTTGTTTAAACTCAATGGACCAAATACTTTGTAAGGACCAAGTTCTTACCCCTTATACCCTCACCACTTGATTCATGACCATCTAGTGGTTTTCCAAACAAACATCAAATTATGAAGCAACAACCTATATACTTTTAACATTATTATGAACTACCTCAAAGCAAAGGTTGTTTGAGTTCAATAGACCAAACACTTTGAAAGGACTAGGCCCTTACCACCTATAGCCATGTCACATTTCAATGACCCTTTAAAATTTTACAAGCAAACACTCATAATATCCAACATTGGGTAGTTGAACAAGATCATACAAAATGTTTCACAAACCATAAACACATGGAATTTAGTGGATTCCAATCTTCAAACCAACTTAACTCTTGTATGTTTTTCTAATTTTAGTGTTTTAAATAACACTTTATAGATTGTCTAAACATAGATTGAATTTACTTGACCAACAAGAAGTACCTCTAACACTATTTAGAACTAGCCTTTCAAGAAATCGACGATGAACATGGATAATGTTCTTGCCAAATTGGCGTTTTATCATTGCACTTGTTTAGGGTTATCACCTATAGACATCGAACATGCAGATTCTACATAAGCAACAAGTTTTGCATTTTTTGCAGCAACTTGATCACTTTTTGTTACTCGTAACTTTACCTAATGATGCATGTAATTATGTTGATACATCCTCTTGTAAACTTTCTTTTTCTTGCAAGGATCTAAAATCTCCTCCTCACTTTCCAAAAATAAATCACCTCCACCTTCGTCTACCACAACTCCCACACTATCATCCAAATTAGTGTCTTGTGTTCCAACAAGATTGACATCCCTATTGTCCACTTGAGGATTTTGGCATCAGTAGCCATCAAAACAATCTTCTTCAAGTTCAAGAGCTTGGCAAGGAGCTCATTTTATTTATTTATCAAATTCCCCATGTGTCATGCCCGTACATGGCCTCATACATGATGGCTAATTATGCCTTTTAAGGTTAATGTACGCTTTTAAGGTAAGTGTACGTTCTTAGGGTTTTAGCTTGTTGGTGGCTGTATAAAAGGCCAAGCCCTTCCCTTCTCTTTTTAGTTTTTCTATAATTCTTTTGTTAGGAAAATTTCCTCCATAATCAAATTGGAATTTTAATTGTTCACGGTGGTTATTGCATGGCCACCATCTACATACACTACATGTTCATTCCTTCTTTGTAATTCAATTCTAGAAAAACTTTATTCTTTGTTGCTTAATGTTGAAAGCGGCAAATTTCTTGTGCATTTGAGTTTTTGAGTTTTTGGTGTTGGTGTTGTTGTTACTATTGTTCCTAGTGTTGCTATTGTTGGTGTTGCTGTTGTCAGAGGGAGCTTGCGTTGCTACATGAAGGAGCTTGTGTTGTTACATTTCTACTAATAGAGTCGGGATCTTGGAGCAAGTTTCAAAGTTTTTTTTTTCTCTTTCTCTTTCAAGCATAGAGACGCGCACTCTTGTGGCGGTTGAAGACTCTTGAAACTCCCAAGTAAATTTTTTTTTAAAAAACAAAAATTTCTGCCATTGCTACCGAACGCCATCGTTGCAAAGCGCCATTGTTGCCAAGCAGCGTTGCCGCAACTTACAACGACGCGAGTTGCAACGTTATCGCAAGCTCTTATAGCCGCAAATAACGATGTACATTGCAGCGCCGTTGCAAGTTGCAGTGTTGCAAGTTACAGTGCCACTACCACTTATAGCGACGCAAGCTATAACATTGCCATGAATTCTTGCAGTCGCATGAGCTGTAGCTTTTATAGTCGCACGAGCTTGCAACGTTTGCAACCATTAACCATTGCCACAGAGCTCCTCCATCCGTCCATGGACTTCTGTCCGTCCACAGACTTTCGTCCAATGTTCGTCGGACTTCCATCGGACTTTTATCCAACTACCATCCTACATCCTACGTTTTATCAACCTGCCATCATGCGTCTTGCATTTTGTCATCATATGTCATGTGTTCTATCATCCTGCATCATGCGTTCTACTATTTTACCGTCCTACCTTTTCGTCCAATGTCCATTTAATTTCCATCCAACCTTTGTTCGACCTTCATGTGACGTCCATTTGACCTCCGTTTGACATTCGTCTGTCACTAATCATTCTTGGCGATGCATCGTATTCTTCAAATCGTACATTGTGTTAGAACTTAGTAGTTAATGTTTTATATTGTTACAAAATTTTAGGGCATGGGACAACACCACGTCCTCAGATGATGAGAGCACTATCGCTCAGCCAGAGGCCAAGTATCAACTATGAAGTAACACATAATCCTTTGAACTGATTTCTTTAAGTTCATAATCTTCACAATAGTACCATCAAGCATCTACAGCACCACCGCCATCTAGTACAACTCCTACCAAGAATTTAGGTTCAGGTTACACTACATCAACGGTACATCATAGTCCATTTGGAAGGGTTCATCAGTGGGGTAAGCATGTTGCCGCACTTGTTTTCACACCGTCACCGTACATTCCGTTGTAAGTTGTTACCTCTACACCCATATACACCATGGAGGTCAATAATTCCTCTGGGAGAATTGAAAATTTCAGTGGAAAGCCAGGTGTTATTTTTTTGAAGGAGTTCAAGGCAATTTTCTCAACTATGGTTTGTGAATTGAAACTCAAGTATGGTGTTAATTACATCGAAGCATTCACATTCAAACAATTGGCCCATTATGTGCACTATGAGGCATTAGTTGTCTACGAATAGCATTCTCCAAGGATTTTGGATGTCACCCAGATCCCCAATCCAACTTATGCCACAGCCATCGCCATCATTTCTCAAGCTGCACTGCAAACTGCCATTACACATCATGGGACTATGCCCAATAATCTAGATCCGATACCTACTTTAGTAAACCTTTCTCCTCAACAACTCATTGTTGCTACTACAAACATTCCTCCCACCATCGATGCACCAACTTTTGCTGATCCAATGGGGGAATTCTTTCGAGTTCTTAAACTAAAATTTCTGGTGAAGAATTTTGCAGCTCGCCACATTCTCTCGGCAAAAGGATGAAAACCTTCAAGATGCTTTACAGGAGGCTTCTCAAGCTTAAAGAGGATATCCAGAACATCACAGACCTGGAAGTTGCCCATTAATATCTTCATTCATTAGAAGGTACTCCGACACTCCATGCGCATGTTTTGCAATGGGTTTTTGTTGAATTTGGAGACTTGCACATTTTGTTGGATGTGTACAACATTTTTGAAAAGTTGGAACTGGTTCATGCACACTATGAGGTTAGTACTATGAGGCCTCCCTTATGTTCAAGGCCTTAGCCTTCACCAGTTGCACTAACCAGATCATCACATTCTTCTTCAAGGGCTAAAACAGTGCATTTGGCTACACCCATCCTACCTTTTTGCAACTACTATGGCAATCTTGCCCACAAAATAAATGAATGCAACATTCCTTCTAAGGATCTTTTTTGTGATTATTGTGGGAAGGGACATCAGGAAGTTGTTTGTTTTGCCAAGTTCCCAAAAAGGAAACAACTTCGATTACCACGACAAAATCTGCCAGCATCTTCCGCTACCCCTTAACTAAAAGCCAAGGCACCTCGGCCTTCCACTCAAACTTTCCCCACCAAAGGTAATTCTAGTAAGAATGCTAAGAAGAAGGAGCACAATGCTAACAAGAGCAAGGTGCTTCAAGCCCATGCCATTCAAGTTCAAACTTTATAAAATGAACTCGAATCATTGAGGGCCCAACTTGCTAATCTAAAAGGCAAATCTTCCCAACCAACTAATCATGCCTAACCTATACAAGGTTCAGGATCATGGGAGGGACCTCCTAGGTCATTCTATGGCTTCTCACATGATGAAATGGTTGAGGAGTATGTTCTTTTCAGTGCACACAATTCTAATCTCACACCAGAATTCACTACTTCTTTTTGCCCTTCCTATGTTACAGCACAAGAAACTAGTGTGGCACCCAGAGTTTCTGCCACTAGGCAGGTAATTCAGACTGATGGACTCGCATCTGGTTTAAGTCCTATTACCAGGGCTAGAGGAGCCCGAGCAGTCATGCCACAATCTTTTCGTCCTTTCAATACGGAAGAAGAACGCACCTTGTTGGTGAGGGGGGAACAGATTACTACACCACAAGCTGCTAGGGCATCAAATTCCTGTGTTTCAAGAGTACATGTACATCAGGAAAACACACAATTTTCCACTGATCGACTTATGGAGTGCCAATTTCAAATGCGTGAAATGGCACAAAAGCTTATGAATACACCGTTATTTAGTTTTCAAGATTTGAAATTAAACACCAGGGACATAATTATAGTACTAGAAGATACCCTAAACACTACATTAGGTCCTCTACCAATCCCTAATCCACATGCTACAAGGGTCCCATTCAACACCTTAAAGAGACATTTGATTGGCTCACATATAACAGATGGTGTTCGTAATCTGGTCATTAGTTCTAGCACGACTAAACTAGTGGGCTCTCTTAGCTCTAATTTTACATTCACATATCAGAAGGGAGTTAAAAACACCTCACTTGTGGATTTATTATTCAGCAAAGGCGTTGTGGATAGCCATTTTCTTCACAAAGTCTCTCATTCATTTCCAAAGGTGGTACTTAGTGAGAGAACTTCCATCGCCACCAGAGTTACCATTGTCGACAATACTGAGTCAAGAATTCAAGTGAGAGGACATACACCCAAAGTGGTACCTCTTGATACAAGTGCCTAACCAATGATTCTTGGAGTTTAATTCGCCAAAAAGATGGGCATGCTTGACTCTAAACTACGAAAATCTATGTGGCAAATTCACACTGTTAGTGGGAGTGTAGAGGAGGTACTTGGGGAAAGCTCGGATTTGATTACACTTAACTTCAATGAAGGTACAGATCAGGAGCCTTGTTTATAGGTCAGATGTTTAGTCACCAATGCCACCAGCTATGATGTGCTCATTGGGCAAAAGGCCTTGTTTCCACCAGGTTTCATAATTAACAATTGGTTCAAGCATGCAAACTATCAAGTGGATTGGGAGACTAATGGGCACCACCTAGGATACATGCCCCTTGATTTACATGGAAACCGTAATCCTATGGCTCACCATTGTATGTTCAAGGAAGCACACACTATTTCTTACATCCAATAAGCTAGCCACGAATGGATAGAGAGAGATGAAGAGGAAACAACTTACACCCAAGCTATTGAAAGCTTGAGGGTGGTTCCTATTGACATTTAACACGAACCAAAGGTTTTACAAAAGTTCAAAATAGCCACGAGCCCTTGGTCAAAACTTTGTCTAATTTTGAGAACATGGAAAGCCATGATGAACTAATTAAGCCAGTATTTCGTGAACTAATCACCTGGACACCACCTAAGGAGGGGATTACATTACTAGAGTTTTTTGGTGGTATTAGTACAGGTCTCGAAGCCTTACTATAATCAAGGATGGTGGTTCAGAGGTATTTCTATGTAAACATTGATCCTATTGCAAGGCAAGTGGTGGCATCAAGAATGATGGAACTCATAGGTAGATTTCCACAACAGTTTTCAACCACTGCATGGAAGGCCAGTTTCAGTTTCTTGCCTTTTAACATACAACTAATTCAAAAAAAACATATGGAATTACTTGGCCCCGTGGACCTCATCATTTCAAGTTGGCAATGTTAAGGATTTTGAGCGGTTGGATTTGGAAAAGCTTGAATGACATAAGATCCAGTCTCTTCACAGACATGGTATGATTAATCACCTTGGCTCAATCCATTTCTCCTACGCTTGGTTATGTAATTGAGAACACCCTTTCTTAACTTAACCAAAGGGAAAAAGTCGAAGAACACTACATGCTAATCAAGCATTACCTTGGAGAGCCCCTCCTACTCGATGTGACACAATGCAAAACCTATGCGCACCAGCTGCGCAACTAGTGGACCAACCTGGTACCACTCTCAGTTCTGCAACTAGCTTTGAAATACACCATCAAAGACCCCAACCTGCAGGTTTCTCACATATTGGATGATCAAAGCTCTTGCCAACCATGTACAAGGCAAGATAAACCTCCTTGGTTTCTTACGAACACAATAGGAAAACCAAAAGGTGCTTGGCCCACCTTTGTCTCCTTCCAAGGAGCACACGCCTTTCAAGGAGATGGACTAGGCCTGGTGTATCATCATGCTTCAGCCACTTGGGATGAACCAAGCCCAGAAGAAAAAAAAAAGGGCTATGGGGTTCCAAGCTGGCACTACTAGTCACACTAAGGTGACTAGATTGGAATGTAACGCTCTATTGGGGATAGGCATGGACCTGAACTCCCTTACATGGTTGTTGGTAACTTGTGTACTCTTTCAAATGTACACAACACCAACACTGATTTAATCAACTTGCAGTTCTGGCGATGCGATCACATGGCACCCCGACCAAGTACACTTGCTTATCTTCAACACTCTACATTTCACTTTTAGTGTTGGGGGGGAGGAGGTACCATGTAGTTTGACTCAAGTTGTGTCTGATACACCTAGAGGTACATTAGCTTCTGGAGAAACAATTACAACCTTCTACAAATCTATGTAGTTGGATAGTGGAGAACCCAATACACCAAGTTCTTCAAACACACTTTCAAATTCCATTCCATGTGTTTCCAACTACCTTTTCGTTATGGGGAACCAACTCACCAAGAAAGAAAGAGACCAGGTCATAGACTTGTTAATTAAGTATGAGAATGTGTTCGCATTCTCAATGAAAGACTTGGGTAGGTGTAAGACCATGCAGTTCTCTATAGACCTTACAAATGAAACACCCGTTTATCGAAGGAGGCATAGGTTGAGTAAGCATGAGTGGGAACTAGTAGATGAAAGATGCAAAGAGCTCCATGAGGCCGGTCTCATTCAGCCATCAAATTCTAATTTCGTAACTACTACAATAATGCCAACAAAAAAAAATTTAGCTAGATTATGGACTAAAAAAAGGATGTGCGGGGATTATAAGCCTTTGAGCCTAGTTACACCTCAGGACAAGTACCCCATGCCCATCCTTGAAGAACTGTTTAATAGCATCGGAGATTCAAACATCTTCACAATTATGGATTTAAGGCAAGGCTTCAACCAGATTATGCTCACTACGATGGATCGCAAGAAAATAACATTCCATGGAAGCAATGAGTTGTGGGAATGGCTTGTGATGCCTTTTGGATTGAAGAATGCACTTGTCTTCTTTCAACGAATCATGGACCAGGTTCTCGAAAGGGTAGATTTCTTAAAGTGCTACATAGATGACGTCCTAATGCATAACAAAGGACTCGTGCAACATTTGGCTCATCTTGAGGAGTTATTCAAGAGGCTCCACAAAGTCAATATGAAAATCCATCCTAAAAAGTGTGAGTTTGTTGTCACATCAATAATCTACTTTGGACACAGAATTTTGCCAAATGGTATTATGGTTCATTGGGCCAAAGTAATAGCCATTTTGGAAATGCCCAATCCTA
>Ga0116229_10002105_pt1 | contig 31975 bp, 26 predicted proteins | sample S1TSphgellanicum_3_FD_87313 | JGI IMG/M metagenome (GOLD analysis project Ga0116229, IMG submission 87313) | Host-associated microbial communities from peat moss isolated from Minnesota, USA - S1T2_Fc - Sphagnum magellanicum MG | ecosystem: Host-associated > Plants > Peat moss > Unclassified...
AAAAAATAAATTCAAGCTTAAATTTCTTCAAAGATGTTCATTTTTTCTTCCCCCCTTTTAAAGTTGTATACTGATTTCAAAAAACATAAATATAAAGTCTTTAATTTAATAAGATTTTAAACTATGTTAAAAAATAAAATCAAAGCACATAAATTTCTACTTTTTCTTTCATGTTTCACATAATAATAAAAATGATCTCTCCCACATATTAATCTTATGTTTGATTGAAATTTTATTATATACTTTTCTAATATATAGTAAATAAATTCTTGGTTAAAATAATCATATAGTGGGTCAAAATTATACGAAACCTTAACCCTAAATGCAATAGCCATATTCAAGTTCATTTCAAAATAATCCATAGGTGATTGATGCAAACCTTATGTGAAGACCCTAAACCCTAGATGCAATACCCACATGTAACGTCATTTCAAAAAAACAAATAAGTGCTCTGGGTACCCAAAATATGTCTTTTTATATACCTAAATTAATTATTATTTTGAATTAATTTTATGACAAAATGTAAGTTTTGCAATGAATGAAAAAAACTAGCAATTATTATGGGACCTATATGCGGGTATTGCAAAAGATGCCAAAAAAACCAGCGTCTATTATGGAAATCTATGCGAATATTGCAAGGAATGTTATAAAAACCCAGCGAATACCATGGATCGATATGCGGGTATTGCAACGAATGAAGAATGTCAACAACTATTTGTGGCCCATATGCAGTTATTGCAAGAGATGCCAAAAAAACCAGCGGCTATAATGGGACTTATATGCGGGTATTGCATATTTGAAAATCTCCTTATGAAGTTTATAATAGAAAATGATGTAGGTATTATATGTTTAAAATGTGTGTATTGTTTTAAAACTCTTTAGGTGATGTGAGTCCTATTATATTAGATGTAAGTATTGCACAATGTTCATTTTGATCTTTGGTTTGATTTTTACATCTCAAGTACTAAGAAAATTATGATAAAGAAGACATATGCTTAACCATATACCCATAAAACAAGTGTGAGTAGAAAATACTATTATATTGATAAAAGATGTACAAAAATGGGTGCATGAAAAATTACTAAAGAACCTAATGAAAAAAAAAGTGTTGGTTCTCTATAACATATCAAAGGATCAAAATTCAAAATTGGGTAGTCCAAAAAATAAAAGGGTGTACCTAACTAACTACATAGAGTGAAACCCTAACCCATCAGTATCTACAATCCCGTGTTTAGCTCGGTATGCAGCTATTGCATTTGCAGCCTTTGCTGCATGACGAATAATGTAAAAATGGCGGCGTTGCATCTCAACTTGAACTACATTTGCCACAAATTGGGCCTTTGTTTGGTCATGAACCCTATAAACACCAAAAAATCACCAAATTAAACCATAACACACCTTGGATGAAAAACAATAAAAAAATAATAAACATTGCTTATTATTGTTTCTTACCTTCCATGAATCATTCTAAATTCATGAAAATCCAAAACATCTGCCAACTGTTTTGTCCAACTTGTTTTATTGGACTCTCGATCCCAATTTTTAACATCCCATGCCATCTTCAATTGTCGTGCATATACACAACGGGTGGATCGGATCATCCCTTGTAAATCTTCATCCTTCTCCATCCTTGATGTTACATTTCAAGCCACACTGCCCACGCCCCAGGCATTGAGGCCTAACACTTTCAACAATTACTTTGAAGCTAGTCTGACCAAAGCTGGTTTTGGGAGTGGTGGACACTATTTTGCAACAGCTACCAGGTGATTCCACTCGCGTTCTGCTTTGGCATGAGCACGACTAGTAACTTTTTGATCATTTTGCCTTTGAACAGCCATGGCATCTCCCAAAATGCGAGCGTTCATCTTGGCATGGTCTTGATGTCAAGGACCTCCTGCAGAAGTTGAAGGCCTCCCAGGTTTAAACTTTTCTGTCACCAAGCCATGCACCTGTGCCAAATGTTTGGTCAACAATCATTTGGCACAATATGCAATACTGTAAGTGCCAACTTTGCATTTCCATTTCGACCCAACCTTTGTCCATTCCTTGTCCTTCCGAGCCAAATTAGGTGGACAAAGAAGTCGAAGTGCCTGAAAAGCCTGTTCAGTTTCCAGTTCCAAACCTAAACCGAAAAATGAGAGTTCAAAAAACAGAATGCAGGTATTGCAAAACATAAAATCACAAAATCACATACTACTCCTATAAACATGAACTGTTCTAAAGTATTGCAATAGAAAAATTTTGACAAAAAAATTCCCACACCTTCCAACAAATGATGGAAGGTGCGGATATAATTAAACTTGAAGAGAATTGTACAATTTTTTTAATCTGTCTTTAATCTAATGTCCATAAATTCTAAAACAATCTATACCAAACTATCATCCTTATCTTTCAATTATGATAGAGCACTATTTGCTCACCAATTGGCTAATCTGTTGCAACACTACTTCGGTCACCAATTGCTTCATCTACTACAACCATATTTTGCTCAACAATTGCAGCAATATGTGGCTCGGCATCTGCTTCGTCTAACACAACAACATTTGGCAAGAGAATTGCCTCATCTAACACAGCAACATTTGGTAGAAGAATTGCCTCGTCTGACACAACAACATTTGGCAGAAGAATTGCGTCATCTGACGCAGTACCATTTTCTTTACTCATTTCCAACTCCCCACCAGCGCTTTTCCTCAACCTTTTTCTCCTGGCCATTATAACCCTAAAGAAAAAACCACCAGTTACTATAATGTTAATTTTAAAGAACTACACCATAAGCAGCAACAAAGAAAAAATAAAATCCACCACCATAGAGGAAGGTGATGACATTGTTACTGTCACCTTCTTCGAAGCAAAACCACAAAAGAAAGGCAAATTCGCCATTTCCTTGTAGCAAAGCGACGAAGGTGGCGGCAGCTTTCGTCTTTTTCTTCAATACAAAGTTGCAGCCTTCTTTGCTATGCTACAAAGGAAAAAATAAATAAGCAAAACAAAAGAAGAAGAAGGTGACGGCAGCTGTTGTTGCCTTCTTCGTGAAGCTGCGCTGCAACGCAACTTCAGAAGAGGAAGAAGAAGGCGACGATAGCAACGCTGCCGTCGTTTACTTCGCTACGTTGTAGCGCAACTCCACAACAAAGTCGCCTTCTTCTGCTATGCTGCAGCACAACTCCACATCAGGAAGAAAAAGGTGACGACAGCTATGATGCCGTCGCCTTCTTCATTGTGACTTTTTGCATTGCACAAAAAGAAGAAGAAGAAGGTGACAGCAGCAACGCTGCCATCGCCTTCTTCTTTTTCTTTTTTTCTTGCAACACAAAGAAGAAGAAGGCGAAGGCAGCGTTGCTACCGTCACCTTCTTTCGTTCCGCTGCGCTGCAGCGTAGCAAAACAAGCGTTGCAACGCAGTGTTGTGCTGCAAAGCGCATCGTATGTTGTGGAGCTGCGCTGCAAAGTAATTCCACAAACAAACAAACAAAATAAACGAGAAAAAAAAAAAAAGATGTTTACCTAGGTCCTGCTTCAGCTCCCACGTGGGTCCCACTCTGGCTCCAGCCGCTCCCTTGCTCCAAGCTTGCTACTCCAAGCTCCTGCTCCAAGCTCCCCTGCTCCAAGCTCACTCCCGCTCGACATCTCTGGAGCTATGGCGATGGAGTGAGGGGGGGGAGGGGTTGGTAGGTGGTAGGTAGGAGGGGGGAGGTAGGTGGTAGGTAGGAGGGGGGAAAATTTTGGGGTAGAGAAGAGGTGGGAAAAATATATATATGCGGGCAGTGAGGATGGGATTTTCGTTCATCCGAAAAACGGCCTCAACGGGCTCATCCGCAACTGGTGCATTGGTGGCTGCTGGTTCACTCCAGCCCCAAGGTACCCACCCAAAACTGGTAATTTCTCACGTTCATAACACTTGGATCATCATGGCGGAGGTCGGCCACAGTGAACCAGCACCCACCAGTGCACCATAAAGGATGAATGGTAAGTGGTCAGGAAACAGTTTTCTGTTGGGTTCCAGTTCACTAGCTAACCACCAGTGAACTTGGTTAGCTCAGTTGCTTCTTTTTCTACCTACCTACTAACAACCCACAAGCAGGTTGTTAGTAGGTAGAGAGTAAAACCAACCTTTACCTATGTATAAACCATCTACTTACCTAGTAGTTACCTATTTTCCTACCTATCTACCTATATATGAGACCTATTTCCTACAGAATTGTTTACCAAGGTGAAACCAAATATTAACTTTGTCGAGGTTCATCCACAACTGAGTAATAACAGACATCCAGTGGATGTTGCGCTGGTGGGTGTTGGTTCACTGTGGTCATCATCAAAGTTCTGATGCCTGTCAACTTTTGCTGAACCTTGTTGCCAGTCATAATTACATAGGAGAGCAGCGTTTCTCTTACTGGCGATTTTTAGCCAAATTTCGACCTGAAAAAAATATGATTTCGACTTACACAAAGGATTTTTCATGGAAAAAAAAGCATGGCCAAAAATTTCCAGATATTGAAGAAAAACAATTCCTAATCACCAGGTTTTTATAATAATTTCCAGTAGGTAGCCAAAAATATGGAAGGATTCTGTTTCTTGATTTTCATATATAATACATAACCAAATTTGGCTAAATTATTTTCTGGACAATTGCCACTTTGACTACATTACAAAATCCTTAAGCCTGTAGGAAGGACCTTGTCCCGCACACTAATCATGCTTCCAATCGGCATGTTCACTGCAGGTAAACCAACAAGACATATGGGAAATTGGCCTTGTCCCCAACAGGACACCTGCATCAGGACTCGTATAAATAAAACTTTGAAGGTAATTTTTATTTTTAAATAAAATAATAAATTAGACCTGTAAGAAAACCTTCAAAATATTTTTAAAATTTTAAAATTGAAAATATAGCTATTTTTTCCATTTGTAAATCAATGTAGATATTTATCAATTGTCAAAACTGCCAGTTTTATAAATAATAAACAAGGCTAATATATTAACATCCATCTCATTTATAATTAGGTAGCAAAATAGTACCCTCCTCTGAACACAGGGGCACCTTGAAAATACAAAGAGTGTGACTGCATGTCATGTTACAAAGTGAAAAACTTTGCAGGGCATTTTGTGAAGGGTAAAGCCCCCGGACCAGAGCTTTATCAAAGTAAGGGACCTGGAGGCAAGAGCCCAGAGTGTGTCCCAAATTGTTGTGAAGCCTGGTTCATGGATGAAACACCATGAACATTAGTTAACTATATATTAATTATCCTAACACATTTTATAAAACTATTGTACATTGTTTAACCAATTGGCAATGTCCCATAAAACATGGTGGAGTTAATGCATGTCATTCTACATCCAAATGTTGAATTCAGGAGATGAAGGTTATGCCAAAAGAAAATTTGAAGAATTCATCATTTATTTCAATATCCATAAGGAATATTTATGAAGAGTTTTGAGATTCCACCTCAATGGGAGGAATTGTGTCCAATAAATTTTCCCATCTGAACAAAATGAAAATATCTGCCATCCATTGATCAGAAGGAGCATCTTGTTTAAACATGACAATGATATAGTATAAGTAAAAGTGAGTAACATACTTTATCTTACCAATTCGACATATTTGCAAAATGATAGTAAATTTTAATTTTGTTAAATTTCAATTTATTAGTCACATTTATGATAAGTTGCTAGTTAGAGCCAACTCAAAGTTCTAAGCATGGTAAAATAGACACATGGTAAAAGTGAGAATTGCAACCAAAAAAAAAAAAACTAAGTTCTTAAATAATTATGCACCAAAAGTCAATTCATTGCAACAAATATTTTTTTGGGTACATTAATTATAAATTATCCATTATATTACTTTAAAATCTAAATAGATATAATTATGTTTATCGGGTATTTATATTTAGTTGTTGTGATTTTTTATAAAATGGACATGAAAAGTTGGAATTGTTTTGGACATGAGAAAGAATTGGTTTGTAACCTTCAATGTAATGTGTTAAATGTTTCAACAATGTTCGTGGCATATATGCATCTTAAAAAGAGTAATAAGATAGTGGGATTTCATAGCTTGATTGATTGATTGTGTTACTAAGGAATTATGGATGTTTCAAGTTTCAAAATATCAATTGTTTTCATTTGAAAAAAGACTTGGAAAGGGAATCCCCATAGGACTTAAGACTTGTAGGACTTTCCCACTTCCAATGTTGGCCCCACTTGGAACTTTAGAGCTTAGGCGGGTAGTGTTTCCAATAAATATTTACTTGGTGATGAATTTGTGATGAGTTTTGGTTTTGAGTTGGGTTCAAATTAAATTAGATCATTCTATAATTTGCATTCTACAATTTAACTTGTTGAGATTTTAAAGTACCAAAGCGTATGCTATGCCTTCTTCACATCTTAAAACTTTCATCACTTGGAAAATCCAAATCAACTTTTCAAATGCATACAAGTCAAAAGTGTGGACCAATGTTGTGTGGTTCTTCATTTTTGGAGATTCTTCACGTGTGAGTTAAGCCTGACTCTTCCAATTTCTAGATCCTTTGGTTTCGGTTCTGGCACATTTTTTTAAAATTCAAAAACCTTTAGGCCTAATTCAAAAACATGGTCCAGTTTTCCAAACACTATACAAACTCCCCAATCTAGAGTATAGGTTTAAAGTTTTACAACAAATTAAAATAGGAGAATGCATAGATACATAGTTCAACATATAGTTAAAAATAATACTTAATTATGAGTTCAGCCTAATTGTAAACTTTTTAAATTAAAAAATTCAACTTTCCTACCTAAGAACCTAAACATGTGTTGAAGTTTCCTTTTTCATGGTTTCGGTTCTGGATATGGATCTAGCAAAAGGCTAGTTTGATAATCTGATTTTTGTGCCAATTCCAACAGAAGGATGACAACTCAGGTCCAGGCAGCAAGAACTTAAACCCTGAACCACTGTATTTAACATGCTGGGAATGCTTGTGAGGAAAATCAAAAGTAGCATTTGGCTGGAACTCTATTGCAAACACATGGGGAACATAATTGGTACACATGCAAATAAATTTGTCAAAACAGCCATCACTTCCATTTGGCCTGATTGGTAGTACTGTGAAAGTGGTAAGGAATATGAGTGGAACATATGGGAACTGTGGGGCACATCTTGAAGAACATCATAGAACGTGACCAAAAGAATATGGGAGAAGCAGTCGTTCTATTGAGAACAATCAAAAGACATGGGAACATATGGGAAATACCCCAAGAACAATTGTAAGTAGCACATAACATTAACAAGAACATGCAGGAACAACATAAGGAACACAGCCAGCTTCAGTCCTCTGATTTCTAAAATCTTCAAGTTCCCCCAAAAATCCCCATATCCCGACAAAAAAAAGTGAGGCTCACCTCAATGGACAACTAAATTTTTTGTGCTTGGGTTGAGGGTTGAGGGTTAAAAATTTATAGCCAAGGCTTAACATAAGGAGTATCAGCCCCCAGGTAAAGAGCAAACTGTGTTGCAAGCAAAGTGCAAGCACTTAACAATAAATAAATTGTCACTGGCCTTTCACATTATTCCAAGCCAAAGGTCGGTCCAAAGGTCAGTCCAAAAGGTTGGTCAGTCCTTTGGCAAAAGGATGCACACAGTCAATCCAGACCCTAAGTATCAAATTTGCGGCCTATTGACCAAGTCAATCTACTAGAACCTGGTGGTCAATCTACTAGAACTCAGTGGTCAGGGACAAAATGCTCAGGACTAATCCAAGGTCATATAACCCTAGTGTCAACTCAAAAATATAAAGTTTGTGGCACGGCCACCAAGTCAATCTAACAAACCCAATAAAAAGGATCAACCCCATCCAGGTTCACCAATCCGTAGGCTGCATTTTAGCTATTTGGTTGCTTTGGGTAAGATGCCAGAAAGTAGGCTAGTGGAACGAATGTGCAACAAGTCTCATCAGTATTATGTTACAAGAGTGTGTAACACCTTGGCTGACTATGTTAGTGCAATTTGGGAGCACCTTATACAGCCTAATTTCCTGCTCTATTTCAAATAAGATTGGGGGAGCAGGGTGTAAGAGCACGGGAAGGCACTTCTGTCAGTGCCTTTCACCCTGGACCTCGGGCTCCGTCTTTGGTTCATGGAGCAGAAGGCGATGACAGCAGCGCCTTCCCTTATATAGACTCACTGCAAAATTCAGCAAGTAAAGCTTGCCAGAGTAAGGAAAGCAGTTGATTATATAGCTTGCAAGCTGGCTCCTGTGAAACCCTAAAGCACTGACAACTGAGAACTAACCTGTCAATTGTCAGAAGCTTCACACCCGCAAGGTTCATGGGTTGAGGTTTAAACCATTGGACATAGTGCAATGGGTTTTGCCACTCAGGGGAGGTGGTTTGGTGTCCAAATTTGGCTTGAAGTTGGCTTCTTGTCCCTCTGCACTCCCCCACAAGGAACTGTTTTGGGCAGATACTTTTGTGCATAAGAAAAGACAACCAGCTTTTGGCCTGCAGAGCATTAGCAATCCTATGCTCTTTCTGTTATGAACTCATCAAAACCCTTTGATGAAATTCCACTAAGATACAGCAGATTGAGCTAAGGTGTTACGAGCCTTCGCAGCTGGTAAGGTCTACCAAACTTGGTGATTCTCCTTCTGTCTCTTCTTGGGCAAATCCTGTTGCTACAATCTTCAAGCTACCCTAGTACCTAGGCTGGTTAGGCACAAATTAACTACTTTTTGCAATTGCCAAAAATTCTGAAAAATAAGTGCATCGCATGCCAAAAATCTGAATGAAACTATCAAGCACAATAGCTTCATTATTTAGTATAATCTGGATTGAAAAATATTATACTTTTACTGCCAAACATAATTGACACAAATACATTCTTGCTGCTGAACCAGCCAAGGTATCACAGTAATGATCAAATCTCAGACAAGATGACTTTGATTGCATGCTCTTGAACATGCACAGTTTGTCCTTAGTGTTGAGTGGGAGTGATAAAATACCTGCATCACACCATGTTGACTCAGGATGGCTGCACTTGCACATCCCATGTGACCAATTGCCACTATGTTCTGTGTCTGAGTTCAAGGATAATTTCAGAGCCATGTAGTGACCAATTGCCACCCTTGCAGATTGCACAAAGCACAAATCTTAGTACTCAATTCTTCAGCACAAACAAACCATCACATCTTTGGTTGATGCATAAGTAGTCAACAGATCAAATCTGTTAGCACTCAGGTGTTTCTTTCCAGATGCAGCAAATTTGAAACATGCATTTTCAACAACCAGAGTCAGACACTTGACGTGATGTGGGGGAATTCAAACATATTTTTTTGATTGTGTTATCATCATTGTACACTGGATCTTGTCCTACAACTGAAGATGTACCTGTTTTGCCCTACATCTCAAACATTCTGCAGATCTCTGCCCTCCCTGCACACAGCATCTTCACCATTATCTGGCTTCTGACAATGACTCTGAAGAGTGCCGGGCTGTAGGGGACCTCATTTGTTACTGCATAACTTAATTGCAGCAACCTGTACTCATCCCCTTGAGGACTGGCTCTGCCACCACCTGAGTGAAAAGAACACCCAGAGGCTGAAGAGATCGTTCGCAAATTCTCCCTTCTTCTTCTTCTTCTTCTTTATGCACTAGGTTTTTATTTACAATAAGGTCATATTATGGTACACAGTGGAGTGTTGGTTGTCTCATCCTCCATTTACAGCAGCAGCAGTCTTGCCAGGGGGCTATAGCTTCTTGTACACAGCTTGCGCCCCTATTTCTTTCTTAACCAAGACTTCTGGTGAGGCGATGATGTCGTCTCTTTGGTGGATCTGCAGGAAAGTGTGAGTGCTGTAGCATGGACCACATCACATGCACATCCTCGTAGCCACAGGAGCGCACATCATTGTAGAGCTTTGAAATCCCATTTGCTGCAAATTCCAAATTCACACATTTTTCAAGCAGCTGCACTTATGTCATCACACTACCCATTGAACAGAAACCAGACTTCTTTGGCCCTATGCTTCAAGCCTTTTGCTTCTTGGTTCCGAATTCCAATACCCAATTGCAGCAGTGCACTGGGTAAGATCTCCAAAACTTTCTTTCTCTTTCAAGTTAAGAGAATGAACTTTCAAATTCAAATGGAATGATCTATAGCTCTCTACAACATCAAGACGAACTCCCTGTTGGTTCTTCTCCACGGCAGAAAAGCGATATGCAGCATAACAGCACTCTGCTGCAAAATTGTTGTCGTTTCTTCTGCTGAGAGAGATGAGATGCAAATTGGCGATGGTTGTGTTATGAGCTTCTTAGCAAATTCTTTCAACGAACAGACCGACTCCTCTGCTCCCTCGTCTTAGACTTCTTTTGAAGCTCACTTCTACCGCAACAAAGCTAATCAAGGAGTCTGTGGTGGTGCAGCAGTAGTATAACTATGGCCTTGAGAAACGAAGAAATTTGAGCTTACCACGCTTGTGCCTGCGGCCCGGAAGCAGCCTGGACATCATAGCATCCCAGATTCTCCTGAATGGAGTGGTGACCTTGCGCAGCCACGATGTCGATCCCATGTTGCCCCTCCGCCACCCTGACTTCTGCTCGCGTCCTTTCGTTCGAATCCCCGAAGCTTGCAAAACAGAGAAGAAGAAAAGAAAGCTCAGGCAAGAACGAAGCTCCGACGAGATGGAAATCCGATCGGAAACTCCGCCCGCGCTCAAGCAAATCGGTGAATCTTCACCGAACGCTCAGAAAAAATACGCGGCATCGAGAGACGACGAAACCGAAGAAGCCTCTTTCTTTGTCGCAAAAGTTTCTCCGCTAAATGGAAAAGAAAATTCCTCAAAACCAAAAAACCTGTGAACTGTATTAGCCCTACTCAGTCCTCCTCCTCCTCCTCACAAGAAGAATGAATACAGTCCTCCTGCCTGCCTCTGAGAGAATAGCTGCTACAAAAATACAGAAAACCACAAAAAGATCTACCAAGAAGATAGCACGCCAAGAGTAAATCTCTTGGTAATCTTCAGACTATGTTTTGCCGACGGAATTCTATTGCGGCGCTTAAGAATTCTACGACAAAGAAACGATACGGATCTTGGCCGTCTAGAATCTCCGGGGGCCTCTGTGGGTGTGTGTGTGTGTGTGTGTGTGTGACTGACTCTCTTTCTCTCTCGCTCGCTCTCGTTCTTCTTGCGCAATTCGCCGATCCTCAAACTGCGAGTTCAATTGTTTTTCTCTCTGTCTCTGTCTCTGGTTCTTCTTGCGCAATTCGCAGATCCTGCAAACTGTGACCTCAATTGCTTAATACAAGAATGCTACAAAACGACTTGCACTATGGAACATAGCAATATTACTACATATTAGAGAGATCATTTCTTCTCTCAATTTGGCTGGTGAGGACTCCTCGTCCTCCTCCGAGGTGGTTGTTGTTGCTCCAAAACGTTCCAAAAGAATGAAACCGTTTTGTTTTGTCTTTTGTACCGCTTTCCAACGCTCCTTCCGCATCCCCTAATAAAATCAAAATCTATCTCTCTCGCTTCCGTCCTTCCTTCCTTGCTTTCTTTCTTTCTTTTTTTCTTTTCTCCAAACTTTCAAGTAGAAAAGAACTCGGCAATCGAATCAAACGGAAATGGCAACTTGCTCTTATTACGACGTTGAGATAACGACAAAACAAGGGGTAAAGCACGTACGGGCCCCTGTTGGTGGCTACAAGTGTGGGGTATGCTTCAAGCCTGCCTCTTCGCAATGAGGACGCTGGTGACGCAAGCGCCCGTGCCAACACTGCGGCAACAGCATCAGAGAGAAAACGCACCCCGCAACCACGACACATTTGCAACGCACAAATGCAGCAGCGAACAACGTGCGTCGTTCTCTTTTTGTACTCTCTCTCTCTCTCTCTCCCGTCTGTGCTCTCTTCACGCCCAGGCCTAAAACCCAACCAGGCTAAACTACCTTCCGAACCTGGCTATAGTACACTCTAGCCTTGCTAATCCCCCACCCTCACTTGGCTAAACGTATCTGTAAACTTACATTATAAAACGCATTCAAATTGTGGCTAAACTTATCTGTAAACTTGCATAAAAAATGCATCCAAATTGTGGCTAAACTTATCTGTAAACATGCATCAAAACCGTGTCCAAATTGTGGCTAAACCCTATAGAACAAAAAGATCCGAACCTAATCCAACTATTGTTGGTAGGTTCGTTGTTGGTGTATTCCTGAACCAAACCACACACACCGATGGAGCCTTTTTACTCGACGCTGGACCTGTATTGACAATACCCAAACCTACTATGCATTGTGCCTAGTGGCATAAAGACCTACTGAAAATTTTACAAGGATATTTGGATGGCACATTCCAAAGTGGAATTTGACCTCCAAGAAATGCCAAGGGTCCTTCAAGAAGGGCTTCTTCCGTTGTTTGGGACGTATCTGTTTTTTTCTTTGTAGGGATCATCCATTTCTTTTAACATTCTAGATGATTCGCCTTGTCAGTTCTTCGATAATCTCATCTGTCAAAACTTTCAGCAAGTCTTTACATTCAATAAGGCCCCTCAATTGATGGCATTACCCAAAGCAGCCTTGAGTGAGGCAGGCCCTTGACCTTGGGCCTTACCCTACGAAAGCCAATTTTTTTGAGAATTTTTTTCTCATCTAGGATGGAGTTAGTGGGTACCCACTTTTTTCTTTTCTTCTTTTCTTCCTTCACAGGGAAGGTACATGTAGACAACAACGAAACTTTCTCACATTTTCGAGTTTATTGAAGTGGGGTAAATTTCGGGTGTGGCCATAGGGAGCTCACACAGGCCACGAGCATAAGGAAGAATGCATTTATCACTTGATCGGTACAGGTGGGGTACCTACGACTGCGCAATGCGCTTGAATTCGTCCACTCTGCCGCGACAGGAGCTCTGACAGCCGGGCTTCCGCTCTGCTCTGAGGCCGAAGTGAGAGCGAACTTGCATATCCCCTCCGCCCAGACAGTTCACTCAGCTCTCCACAACATACTGACCTGCACAAAACATTAGATACCAGCCCTACAGCCCGCTGTCGCACCCTGTGCAAAAAACCACTCACCAGTCCAATGTCCCAGGAGCTTCACAACCCAACCAAAAAAAAAAAAACTAACAAAACCCAGTTCCTCCACCCTCTTGCTAGGGGCTCCACAACACAAATAAAAGTATTGAAAAAAAAACTTATGTGATTAAATGAACGAAATTTCCATAATCTTATATAAGGAAATGGTGTAGCCCATATTCGTATAATAGTTTGCATTTTTTCAAAATGGCACAATCGTCTCTCAACTCTTCATCTCCTTCAAAAGAATTTTCATGCATAGGTCTTCTTCTCCATTCTCCTGAGTGTCCATCTCAAACCCAAAAATAAGAAAGTGGCACTCTTGACCTATGGTAAGAATCATTGACCATATCTTCAATGCAATGTACCCCAAAAAAAACACACACACGACCCCAAACCCAATGGGAAGGCTCATCATGCACTCAAAGTGCTTTGATTTTTTTTTCTTTTTTCTTTGTTCCCAACATGTTTCTTTCAGGTTTTTAATATATCCTCTAGGTTCCCAATGTGTACCCCAAGGGTGTTCCCAATAGCACCTCGCTTTAATCCCATATGTTTTGCCCTAAGTCCTCCCCTTCTCACCTATATAGGTGGGCCAAAGGGGGAGACACTCCATCTTTCAATTGAATCTTCTATTTTTTGGGAGCTTCCATAGTTTCAATTTTTCTTTTGCAATGGGCCGATCAAGTTGGCTCACTGCAAATCAAAAAAAGTTGGACTTCTGAGGCACACCCAACTAATTAATATGAAACAGAATAAGTACCCTAACTAAATAGTATACAAGAATTCCATATAAGAATTGCCCATATCTTCAATGTAATGAACCCAAAAATTTAAAAGACACGGCCTCGAACCCAAAAATAAAAGAGGCTACTATTGACCCATGGTACTATCGTCAATGCCATGTACCCAAAAAACCGGGTGGCTGAGCGGCTGAAGACAAGGACTGACGATGCCCGTCAGCCCTGTCGCTCAGCCACCACGTCATTCATTTACCGGCAAGAAAATCGGTACCGCTCAGCTCAGCCTCTAACATGTGGGCAGGCCTAGTGGAGTGCAGAACTCAAGGCCCGTGTCCCGGTTTAGCCCCATTTGAGTTGTTGCTTGATATTTTCCTGGCCGTATTTGAGATTTTTTTTTTAAATCCATGGAATATACTTACAATGTGCGGGGTGCACAAAGTTGTAGGAAAATAAAAGTTGGGAGCCACCTTTATTTCTTTCTTTCTTTTCTTTCTTTTCTTTTAATTTATTGAAGCTATATCTTATGACCAAGTTCCTTTTTTCCTAATCTTGGTAAAAAGGAGCTTTGGCTTCACACGGTGGTACTGTAGTAGGCAAGAGGCTCTCAATAACATGGGAATCTTAGCTGCTAAAGAAAAAAAAAAATTCAGTTGAGGAGGATCCAAACTAAGAGTTCTTCAGTTTATGTCAAAAAATATATATAAACATGACATGGTTATTAATTTATGAAGGAAAGTTGTTTCTTTGTTTTGTTTAATTTCACATCGAGATCTCCAAAACCATGGTGCCTTTCATCTCATTCTTATCGGAAAGCCCTTGATCAGTAGGGGTGCACTGAGTTGGTTTCATAATTTTTGGACTTATGATCAGGAAGTTATTGAATGTTGAGCAATTTTTAAATCAGAAATTCTTTTTTTTAAATTTTAAATCATAGTGAAATTTGGGCATGCTCTTGTTATTCTTGGAAAGCCTATAGTGAGTAGGATTAATGAAGATCATTTGGGGAAAAAATTCAACTTTCCACAAAATAGGGTTGTCTGTAACCTAAAGATTTTTTGAAAGTCGGGCCAATGGGATTGCTGGATTTGGCTGTCTGAATTTGTTTTCTTAGTTATCTTCAGCGAACTGACAGTGGAATAGAGTTATTGGTAGGGCCACCCTGTCTTCACCCTATCTTTGGGCCTCTTTTTACCCCCCTATCCCATCTATTAGTGGTGTCCGCAAAGAAAGGAAATTTTTATTAAATTTCTGAGAGTAATTATAGTAATTGTATAGGTAAGTGCAGTGAAAATATATGTAGCAGCAATGGAAAGACAGGATGAAACTCAATTTACCACCAAAATTGATGGTTGTCTAAATTTTACCCCACTTGATTGCTAATGTACTTTTTTGCAAGGTTTTTTTTTAAAATCTCGCCCCAAACTCAGGGTTCTGGTGCTGTGTTTTCATTACTTTACGGATAACTCTATTGTGTAATAGGTAATTATTTACAGACTGAGGACTTGCAAATTGCTTGACAACCCCACTCCCACCACCCCCAACTGAACGACCATGAAGTTGCTGTGTCAACATGCTATATGAATAAGGAAGCTTCTTTTGAAAACGTTTGCAAGTCCATAGTCTATACCGACTTTTTCTTTTTTTAGACTTTTTCACAACTAGAGATGACACTGTTGATTCCTATGCATCAACATATCACAGATGGGTTAAATTTCTTTGATGAGTTTCACAAGTCCACATGAAATCTTTCTTTTGTTGGACCCAACCCAGATCCCAATAAAAAAAATTGGGTCGACATGCTATGAGTTAAGGTAGCTTCTTTTGATGAGGTTTGTAGGTCTATTTCAAAGCTATATTTCACTAGACTTTTTCATGAAACCCTCAAGATAAACCTGGACCACGTTGTTTGTGCCATCCAGAAATGGGTAGTAGACATGTAGTAGAGACAACTCTAAAGGCTCTTTTTCTCAACCCATGGTCTAAATGAATCTGTACCACAAAGCTCAAAAACCTCTAACCTATAACTGAGGATTGAAACTCATAACCATAACAATCGGCATGTGCCCAATGCGTCAACATACCTATGTAAGTAAAAGGGAGAATCAAAATGCCATCGAAATAGGCTAGCCACTACATTCAACCAGCATATGCGTGTGTATCACAAAGCAAATGGGGAAAATACCATCATTCTCTTCTTGTGCTCCAAAGCATCACGCAAGAAGGGAATATGGCGTCTCTCTTGGAACAGACACCACGTTGTTTTCCAAATGGGGAAAATACCATCATTCTCTTCTTGTGCTCCGAAGCATCACGTAAGAAGGGAATATGGCGTCTCTCTTGGAGTAGACACCACATTGTTTTCCGGATATTAGAGTTATCCATAAAGTCACCCTCTCTTTCACCCCCTATTTCCTCTGCTTTCGCCCCCTATCCCCTCTTTCAGTGGTATCCACAGAGTATGGAAAATTTATTAAATCTGGGTATGAAATGGTTAAACTCAGCATTTAATGCACAAGGTTTCAGAGTAATTATAGAAGTTGTACATGTAGGAGCAATGAAAATCTATGTAGCAGCAGTGCAGGCGCTCAGGATTCAATATTAGACCAGGGAAAGGGTTAGTCCACACGATACTCTGGGACCTAGCAAGCCCCTAGGTGAGCCCATTAAGGGAATTAATGTAATATGGAATAGTGAGGGTGGATGACATTCTGCTCAATTTAGTGGCCATGAGTGAACTGGGCAGATAAAAAGTTTGACTGGGCAGAAAATACGACAGAATGTCACCTACCTGGACCATTCCATGATGTAATATGTTTACGGTAGTAACTCCTGTTATGTAATTTGGGTAGCCAGATTTAGAAAGGGGTAGGTGCTTCACTTCCGTGTTTCATGTCCAATAAGACACCCAAAAAGTGTTAGAAGCTGCTACCATAGTAACTTGACCAGTCCCAACACAAATTATATTGTTTTCAGAAATGTTTTTTTCAGAATTTTTTCTGAAGGAAAATAAAAAATCTGATGGAATATTTGGAAATATATTATTTGTCAAAATAGAATATTGAAAATTAATCAGTTTTTCAACAAGCATGTGTCAAAGTGACCACAGTACTACAGTATCTATGAATAATTATGATACAGATGAAAAGGTCTTACTTTAAATCCGGATGTGAAGGATGGATGACAAGTGAATGATTGTTATTCTGAGGATGGATGAAAAACTAATGCATGAAATGCAGGAGAAAAGATGGAATTTTGATTAGTGAACTTCCCTAGTGTGAAAAGGACACGAAAGCTGATGAATGCAAAGGCTGAAGACGGAGGATAGTTTGATGAAATTCTTAAGAAATTCATGTACTCCTTATGTCCATAGTGAGGCTCCTGCTACCAGCGCCCACCGCCATTGCACCATGAAGGAAGGATGGTGTATGGACAGGAAATACTTGTTCATTGTATTCATGTCCCATAGTAACCACCATGGTTACCTATGACATACTAACCATCCACATGAATCTACTTATCTAGTTGTCACCAAGTGACTTAGCTACTTACTTACATTATGATATTTACCCACTTACATAGGTTGTTACTAGTTACTGGAGTAGTGTGAGGGGAGAGTTCAAAGTATTAGGGGTTTTGGGGATAGATTACCAAGGTCGGAGGTGGAACCTTGGTAACTCAGTTGTAGTTCATCCACAGTTGAGTCATAACTCATAACAGGTTTTCTAATAGATGGTGCACTTCCACCTTCGTAACTCAGTTGTAGTTCATCCATAGTTGAGTCATAACAGGTTTCCAATGGATGGTGCACTTCCACCTTGGTAACTCAGTTTAGTTCATATACAATTGAGTCATAACAGGTTTGCAATCTCGTGGCTAAGTTTGATGGCATGCTACAGCCAGTAGTCACGGCTTATTTATTAATTGTGCCAAAATTTTAATAAAATTTGGAATCAGCATGATTTCAGCTGTCAGGTTTGACAATACTACAGTCAATCTTTTTTTTGGCTGCTGACCTTTGACCATTTTTTTTTGTTGTTAATTTTTTCCCAACCCTGACCTCCATACTACCCTTCCACCTAGCTACAAATTGACCTATATCCTAGCCCTGCCTGCAAACTAACAACTAATTCTTTACTTACTCTTTATTTTTTGACAAATCATATATTTATTCTGGGCTAAATTTTTTAATCTTTTCTTGGCAAATCTCTAAATTTTTATCTCTTCTGGGTTAAATTTTTATTTCTTGGCAAAACTCTTATTTTTTCTTAGCTAAACTTTTTTTTTGGCAAAACCTATATTTCTTCTTGGTTGAACTTATATGTCTTAGCAAAACCTATATCTTTTATTGGCTAAATTTATATCTTTTCATGGCTAAAACTTTTATCTCTTGGCAAAACTTTTTTTTTGGCTAAACTTTTATCTCTTATTAGCTAAACTTTTATCTTTGACAAAAATTTTATTTCTTCTTTACTAAAATTATATCTTTTGGCAAAACTTATATCTCTTATTGGCTAAATTTTTATGTCTTCTTGATTAAACTTTTATCTCTTAGCAAAGTTTATATCTCTTCTTGATTAAACTTATATTTCTTCTTGGTTAAACTTTTATTTCTTCTTGGCTAAATTTTTATCTCTTAGCAAAACCTCTATCTTTTCTTGGCTAAACTTTTATCTATTGGTAAAATCTATATCTCTTCTTAACTAAACTTTTATCTTTTGGCTAAATTTATTTCTCTTTCTAGAAATTTTATTGCCTTTTTTCGTTATAAGTTTTTTTTTCTATTTTTTCAATTTCATGAATCTTTTTTTTTAATTTTTCTTCTAATAATAACAAAATTCAAAACTATCATCATACATTTTTTTATCATTAATGATGGATATTTTATGTGCAACATTTAAGTATTTCCTGAAACATAAGAAATCCAACCAAAATATTATGCTTCAAATGCAAATATTGCATAGTTTTATTTTACTTTTTTTTCTTTTAAGTATTTTTCATCACAATGGCAAAACTATGGCTGAGGGTATTGCATACATTGGACAAATCATGATGTGATGAGAATTGAATGACAATGGACCAAGGTTTTGCAATACCCTCACATTGAATTGGGTCACCTATTAGAAAATTGAAATGCAAATAACTCCCATCCTTGTAATTCCCATATCATTTTTGCTATCAATTATATTTAAGTCATAAAAGGTTGGAAAATGCAAGTATTGCAAATACTTTCTCATCCACCACCTAGGTTCAGGCAACCAAAAAGTTCAAGAAACTACAATACCCACATCGTCAATATTTAATACAATTGTCCAAATCTAAGTCAACATAATTCCTACACAATCAATTTCATGAAACCTAAATTATGTAAACATTTGAACTAATGGAACCTTAACCCTCATCTAGAAACTAAACAATTTCATACAAATGACCCAAAAAACCCTAAATCTAATTTGTAAATTTTGTTTGCATAAACCATAAATTATATAGACATTACAACCTAATGTCTAAGCATATGCTTAAATTTGAAAAATTAACCAAACCTATACAAATGAACCTTAAAATGTTGAGTTAAAACCTTTTTCTACAACAAAAAATCCCTATATTCCCCTCAATTAGATAAACACAAAAATAATTGGTTGCATAACTTTAATGCTAAAATTTCAATTTTTTTTACAACTAAGTGTTAAACTTAATTTTGGAATTATTTTTGCATAACCTTAAATTGTGTACAAACTATAAAAATTATACATAATTGTAACAAACATATGGAACAATTTTATATAAGTATTAATAAAACTTGCATTTCAAACCTAATTTTGGGGGAGGAACCCCAACCTTTAATAAAATGTAAACAAAACAAATGGGGACGTTTATATCATTCATACCTTTGCCATGGAGTCACCTTCATTTTCCTCTCCTTTTGTAGATGAAAGAGAAAAGAAAAATAGGAACCTCCTTATATATGTGTATATGTGAATACATAAATTCACCTTAAAAATATACCTCGAAAATAATATTAATATTAGCAAAAAGGTTACTTTAAACCCAATGTCCCCCACGTTTGTTTAAAACAAATATTATGCAAAAGTTTATATGAGGGTAATGTAACATGAACATGGGTCAATTAATGATGTGGGTATTGCAATTTGAGGGGTTTTATGGAGAACTCAAACCCTTGACAATAGAAGATCAAGAGTTTGTAATACCCACATAAAGAAACTAGTTTATGCACTAAGGGGTCATTTCATAAAAGCGGGCAATATAATTATATAAAAGTAATTAAATAATTTTTTTCCTTAAGGCTATTGTGCAGGTATTTCATGATAAGGATATGAAAGTATTGCATAGTCAATTATTTTAATAATGACCTACAACTTGCATTCATGAAAGTATTGTTTAAATGTTTTAACATGGTTATATAATGTGTTAACTATGTGAAGTGAAGTTATTCCTCATTTGGTTTATGGTGGATGGGAGTATTGTGTGCAACATGACATAAAGTGATCCCAAAATCTACAAATCCCAAAATTAGATTCCAAAATTAAAACAAATGGATTGATACAAAAATGTTCAAGTAACCATACTATAAAAATGATGGTGACAAAAAAATATCATGTCGAATTAAACTAAATGGCTCGATACAAAAATTGTGGGTACATGCATTAAAGCCTCACTACAAGTTTGATTACAATGACATATTTATGATTATTCATTCGAAAAGGATGAACTAAATGCAATGCTTATATTGGTGTGATAGTTTGTTGCAACTACTATAGCTTTTACTGCATGATGATGAGTGAACTAACAATGTTCAAATGCAAATCAAGTTGCATCAACCACAAAAGCCTCTTTTGTTGTGCCTCAAAGCCTAGCACAAAAGAACTTGAAAAAAATTAAATTCCAATTAAAAGATGCAAACAATGTTAATTATAAAAAAAAAAAAAAGTATGGAAGCATACCATCCATGAATAATTTTTGAATCCATGAATACCATCCATTTCTTTTGTTTGGTTGTAATTATTAGATTCCAATGTCCAATTCTGAGCACCCCATGTAATTTTGAAAAGTTTTGCATATGTAATTTTGCTTATTCAAATTGATTCAACAAGGTTGTCATCTTTCTCAAGCTACGCATGTGCAGTTTATGGGATGAACCCCACCCTTCATGCCAAAATGTTAATGATGTCCAACAACATGTCGAAAATTAAACATGCCAACAAAGGTCGCCATACTACTTACATTTGTTGCGCTTGGGTTTGAAACTCATCCCATTTAAATTTCGCTTTCCTTTTTATTTAATCAAAGGCATTCCTTTCATTCCATTTTTGCCTTGCATGCGAGTTGTTCAAAATACGAACATTCATAAGAGTGTGGTTTTGTTGCCTAGGACTCTTAGGACGAATAGATAGACGCCTATATCTACTTAATTGTATTTGAAAGCCATGTGTTTGGTTTAAGTTTTTACGAAACAACCACTTGGGCGCATAAAAACGAGTGCATGCATTCACCTTGCAACACCATATTGAGCCTTCATGAACCCATTCATTCTTTTCCATTGCATCTCCATGTTCATCTTGCATTGGAGGAGGAACCTCTTGAGGTGCAAGATTTAGGTTTGGAACTAAGTCTACAAAAAAATCTAGAAAAAATAATTAGCATGTTTAACATAAGCATGATGAAGGTATTATCTTTTCCAAATGATGAAAGTATTGCATGTCAAAACCCTTTTAACAACAATGAACCCAAAGAAGATGATGAGTAACATAGCTACTCATTATTGTTTTTTCTATTGTGGCAACACAAAAAAGAAGACAATGACAAGTAGTTTCTCATCATCATTTTCTGTAGCACAATGCAAAGTTTTTTTAAAAAATTGGTTGCGATGGAACTCATGTTGGAACAAGGGATGGTGGTGGTACAATAGAGCTCAAATTGCAATGAATGATGGTGCTAAATATGGAGTTGTGCACATTGTTCCTGGAAACACTTGATGCTAGAGTGTTGGGCCAACAAAAATATGTGACGGGGAAGAGGAAGAGGGGTTATGGGCCTTAGAATGGGGTTGTAGGTTTGTAAAACAAGTTTGAAAAAATTAAAAGTTCAAAAAAAGGGATTTTTTTTTTAAACCCACCCAAAATGAAATTGTTGCAAATGGTTGGCCAACCCAAAATTGATGGATGAATTGCCTTCCATCCAAAATAGGATTGGTGCAATCATGGGGGTTGGTTCATTCAAACCTAATGAACCCATTTTTCCAGTTACTATTGCTACAACAGTGATGAACACACGGAGTTGTTGAATCCATTATTGGATACTAACAGGGGTTGGGTTTCCTATTTGTACACAAGTAGCAATGATGGAACAAGACAACGATTATTACATTATTGGTTGGAAGCAAAGGATGGGGCCCGGGGGGAAAGAAAAAAAAGAAGGAAAGAAGGATTGGGAAGGAAGTAGGTTTTTGCACAACTCAGCAAGTGCAAGAAGGTAGTGAGGAACATACATGCAAATGCTGGTGCAATCAAATAACAACCACGCTATTGCTACTGCCTCTACAAAAGACAGGGACAAATTAAGGTTTAGGGGGGGAGGGGTTTTGCTTTTGTTTTTTAAGCATGGCCAAGGGTAGGGTAGGCAAGGTAGGGCAAAGCAAAACAAAGTGGGGTAGGGGCAAGGTAAGGTGAAGTAAGGCAAAATGAAACAAGGGCAAGGTAGAACAAGCAAGATAGACAAGCAAGGCCTTTGAACAGCAACACACACACATGAGTAGCGGTTAATCTATGGTTATGTTCATTTGTTATTCTCACCCATTCTTTAGGTTTTCGTGAGTATGCTTCCATATGTCACCTTCTATTTTTTTCATTATGTTTGTAAGTATTTTTTAAGGCAATAATTTTAAAGTTTGGGGGGATTAAAGGGGTTTTTCAAGTTGGGGTTCAAGGTCTTGGTTTTAAATTAAATATGTTAGGCCAGGGATAAGCATGGTAGATCTTGTGGGATTTTCATTCCCAAAACATCATTTGGCATCCCAACAAACATCCGATGGAGAGCCAATAATCAACGCTACCCTTATGCCCAACTATGCTCTAATTTCTATCCATTTGCCCATCATTCCCATCCCTTTTAATTTACTTTGACTAGTCCCCTCATCCTCTTTTGGTTCATCAACCCTCTTTCCACCTTGTTCACCACACCCACTAAGAGTTACCCTAATATCCATCATACAATTTTTTCTTCCATGACCTTACGTTCCTTGTCCTTCTTGCTGTTGTCTATTTAGTGCAAGGGGGGTTTAACATGACACAAAATTTCATGCATTGTTCATAAGTAATCATTTGTTTCCTTAACTTTACCATGTTCTCCTCCCTTTTCAGCATGGACATGGATTGTATCCATAGACATCACTAACGTTTTCCATTTGGGTTTATTGCATCCTCATTCATACCATCATATTCCATATTTTTTTGAGTTGATGTTCAATGGGTTTTGCATATCCCTTTTTTTTGTTCAACATATAATCCTTTTAATATTATAACTTGGCATGTTTTTTTGGTTACTCCCTTATTGGTGTTTGTCACATTCTCCATGGGGTGGTGAAAAAGGCCACCAAAAGACTCATGCTCACTTAAGTTGATACATGGGTGGCAGCTAGGAAACATTACAAAAATAACACATGATTAAAACATTTGTTTTAGTTTTTCACAAATGTTTGGAATTGATTCCAAATCCTACTCCACCTCCATTAACACAATTATACTACACAAGCCCTTGCTCATGTAGGGGAATATGCTCAAACAATACGTGCACTAGTTCCAAACACATTTGTAGCCCCATCTAATGAAACCACAAGAATCCTTTGCCTTCCCCATCCATTTGTTACGGTTGATTTCCCTCCTTTCGTTAATGATTCCCATATTGAAATGGAGGTCATTTTAGATCGGAAAACATTTATTTCTACCTTGGCTTGTTCACCATGTCTTCTTCCCATGGCCCTTTATATATGGTGTATAAGTTTTTACGAAACTATTTTGTTCTAAATGATTATGCAAGTGGCTTCGACCTATTTTTTGAAGTATGTGAGCACATTGCTTGAAGTCATGTTGCACCTTCAATATCGTGTTTGTTTTTTGCATCTTGATTCCTAGCATTAGAGAAGTAATCTGGAGGCATATGTCCCATTGCGATCGGTGAGGTGACCTATTACTTAATTGCCCACACATTGGCTATTTAATTTAAAAATACTTTTGTGGAACATTTTAGTCATCATCAATTTAGTGTAATGACTTGTGGCGAATGTGAAACATTGGTTCATGACATTCAAATGATGTTAGATTTGCACTTAAATTGGGTGGTGCTTCAAGTGGATGTCCATAATGCTTTCAATTCGATGTCATGGTTAGCCATTTCTTAAGAGTTATAATCTTTGTTTAGTTCTCTGGATCAACTTTTCGCATTTGTTTGACAATTCTATGCACGCCCATCCCCATTATATTGTTCTCAAGCTTCCAGACATGGGTTTCTCATAATCATTTCATAAAATTAGGTACACAATAAGGGGATGCATTGGGAGGAACATTGTTTGTTCTTACTCACCTTCATGTTTTTCACCTTATAACAATAGCCCACCCTACTTGTGTTTTCCCTTCATTGGTAGATGATACGCATATAAAAAGTCTTACATCAAATGTGGTTCTTATTTTTTTATGATTACAACATGAATCTTCAACATTAAAGCTTTTAATGCAACCAACAAAGTGTGTAGCTTGGTTTCCATAGGGGTTAGACCATTATATATCACCTCTCATGGTTTTCTTACTCTCGATTTGGGTTTTTGTATTTTGGGTGCATTAGTGGGATCCACATCATTTGTTGAATTATTTGTGGTTGAGGTCATGAGGATCTTGGGATGATATTTAATCTCCTTATGTTTGTAAATCCTCGGGCAACTTTTACGATGCTTTCATTGTGCTATGCCCAGTGCCTTGGCTATTTGCACATACAATGTTTCCATCTCTAAATATTTTGCAACATTACGCCAAATTCGATAATTGTACCACAATTATGTTAAAAAAACTACTTGGTGTGAAATCTTTTAGTGATTTTATTGGTCACCTAACTTATCATCAAACCACTCTTCTTGTTTTTTTAGGTGGGCTCGGCGTCCTTTTTCTGTAATTCGAACTATTGGCCCCCCTTATTTTGATATGTTGGGCACCGATCGCTCCTACACTTGTCACTCGTTTCCAACAAGATGATCACTTTATTATTTTGGATGCAATAACATGACATGTTGAGCCTCATTCCATATGGCACTACGAGACACCCCAATCTTTTTACCCCATGTTGTCCATTCTTAGGTCCCATCCTTTGAAAACCTAGTAGTAGCCTAGTGGTTCAATCTTATCATTAGTTTCAAGCTTCTTTGGCAGATCACCTACATGAGTAGGAATTCGTCTTACTTCTAGTAAACACTCCTTTAGATATCATGTGAACATGTCTTTGCTCATGTGCGGGTCTAGGGGCAAGCACTTGGTTATTAACTTGTCTTACCACACCTACATTTTATTTATCCTCAACCCACTTCCTTACAACATTACGTACCTATCTTGGCTTACCACATCCTATAATTACCCACCCTTCAAAATGTTAATGTGGTCATACCATTGATAATCTAGGTACCCATTTGCTTCAGTGTCCTTGCGGGAATGAACATACATTAACCCACAATACATTTCGGAATACTGTTGTGATTATTGCTTTGGAAAATGGAGCACATGTTTAGAAGGAGGTCTCCCACCTCTTCCCTTGTCACACCCGACGATGAATGGATATCCCTATCACTAGAAATGGCTTCCAAACTTACTGACTCGACTCACATAGATATGGTGCACCAAGCATTAACAGTGACAACATATACAATGATGATGGTTGCTCAAGAGAAAACAAAATCATACATTGAACAAGCACTAGGCAATGACTTCATTCCCTTTGCTATTGAGATGTATGGGTGTTTTCATTTTCATTTTGATTCATTTTTTACCACTTATGCATGACCACTATTGTGCATCATTAATGGTCTTCTTTGGTCCCTTCGATGCTTGTTTGTTACTATTGATAACACATGTCCATAGCCCTACAACATGCATAAGCCATAGTGATTTTTCAACAACCTACTACATTTAGTCAAGGTTCTTCATCTTTTCCACACATCATAGTTAGTGCACCTTTGTTACTAGCCGATTTGTGGCAAATGACAATTCTTTCATCTAAAGTCTTTTTTGTTTATTGTTGATTGTCATTTCGTAGCCATGGCTTTTATTTGCATAAAATCTTTACCTGATTTTTGTTAATTGTTTGTTTTTGTTTTTTCTTTGGGTTGTGTTTACTTGTCTTCTCATTTGCCTTGTACTTCTGATGGATGGGTTCCCATCCTTGATTTTTACTTACAGGGTTTTTCTTCCTTAACTCCTTATGAAAAAATCATGACAAATCTTCAAGTCAAGAAAAGACCCCAATAGTTCAATTGTCTATTATATAGTGACCATGTTTTGGTTGTTTGTAAAATTCCAAATGTATGCATGATAGATTTAGTATAGGGCAACCCACACTCAAAATAAGGGATTCTTGAAATAAACATTCCTCTACCTCAAGCAGGTGCTTATTTTGGGAACACCCCCTTCTCTAAAGCTATTATTGTATGTAATTAGTTTTTGACTCACATGCTTTCAACTTAAACCACCAACAAAAAAACTTTGAATTTTTTCTTGTGACATCCATTTGGTATCACAAGAAAAACAAGGTAAGATGTTTTGAAAAATTCCACCTAATAATGTGCCCTCCTAATATGTTAGCAATCATCTAATAGGGCTAAATTATGGTTTTCATTTCCCACTATTTATATCACACAATAATGCAGGCCACTTCCTTTTCATGAGAAAGGTTTGTGTTGAAGTGAAAAAAATAGGGGTCATACATAGGTTGTGATTAGATTGCATGCCATCCAAAACAATGGAAATAACAATTCACTGAAAATTGGAAACCTGAACGGATTGTGGTTTTTATCAATGTAGGGAGGAGTCTTTTCAAGCCCATGGAACTGTGGTTTGATTCAATGAAGGTGAATCAATTGCTTACAATGTGAAAGACATTCTAAATTGAAATTTTGTTTTTCATTTTAACTATTCAATGTTGTAGTTGACACCACATATGAATCCCGAAAACAACCTTTCCCTTTGGTGTTGACAGGACTACTATGAAAACTATGGTCTTGAATTCAAATTTCACGGATCGAATGACCTACGATCCCTTACAACTAGAAACTATTTTCATCAATTCAAACTCACACGCAATATTTTAATTATTTGATGAATAAAAAATAAATAAAGGTTAAGGTAGAACATCAATGTTTTGTAATGCTATATGGAAAGCCAAAAGTTAGCACATAGATTGTCCAAATTAGAAATTAGTGATGGAAAGCCAAAAAGAAACACATATCCATTTGTTCAACAATAAGATGTGCTAGTTGATATAGATTCATTGCATGCTATGAAACCATTATTATTGATTTTACAATCAACCATGAATATACTACGTATCTAGTGTAATTCCAGAAATATCTCTACCACAACAAATTGAAAGTTACATGACAATGAGTGCAATTGTAACCTTATCAAAGTCACCAATAAAATGTCAAACCATGAACTTCCAATCACAATGGCAAGTTACCATGACTATCCACTAATTTTATCAAGCTTTTGATGATGGTGGGAGGGTTTATATTAGTATATAATTATAAGCCCCAAATGTGAACAAAACCATTATACAAAATCTATGTCTTGAGTTTCTTTCACACTTCCAAAAACAAGGGAAGATTTAGTCAAGAGACATAGCTAATTTAAAAAGTCAATAGTATCCTCTTTCAAGCTACAACAACAAGCTTGTCATGAGGGTAAGTTTCATTTCATTTTAGCTTGTCCTTTGTTAAAGAAACATTTAAATCAAAGGCATAAATTGGCCTATGTAGTGAAAGTAGTCACGGTTGGGGCCTCTTGCACCTTGAACATATTTTTTAACCTCACCGCTTATTCTTAATGAGATTCTTAACCAAACCAAATGATACTTCAAGCTTCAATCCCATAGAACATCAAACCTATGCAAGTGCACGAGAATTCAAACTTCATGGTTGCTATCTACCTTGAAATTCCACATATAGCATTATCAACATGGGCCAAAAAAATAGTAGATTACACCCTTACATCAAGAACCTTTGTTAGAATGGCAGTTCCTAAGACATAATAAAATGTGAAGAACATGCATTTTTACCTTGGATCAGTGCCTCATTGCTTTGACAATGGGGTGAGAAAGAACGAATTATATTAGAAAGTCAATTGTTGGTTTAACAAGAGCAGATTTTGTGAGCAAATTCTTAAGTGATTGGGTTGTAAAGCACCAATGGGTTGTGGATCTCAAAGTAAATTTACCTATTCATTGCGTTGTAAATCTTTTGTATGGTTGATATAAACAACATATCAATTATCGAATTGTAACAAGATGCAAATTCAAAGTGCATTTCCTAACTCACAAGAAGAAGATGAGAACTCTAAAATGAGAGGAAAACAAATTCATAAACTTGAGAGTTCAAAATCAAATCAATTTGCACAAATTCTTTAAAATGAATGATTAATACAAATGAGAATCAAAATGATATGAAAATGAATCGCAAACAACCCACATTCACAAAATACATCACAATCTGAAATTGAAAAACTAAATCACAACTCCCATTATACTATTGCATGCGATCAAAATAACAAAAAAAATTCCAAGACTCTCACTGAGAAAAAAAAACCAAGAACATTTAAGGGGAGAAAGGAGAAACTGACAAAATCACCTGAAGAACAAGCATAAAAAGAGGTGAAGAACAGGCATAAAAAGAGTTTCCAAATATCCTAGACGAAGGAAACTACAAAAGCTCTCCCAGACTGCAAAGTGAGGTTCACCACACCCTCCACGGGGTAGGGCAGCTCTCCAGCTGCTGCTCCTCCCTCAGCTCGGGGAACACAGACGAGAGCGATGACCGACTGGATGAAAAAGGAGCGATTATGGACGAATACTTGACGATGGTATTATACTAAAGAGCTTAGTGTGGACGATGAAGATGGATGAGAAACTGGAGCGCGAAGTTAGAAACTATGGTTTGCTTCCTCGAACGCCATCGCTCTTCTGTGATTCCTAAGCGCTTTCTTGCTTGGATTTTCGATGCTTATGAAGGAGATGGCGGAAGCAATCGGAAGACCTAGAGATGAAGAAAGAAAGAAGCGGCTGCGGATCGCTTTCTGTCATCCGGATCTCGGCATAGGTGAGCTTTTTTCTGTGTTTCTGTTGTTGTTGTTGTTGTTGTTGTTGTTGTTGTTCGCAACTCTCCTTTTGCAACAGAGAAGCGTTTATCTCTCTGCGTAGGAATTCCATTGATCGGTCCATTTTCTGTTCTTCATGTGTCAATCCCGAACGGTGAGAGACATAGAATATACAAGAACTTGGGTTTTCGTCTCGCAGTTGCTGTCTTTTCAGAGTATGAACAAGTAGGAAAGTGGGCGGTACAGAAAACCCTAGATGATGATAGAATGTTGTCTCTAACAAAAGGCAGCATGGTGTTTGTGAATCAGGAGGTGCAGAGAGGCTGGTAGTGGATGCAGCTCTGGAGCTATCTAGACAAGGCCATGATGTGCATTTGTTCACAGCACATCATGACCCAAACCGTTGCTTCGAGGAGACTGTAGATGGTGAGTCAAAAATTTCTGTGCCTTTCTGCTGAATTCACATTTCAAGCTAGAGAGGATGAAGGTGAGTAAATTGTAGGCAGATGTTAGATATGATATAAAATTGATATAAGATGTGCTCTCTCCTGCCAAGGAACTTTTAATATCCATGTGTGCTTCTCTCTGCACAGGCAGTTTTCCTGTGACAGTCTATGGTGATTTTTTACCACGACATGTGTTCCACCACCTGCATGCCCTTTGTGCATACATACGATGCATGTATGTGGCACTCTGCATGGTGCTCTTTTGGCCCAGATTTGACGTCATTTTTGCTGACCAAGTTTCAGCAGTCATCCCTGTTCTCAAACTCAAGACATCATCCAAGGTAAGAGAAGCATGAACTGAACCTCTTGAACATGCATGGCAGGGACTAGTATATGGTTTGCATTACAGATGTTCACATGATGATCATGAGAACTTTCCATTTCTAGGTTGCATTGATTATCAACACCCTTCTCTCTTGCTCTGTGACTTCTGATTATTAGATTGAAACCTGTGGGTTAGACTTTGTGAGCTCGGATTGGCTTTTAGGTCACAGTATTCTGGCATGCAATTTCTTGCAAGAAGTACATCTCTTGCTCTACTTGATCGAAGAGCATGCCTCAGTGTATGCCATTATGCTTCTTCTGGCTAAAGAGGCAAATTAAAGAGATTGCAATCCTCACTTCCCTTGACCAATATAATGGGTCCTGTGTAGATTCTGTTCTACTGCCATTTTCCAGATTTGTTGCTTGCCCAACATACGACACATCTGCGAAAGCTGTATCGGGCACCTCTCAACTGGATTGAGGAGACAACCACAGGTTTAAGCCTATTTCCTTGTACACATTACTTGATGAGGTCAATCACAAATATGTCATATCACTTTCACTGCTTGTAGGTGCACTTTTGAACCATATGTACCATCATCTCACACACCTGCCTGTTTACCACCACATGACAACAGTATATAGTTACATCCATACTCCTGTTTCTTATTCTCATCTGCCTGTCTCTCATCAATTTCCAGCAGCTGGCAGGGTCCAACAGTTACTGAGGTAGGGGAGAAGCTTTGCAACCTGGCAACTGGATACCATCAGTTAGTGCGGTGCCTTGACTGGTCCTCACCAGTCTTATCATCCTTTCATGCAGGTATGGCAGACTGTGTGTTAGTGAACAGTGAGTTCACAGCCTTAACATTTGGGACCACCTTCAAACAACTCCATGGTCGTGGGCTTAATCCAACTGTTCTCTATCCAGCTGTGGATATCTATCAATTCCATTCTCATGCACAGCAAATCTCTCCAAATATTGAAGTCATGTCCACAATTGGACTTCCTTCTAATGGGTAAGCTGCTTCTGCACTTTTACCATGATTGTCCAATTTTTCCAATATTGCTGACTGCTCCTGCACCTGTGTGTACCTGTCTTCAAGTCTGGGTGATGCGATACCCTCCCCATCAGCTTATATGGTATGCCTCATGGACTAACTGGCTAGTGTTGATGATCATGGAAACTGAGATTTGTGTTTACTCTCTGTTGAATCCCAGGTGCATTTTTCTGTCCATTAACCGATTTGAGAGGAAAAAGAATGTTGGCCTTGCTATCTCTGCTTTTGCATCTCTTCTCAGAAAGCAAGAGAACGTCTCCAAGGGGATGAGCATACCTGGACAAGATGTCAGGTTGGTGATTGCAGGTGAGTTGTCACAACAAATCCGGTTCTGTTTGCCAGGACATAGTTGAAATATACTGCTGAATGGTGAATACAACTAGAGAATATTAGTTTGTTAATAGCCAATATCCTTACACGTGGGTGTAAGTGATTTCTTATTCAGGTGGGCTGTCCTGCAATGTCCCTACTGGTGACTTGCTGTGAGGAATTTAGCAATTAGACAATTGATAGTCTTTATGGAATGTTTGAAGACATCATGCATTTACTTGATTGCTTGTTATTGTACTCATTTGGAAGGTCTGCCTACCAACTTTGGGCCAATCCATTGCAGGGGGTTATGATCAGCGGCTTACAGAGAACCGGGAGTATTTGCAAGAGCTCAAGTCTCTTGCACTACAGCAGGGAGTTGGAGATCAAGTAGTTTTTGTGCCTTCGTGTTCTACATTGCAGAGAAACACTTTGTTGGCTGCCTGCTTGTGTGTCATTTATACCCCAATGGTAAGGCAATTTCACTGCACTTCAACCATTTGCAAAGAGTTTAGCAAGCTCACCTGCTATCATTATGTTTGGATAAGTTCTGAGATTTTCCACAAGAGGTCCATACTTATACAAATGATGGCATTTAAACTTGTTGACTTGATAACCCACTCAGATTGACAAAAAAATCTTGTTGCAGAATGAACATTTTGGTATTGTGCCCTTGGAAGCTATGGCTGCAGAAAAGCCTGT
>Ga0116229_10002109_pt1 | contig 31962 bp, 28 predicted proteins | sample S1TSphgellanicum_3_FD_87313 | JGI IMG/M metagenome (GOLD analysis project Ga0116229, IMG submission 87313) | Host-associated microbial communities from peat moss isolated from Minnesota, USA - S1T2_Fc - Sphagnum magellanicum MG | ecosystem: Host-associated > Plants > Peat moss > Unclassified...
CCTTTTTTTTTTTGTTATCAATCAACCTAACTTGAAACATCTCCCAAATCAAAAAAACATTTTGATTGGGATATCTCAATTTGGAACATCTTATAAGTCTACATCCTAGGACATAGCATTAATGAACATTATTTTAAAAACACCCTTTTGGAAATGCACATGGCCTGTTATGTTCCCTTGGGATGATTGATGGTTATGGTTAATATTTTTTTTGGAGCACATTGGGAATGCAACTTACCCATTACGTTTTGATTGAAATGGTGGTTTTTGTGAACATGCTTTTTGGAACACCTTGGCCCACAAAACCATCTCTAATACTTCTTTTCTAAGAAAAAAAAAATCAATTGAACATTTAAGATTTTTTATAAAAAAACTATGATTGTCTTGTAGGTTTATCTACTAGGATAAAACATTAATAATCATGATTGAAACAATTAATTTAGCAAACACCCCTTTTTGGAATGCACCTAGCCCATAATGTTTTTTTTGGAACAATTGATGATGATGGTAAACACATTTCTAAAGTGCATGAAAAACACACTTTACCCATAACATTCCAATTAAAATGAAATTGTAAACACCTTTTATAAACACCTTAATTGATAAAACCATCTTTAATTGGTATCTCTTTTACTAAAACACAAATTGATATTGATTGTGCCTTTTTTTAAAAATTAAATGTATTTCATTACAATCTCGTGTGATTGCCATTGCCACAAATTGGTTTATGACCCCTGTAAATTGAATAATATACAAAATATAGAATAAACCATTAAATATACAAACTCTCAATAATATTCTAAAACATGATAGCCCTCATTGTTTTCAAATCTACAACATACAATTGTGACATGCATAACCTTTGAAAATTTGCAATTGGTGACAAAAAGTGTTTGTGTTGACATATTTTGACATTATTTTAAATATTCCTTCAAGGCATTTACATTGGCTTGGATATATTGGTTGGTCTTCTTAGATTTGATTCACTTATCATAGTATATAAACTATTTAATTTACATATTATTTATTTATTTGAATGTTTGGGAAAGTTATCAATCCATTATAAAAAAGTTTTAAAAATTAGCTAAAATAAAAGTTGTGCACTTTTCAATGCAAGTCCAAACCAAGGTCAATAAGTTCAAATGTTTAATCAAAACATTCACTAGACAAATTGGACAAAGTTTACACAAATGTTCGAAGGGTACTTCACATGAAGGTCCAAGGGGGAGGGTCGAATGAAATTGAATAATTCCATTGGCTAAAAACCATAAATTGGACCCAAGGCCCTTAGATAAAGGTCCAAGACAAAGAAATGCCAAATTAAGGTGGCATTTACATGGTATCATTTTGGAAGGAAAACCAACTAATTTGGACCCCAAAAAGGAGCTCAAAGGGGAGCTCATGGTTTGGAAAACCAATATAAAAATTAAAGGTCCAAGGCAATCCCTTTCATTGTTCTTTTGTTGTTTCCATTATTTTCCATACTTTCTTTTCACTTCCAAAGTTGTGGGAAAAGGAAGACTTGTCATGGATTGAGGATGTTGTTGAGCCCGTTACTCCATTTTTTAACAATTGTGTGTTAAAACATGGTCAAATTTATAGATTTGTACAAGATTGTTGTTCAAGGGAATACATTTTAGGCCTTGAAAATACATGAAATTAGGATGTTTAAATTATGGGGACAAAAAGTGTAAGTTATGGATGGTTGAAACAAGCATTTTCACAAGTTGAAAGAGATTCACATTTTGACTTGAAATCCCAAAACTAACCCCCCTTCTCAAAAGGAAATAAAAAGGAGGAAGGACGTGGTTGTGGTTGGGATCAAATAAGAACATGAGAAAATTGGGATGAAGCTAGGAAAAATTGGGTGGATAGTGAAGTAATTCATTTGATTGCATAAGAGGAAAATGAAGCAAAAATTTGCCAAAAATGCAAAAAAACTTGAGGTAAAATTGTTTCTTTTGAAATTTGTTTCAATTTGAGACCCTAGCTTTGTGTTTATAATAACCCTAGTTGTGTTGGGCTTGTTTTTTTGGAAGAGAAGTATTTCAAAATTTGAACCACATTCATGTTTGCATTGATAGAAAATTTCAAAGCCAAAGTAAGAGATTATTTTGAAAAATAATAAATTTAGTTTGGGCCAATTGGGCCTTTTTAAAAGGCCTTTGCTTCTTGCCCTTCACCCTCTTTCACCAATTGAAAACATCACACATTTCAACCACCATGTGGATTAGAGCCTCATTTCCTTGAAGAATAAGAGGACAAAGCTTTCATCATTCAAATTAATTTGACATGAATAACATGTCTTTTATGAATACAAGTCAATTTTCATTGTTTTATAATAATAAAAAAATTTAATTCATAGATCATGTTTTTTCTACTTTAATTACTTCATATTTCAAGGTTGGACACATGGTTCAAATTACATATTCCAACATTGGCTTTAAACCTTAGTTCTTCAAGGATTTTAATATTTTACAAGTAGAAGTTCAATTTATGCCATTTGCAAACAATATAAAAATGACACAATTATTGTGAAAATTCCTTCTATAATGCATTGGATAATTAGTGGCATCAAAGTGAAAATGCGATGAACCATGTGATTATTTTTGCAAATAAAATTGATGAGGTTGTAGGTAATCTAGGATTCCAAATTAAAATTGATAATGGTTCAAAGGATAATAAAGAGCCAATAGATTTTTTTTTTACTTTTGATGAAGTTACAACACAAAAACAAGAAGTAACATAACTTTCTTTCTTACTAATAGTATTGATGCATTGGGCCAAATTCCTTAAAAACCCCAAATGTGGGACCTAGAGTGAAACAATGGAAAAAAAAAAGAGTCAAAGCACGTTCCCTAATTCGTAACACTTTGGGAGTAGAAGGGCATGTTGGAGCTCTACGATGAGACTCAAATGAACTCACAAGTAAGAATTCAAGATGAAATCAACTTGTACAACCAAGTAAAGAAGGTGGTTAGTGCAAGTTGAATGCAAGTGGTGTGGCAAATTTAGTAGGGACAACCTCAAGCACAAGGCTTTACACAACCTATAACCTTTGAGAGGAGGCACCGCTCCCCTTCCTATAGTATATTATGTGATTATTTGTGAGGGTTACATCCAAATGAATTTTTTTCCCCATGACTCCCAAGTGGCAGTCCCAAAATTGTGACTCTTGTTGTCCTGAAACTTTGGATGTTCATATGTTCTTCAAATCAAACATGTTTGAAGCATGAAAGGGCAATATTTTATAACCTTCAAAAAGATCTTTCCAAAAATGTATTACATGCCTCAATCAAAGTTTTTTGACCCCTGATATAAAGGGATTTGTGGTTGTGAGTCAAATTTCCAATTTGATTCTTAGCCCTTTTTTTTATCATAATTGATGCATTTTAGGTTTAAATGAACAATGCGAGGACATTTTAAGCATTTACGTTTCAAGACCTTTCCAATGGTATCCTAGAGGCCCAATTTGGTGCTTGTTTTTTTATAAAACCAAGGCTTTGAACATTTGGGACTCCCACACGAATGTAACTCCCAAAATGGGAGTGCGCTTGGGAATCATTGAATTCCATCTCTTACACTCTTTTCCATTTGTGAAAGTGTGTTTCACACTCAACACATTCTCTTGGCTTCACGGGCCCTTGCATTCCACACTTAATCACAAACATGATGTTAAAGTTGGGACAAGTATTATATGTTTTTATATGTGAAAATTTTTATAATGAAAAATCCATGTACGAAAATCAAATCCTTATAAATATTTTTTTTTTTACAATTACTTAATAAAATAGGTCAAGGATTACATATATCCTTGCAACAATATTGAATCACACATAAATCCATCATAAGTAAGGTGTGTTCAAAATATTGACCTTTGATTATTTCAACAAAAACAAGTTGTTGAAGGCCAATAATAGATCATTAATGTATACAAAGTTATAATCAAAATGTTGCTTTCATTTTATTTTTTAAAACACGGTCAACAAGATTTTTATCAAAAATATAAAACAATTTTGTCATACATGCACAAGAAGGTTGATTTAAACCATTTATGGATTCAAGAACTTATATACCATCTTTTCTTTATTGTTGACCACAAAACATATATATTTCTTTTAAAGGATATTCAATTAAAAGTATTTACGCATATTTAGATATTGATTGATTACAATTACAAGAATTGTTCAAATAAATTCCATTTATGCAACAAGGCAAAATCTATCTTTAAAATCAATACATTGAATTGGTGAATTTTTTAAAATTACCATAAAACAAATCTTATGCCTTATAATAGAGCCATTTGCATACCATGTGTTACCCTCTACAATGTAAATTTAGAATAATTGTTTACTGATTAAAATATTTGGATTCATAAAAAATGGCTTCACAATTGATGATTGCATCATAGTTTTAAAGGTTACATACAATTTATAACCCTCATTATATTTGTTATTGGCCAATCAAGATGCATTTGATTCCTCTTGAATCCAACTTCATCCTCACTTCCTTTGGTACATGAGCAAAACCAACACAACTAAAAACTTAGAAATCACAATATGTGGATGTTAATTTGCAAGAGATTGATATCCAGTATAAATATTCATTTGTTGTTCACCTTATACAAATATCCTAGTTATTATTAGTGTGAGTACCTAAGGTTGCAAATATTTTGATTTATCCTTTAGTAACCACATTTTTTGGTAAGTAGGTTTTAATTTCCACTAGTAAGTTCCAACATGGTTGGAACATGGTTTTCATATATAAACTTATTTTCTAAAATGATTTACAAGGCATGAGACCTAAACTAAGGGTGGAACCAATGATGGAAGGTTAATGACTGTGTGAATCCCAAGGGAACACACATTCTTGGACTTTAAAAGCTAAGAGATTTTTTTTTCATATCTTCCATAAATTAAGTTGGATAATTAAGATTGATTAAATCAATAGTTGAAATGGAAGAATTCTAATTATTTGCTAGCATGATCTTACACATATTAACTTCCTATCCATGGGAATAAACAATTTAAAACATTGGCAAGGTGTTTTTACTATCATTTGCTTGTTCTTTGTCCACATGTTCCAAATTTTCCATTTTAAACATTGTCATTGAATGTAGCTTTAGAATACATCATTTTCAAACATAGTGAAATCAAACAAGTGAATGGAAACAATGTAGTAGAAGCAATTATGAAAAAACTAAAAATTTCAACATGTGTAAGAATGATATGGGAAGAAAATCTTGCATTAATTAATCTTTTTTACCATTGAATTAAGACCTCTCAAGGTTGTCACATTGTTTGGATGTCCATCAAGACACAATGCATCCATTTGGATGCTAATGACATTTCCCAACATCATGTCAGTATAGGTCAACCTAGGTCATAGCCCATATTGGGTTGTTTGAGGTAAGGTGTAGGGACCAAAACTCATGTCATTAATCACCTCACTTTGTGGCAAGTAATCAAAATGACGTTCAATCACCATAGTTTGTCGAAGACCAAACCTATTTTGATCATTGTAGATTTTGGTCACCTCACAAAGATTGATGACCAAACTATGGCAACATAAAATAAACTATAATGGTTTCAATGTTCATTATGAAAAATAAAATGATTTGTAATTGGCCCTTGCAACTGGGTTTTAAAGTTGCAATCACCACCTTGCAACTTAACGATGTATTTTTATGGCATGAATGTTATCAAACAAGTTGCACAAAATGTAACAAATGTAACTCACTATATGTGGAATTGTATATGTATGAAACTCATGCAATTCAATTGCATTTGTGTAAAAACAACTACTATGTAATTCCAATGCAATTAGTTTATAATTATTGTCATGACATCATGTTGACATTATTTTCCATTCATCCATCCAGCAATGAAGAATTTTCTTGATTTCCATTACAATTATTTTACAATTTCTTTTACAATTACAAGTGTAGTAGAAACACACAATTAATAATTGGAATTGATTTGTAATTATGTGATAACTCATGTCAACATAGTTAATAATCGTGTGTAATTACAATGCATGCAATTTGCAAATGGCAACTAGGTGGAATAACTATTAGACAAGTTCATCCATTGACAAACTTAATGTTTGTATAATTTATTATTCATCTATCCATAAACCTAATGTTGCATGATTTTTCATTCACCCATTGACAAACAAGATCCGTTGATGTCCTTTGCAACCACGTGTTTAATTTATGAGTTCTAATGTAATTGTATGGTAGTTGATTTTAATAGTACTAGATTATTAAATTCCAATTTATAATGCAAATGTGCAAACTTTGCATACACATTATCATTGTCCTTGAATTATGATAGATATTGCATAATTACACACCATCACTATTTATAAACATGAAATGGATTTGAAATTGTATGCATTAACATTCAAGGTTAGAGAAAAAATTAAAGATTTTTTTTTAAATATTTTTTTATAGAAATTCAAATTCATTATAAGTCTAAATATATTGCCTAAATTATTTGTAACAAAAGTTTTCTTCTACCTAAATAAAAGGCCATCACAAAGATGATTAATCACAAAAATAAAATGTTATCATTTAAAACATTATGTTTCAATGAAATACTATTAAATTATTTTTTTGTCAAAATGGAGCTTGATCCATAATTTTTTCATTCTATGTCTACTTGAAATCTGCCCTATTATTATTTTCAATGTCACATGTGAAATGAAATCAATAACATACACATAACATTGCAATGCAAAAGATATTCAAATGTCTATCCTTTCAATTTAGATATAAAAATTAGTTTACAAGTGTAATATTAAGGTTTTAGAAAGCAATCTTGCCTAAAAAATAAGAAATAAACAAAAGCAAGAATAATTGAGGTGAAAAAGGAACACTTGAATTCCATGGAGGACATTGAACATTACCATCAAACTTTGATTGACATATAAATAACAATAGTGCAGAAATGTTAAAATGTTTACTAAAGTAACTCAACTAACATAAAAAAAATGCAATTAACATGCATTTTGGGTGCATTTTGAATTATGCAAACGGAGGTGAAATTAGTCCATATTCAAATAGAACATTACAATGACAAGATATCTTGATCACACAATTTAACATCATGGCCAATGATATTTATAATGTTTTTTGATAACTTTCGAAAATGTAAAATTTCAAAAGCATAAATTAGCTGACACACCTTGAGTTGGACTAGAAATATGTCACCATCATTTTTTTTAAAACAAGGGAAATCTTTTAGCCTTCACCTCAACCTTTCATTAAAAATGGGGATCAAATTGTTATTTGTTATAACTTGTATGGACCAAAAGGACCATGGCAATTGGGCACTTGCCAACACATATTATACCATCTACGCTGTTGAATAACATTAATGGTGACGAGGAGATGTTTATAATGCAAGGCTTCATTTGATTATCATTTATGTGCACAATTTAACCTCAAGTTACCATGCCAAAAAATTGGGAATATAATCAATATGACACACCCAATCGACCTCAAGCATGGTGTGTAAACATGTGATGGATTGGCAAGTGGGCATGCCAATTATTGAATAAGAAGTCAATGCAACAAATGGCAGTTAAACAAATCCCATATTCAAAAAACATGTAAGGCCTTATACTTACATCCACTTCTGTGTGTTGCAGATGGTGTTACCAAATATTCCAAGGGTGGTTTAACCTAAAGAGCAACAAGTTTGAATTTGGTACAATCCCATGGGTGTTGAGGTTGGGTAAATGCACAGTCTACATGATTTTTGGAAGAAGTAACACATGACCTTTTAATTGAGGAGACTAATGATTCCTAACATTTGAAGGATGAAATGGCATTTGCATTCCTCGATGAGGTATAGTCACACACAATCACCATGGTTGATGAGATAAATAATCTTTTTAGGTTGAATGCGATTTTGCATGGAGTGAACATTAGGCAACAAGGTAGTAATAGAAGACCTTCTATGGGTTTTCTACTACTACCTTCCCCAAATAATGTTTGAAGAGTTGTTTGAGATTGTTGCATTGGGTCAAAAGTGAGGAAGAATTAACATAGGTATTAAGCACATCATATGTACATAACTTTTCCAAAATCATTTTAGCAAAATTGTGTACATGTCATATTTATGAATGGTGTACAATGGACAAACCAAATGTTTTCCCAATTGATTTAATGGTTGTGATAACTTGTACACAATAAAAATTTTAAATTATTATTTTCACATGCTTAAAGCTTTCAAATGATATTATGATGGGGGAAGTCATAATTGCAAGCAAAATATATTCCTTATGATGTACATGTGTGCATATGTTCATGGTTGTATATGTTCAACACTTCGCTTTTATTGAACTAAATATAAAATGAATAGTTCAAATATGTCGCAACCCCACTTTGGGGCCAAGTGTGAGAATGCAACTCACATTCCCAAAAGTGGGAAAATGGAGTCCTCCGGGACTCTCGAAGCCTCGAAAGACGATTTGAGAGGTCAAATCTCCTCGCATTGGTGCGTTCTTTATATCAATGGAAAGATCTTGAAGTGTAAATGCCCAAAATGGCCTCGCATGGGCCATTTGGACATCTGCAGCCCAAGTTATGGGCAAAAGAAGGGCCGGGAGTCAAACTGTCAGTTTGACTCCCGACCATTAAAAGTCAGGAATCGACCTCTCCCGATGTCGCCTCAAGGAGTGCAACATGGCATTGGAAACCTCTCAACAAGAGCTACAACTTTGGTTTAGACTTCGTCCCGATCTGATTTTGGGGCGAGGAGCTACGAACGTCCAAAGTCCCGGGATTCCAACTCGGAACAATTTCGGGACTCCAACTTGGGAGTCCGGGGAAAAAGAGCCATTTGGATGTAGCCTCGGCAGAGAGCTACAGAGTATATTATATGGGGGAAGGTGCCGGCTTCCCCCGAGTCCGGGCCGTGGTGAGTCTCGTGTGTCGAAGTGCCCGTGGTTTGTCCCAACACCCAAGGGTGTTCCCGAATGCTAACTAACCCTCTTGTGGTTGGTTTTGGATGTAAATTCGAGCCTGATAATCTAGTCCCTCTTCCTAGTCTAATCTCGGGACTTCTAGCACACCCCTCTACCCCCTTTTAGTGCTGGAAGTCGGGAGCGACCCTCAAGTCCCAACTTTCTGCAACTCTACATAGTTGGACCCTTAAGTGGGTTCAACAAGGGACTTGGGAGTGCGTCAAAATATTTGGTGAAATATGATAAACTCCAAATGGGGTCCAAAACCAAATGGCAACAAATTTATTTACACAAAAACATACAACCCAAAGATATGTGGATCCTCATGTGGATGAAATATCAACCAATTTATGTGTATTGCTTAATGGTTAACCCTTTTAAATAATGCAAGACTGTGACACCTTAATGATTATAGACATGGAAGCCCAACTAATCACAAGATTGTTATTTTGGGTTTATGGTTCATGATAGTCATTGTCATTTGGTGCATATTTTTCATCATCACTAATGTTAGTGTTATTGTCATCATCATTGCATCATTTTTTTTGCCTTTGAAATGTATGTCCAATGCAAGGTCATGATGATATTTTACACCATTTGTTTTATCACAATTCGTTCGATGGGACTCCATCCATCAATATCCATGATGCCATCCATATGTGGTCAATCATGATCATGTTCATTTATGAAATACATCATTGTTTTATCAATTGACCATTTCTTGGATAAATGATCGATTGTGCAAACAAATTATGAATATGCGAAGGAAAATTGTTCAAGGAAATGCAGCCAATTTAGAACCCACCCAAGATTGAAGATTTGTTTGACATTATAGGTATTTGGAAATTGGTGTACACGGTTAAAATTTGAGTCATGTTGTGTTGATTAAATTTCAATTTCACGAATGGGCATGCATAAATGATTAGCTTGGGGTTCAATTGTGTTAGTGATGGTATGTAGGCCCATTTGTAGGTCCAATGTCATACTATCATGGCTTTGATTACAAGATTTGCAAGATTGATCAAAATGTTGACCTACAAATTTAGTGTTTCAATTAACATGTATTGGGTTATCAAATGCGTAATGGTGATCCTTGGGCCCATCGTTAGGTCCCTTGTCATTAATGACATGTATTCATGTTATGTGGGGAGTATAAGATTAATGGAACCTATTGATTGCAAGCGTGTGATTTGATCATCAACCAGTGGGTCATTTATAACCATGGTGGATGCATGGGGGGACTTCAACTAGTATTTGATGTTTGATACAAGTAATTGAGGTGGGAGTTCCGCTTGCTATGACATGACATTGGGTGGCATTGTGACCCATTAATGTTTCTATATTCAATTGTCAAATTGTAATCATTCCCAAATGTTAACATTTGACAACAATTTTTAAAATAAAAGGTTTGTCAAGGGGTCATCATTTGGGAATTCAAAAGGGTCATGTTGGTCATTGTCTTCATTTGACATTAAAAGGTCTTTTTTTAATGTGTTGCCTTTGTTTGAACTTCCTTCAACATCAAACATAAAGTCTTCATACAACATATTCTTTTCATACCAAGCAATGGGGTTATCACTAAGTCCTTTTCACATGAGCTTGTTATTAATGTAAATGTACACTAAGTCTTCACACTTCATTTTAATGTGAATTGGTTTTTCTTTTTGTTATGGACAAATAAATATGAACTTTTATTTCCCTCACAAGATGACGCATAACACACTTGCATCAAAATACGACATGCAATGGATGTAAATGTGCATCTACCAACAATCAAATCCAATCATTCATGTGAAAGCAAGTTGAGGTTATCAACAAGGGGCATGTTGAAAAACGACCCTCAACTTTTAACAAAATTAATGATCCTTTAAAGCTTGAGCATATATCATTGGGCTATTAATGTTTTTTTGTAACACATAGTTGAATGCTTATTTGGCATTTGCATCATCATGGAAGCGGGCTTCACCTAATAAACATGGATTGATAATGGTGCGTGTATGATGTATGTTGATAATTAACATGTTCCACCAATGGTAAAATCAATGTTCAATTACATTTGCAAGGTTTGATGGTAATGAAAATGGTTGATTTCATAATGATAAAACATGGACCATTCTAATTTTTCATGACAAGTCATACCCTCCCCATGCAAGGTTGTTCGCCATCGTATGGCCTTGATGCCATTAGAATTGGTTTCACAATGTGCGCAAAATTAACATGTATCCCAAAACCCATCCAACAATTTCAATATATCATACCAAGGCATTACATATGTAGTGGGCATCCTTACACTCCTCTATTGTGTCAATGGCACCTAAAAATATATCCCCATTAGGACAAAACAACATCAAATTTAACAATGGATACCTTGCAATGTTGTCCCAACCATTGGAACATATGGTGGCTCCATACTTGTCAATGAAATTTCACATTTTCTTAATAACATGTTTGAACACATTGATATTTGATTACTTTAACAAATATATGCGCAATCCATGGTACAATGGGGGTTTATGGTAGGTTCAAGAGTCTAAAGTTACTTTCACAACAAGTCCATGAATGTTGGGTGTCATGCAATAGTGAAAGGGATGCTTGTTTCGTAAAAGAAAGTCATTTTTTTAATTTATTTTTTCCAGTCTAGTTCCTCTTGTAATGAAACCTATCAAAAGGTTTGGGGGTCATTATTCGTAGATTTATTAAAAGCCTTTGTGTTCTTCATAGGTGGGGTATGTTGCAAATTCAAATCCTTTCGACTTGAAATGTTGGGGCATGTTCTCCTTCCATTGAAAAGTTTGACATTTCAATGGCCATGTTTTTTATTGGTCCATTAGGAGCTAATGCAACCATGCCTCCTAATGGTTGAAAAACATTTTTTTCACAAGTGACAAATAATTCCTTGACTTGTGTCCATGCCTTTGAACACATTGCAACACCAACTCTTCCATCACCATCATGTTGATAGCCCAAATTCTATCCTTGCAATATGAAATGACATTGTTGCAAAACTCGTATTCCACTTTAGCCAACTTGTTTAGAGTCATCAAGTACCATAATTCCCATACGTTCTACTTACCTTTCATAAAAAAACATAAAAAATGAAAAAAAAATTGATTAAGGAAATGAATATATAACAATGAGGTCTAATGGCACCACATAAGAATTACATGATGAAATTCAAAACCAATTGTAAATGCAATATGACGACCTAAAACTTCATACACCCATAAAGGTTTCACTTGTCTTTCCTAAGGCATATGACAACACAAAGCCCACACACCTCAAAGAAAGTAATGAGTTTAAAATGCATGCTCTATTTTTTATCACCTAGCACAAACAAAATGGTTGGTTAATTTGTTTTTGAAAGTTGACCATTTTTCCAATTATGATTCAATTTAATTTCAGTCACCAATGAAAGCCCAAAATTGATCATCAATTGTTAAAAACAAAAGTTTGGTTGACAACAAAAAAAAGCCCAAATTCAATCACTAGGTCAATGATAGAAAATCATTCATTGTTGATCAGATGACTGAAATTTATTTTGGTTGTCACAAACTAAATGGATATTAGTAGTCAAACATTTTATGATCACAAAATTTCAATTGCTGAAATTGTGATGATAAAAAAGTTTTGAATCTCAAAATCAAATTGATTGAAAATATAACGATCAAATTCATTTTTAGTTGCCAAATGTTCAAAGGGTAGACCAAGTTTTTTAAAAAGTCTAAATTTGATTTGACATATGAAATTGATTCGTTTAGGTGGTCGTCAATGTGACAATGCACACAAAATGGGCATGTCACATCATATATGAAAACCCTAGCACATCTTTCCACTAAATGTACCATAAGAACAACTTTCCATTGAAAGTTTCCCTTTAATTGTGATCATGATCAAATTATAGTTTTGCATGTTAGGCATTGACCTGAATCAAACTATGATTAATTAGAAGTTAACATTTGTATTTTTGAAGCTATCTAAAACATATGATTTTTCATTTTAAATGTTCAAACATTCTCAACATTAACGACATACACATTTCCAAACTAATTGCACATTCCAATGAGAATTGATATCTCACAATATAAATTTGAATCACTTTTCATTACCTCTTTCATCATAATTTTTCATGAATGATTGCGATGATAGCAAGGTAATAGAAAGATACCTTTACTAGCTTGATTTTGTCTTAAGTTAATAATGCCATTTTTGTATCAAGCAATGAAATTTATGATAACTTGTCATCAAGGATACCACAAATATCACACCATAAAATTGAATGCATTGTAAAATTTAACATTATTAAAATAGACTTATCACATATGTAACATTAGGTGTAACAAATCCTAAAATCCTTGAGTGGGATAATTTGTATCATAAGTGTGTAATTGTTTCAAGTAGTTGGTAGCTTAATTAGGATCTCCTTTATCACTCCTTGGTTTTAAATTTTTCATTTTTTAGAATTCAATTGGGACTTGGATCCTCTATTATGGCATTTCACTTCTTCTTTGGGGAGTTTTTTATCAATAAAAGTTTGGCATCAATGAGAAAAGAATGTAAATGGTTACTTTGTAGGCAATATTATGTAAGTAGATGCATGTGCATGGTTACTTCGAACATAACTAATCACCATGGTTAGTTATGGCACAATAATATAATGAAAAAAATGTTTTTTGTTCACACATCATCCATTATGCATGGTGCATTGGTGGGTGTTGAGTCTTCTAGCCCAATTTAAATGTAAGGTAAGGCTTGCATTTAGCAATGTCCAATTGATGGATGCATCCAATTTATGAATGCTCATTATTTGTAATGTAAAGGCTGTCATGACTTTAATCCATGGAATTAACGACCACTTCAAAAAAAATGGTCCAAGGAATAGGGTCCAATGAAATCAAAGATTCCTATTGGTCAAGAGCTTTAAATTGGTCCCAAGGCCTTTAGACAAAGGTTTAGGACTAAAACAAATCAATTGTGATTTTGCCTACATGGCATCATTTTGGAGGGAAAATGAATTGGTTTAAACCCAAAAAAAGCATAAAGGAGAGCCCATGGTTTAGAGAACCAAAATGTATGTTAGGGTTCAAGGTTGTTCCTTTATTTGTTATTTTCCATTATTATTACTTATTTTTGTTGTTCAAATTTTGTGAAAGTGAAAGTCATGTTATGGATTGAGACATTGTTGAAAGCACACCAACTCTTCCATTTTTGACCAATTCTAGAGTTGGCATGGCTAGTTTTGTGGATCCTCACAAGGTGGTTGTTAAGAGTGCATTTCTAGCCTTTCCAAGTGCACAAAATGAAGTTGAATCCAAAGGTGGGACAAAAAGTGAAAAGTTGAAATACAATTTTCACAAGTGGAACAAGATTTGGACTTACAAGAGATCCTTAAATCGATTCTCATTCCAAACAAGAAAACGTAGAAAGAAAAAGTGATCATGATAAAAGGCAAAGGTGAAAAAAGTAAAAAAGTTGAAAAGGAGACCCATTGTGTGTAGCAAACACAAAAAAAAAGAAAAGACCAAACATTAACTTCATCCTCTCACATGTTAATCACACATTTTAATATTGGACCTTCAAATTGGACCCTAAGCATTTAGACACACTCATTGTATCATAACAAAAAATGTTTTTTTTAAAAATGTGAAGAAGGGTCCAACTCAAGGTTCAAATTGGTCCCTAAGCTTTTGGTCCCTGAACCCTTGTCTAAAGTGGCCCTAAAAAGTAAGGAACTAAGAGTAGGGTAACATTCCAGGAGTAGATGATCATTTTGGACAAGTTCTCACTTAAGGTGGAGCCAAGGGGTTCTTTATTTCAGGAATGCCTTGATCCAAGGGTGTTATTCGACTTAAAGCATTGGTAATTAATTAATTAATTTTATGATACCCAAATGGTTATCACTAGAGGAGAAAAGAGGCAAGACATTTCAAAAAAAAGAAAAAATGTTCACCCCTTTAGTGGGAGGAAAAATTCCACTTGTCAATGTGGCCTTAGAAACACTCAAAGATTTTATGCGTGTGCTTTATGAGTGCATACATGGCAAAACAACAACCATTAACCGCAACTATTACAACCTAACAAAATAATATGGATTTTATACCTACTCCGAATTATGGCATATGCCATGCATGTGGTGTTACAAAACTATGTCCCGGAGTTTGTAGGATGTTGGATTTTTTGTTGTTCCCATTGGGAGCTTAACATGTTTCCAAGTTCCCTATGTGTGCTTCAACATGTTCTAAAGTTTTCATGTGTTCATCAACAAGTTACTCAAATTCTCAATGTGTTCCCTGACATGTTCCCAATAGCATCTCACTTTGTCCCATATCCTTGGCCTTACGTTCTACTCTTGTAACCTATATAATGAGGCCGAACGGAGGAGACTACCCTACATCTATTTTGAAACTATCTAAAACTTGATTACATTTTTTTTTTGTGATGGCCAATCAATGATGCTCATCAGAAAAGAGAAAAAAACAAGAACTTTGGGGGGTCCCCACAACTAATTAATATGAGGCACACACTATGCTATGTCCCACACAGTTTATGCCCTTACCATTAGCCCAGGTCAAAAATGGGGACAAAAAAATTTGGGAATAAACTTTCATGCAGCCAATGAGAAGGCTCAGCATGCAATCATTAGGGGTCCAGTTTTTTTCCTTTTGGGGGCGGGGTGAGGGATTTTTTTGTTTTTGTTTTTGGCCTCTTTCCAAATGTGTTCCCATAGGGTTCTTATCAAGTTCTCAAAGTGTTCCCAAGTTGTTCCTCAAGAGTATCCCAATAGCACTACCTCAGATTTATCCCATATGATTTGTCCACTCTCATGTATATAAACTGAAAAGGTGTGGGCGTAGGGGGGGAAGTACATTTGTTTCTATTTTGCAACCAGGGTTCCAAGAGGTGCTTCTACTGGAGAGTGCCCAATGTTCCTAAATAAATTGATGACGGGCCAATCAATATGACTTCTCCCCCCCCCCAAACGAAAAAAAAGTTGTGAGAGCACCAATGAACTATATAAAATAAGTACCCCCGTTTTTATAATGGGGGTATTGGCCCAGGCCAAAATTGGTGATGAACAGTTTTCGAACATGCAAAATTTCATGCAGACAATGGGAAGGCTCAGCACACACTCAAAGTGCCTTGATTTATTTTCTTTTCAGTTTTGGGGGAAGGGAGGTGGAGGAATTTTTTTCTTTTTTCCTTTGTTCCCATCATGTTCCCCAGGGTCCCAATGTGTTCCCCAAGGGTCCCTCCCCCCTTCCCCCAGACAAAGTTACTTGTATTTGATCATGACAAAAGTGGGAACGGTTAGTACCTAGTGTGTAAGAATTTGGAGGGCTATGAAAATCAGGCCCAACGGGAATAAGAAATTGGGGAGGGGCACGCGTCACGTTCCCTGTGGCCCATGACACAAAAATTCTGATTGTTCTCTGAAGAAGCGGCGCATCACCGCAGAGCTGCTGCTGCCGCTATGTGCACTCGGGAAACGCGAAGCCCTGCGGCAGCCACGCTGCAACAGCGTCGCATCCGGTTCTCAGATCTCCCCCCTTGTTCCATAGCAACCACCAAAAACCACCTCTCCTTGTCGGCTTCATCAGATTGTGGTTTTTGTGCAGATAGAACGGCGGGAAGCTCTGTTGCGTTTGATCAGCTGGAGTCTGATAGTTATCGAGATTTACTTGTCAGATTCTTATCCTTTTTTCCTATGATTGTTTTGGAGAGCCTTTTTGTTTGGGGACGAGCTAGTTTCATCGTCAAATTTGGGAGCAGCGCGATGTGTGACGGAATCGATACTTGGGTCGAAAGCAATCATCGCTTGTGTATTGTCTTTGGGAATCCTTGGTCGGAAGGGAGTAGTAGTAGGACTTGTAGTTTGAATTTCCCCTTGTGTGACTTGTGAGGAAGGGAAAAATCAAATTAGGGCAAGAGGGGGAGAGGAAGCTCTCCTCACTCTCTGTTTTGAATGATCAGTGGAGAAAGAAAAGGGTTGGCCTCTAGGGGCCCCGAAGGAGAAGGGTAATGGGATCCCTTGTTTTAATTCAGGCTGCTAGTAAAAGTTTGATGCAGCAATTTGGGGCTCCAGAAAGGATGGGTAGTAGTAGTAGTCGTAGTAGTAGCAAACTCAAGTATATTATCACACCAAAGCAGCATCACAGTAGTAGTAGTAGTAGTAGTAGTAGTAGTAGTAGTAGTAGAGGAACCACTGTGGTGCTCCTGAGACTTCAGTCTAATGATACCTCTACAAGTTTTCAAAGGAGCAGAGATGTATTCCTACGGAGATCTGGAATTCCCAAACAGAGGTATGTTGTACCCATGTGTTTTCCATTGTGTTTTGCTGCATGTTTCCCACATTCTCGGATGATGTTTGCTTGGGGTTATTCTGGTGATAGCACTTAAGGGTCTCTATTTGGGTTGGTGCAGGAGGGGAAAGATTGTATTCAGGAGCTTTTGGCAGGATCCAGGGGTTGATGTAATTGAAGGTGTGACTGGAGATAGCTCCAGTTCTTCTTCCAGCATAGTCCTCACAGCTGAGACTGGGGTAAACCAGGAACATGGAACAGGAACAGTCAATGATGAGTCCAGTGTCCCAATTCCAGATATTGAGCCATTGTTTCCACTCCTACAGGTGAGAATTTTAACCAAGGTACATACATGGCTCCTGTGCTTCATATACCCTTGCTCTTTCGGCAGGTTTGAGCTAGTCTTCGAAAAATTCTGACTCTGTGTATGTACATGTTCAAGTGACACTGCAGAGTGATGAGCTAAGCTGCCCATCTTCTGTTTATTAAGAACTATTGTACTGTACTTTGGTTTGTTAGGCATGTGAAGTTAATGACATGGGAGTTTAAATAGGATCAGAGCATCAGAGGATGTGGAAGCCAGGGGTCTAAAACATAAGAATGAGGAAGGAGAAGTGTGATACACACATGCCTGAGGAGGTCAGCTTCCCATGCAAGAAAGTGGGGATGGAATAGGTGACCAGGGTACCTATGTTGCTAGTAGAAGCATGGTGAATGTGCTCAGTTAATAAAATATGGGTTTGTTGCTCTTTTTTTGTTTTCCTATGGGAATTGTGGGTCATGAATTTTCTCAGCCATGCAAAGTCATTGTTGGTCAATGGCGACATGGTTGGTTGACAAAGTCACAAATATTGTGTTTCCACAGGTTCAGTCATTGCAAGAGCAAGAAAAGTTAGCTGCAACTCCTGCACATCCTGATGGGCTTTACGGTACGTCTCGTAGTGTCTGCCTTAGAACAGAGTTTAAGTAAGAGTGGCAGCTATTGATCATTTCAGCTCCCAGTATGTTCGTAGCGTATATTGGGCATGTCTAATGACCTTTTGCTCTTCTTTTGTTTTTACATCATGTTCCTGTCCTGTTTGCCATATGTTAGCCCTTGGGGAGCAAGTTTATATGTAGTCACATAAACCTAAAACCAGACATGAATCCTGACTTCTGCACTAAGATTTGATAATTCTGACATAATGCACCCAGAACCATCAAACAGCAATACCGTCATTGAAGTGCTGATACCTGATACCTTGTACACCCAACACAGTAATAGAATCCCAGAGTGTGAAGTGAAGATAAAGTTGCAAAGGGAGCTGAAATTGAATAATAGCAAAACTAAAATTGTGAATAGAGGGCAAAGGAAAAAAGAGGGCAGAGGGGGCTTATGAGGAGAAGGGGATTGTATGCCAGCCATGTATCCTACATTTGTATCGAATTGCATGATGGAGCGAGTATGGCGCTTTGGCTTGCCATTGCTGCTAGCCCAACTGCACAAATCTCTTCTCCCTGTGGCCATTGTCAGCTTTGTAGGCCAGGTACTTTATCTTCTTCCTGTCAAGCCCTACTTCCTCTCTCTTACATGGGAGTGCTTCGGGTTGGATGCGGGTTTTCTTTTGTTTGCGTAGTTCAGCCCTCTATGGGAGCTACTTTGCATCGTGTTTTGTGGAGCACACCTGGCATTTTGCCTGGCCTGCTGTCATTGCCGTTCTTCATCATACCCTCCTTCCTGTCGCCATCGTCAGCTTCGCAAGTCAGGTTGGTCTCCTTGTTACCCCATTGAGTAATGGCCATCAACCTGGAATTTCTATGGTTGGAACCCTCTCTGTTTTGGCCCACAGTTTAGAGCACATGGTGACCAAATCTGAACATTGTAGCAAAACATGTCTCTCTATTAGCTTCTGACACACATGAGAGTCAATACAGTGGTAGCAGCACAATATTGTAAGAGTCCTGATGACTTAAGGGGGGTTCATTCTAGCACTTTCATGATTTCTGGATTAAAATGGCACTACTGTAGTGAGACTGTGAATACTATTAATGAGGGAGGTGTGTGCTTTGCAGTTTGTGATATTTGCTGCAGGACCATGGGTGGGAGCGTTGATGGACTCCATGCCCAGAGTTGTTGCTTTCAATACACTTTGCATTCTGCAGGTGAGGACTATTTGGTTAGCTTCTGTTGATTGGGTTTTGTCACTGATTTCAGAGGGGACTCTTAATGAGTTGTGCTTCCTTGTGTATGTTTGGAGTTGAGGGTCTATAGCATAAATGTGGTGTGAATTGATGCTTATGAGGATATGTGCTGTATGGGTCGTCAATGGGCCAGACGGGTGCAATGCTTACTTCAGCAGGGGTGACAATCTATGCATTGAGTGGGGCTGCATCAACTGCTTCTACAGCAACTATGTTGCTGCTTAAGCCATGGTTTTTGGTGTTGATAGTGGCAGCAGCTATTGAGCGCTTAACAGGGCTTGCATCAGGTGTTGCCTTCGAGAGGGATTGGGTCGTCTTGGTAATGTCTTAAATCTTTTGACCTTTCTGGAGTAGTGGGATGCCTAAGAAGGATAAGTAATTGAAGCCGTATGTAGTGACTTCATACTGACATGAGATTATGGTTATAGCCTCTGCCAGAGGACTGCTCTATCTGCACTTGATAGTGACACATGCATGAGAATGTCAGCAAAGAAGTGCTTTAAGTCATAGTCGTAATTTCTCAAAATTGTGTGATTTTCTAAGTTTCACAATATCAGGAACTAAGTGGTGGCCATTCCTGCAGCTGGCGGGTGCCAATCGGCCTATTGCACTGGCAAATGCAAATGCCATTTTACGAAGAGTTGAACTTGTTTGCGAGGTCAGTCATTTTGTTCTGTTGCAAAATTGTTTCTTGTTTTTGTAGTCAAGTGACCTTCAGTCGTGTTTGTACACTGCAGAGTAACTTAGTATGTCCATATCTGTAATGTGTCCAATGGCAACTTACTGTTCTCTTTCTGTGAAGAAAAATCTTCTTTTGCAGTAACATGTACTAAATTTTTTTCTCTAACTGATAGATTGTCACTAATGGTGTGCAGATAGCTGGCCCTTTTGCATTTGGTTTACTATTGTCAAAATATGACCCGAAGCTGTGTGTCAAACTGGCAGCTGGTGCAATGGTTGTCACCCTTCCTGTTTTGGTATGTCTCTGCCTTTCAAAGAATGTTGAGGTTTCAGTCAACCAACAACTTGATGGAATCTGGATCAACCCAACAGGTAATTGATAGGTTTCATTGTGTGTTGCAGTTATTTTTGGTCCATCTTACAGATAAATCATCAAAAGGAGCCTTGCAACGACCAAAACATGTTAGTACATGGGATGGAAAGGCTATTCATAGTAGCTCTCACATCCAGCTTCCGGAAGCTATAGGTTCGTATCATTTTGACATGTATACCTAATTCATGACTGCGTTGATGTGCCAAAAGATGTAATCTTAGTAACTGAACAAGATAATGTCCCTTTTTGCATACTAATGTGGAAGATTGCTGTGATGCACAGTTGTTCACTGATTAGGGTAGGGGCTGCAGGGGAAGGAGGACTACATGCAGTAATGAGGGGATGGAAACAATATTTGTCACAACCTGTATTACCAGCCAGTTTGGCATACGTTCTGCTGTACTTCAATGCTGTATTAGCACCTGGGGGCCTCATGACAACATATCTTAGTCAACAGGGTCTGTATCTCACATGCTAGGATTCTCATCCCTCTCCTCTGGATTCTGATTGGGTGACTGTCAACACATGGTATAGAGACATATGGGATTCTTGTCACTTCAACACCATCACTCTAAGCTTTTGCTCTTCTTATTGACAGGCATAGATCCCTCAATGATTGGATTATTTAGAGGGATGTGTGCGGTCATGGGATTCATTGCAACTTTTCTGTCAGCATCTATTATCAGCAAGCTTGGGGTGTTGAAGGTTGGTATTACACCCTGCGGTTTGGAAAATAACAGAATGCTGATTAATGTAGATATATATGGGAGGTGTCCAGTATCAAGTCATTTTTCCACTTTTAAGCAATATGCACACAGTATTATTACTCAACATAGATTCTAAAATTGGTGGTGGGTATGAACAGGCAGGAGCATCAGCACTAGTGTTTCAAGCATCTGTGCTTGCCATGGCAGTTCTGGTATATTTGAGTAATCCATTGGGACATCAAGGTTCACTAGTAGTATTCCTTTTTCTAATTGTGAGTCAAATTCCCATCCACAACTCTTGATATGTCCTTTCACTATCACAAGCTCATGAATTTGAAAGACAAGATTGCATTTGAGACAATGCCTGGAAGCCGGTCATATAAAAATCCTTTGATAGCTCTGGAGAAGTTATGTACAAGATAGAGTTCCTGAATTTTCTATGCAAAGTAATTCCTCAAATGAATCCATTCCAACTTTTGTCTGTTGGGATTTGTAGGTGATATCACGCCTGGGTTATTGGGCATACGACATGGTTGATGCACAAATATTTCAAACAGCAATTCCAGCAGCACAAGCAAATCTTGTGGGAACCACTGAGGTCTCATTAGCAAGTTTAGCTGAATTGGTGATGCTGGGAGTAGCCATAGTTGCAAATGATGTCTCACATTTTGGTGGTCTGGCGGCCCTATCGATGGCCTCAGTAGCAGGAGCTGCCTGTGTCTACTGGTGGTGGCTCGCTAACCCTAGTGCTGATCAAAGACGACTATTCCCAAGCAACTTGCAGCTTGATGATTCTGACAAGGGCAGGGAGTCACTATTGCAACTACTTGTCCCTACACCACTGCTGTAACATATCTCAAAATTGGCCACTTGATATTAGTCTTAGATCATGCCAAAAGATAGTCTCTGGTTCCATGGAATTGGATCTGCCCAAAGGGATATGAAATATTCTTTTTCTGCAGATTGAATTGAAAATCAGAACATTGTAAAGTGCAATGGGTGAAAGCTGGAAGGAAAAAAAGAGGGCAAGATTTGTCAAAGCAAATAGGTGTATTTATCTGTCTTCTTGTAAAATGAAATTTTAACATGGAGCTTCAAGCATGTAAAGATTCTGGGACTTCACTTTGCATGATTTCCTAAGGATGAAAGCTGGACATGGAATTAAGGTTATGAACACAATGTTGGGCACTCTACTTCTCCATAACTTATAAAGTGTTTATTGTCTCGTTCACTTTGTTCCCTACGGTAGGTGCAGTTCCTTTTGAACATCTGTTGGAAGCTGGCATCCTATGGCCTGAAGAGGCAGTGGATATTAAAAAAGCAAAAGCATGTTACAACTTACAACGGAAAGAGGTTCTGACTTATGCTAACACTTTTTGAGCCAAAAAAGTTACAGCTTCTCACAAGGTGCAAAATGAGGCTTGAATGGCTGGATTTGTTCCAAGCTGTAGGGGTCCTCTTAATGAATCATTGCATGGAATCCAACCATACGATCTTGTAGCACACAACAAATGCAAACCTCACACAAAAGATTGAATGTAATTGGGTTCCATTGCAAGGGATTGAGAATTGCAAGAGATTGACAAGTCACCAGCAAAGATTGAACGCCATTGGGTTCAGTTGGAAGAAATTGAGTGTTGACCCAAGTACATCCATGGTTGAGTCACACAAATAGGGTTGAAAATCCCAATTTTGACCTAAAGTTCCATATGATACTAGCAAACCCTATCTTGAGTTTGATGAACATTATTGGACTTTCTAGTTGCCCTAGGACCTACATGAAAGTATTCTCAACTCAACTAAGGTAGATTGGACCTTTAAGGTTTGGTTGAAATTAACATGACATGATTCTTTTTTATAGCATTGTGGTTCTATTATTGCATTAACCTCATAATAATTGTTATGGTCGAGTGAAGCATCCAAACAACTACAAAACATATGAACATGTCAACTATGGCATTTTTGGGTTTACATGGATTAGATGTGAATTGGAAGTCCTATGTAAATTCCCCACCTCTTTTGTAACAACTAATAATTTACAAAGTTTCTTAACCATTTTTTAAGCATTTGTCATGATTCGAATTCATAACAAAGGTTGGGGTGTGACAACTTCAAGATGATTAGGACAAATGACTTTTTAAGTAATGCAAAATAACACACCTTTAGGTTTGTCAAGTGAGATTGGTGGTAACTTTTGATTTGTAATAGTGGAATTCAACACATTTCTATTTCTTTACAATTGGGACTAGGGTGTGAGAGTAGTGGGATGATTAAGACAAAACATGTTTCATATGCATTTCACATTTGTTTCAATTGCACAAAACAAATAAAGAAGAGGTTTAGTGCAATTTGGAACCAAAAGTGCGTCATGGATTCATCAAATTTTCACTTCGGTTCAACATGGCCTAGAATCATAGGGGATGTGGTATTTTCCTAATAATATATTTTGTAATTTTCCATGAAGATTACATCCCAACAACATTTGCCAATCTTCCTAAAATCCTATTTTTCAAAATTAGACATTTAAAGTTTTATTACAACTTAAACAATACTAGAAAACTTGGTCATGTCCCACTACACATTTCCACTCAAATCCGATTTCGATGGAATGGGACTTGTGCCATTCCACCAAACATCAATTGTAATGAAAGGGAGCATGAAAATGCCATTATTTTGCTACCTAAATTGAATGGGATTCATACCATTCCACTATACAATGGGTGACAATGCCACCATTTTTACTACCCCGGTAAAATAAGATTTGTGCCAATCCACCATACATTGACTATAATTGAAGGCAACTATGATAATGCCACCTTCTTGGCTATTGCCTAGGTGGAATTGGACTCATGCCATTGAATCTAATTCCAACATACATTGATGCAAGTGGAAAGCAACCATGGTGATGCCCCTTTCTTGAATACCTAAATGGAATGTGAGTGGATGTGTTTTCACCATTGATTATGCAATTTTTTAGGGAAATTGTAAGAAACTAAACTTTTAAAATTTTACTTTTAGTTTGTTGTAACCATTGAATTATGCTAAAACCATTCAATCAAAACATTCACATGGAGGTTTGAAAGATGGTATGCTTGTTATTAGCTTTTACACATCCTTCTCCTCTTCATCCACGTCACGTGCAACTCCTTCACGTCCTTATCAATCACAATATAATGACGTTTCACGATTGTTCACAATAAGATAGGTCATACATGATTACTTGGGATGAAGATCCACCTCTTGTCCTAACAACTTTGTATTATTTATGGAAGTGCAACAATAAAATAACTATTTGCAACATACAACATCTAAGTTGCATGATACATGTAGTTCCATGAAATATACCAATGGTGTTAGTCCCAAAGTTATTGGCTCCTATAATTAAACATGAACAACTTGCATATGCTTACTTTCTTTATTAGCATTTGGAGTCCTCCAATAGTGGACATTTACACTCCACATTTGTACAAGACAATTTTTAGGACCTGCATCGTCCCCTTTGTTTCCAAGTTTTCAATGTTCTTTAATAAGAGGTGAAATATTCTTTCATGTAAGTTTTCACAACATTGGGTGTTAAAGGAGGGTCATACCAAAATTGTTTGGCTAGGTCTTCATAAATTGCATCTCATTACTTTTGGGTGTGTGATCCAAATTGCTAAATTGTTAAGTCCAAATGTGGTTATGTAACATCTTTCACTGTTCCCTACTAGATTGATTTTAAGCCAACAATTTTTCCTTTGTCATTTGTAAGAATTTTGACATTAAAAATATGATTAGTGACCACACATTCCTTCACTTGCTTTTGGAAAATGCCTTGTTATTTTCAATTGTCTTGCTTCCATGCTATTTGGAAGGCCTTTTTTTTGGTTGTTGCATCCACATCTTCCAATTCACTAAAGTTGGGCACATTGGCCTTTGGAACATCATATGTGTTTGTTGTTGCATTAAGGACATTTTCAAGGAGGTAATTTCTATTTTATTACAAACAATGTGTAAAAATATATAAAGTGCAACTTATTAACAATAAAATAAAATAATAATTTATTTAAATGTAAATAAGGTGTCGATAATGCATTTTGAAAATATTTTGAGAACATACTTTAAATATATTTAAAATATGCTAAGAATATGAAATTACTTCATAACATATTTGAAAATATCCTTTTGCTTCAAGTGCTTCTTAAAATATACAAGGAATGACATATTTGAAAAGACATTAGGACCTCCAAGATGTGTCATTGATTGGGATGGGTTTTTTTTACCTTTTTTCACTTGTGTTTAAACACCACCCTTTGGCCTTTCATCACCACCATTGTCATATTTCCACAACCCAAAATTGAAAATCAAACTTGAAAATTGCATTAGAATTCAAGGGATCAAAACTTGTCACCTCAAAAAATGAGGAGCAACAACAATGTTTAGTCATTTGTCACTTTAAAAAAAGGTTGAAAAATTTGCAAGTTTTGATTCATTTCATTTTATTTTTTAGGAAATTCTTTTTAATGTACACATAATGGAATTAAAGAGCTCATTTGACCTTCAAATTTAGGCTTGAAAACAATGACAACAATGTTGTGATTGCTCATTTTAATACATTTTTAAAACAAGAAAAAGGCTAATCATTCTACCATGTTTTTGTGGTGCCACATTTTGCAAATAGGTCAAAAAAATTACATTTAACAAAGAAATATGAATCCCATTCACTTTCAATGGTTTAGAGAATTATTCACAAGCATAATTACATTGATCTAAAAGTGCATCTATGTTGGGACATGCATTCAACGCCTCCATGGCATCAAAAAAATTGGGCTACATTGTGACGAAGAAAAATAATTGTGCAATAATTTTATTTAATTAAATCCTTGCATGGGTATGAAATGAAATGATTAGTCATCATTGTTGAATATAGTTATTTTGCATCATATTAGGTTGAAAAGTCCATAAATTAGCGTATTTACTACCAAACTTGATTTTGAAAAATGAAACAACTATTCAACATTTGAATGTTGAACTAGAAAAAATATTATGGTAGGTAATATATTGATATTCCTACAAATTTATTTAGGTTTGTTCATAGGTGTTCTTATAACACCCCTTGAAATTGTGGCCTTCAATGTAAGGAAATACACCAATTTCTTTAAATCATAACCAATCACAAGTAGTGCATATCCTTGGGAACAATGAGAAATAGTAGCAATGAAATTTTAACATTTAGCTTTTGAAAATGTCAAAAGATTGTGCCCTTATTAATAGGTTATTGGATGACACATTCAATATTGAAGAAGCTAATCATAGGCTACTTGAAACATAACCATGATTTGTAAATCACACAACTCATAATTACCACCATAAATAGTTAGTTAAAATGTCATGAAATTGAGATTGCAAAGCAATAGTTATCCACAATATTTTACCTAGGTGTGAATTCTAAAAACAAAATCTTATTTGAAAAAAAAGAAGAGTGTTAAAATGCTAATAACATTCATAATAACTAACCAATTTATGTTGGAAGTTGTATAATGATTAAAACATTCTATACTTTTTATTCACCATTTCATTCAATATAGTAATTGAAGGTGCTTTAATTTTGCATGAAGGTCCCTTTAGATTTTAGAAAAAAAATGTTGAACTTTTCAACTTTCTTGTGAAATACATCAAAAAACTATTTTTTCCAATTACACATTTGTTTATTGCAAGATCACTTCATCATCATTAGTTCAAGGAAATGCTAGTTTTTCATCTTTGATTTTAGTTGTTTCAATATTATATATAATTTGGATTTATTGGATAAAGATGCAAAGGGATCAATTTCTAGTGAAATATATGGTTTTCAATAGTTTGTTGATGGGTTTTTAAGTATATAATGTAATATTTTGTTTAAAGCATGGCCACACATGTGTTGAGAATCAAGCTCAACTAATTAAGTTTTCATTGGTTACTAGAGTAGGAAAGTAACTAAGTCACTTTCACAAAGTTGAATTACTTTCTTTGCTTAAATTAGTTTGATTATTTTTTGATTTCGTCATTTAGTTAAATACCTTGGAGTTGACGGTTTGGTTTTTTCTTTTTTTCATTGCACAAGTTTGTGTTTTTGATGTGACAAGAACCTTGAGGAGTTCTTAATGTTATGTTCCATGTTGTAGGCATCAATTTTAGTTTCCTTTAAAAAAAAATTTAATGTTTGCACTTGATTGGATCTCCTATTTGTTAATAACATGGTGTTAACTCTAATGTTAAGGATGTTAAAATTAACCATTACATCACACCTAAAATGTTAATTAACATAAAATATTTGAAAAAAAAAAACCTAACATTAAATTAAAAAGCCAAATATTGATCTTAATTAAAGTTTCAAAAAATGACAAAGTAATTCAATGTGTAGCACACATTCTTGTTTATATTTGTTTTCTTTTCTTTTGAAAAACAAGGAAATATTATCTTTGTATGTGTGGATTAGATTGCATTCAAAAATATAGTTCAATGTTAGTTATTAATTAACATCACTTGTGGTCATGTTGAAATAATGTTGAAGAGGTTGATGGTAACTTGCAATTCTAGAAATTGTGGTATTGTGATTCATGGCATTTAAATAATTTTCAATATTATGATGATAACTTGCAATGTTAAAAATTGTGGTATTGTGATTCATTGCACTTTATTGATGTTAAGGTGATGTTAGTTGCAAGTTTTAAACAACAAATGCGGCCATACCTTTAGCAATGTAAACTTTCCATTGTTATAGACTTTATTTTCCCAAGTCTTATAGCCTTGAGCAACTTGGATATCAAAGTGCAATTCATGGACCTTTTCAAGAGCATCTAAAATATATTGAATTATTTCCCATATATGTTCATTCATATTGTAACCTTTGCTTGAACAAGATGTATTTGATGATTCAAAATCTTCAAATTAAAAATAAAAAAAACTTGGACTCTTTTTTACCATGGATTTTAATTCATGAAAATGATAATTTTTTTTTTTTGAAATTGTTAATGCATCTTTTCATGATATATAAATCTCCAAGAGCTCTAATATTCCTCTTCCCACTTTTTTTTAATAGGCCATTTGAATATTCATGGCTTTTTAAGGGTTTTGTTTGAGTATAAAATTTCATTTGCATTTGTTACAACACATTATGAAATGTAATTTTCACTTACATAAAATAAAATTTGGCCTAGATAAATGGAATTAGAAATGCCAAAAACCTATGTATGGATTAAGTTATAACAATCATTAAAGGTTAAACATGGAAGTTTTAGCACATGAAACATGATTTTGACTCTTTTATTTTCTTATGATAGTTTTGCACTTGTAATTCAAAAGCCAACTTTCCTTGGATGAGTGCAAAAAAAATTGAACTTTTAAAAAATATAATAAAAAAAATTCTATTGTTCACCTATTTTTATCGACAAAATAATTCCTTCTAACACATCCTAAATAAAGAGGCATTTGAAGTCCAAAGAAACATAATGGCGAATGTGCTTGGGTAGGGTTTTAATTACTCATTGAAGATATGTTAACATGGTGAGGTGAGGAAATGGTCAATATTTGGTCATTGTTTGGGTGTCCATGATGATAACTTTCTTGTCTTAAGATTGTGGCCTTTAAATACACCACAAGCCTTGGCCCATCCCCATCCTCTTTTCCTTCATTTCCTATCCTCCAATTTTTTTCATTCCTCCATCTTGTGGTGCTGTTCTTTCTTTGAATGAATTGTGTCAATCTCATTTTCTCATGTGTAATAATTTTTTGAATGTGTAAACGTTGGTGATTGTGCACATGTATATTCCTACTTTCAACTCGTCATTCATCTATTTGAAGACTGAGGTTTGATAAGGCTGATAATTATTTGGGTGCTTAGGTGCATTAGGGTTTTTATTTTCAATTTTTTGATATTAAAAAATTTCCAAAATATTAGTGAAATTAGTTGAATTTACACTAGATAAACAAAGATTTCCAAAACTTTCCCATATTATTTTGGAATTTTAGGTGCAAGTTTTTGCTAGGAGATGAGGATGTGATGATCATAGGATTGTGGATAAAGCTTTACATGTTGATGTCCCATGGTTTCACAAATACAATGATTAGCTTAGCTTGAACATTGTTGAATTAACAACATTTGCTTCCTATGAAAGTTGGATGTGGCTGAGTTTTTGCATTGGCAAAAATAAAATGTTTGAAAATGTGCTAATTATAGTATTGGAAGTGGCTAATTCTGGCTTCATAAAGGTTCTTTCTACCCTAGTTGAGTTTTTAATAGGAATGTAGCCTAAGATTTATTCAAGATTTATACTTTAGTGATGATAGTTATTTAAGAAAAAACATGATCATACATTGAAGGAGCATCAAATGATGACTTCATTCCTCTTGTTATTGAAACGTATGGGTGTTTTCATTCTCGTTTTAATTCATTTTTAATCATTTGTGTACATCTCATTATCGTGCGTCATTAGTAGTCTTCTTTAATCCCTTTGATGTTTCTTACTATAAATAGCATGTATCCATACGCTTGCAATGTGTGCAAGCCATAATGATTTTTTTAACATGCTATTACACTTAGTCGAGGTTCTTCATCTCTTCCACACATCATAGTTAGTGCACCCATCACCAGCCGATTTGTTGGAGATGATAGCTCTTTCATTTTAGGTCTTCTTTGTTATTGTTGATTATCATTTCATAGCCATGAGTCCTCTTTGCATAGGGTCTTTACCTGATTTTTGTTGATTGTTTGCTTTTGTTTTTTCTTTGGGTTGTGTCTACTTGTGTTCTCATTTGCATTGTACTTTTGATGGATAGGTTCCCATCTTTGATTTTGATATACAAGGGTTTTCTTCTTTCTTTGCTTGACTATAAAATTTTGGTGTGAAAATAGGCAAGGACTCATATTGAAGGGTAGAACAGAGGAACGCATTTTCTGTAGTGACCAGAGCTTTCAGATTGGAATGTCCTATGGAATCGGCAAGTGCCTGTGGATTATGCTGGTAAGCTGCCCTGGACAAGCCCCATAGGGTCAGACAGACACACATATCATAATAGGTGGCTGCAAGCCTGTTCCATAGTTTGCAATCTTCTGGTTTGGAAGATTATATAGCATAATCTTCTAGCCTAGATGACTATGCAACATAATCTTCTTATCTCGAAGCTTATGAATTGTCATCCAAGTGACATGTTGAAGTGCGTCAACCAACGTACCGCGCCTTTTAAAAATGAACACAAAAGTGGCATAATCATTCACCACAGATGTTAGTGGATGAACAATCATAAACTGAAGCAAAGCGACTCCAGTCAGAGTGAACCAGCATGCACAAAAGCACGACCATGGATGGATGGTGTGTGGACAGGACATTTTTTTTTCATTGGGTTCTTTTTCCCCAGCTAACCTCCCCATAGCTGAGAGTTCTAGAAGTGTGCCAAGGTTTCAAAAATTTGGATTTATCCAAATGGATGGTCTCAAAACGGAAAAACAGAGGTGGTTTGTTTGTGGGGTGCTGGGTCACACTGGCCAGCAACTCCATCCATGTGCAAATGGAACAAGCAGATAGAGGAGTACATTTTGAATGGGTCTGGTGGGAGAGCCAAAGACTATTAACTGCATTACAAGTATCTGAACCAAAAAACCAGTGTGGGGCGGGTATTTGAATTTTTGTAACACCTGCTGGTTCTGGGTATTTGAAAAATCTCAGAACCAAAGAACCGCCAGTTCCAGGTATTTGAAAAAAAAAACCTGATTGAAATAATTGCTGGTTTTGGGTATTTTGAAAACCTTTGAAAAATTTGTTGGGTTTCATGAAATAACCGGAAAAGACCCGGCAGTTTTAGGCAAATGTTTGATTTAATTTTATTTATTTTTTGTGGGAGATGTGTGGTTATTATTATATGTAATAACTGGGTATTTGAATTCTTGAAAACCATGACTATCTATCAAAATCAGGTTTTTTTGTTGATAACCAAGGTTACAAACTTTGATATTTGGCTTAAAACCCAAAAGGGGTTTTAGTGCAATTTTTAATACCTGCCCCACTCTGGTAAAAAACCTGTTGCTGTTTCGCCCTTGTTCTTTAGGGGCAATCATGGGCCTGGATTTTGCTCAATTTTTAGCACTGCCTGATGGGGGCACATTACACTTGTAAGACCGGTGTTTGATGTATTGAACCGCTAAGGCAGTAGACCCCATGGCAGCTGATTTTGATGAGTCTTTTGCTAATTTCAACAAGTTTTAATGAAGAGTTAGGTGTTAGGTTCCTGATTTCAGGTGTTCTACTGCCCCTCCCACATAGGGAGCTTTACATCCATAATGCCAGGCTCACTCAATAGGGAGCCTTTACCTATACACAAAATATCATCATGTTCTTTGCCTTCGTTGGCCTTGCCTACCAAGACAAAGATATTGTGTTTAGATTCATTATAGAGTGTAGTAGCTTCAGGGAGTTTGGCCCCTAGGTAGTAGGTCTATTTTTATAAGAGTATTTTTGAAAGATGATGTTTTGGCTTGTGTTGAAACTTGAGATTAGGTATAGAATTATGATATCCGCCCGCCTTGACGGATATTACACTCCTTGGTCCTTTGACAACTCGGTCTTACTTATTTTCACTAGTTTCCGCATGTGTTTAGGGAAGGGTAAGGCTCCTCATTTCAGATATTATGGTAGTAATCCCCCCCCCCCCCCCCCCCCCCCCCCCCCCACCCCCCCCACCGCTTTTTTAGAAGTAGAAACCAACTATAAAAAAAACATACAATAGGCACCGATCA
>Ga0116229_10002111_pt1 | contig 31942 bp, 23 predicted proteins | sample S1TSphgellanicum_3_FD_87313 | JGI IMG/M metagenome (GOLD analysis project Ga0116229, IMG submission 87313) | Host-associated microbial communities from peat moss isolated from Minnesota, USA - S1T2_Fc - Sphagnum magellanicum MG | ecosystem: Host-associated > Plants > Peat moss > Unclassified...
AAATCTAGTCATAATTTAGTTGCAAGTAGTTTGCAACTAGGTTGCAAGTAGATTTTTTATCCCATATTGTTTGGCTTCCCTTTCAAGTGTGTCAACTCCATAAGTAAATAATTACTTCATTAATTAACTAACTAATTCACTAACTTTGCATTTACCTACAACCAATTTACTTACTACATACCTATTACCTACCTACTTATCTATTTATTACCTATTTACCTACTAATAATAATAGGTCCTAATAGCATCAAATATTAATTAAAAGTTACTGTTAACTATATAATTAATCAATATTAAACATTCATCAATAATTAATATTAATTAATTAATAAACTAGAATGATCAAGTTGAATTAATAGTTATTTATTTATTAATTAAAAATTAAAATGAATTAAATAATTAGTTCATAATAAAATTTCATTAATAATTAATTAATTGATTAATTAACTAGTTATAGTTAATCAATTAATATTTAATTAATGACAAAATATTTCATTAATAATATTTATTTATTTAATATTTAATATCGATTGGTTAATAACTACATTTAGTTCATTAATTACAATTATTTGAATATTAAATTTCAACTAATTATTACTCAAATTATATAAAATGGATAGTAACTTAAGATTCGTAAGTTTAAATTTTAATAATATTTAATTCTAAATTAGTTAAGAAATTTTTTAATTAATTTATATCTAATTAATGAATAAATAATTAATTGATACTTATAATTTATTTAATACTTAAAATCAATCAATTAATAATGAATTATAATTTCTTGAGTATTAATCATTAATATTATTTATTATAAATAATTGAATATTAAAATTTAACTTGTTATTAATTAATTAATATTAAAATGTAATAATTTGATATTAAAACTAAAATTTTTGAATAATATTTAATTTTGAATATATGCAAGGTCCTTCAAAAGATTAGATAAGCAAAAGAGTTGTTCACCAACTTTTTTTACTCACGTGAAGACCAAATGATGATAGGCATAGGGTTTGTTTTTGTAGACTTCTAGTGCAAACAAGAGCTATTTGGCAAGGGGATTGGTGTGCTTGTCAGAACAAATAGGAGACTCACAATTTGTTGACTAAGTTATATGGTGGAGCCTATGGAATCTATTTGCCCCACTCTTGGTTGTTCTTGGGTTTAAATGTATCTACCATTGGTTCAATAGTACTTGTTCCAATTTGAGAGGTTGGTGAGAGAGCTAGTGCCACGAGTTGGGGAACATTTTGAAAAAGAGATGATCAATCCAAGCATGTATGCAAGCCAATGGTTCATCATTGTTTTTTAGTACTCCTTCTCTTTCTCATTGGCTCTTCGGATTTGGGATGTCTTCCTTGCTAAGGTTGTCTCTTGTGCCTCGTGGTCATCTCATGCCTTGTTTTGGTAGGAGGTTATAGGTAGTAGGTTTGAGGTATTGGGGTAATAATGAGTAGTATTTTATGAATAGCTCCATCTTTTCACAATGCATTATGTTGGATGTGATGTTACACTTGGCTTTCATAACCTATGTCAATTTGGGGGAGAGAATTGATGAAAACAAATGGGTATTTTTTTTATGTAAGGTGTGATAATTGTTTTCCAAGTTGGGTTAGCACTGCTCAAATATTGTGAGGATGATTTGGTTTGTTTTTTTACTGTAATCTGATTGATTATAGTTAGAGGCCTAACTCATTGAGAAGGAGAATAATATGTTTACATTGATGATTAGCTTCTGAGATTTTGGTCTTGGTAGTTGTTTAAGGCTCAATAACTAGTTATGAGGATAGTTGATGAGATGACATTCTAAACATTGGTAGGAAAAAAATGAATTTCAGTTTTGTTTCATGTTTCTCAACTAGATATTTTCCTCCAATTTTGTTTGTGTGCAAGATCTTCTATTAGTCTATTGTAGTGAACCGCTTATTCTTTTATGAGCTACCCACAAAATTTATTTATTTTCTTGTGATTGGGCATACATTTTTTTGAAATGGACTTAGGAAGGAGGTTTGGGGGTGGCAAGTGAAGCTGCCATTTGAAAAATTGGTCCATGCATTGCGTAATTTCCCTGAAAGAACATTGCAGCTAAATACCCTCTTGCCATTAGCTTACAATATCAAGGTACCCACAACTTGCCTTCCCTAATTTTGATGCTACTCCTTTGTTTCTGTTATTCTTGAATGTGTTTTTTTTAATTGTCACATTACATTAAGGATTGCATGTCACTCATATGAGACTATATGCATGGCAATACATGAATTCCTTATAGATCAGAATGTCATTGTGGATCTTTAACAAGATCAATTGTGTGTAGTACACATGAACACTATCAATGCTCTCTTGTTTCCAAGTGTCCAAGCAATTGGAGGAGTTATGCCTAGAATATGAGCACATGACGAACCATAACACCTGAGGTCTAGAATGGAGGTTGCACACATTAGGATGTTCGAATGGTTATCCCCTCCAAAGATTGATTGGAAGAAAAGGGTGATGATGGGTGTCCAGGTGCAACATTCACTAATAGAAAATGGCCATTTTGCAATTGGTCCATGTGACTAATTTTTAGTTGCAAGCAACATTTGTAACTAAAATCTTAATAGTCACATTGGACAAGACGCATTCACACTAGTTGCAAACAACAACGAATTTTGGATGAAAAAAATGTCAACAAAATACGCTTTCATCTTTTGATTAGTCATATTGTATTGTTGTTTGCAACTAAAATGCGATTTTTTTTGTGAACAATGGGAATGAGTTATGTGTTGCTACGTGTCCCAACTGTTAATAATTAGAAATATTTTATTATTATTTTGAAATAATCTAAGACATTTAATTTTTATGTTTGGATGGTTTAGATTGTGACACGTGGTGCAATAAAAATTTGCCATGTCGCATATTAATTGAAAATTTTGAAATTAAATTTAAATCAATATTTAGGTATGTAAGTTGTACTATGTACTTACTTACTTATATACCTACCTACCCATCTAGGCTAAACACTTATCTAGATAGAACTCATTTACCTACCTAGGCCAAATACCTATTTACGTAGGTAGGTAGGTAGAAAAGTAGGAAGGTAAGTTAGGGGAGTAGGTAGTTAGATGTAAGTACATGAATATTTATATTTTATTTTGGGTCAAGTTGTATTTTATGACTCATCCCATATGCCCATCTATTTCAATATGAAAATGTAGGACAAAACACCTTGTTTATATATATTTCAAAATGGGAATGAAAGTCAAAACATATGGGATAAACTTTTTAGTTGCAAATGATAAACATTTTTAGTTGCAAATTACTTGAAACTAAAAAGTTTATCCCATATGTTTTGACTTTCATTCTCATCTTGAAAAATATATAATTAAGTAGGTAAATGACACCTAATTACTTAACTAATTAGCTAATTAATAATAATAAAATTATTAATTATTTAATGAATAAAAAATATATAAATAAATTACTAAACTTGTTAATTAATTAATTAATTAACAACTAAATTAGAAACTAACTAACTAAATTTATAAAATATCCAACTAATTATTTATTTATAGTAATAATCATCAATATCTTATTATTACTGAATTAATTATATTACTTATTATTAAATATTACTTTATTTATTAGTTAGATAAACAATAATATTATTTATTATAATTATATATTAACTATAATAATCTATCAACCAATTTAATTAACTATTAATTATAAATATTGAAAACTAGGTTTTTTATATCTAATAATATAATTAAAACCTAGCCTAGGTTAACTATTTTATTATAATTATTCCCATAATTATTTTCATTTATATAGTTAACAATAAATATAAATGTAAATATTTAATAGTAACAATAAAATTAATTCAATTATTATTGTAGCTAGTTGGTAGCCAAGGTTAACTATTTTATTTTTGTTATTCATATTATTACTTCACTCATTAAATCTATTTATGAACTATTACAATTAATATTTTGTACTTTTAAGAAGTATATTTTTCTTTCGAAAATAATTTATGCATGTTTATAATAATTTATTAGATTTCCATTCTAACTAATACAATAATTATTATAGAATAATAAAAATATATAGCTAAAAAAAATTATATATCAATAAATGATTATAATCATTGACTTATTAATAATTAAAAATATGAACTCTAAATTTGAAATATAAAAACCTAAAATTATATATTAATATCCTAGTAATTATTATATTAATCTAGTAATACTTCATAATTGATTATTTATAATAATAATAACAATAATGTAATTTGTAGCTAGCCTAGGTTAGCTATTTATTATTATTATTATTATTATTATTGTATGTCACTTGTTAGAACTATTATGATTTATTATAATTTATTTTTCATTTTTTAATAAATAAAATTGAATTCGTAATAAGTACATTAGTCATTTGAAAATAATTTAATAATATATTAAAATTTTAATAATTACTTCAATAATTATAAATTTTATTTTTCTTATCATTTTAATATCATCATCATCATCATTATGATCATTATGTAAAAAGATATTACTGTTTTTAAATTTTAGATAATATTGAAATTTAGTATTTTATTACATGTAATTAATATAAATATATAATATAATATTAATAAAAAAATAATAAAGTTAACTTTGTAATAAATTTAAAAAGTATAATAAAATGGTTTGGATAAACTTGTAATATGGGCACAATATGTTTAGCAAATATCTTACATATAATTTTAATATATTCAAAATATATACCACTTAATGTAACCATAATATCAAAACCATTTATTCTAACAATAATATTTGAGTACACATCTAATATGGCTATTTGTATACATTCAAAATATACATTTATAAATCCTAATACACCCAACTATATTATTTTTGGATGAAAAATAAACTAAATGTTGTTTATATGGAAGGATGAACACCAAAATAGTTGCAAACTAATTGCACTATAGTCGCAAATATGACCAACACAAGAAATAGTTGCAAAAATGTCCAAATGTAGTTGCAAATAATTAATAGTCGCATGTAGTCACAAAGAGAGTGGTTACATTTTGGCTAATTTTTACTAATGATTGAATGAAGCAATACATGCCACGAAGTTGACAAAAATGTGGATTTCAAGGTTTAAAAGTATTAATCCCAAGGTTTATTGTAGCACATAGGTAACAATGGTGCACAACAGCCCATGCAACTAGACATTGGTTTCCATTGTGCTAATAACACATTAAAGACAATGTGTACCCATTAAAAAGTTACGAATCCCCTTCCCTTGAGGAAAAGAGCTTTAGCTGTGAATACCTAAATCAAATCGGAAGAAAAGGCATGATAGCTTCACTCGGGAAGGGTTAAACAAAACCACAACAAAGGGTTATCATGATAGTATATGGTACAATAAATACATACAATTTTAGTAGACTAAAACTATAGTCCATATTCAAGTTGGGCTAGTGAATGTTATTATGGAAAATAAATAAATTAAATTGTGGATTTTATGGATGATTTTGTTGAATTTGTCAAGCTATAATAGAAATATTTGTTGTTTTCTTTGGTAGGTTTATTATTCAATTATAGGTAGCATAGCTTGCAATTGGATGGCATATGGTTTAATCAAGATACTATACCCTTGGATACCCATATATTAACACCCTTGGATGGGTGTGCTACTAGAATTTGAGCCCCACAATTGACTCCTACCTTGTGTAGGGCATTCATTTTGGTGACATACCAATCTAAGGGCCTTACCCTACAGTTATGAAATGAGTACTCAAATATTATATAAGATAATATTCATGAGTGCCTCACCCTCAAATTAATGCCGTTCTTAAATGAAAACCCCTTGAAGGGAGGCCATTGTGTTAATGTTTCATGTATTTTATTCATCCCACAAATTGGTTAATTTGTTTTAGATTGATCCTTGAAGTTATTTTTTTCCAATTGATTATAGTCTAAAACAATACATTTCAATAGTTAAGTATCTATGTTTGTAACATCTATTCTAGGAAATATGTTTTTGTATTATGCTATAGATACTGTGTAATTATTTTTATATTGTTTAAGGAACTTACACATGCTACAGTTATGTACATATAGTGACTTCTTGAATAATGTTTTAAGTGTGGGCACCTAAGATCTAATTTACTATAAATACCAAAAAAAGGGGAAAGGAAAAAAGTTAGAAAGTAATTATGATTATGTGCCTTTAGAATAACATGATTTATAAGTTTTCATTGATGTCTTATTTATCAACTTATGATTTACATTGAACTTGTTCATAATTTTAAAATGCACGAGTTAACAATTGATACAATTTATTCATATAATTTAGATGTCTATTGAGGTAACTTTGAACTTCGAGTGAAACCTCTTTGGTGAGCTTATTTGTGACTATGAAATTCTTTGTAATGAATTAACTAAGGTCTTTTTGAACACATATGTTATAAGAATGTGATTTTTGTATCCTACAAAATGATAAAATTTCTTTATGAGTAGGTCAATTTTTAGAATTCTTAACAATTCAAAGATATGCAATTGACCATTAATTTAATGCATGCCAATGAGTAAATAACCCTTTTATGCATTAGAAATATGAACTTAAACTCCAATAGATTTGAATAACTAATGACAATGAATGCACATATGATCTCTAGGAATTGTTGATGATAATTTTAAAAACCACACTTATTTCTTTTTTGAACAAAGAGTGAGTGTTAGGGAGATCATTTTGGGAGGTCCTTTTGCAAGTGTAAGAATGCTAGGAATTTTGCTTAAATAAATGAAATCCCAACCCAAGATGCAACAACACAAGAAGAATTTGGATGATAAAAGCTCACAAATTAAAGTCAATGTATTGGACAAGGCAATCTTTACATTGATAAAAACATGCATTTGACATCACAACCAAAGCATTACAAAAGGCTTTTTTAGTTTTGATTTTTCCAAGACCAATGAATTTAACAATGTTTGGCACATAGAATAATACCATTCACAATTGAAGATAAGTGCATAATATTGTTCCACTAAGTAGTCTAAAAGCTATTGGAGGTCTCAAACAATATTGATCCTTCAAATGTCATGAAGTTTCTTTCAAGAAAAAAAAAAGAACAAATTCAAACAAACATGCTTTGTCCCTCCGAAAGTTTTTGCCAATCGTGGTTTGCATTCCTTTAACTTTGGTTTTTTATGTTTCTAGAACAATGTGCCATGTCACACCATTTTTTTCCCCTTGGGGGGGGGGAAGGGGGAGGGAGGGCATTGGTCACTTTGATGTGTACTTGTCATTCATTTAGCAAAAATCTACTCGTAAGAATCCATTTTTGAATATCACAAAAACTTGGAATTTGGATAACACATAATAAAGAATGAAATGCACTTAAAGCATGATAATCATAATTAGATGACGATGCAATATTCAAGTTTCCCTTTGACACCTGATGATTTAGAATAGTTTGTATTTCCTTTTCACTCAATCTACTTCTCTTGGATTGATCCTATAAATTCCTGTAATAACTTAAGATTTCCATTTCTTTTGCAATTCCCACCATTTAATTGACCTTTCTCCATACAAAGAATTAAGGCTCAATTTAAATTATCAATTCATCAAATTAAAGTTGGTATTTCAATGTTTTTACAACAAATATCCAATAGTTGAAGGATAAATAAAATGATGTGGTTTGAATGATTACAAATATCATTCCCATGCAAACATTAAATTTAATGAGAACATGATTTTAGTTCAAATGAAAATTATCCATGTGAGACAACATTAGTTGCACCTAATCCTTTGGGCACCTCTTGGGACCACACATTTTTTAAGTATATAAAATCAGATTAGGTATATTCCCCAATGATACATTTCTTAAGCCATTTTTGGCTTATCAAGTATTAAGGGGTTAAGCAACTATAGGCCAAATATTATTAAGAAACAAAAATCAATGTGCACAGTGAAAGGTGTGAGAAAACAGGTGTGGGCTAATGACTTCATGTCTTCCAATGTTGTTGCACCAATCAAGGTTTGTGTTTCTTTTTATTTTTGTAAATTATAATTTTTTTTTAAATACATTATTGAATAACCTTTAAGATCATGTTTTCATTTGTAGCATTTGAATAAATTTTGAAAAAAGAAACACATGTTAAAGTTTGAACTTCCTAAACATTTTCATGCCAAACGCAATAAACTTAAAACTTTTTCTTCTTTGGTATTAAAGTCTTGAAGTTTGGTGGTTAAGACCTTGGTGTACTTCCATGAAGTCTTGGGTTCAATCCTTGATGGATGTGTGCATAAACATATATTGTATAAATGTAATCTATAAACATGTGTAGATCATGGTGAATGGTGTCAAAATTGTTTTTTGAAAAAATCAAAGAAAAAAAGTTAAAATTTTTCATGGCATGTAATTTTGTCACAACATGCCATGACAAAAAATACAATCCATGATTCCATGATCTAAAAATAATTTTTTTTTGTATGATGACATGGCATGTTATTCCATGTTATATTAACTTGGGACCTCATATATCCATGTCATAATTTTAAAATTAAAAAATATCTAGTGCAACATGTGATTATCTCGAAAACAACTAAAAAACATTTCATGAAAAATGTCCTAATTAATTATTATTTTTTACCAAAACCATACAAGTTGCATATTAGTCAATTTTGTCCTATTTCACTAAAAACTTAGTGAATTACGATAGTGGAAAAAAACAAGATTTCTTCTTATGTTATGATAATGTGGACAAGGGCCATCCATAACTTAATTTGGCCTAAGTATCCACATTCCTTAACATTAACATTTTTGGGCACATATATAGTCTACCTACAATCATTGCCCCCTCACCCCTCGCAAGCATTTAATGAATTTTCAATTCATAATTACTATGTTGCCTCATCTACATGAACATTTCCAATTGTCATTATTTCAAATGTAGACTTCCAAAGCCAAATCAAAGGTCATGGTGATTTGAAAATTGAGGTTTATTTTTAATCCATCTAAACATGTCTCTCTTCGAGTGTAATCTTATTTGTCATTGATGTATTTTGATAATTTTGAATGAAGAAATTAATTTTCATAAATTAATAAATAATTTCATTTTAGCATGTGATTACAACAAGCTAGGGATCTTACTAACTTGTGATTGATGGGTGATTGTGTGTGCTCTTAACAATGGATTCTCAAATTGGGGAATGAAATGACAATTTTTAGTCAAAATAAAATCTTGCAAATGTGCATCCATAACACATTATCATGTCCAAAGCAATGGTATATTTAATAATCTTTCTATGGAAAGGCAATGGATTTCCCTTTGGACAAATACTTTGCAACAACATTGGAAGACATGAAGTCATTAGCCCAAGTGGTTGAAAGTTCAACTTGCAAATAATTTAGGTTCACTTCACCATAAATGTCAAATTTGATAGCTCCGATGACATTCCAAATAACTAAAATATTGATAGATTGTTAATCAAGGTCATTGGTGAATTCACCACCAAAAACCATGTGGGGTCATGTGGGGTGATTAAAAAGTGATTATTTGAAAATGTGATCATAATGATTGAAAAGTGATCACATTTTATCTATCTTTATAATAATAATACCTATAAAGGTGCCCATGTTGCAAAAATTGACAAATTGGTCATATGAAATTAAATCCCAACTCTAATGAATACCATAACAATTGGGGTGGGTTGTATGATATGGTGACAAGTTGTTTTGGATTCTTATCTTGTGCATTATGCAAACCCTTGATTGCATTTGCATTCAACTTGCAACATGTCCAGTCATATCACTTTTTCGATGCATGTGAAGGATATTTATGATGAAGGGGGTGAATGTGGTTAGTGCAACATGAGATCAATGAGCTCATAATCAGGATGTATCAAAATTATTCTTTTGAACATGAATTTTAAAAGCATGTTCATCAAATGAAAATCCAATAATAAAGTAGAGTTTGGGGAACACTACTATGAAATGCATATGATAATAAATTTCTTCATGAAATTAATGCAATCAAGTTCTATGTCAACTTTCAAGACAAAAAGTTTTACACAATTTCTATGTTTATATCAATTGGGTGTAAGAAAGTTACAAATATTGTTAGGTTGTTTTGATTAGTTGCATGTAGTTGCAAAGAAAGTTGTACATAAGGTGCAACTACATTGGATTGGTATGTATGTATGAACATGTATACTAACACCGTATATACATGTTGCATACGTAGTGTCGCATGCAATTGCATGTCATATGTAACTTGTCTTAGGCAACTACACAAATTTGCAGTTGCAAACGACAGTTGCAAAACCCAAAATTTCTAGTAGTGCCAGCATTTAATTTACCTTTTTCCATACAAGGAATTAAGGCTCAATTTTAATTATCAATTCATCAAATCAAAGTTGGTATTTCAATGTTTTTACAACAAATATCCAATAGTCTAAGGATAAATAAAATGACGTGGTTTGAGTGATTACAAATAACATTCCCATGCAAACATTAAATTTAATGAGAACATGATTTTAATTCAAATGAAAATTATCTATGTGAGACAACATTAGTTGCATTTAATCCTTTGCAGACCTCTTTGGACCACACATTTTTTAAGTATATAAAATCAAGTATATTCCCCAATAATACATTCCTTAAGCCATTTTTGGCTTATCAAGTATTCAAGGATTAAGCAATTATAGGCCAAATATTATTAAGAAGGTTTAAGTCAACTTTGGAAGGTTTTGCCCTGCACTTTTCATTCAATCTTGTTTGTTAATGGCATTGCCTTTTCCTCACACATGAACACTTTCTAAATGTTGGAGCAAGTTGTAGCAATTTGAGTGCCCCAGTCTTTCTTCTTCTCCAAAGGATTTAACAACCTTGAAGGAAGCCCTGTAGGTACTCACTATTTGGAATCACTGATTCATTCCAGTAACCCATATCATATTATGCTTAGTACGCAACAATTTTGCAAAGTGCGTGTCATGTTGTCAAGAGATGTTGCATATGAAAACCAGCCAAGTTGTTATACCTGGTAAATGTAGATCATTTGCCAAGATGGGTATGTTAGGGTTTTGGACTATTGTGTTGCTCCCACTACTCCGCAGTAGTTAGCCCAGCAGTTAGAAAGTGATGATTTCTAGAATAGTGGGTGGTAGGAGCAATTATGAAGGTGAAAGAGACAAATTTTTGCACTATTGGCATCTAGCAAACCAAACCTTCTAGTAAGTCTTAACTCTTAACCAGTTAGGATAGCAAAGTAAACTTGGCAAAAAGTTTTTATTATCAAGAAATGACTACAACAAAGATGCAAAAATGGAAAGAAAAGGACATAAGTTTTATTTTAATTACTAAGTGCCAAAAAACCTAGACTGATACCATTGACACTTGTTTCTCAAATTCATATATTTTCAAATGAATTGCTAAACATCTCCATTTTGCATCCAGAAAAGAAAGATTTTTAAATGAAACACAATACCCTTGACGTGTAGAAAGCAAAAGGAAGATGATTTTACACGTTACCCAATGGCAATGGTAAAGTGTGATTTTCATCACAAAATTTGTCTTCAAACACAAATTGTGCCTTTGGTCTTAGGTGCAACAACCCCCCACCCAAATATCCATTGGGCAAGGCAATGTTGAAATTGAGATGATCATGGAGACTCCATGGATTTGGGCATACTTGAAGGATATTTACCATCCAACAAAGTAAGATAAATCACAATGTATGGTAAATTACCAAATGCTTGATATTGCATTAGTCATAATCATCATCCCTCCTCCTCATCCAACTTTACAAATGAACAAAATGTAAAATCATACCTAAATTACATCTACCACTCAAAATTATACTACAATTTTTTGCGCCTTTACAAATGTTAGGCCCCGTTCCCACATGGATGAAGCTTCATCCAAAAACCCGCCTCCCCATTTACATAATGTGAAGCTCATAGTCATGTCTCTTTCTCTCTCTCAAGGCAAAGACACATGAAGAGTTGGTAGCCTTTCTTTGTGGGCAAAGAAGAGGAGGAAGAAGATGATGATGATGATGATGCTTATGAAGAGTAACAAGAAGATGATGCTGATTATGACGGAGAAGATCAAGATGAACAAGATGATGATGATGGTTGGAAAAACAGACGAGAGAAGAGGGGTAATAAGTGAAATGGATGAGAAAAAGAGTCTGCTCAGCAGCAGCACTCTTTGTGTCTCTCACCTGCCCTGCACCTTCCGTGTCTTGATTGCACAGAGAGAGAGAGGGAGAGAGAGAGCTATATATAGAGCTGATTCTGCAGATTGAGTAGCAGCAGAAGAACATATGTATGCTAGTCTTGGGTTGTGGTAAAGGTAGCTGGAGTGCTGTACCCATTAAATTCTTGCAGTCTGACCCCATTAAACAACTGTAGATAGATCAGTATTTGCCAGACCTACTGCTCAAATTGTTGCTGTTGACCAAGTAGGATACAATAAGCGAATTTGTGGATTCAGTACTTTCTTCATGTGGTTTTGCAGGTGATCTAGAATGTGACGTAGTTTAGGAGCTGTTCAAGTAGTTTGAATCATAAGAAGAAGAAGAAGAGGAAGAAGAGTTGCTTTCATAATTATTATATGAGAGAGATCAGAGTTGTTGTGGACACTTTCGACCTGGGGTATGTAGTTTGAAGCTACGTAATTTGCATGGTCGAATGCTGCTGCTGTAGTTTGATCGATCGCCGTCTAGAGATTAGAGACCCTGGGAATGTATTGTAGTCTTCGAGCTTTCCAGCTGCATGCAATTAGCTGCAGCTTGTGAAGTTGTGAAGGAGTAGTTGGATTGACTGCAAGATCTGGAGTTTTGGGATTGAAGCTCACCATCTGGAACTGCAGAATTTGGTAAGAAGATCAGTGGGGGGTGTTTTTTTTGGTGAGTCCCTGAGAGAGTTTTGTCCCTGAGATTGCAGTAGAGGTGCAGTTGTCGGGAGGAGATAATTATAACATGGCGCCTGGGCAAAGAGTGGAAGCGACTTTCGATGCGCATGCGATAGAGTTCGGCACAGTCAATGGGACTGTGGCCGCAGGGACGAACACGATGCAGCTCGGCACTGTCAATGGGACCGTGACCACAGCGACGAACACGATGCAGCTCGGCACTGTCAACGGGGTGGCCGCGGCGACGAACACGATGCAGCAAACTAGCGCTTTTGCTGCGCCTTACGGTACGTCCAGGAGGCCAGTAGTCACGGGCAGGCATGCGCGACCCGGGAAGGTGACGGTGCTTGCCATTGGACGCGCCGTGCCAGAGACGATGATCAAGAACGAAGGACTCGCGGACAACTTCCTTCGAGAGGCGAACGTTGATGATCCTATCATGCTCGCCAAGCTTCGCCGCCTGTGTAAGCAAAGAACCCATCACCACCTTCGCAATCAGTGTTATTTTTGTAATTGGAGAATTTTCGCACTGTTGCGACCATAAAAAATCCCTTGCTAATTGTACAAAAGGTTTTTTTAAATGTTTTTAATGAGCGAAAATCGCCGTATGTTGAGGCAGAGAAAATTCAGAAGTTGCCATATTTAGACACTGAGTTTGAGGATGTCGCCAGAAGAAACAAAGCAAGATCCAAATTTCTTTTCTACTTTCGTGTCTGACCTCTAGCCAAATTTGGCTCATCACTCTTCTGGATGGTCGCTAGTCCACCTACTTAACAAAAATGAGCCAAAAAAAAAAAAAAACCCTGGTTGTGAATGGCATGCATGCATGATCAGGCGAGACGACGACAGTGAAGACACGCTATGTGGTGATCAACGAGCAGATGCTGCGCGAAAACCCCAACTTCCTGATCGAAGGTGCGCCCACTCTAGGAGCGCGGCTTCGGATTTCCGGTGACGCTGTCACCAAGTTAGGAGTAGAAGCCGCTGTCGACGCAATCCGTGAATGGGGCCGACCCATCTCCGACATCACGCACCTCGTCTACGTCTCCTCCAGCGAGGTCCGTCTACCCGGCGGGGACTTGCACCTTGCTAGGCACCTGGGCCTCAGACCCGACGTGAACCGCGTTATGCTCTACATGCTCGGCTGCTATGGCGGCGCCTCCGGCATCCGTGTTGCCAAAGATCTCGCGGAGAATAACCCCGGTAGTCGAGTCCTTCTTGTCACCAGCGAGACTACCTTGATCGGGTACGTACTGCATTCTCGATCCCTCGCATATGTTGCTCCAGAGATCTGTGCGCAGGGAAGGTTACTTTTATTTATATCTTGATGTCCTGCAGGTACCGGAAACCAAATCGAGATCGGCCATACGACTTAGTGGGAGCAGCGTTGTTCGGAGATGGAGCTGCAGCCATGATCTTAGGTACTGATCCTCTACCGGTTCTCGAGACTGCCAGTTTTGAACTGGACTGGGCAGGTCAATGGTACTTGCCAGGGACCGAGACTACCATCGAGGGCACTCTGACGGAAGAAGGCCTCATCTTCAAACTGGGTCGAGAGCTTCCCAAGCTCATTGAGGCCAATGTGCGAGCTTTCTGTGATCCCGTCATCAAGCGTGTCGCTGCAGGCACTGCAGGGAACTTGCAATACAATGACATGTTCTGGGCTGTGCATCCAGGTGAATGGAAAAATATATTATTATTATTATTATTAATTTAAAAACTCCCCATCACCCAACAAAATCTATGAACCCTGTACACCTCCTTTGACCTTCAAGAGAGCTTCACTGCACTTTGCAAGGTTGTTAGAAATTTCGGAGTTCCAGTATCAAATGATCTGTTGATGGTTTGGGGAGTTTTGATTTTGATCCAGGTGGTCCAGCAATCCTGAATGCTGTGGAGAAGCAGCTGGGTCTGGAGCATCACAAGCTGCAGTCCAGCAGGCAGATACTGGCAGATTATGGCAACATCAGCAGCAGCACCTGCATCTATGTCCTGGATCATATGAGACGACACAGCCTAAAGCTCAAGGAAAAATTAGCAGCTGGCAGCAATGCAGCTCAGCCTGGGAGTGGTGGTGGTGCTGCAGCAGAGATTGAACCCGAGTGGGGCTTCATTCTTGCATTTGGTCCTGGCATCACCATTGAAGGAGCTCTAGCCCGAAGCTTGTCATGAAAATTCACAGCTTGCGCTCTCTGCTAAGCACCCTACCAAGCACCCTGCTAAGCAGCTGTCAAACACCTTGAAAAGCACGCTGCCAAGCGCCTGATACTATCTACTCTATCCTCAGTTAGTGTCTAGTTTTGGTGGTGCACTAATTGGTGTAATTAGTTTTGGTGCTAATTAGTCTAATTTTGGTTTTGGTGCTAATTAGTATTATATTGTTTAGTCCAGTTTTTGGGTTCTAGGATTGATTGACAACCTGTTGAAGTTTTCTTTGCAGGTTTATAACAGAAAGACTAGAAGACTTAGTAACATGAACTTGACATGTGCAATAATAGCATTCAAATTGCCATTGCAAGTTTACACACATTTCTTGAACCTGCAATCGAACAATTATAATTGGTAGAATTGACAATTCCAGAAACACACATGTTCTTGACTCGCAGTTGAATAATGTAATTGGTAGAATTGATGATTCCAAGTGCACACTAATTTTTTCTTGGTGCAAATTGAACAATTGAATATCATATTATTGCAGCCATCATTTGCAGAATATTGACAAGATTTACCAGATTACTCAAGATTGTCTGGTTTTTTTTTTAAAATCAAAATTGAGTAATTTTTAAGTTGCAAGCTTGGACAGATCCTATTGCACAGTTTTTACTTGTTCCCTTCTTTCATAGTTCCTGTATAGTGCAAACCAATTATTGATGCAACTTGATAGAATATTATGCACATGTAGTTAGATCATTGCCCTGAGCTACCAACCTGGGCAAAAATACACACCAAATTTCAAAGGGATTTTTTGACAGAAGCTTCATTGATCAACACCTCCTTTTAAGGTTATCATGTCATGTCATTGTAAGTTCTTAAAGCATATTTAATAATTTTTTTTTCTTATATTCCATTCTTTTTGCAAGTATACTTCAGAAATAATGACACTACATGACATAAAAACATCATGTCACATCGTTTTTTACCACTATGACTTGCTTGAAATTGTGGGTTGAAAGCATATTATGTTCATGTCTGTGACAGATTAGATTACTAAAAACAATTTGACTTCTAGGGTCACACCTAAAGAGCCAAGACCAAACTTGATGGTGACAATCTCATAACTTTTTTGTTGGATATTTATAGAACCACTGAAGTGCACAAATAACAAGGCAACAACATGAGCACCAAAAACATGGTTACATTTGAAATGCTAGATTATGAAAAAGAATTTTGTACATTTGTTGCAGAAAAGAATGGCGGCCTACAAACGCTCCTACTCCTCCTAACGCTTGCCAAAACAAACCTTTGTGAGACATGGCAACCTGCAAATCTGAACACTTGCATTCATGCAAGTTGAAAGAGGAAATAATAGACAAAATTTCAACAAAACTTAGAATGTTGTTAAACTGCATGATGACAGCAAGGGAAGTCGCATTACCAGGTTACCTATCAAGATAGACTAGTTCCCAAGAAGGTGAAGGCCAGAACAATGTCGATGGATAATGAAGCACTGAATATAAACATTCTCAACAATAGTAGCTGCACTTCAGAAATTATGTGCAAAAAAGAATAGCCAGTACAAGATACCTACATCTCTTGTCAAGGGTGGCATGTACAAGTTCATAAAATTGCAAGGAATAGAGAATATGAGCATTCCGCTTCTGAATTCAATTTTGCATATGAATGATTCCCTCCATACCATTCTCATACATGAAAGTGGAAATCTCCAAGACTGAACTTGTAGGTTGCAAACAAAACCATCTCAAAAACTTCACATTCAAACCTAACATACCAATATCAAGAATGAAGATGAAATGTGCTCAAGTGAATTTGCTTGCTTACAAGGTAATCCTTGCACACAAAATTATGTGTCATTGGTCCATAGTTGCTCACGGAGTTGTACCCAAGTTGGGTAAGAAAGAGAGATGAATTCAAAGGAGTGAAACCTAAAAGCTGACGCAGGTTGCATAACAAAGACAGTGGTCTAATCAAAAGGAGCACTCCAAATTCAGTGTTTCATTTTGGATTTTGCCATGATAAAAGAGCCATCCAAGAAGTTCAAGTCCCAATTCAATGATAGTATATTTTTGTGCATGCTGCATGACCACACAAAATGTGAACCAATGTGAGGAAGAAGAAGATCCTCTCCATCCTCTATTAGGATTTACAAATTCGCATCATGAATGCCTTTGTTTCTATTTTGTGTCTAATGAATTATGATTTATTATGTCTACTTTCCCCACAAATGTCTTTTTTCTTGATTGTCTATCCAAGCAAACAAAGGAAATTTGTTGTTTGCTTTGTTTCTCTTTGAGAAAATGTGTAGTAATGTGTTTCTAGTGCTTGGGGTTCTTTATGAACAAGAGTCATTCAATCGATTCATCTCTGCTATAATGGAAGTTCTAATTTTCAAAAACAGTGTCAATCTTCCAATACATTTATGCACTTCATAATTACATTTTCCACCATAATGAAATATGACTAGTATGTAAACCCTATTTCCATTCAAAGAAAAAAAACCTACATGGAATGAATTGGTCTTCTTCAAGCACAAGAATCTCTATACATAGAGCAAATCCAATTGTTAATAGAAGTATGAGGTTGATAGAGTACAAAGGGATTTTTGGATCAATTGTTTTAGATTTACAGCATTAAAGCATGCATGGACAACCTTTGATGTGTGCAAAGACATGGATTGTAATTACATTCTATGTATATAATTGAAACAAATCAAGTAACACAACTGTCAATCAAGAGTGGATAGAAATATTTTTCCTCAATAGTTGTTCAAAGGCTGATTATCTTTCAATTATCTACTTGCAATAATTGATTATCTCAAATGTCCACTTGACTGCACATGAGTCGATTGATTATTGAATCATTGATTATTCAAATGTCATTTTGATGAACACTTTCTCACCCTTAAGTGCTAGCCAACATCATGACTGATTCTTCTATTGTTGCTTTTGGATATGCAACAAAAACTCAGGACATAGGTTTTGTGCTGGGGCATCCATCCCAACCAGATGCAGTCAGACTCCACCTCACCCCTGTGAATTGAGTCCAGTGGAAATGGACAATGGGATGTATAGGTATTAGCATTTATGAATCTGTTGTCAGTAAATATATTCCATACTTCAACTCTATATGACTTTATACCCATGTAAGCTTATTGAAAATCTCCTCTCATTCTGGAGCCAAAGATCACACCCGTGTAATTTGAAGCTTATGAAAAAACTACCTGTGATTCTGGAGCCAAAGATCAAAACCCATGTAATCAGAGGCTCATGAACAAATCCTCTGATGCTGCAGCCAAGACCCACACAGAGCATCATCCTTCTATGTTTGAAGAGGAAAATGATAGAAACTAAAGTTGAGAAAATGCTGTTGTTGTAAGAAACTAAGCATTCGCATCAAGACCAGGCCTGACCTTGTGGAACTCCAGCTCCAGTGTGAGGGATCTTAATAATTGGCAAGTCGATCAATGACCTCCAGCTTCATGGTCACAGCTAGCTTTCAAAAACCAGGAGAAGGGCCTCACTCTAGAAATCATTGGTAAATTGTTCATTGATCACCAGTAGGAGATCAACTCATTGAATAAGTATAGGTCAATGGCAGGTCCAGAATATGGTATTCTTTTGTTTGAGGGCATGGCAATACCCTGAGTTCCCAAGCCCAAAAACAACAGAATACCCCATGTGACCTGCCATTCACCTACTTAAAACCCTGACCCAATTTGAAATTGTGCAATAAGAATATGCTTGGTAATGTGTGCCTCATTATCTACGACTAATAACGTTAGGCTTGGTATGGTGTGTCTCGTTATCTACTAAGAAAGTTCTGCTTGGTAAGGAATCTCCAAATACAAAAGAAAAATTAGGTCAGGTTTTTTATTAAGATAACAGGAATTTGTTCAATCTTTTAAGAGCGTTGGAGAAGTATGACTTTGCGATGGTTGAGTACTGTGCAGTTCTGCAATTTGTGGTTAAGGATTAGTGTGATTTGTTTAGGGGGAATTTACACAATAAATAAGTAAATAAATGGATAGTCTCTGTGCTGCGGAATGACATACCTTCGCTTTTGTTTGAAACTCTGCAGGTTTCACCATCCTCCTTATCAGCTTAGTATGCACAAATCATGAGTTGGGTCAATTTGTCCCACATCGAGATTTTAGGGTTTCGAGCGGCGTGTTGTTATTGTTGTTGTTGTTAGGGTTGTTTCAGGCTTTGGATGGTTGTTGCAGCAGCTCCGCGTTGCGGGAGAATTTTCTTGCTTGGCTCGGAAGTTTTGTTCGGGAGACGAAAGAAAGAAGAGAGACCCATTAATCATCCAAGCCACCAGAAGATTGAAATTCCAGGAATTGAGTGCTTGCTTGCTTGTTGGTGTGCAGATTCTTGTCTCTTTTGCGGCGTCTGGATTTCTCTTGTGCAGGGACGATGATGGCAGAGGAAGATGCGGCAAGTAGGCGAGAGCGTCTCATCTCCTTGCGTCTGCAAGCCCAGCAAGCATCTGCTTCTTCTTCTTCTGTTTCCCCCGCTTCGTCCTCTCATTCTCCTTCTCTTCCCAAATTCTCCAACCCTTTCTCCGACCAGCCTTTTCTCGATTCTCCCAACATTCCTTCTCAAGCTCGCACAACGGGGTTCGATTTCTACACCGATCCTGTGGCTGCTTTCAGAAGCTCCAAGGGACGCGGCGGACGGGGCGTTGCTCCCTGGCGGCAGCAGCAGCAGCCGCCATCTCCTTTTCACGCTACCGGAAGCTCATCTGTCCATCCTCCCGTTGTTGGGCACTCTTTCTGTGGTCCTCCTCCTCTTACTCCTCCTGGTGCGGCTCCTCCTCCCGCTTACAATCACCCACCATTCCGACCTTCGGTCCCGTTACCACAAGGGCGGGGATCGTGGCAATCCAGAGGAGGAGGTGGAGGAGGCAGAGGATCGTGGCCGGGTCCTTCAAGTCAAAGGATGAGGCCGGAGATGAAACAAGGGAGCAGAGCAGCAAAGTATCCAAGGAGAGGAGGAGGGGAGTATAAGAGACCGCAAGGAGGAGCGGTGACAGCAAAGGAGCGACCCGATCTCTTCTATTCCAAGTCCATGCTAGAAGATCCATGGAAGGATCTGGTTGTTGCAGAAGACACAAGACAACAAGGCTAGGTAGTAGGCAGCAGCAACAACCCAAGGAAGGCAAATTCTAGCAGCATCAAATGTTTCTCTGCAATTCGTATCTTTCTCCAGCTCCATCCCATCTCTGCCGCGGGGCTTATGAGACAGATTGTTCATGTCTTTTTCTGAGCTTGAAACATACTTGGTGCTCTGAGGGAAAGTCTGTGATCTTTGCAGAGCTTGCAGAGACCCTAAACCCTAAACCCTAACCTGGGCTTTGTGACCAACAACATTGTACATAAGAGATTGGATAACAGCACGTACAGTAGAATTTTTTGTAGTTCTGTGATTGAAGAAGCTTTTCTCCTTTTGATATCTTTGAGTAATCTGACAAAGATGATTTCTTCACACACCAGAGGTGAAGTGAGGTGAGGTGCACCTACCACTCACCTTGGTGATGCAATGGCTCTTGGGGTTCAACAAACAGATGGGTGGATGGGTGCAACTTTCTTCTGCACATGATTGGTTACCTTCAACACAATGTTGTGAAGGTTTTTCCTCTGCAAGTGTATTCTCTCTCATGAGTGTTACATAGGATTTCTTTTGGACATGATTGGTATGTTTGTGTTGCAGTCTGCATTCTTGTAGTCACCTTTATGAGTTTTTTCCTGCAAATTTTTCTCTCATGAACTTTTTTGGGTTTTTTGCACACAGCTGGTATGTTTGTTTGTTGCAGTCTGCATTTCTGTAATTACCATGGTTGCTCAACAACTGTACATAGGACTCTGTTTTCTCATTGGCTATCTTCTTTTTGTTGTTATCAGACTGTTTGCACCATGCTCCAGCCAATCAAAGTTCAGGGCATGTCACTGCTGCCACTACCACCTTGGGCAATCAGACAATGCAGTTGTTTTCTTTTAGGAAGTGTGAGATTTATTTTGGGAGCTTGGCAACAACTGTGAGATTTCTTGGTGAACAGAGGAGGAGGAAGAGGTTCATGAAAAAGTTGGGCATAAATTGGTGGTTTGAGCAATTGAGCAATTCAAGGATTTGGGAGAAGGGTACAAGACAATGGGGAGAATTGACAGTGTGTTTCAATGGTGAGCTCAGATGATACACTTTTGGCACTTCCTCTTTTCCTTTCTGGCAAACTGGTGCAATGCTTGTTGTTGTCACTACCACCCACACATCCATTTCTCCATCAGCAGTTGATTCTTTTGCACTAGTGCTTGAGTTCTTGTGCAGGAATTCTCAGGAGAAATCAATGCAGATCCGACACAGATGCGCCTGAAAGGTAGGTATTACTACTGAGTTTTTGGGTTTTCCTCATTTTTATATGGTGAGTGGTTTTCTTCTCCCTGTTTTTCTCTTACATAACCTTTACATTATCAGGTCAAGGAGAAAGTGAATGGTTCCCCCAAGCTTTCATGTCCAATGACCTTCAGTGGCAACTTGAAATAACTTGTTGGCAATTATTTGACCTAACAACCTTACATATGCTTTCCTCTAATCTTCCCATATTTCCCATATTTGGAGCATGTGTTTGATATGTTTTTTCTTGGTAGCTTTTATACATGTCATCAAAATTCAAGTTCTTTCTAACTCTTGTTCATTATATCCTTTTCACTTTCTTGGGTTGTAATGTATTCATACCAAAGATTTTGTTACCATCTTTAGTATAAATTTGCAGTTTCAATTCCAACTAAACCCAATTCTAAGAAAAAACCTATAGATTCATAACCATCAGCACTTACATAAGTGAAGCTTTACTTATCAGAGGTGTTTTTCCCTTCCCTTGTTGGGTCAAATTTTCAAAGCTTGATGGGTACTTGAATTCATGCACTAGGTTTACAAGTAGAGAAACCCCCAAAAATTGTTCCAAAAAATTTGACACATTACAGAATGAATGTTCCTTGGCTAATGAGTTTCCCCTTTCTCTTTCATCATCTCTTCTCTGTCAAATTGATTTTTTTATAACAATGAAAAGTAAAAGATGAAAACCATAAATTGGCTCTAAAATTTGAAAGAACTAGGGTTAAAAATTGATTACAACTAGTCACACACCAAATGTGGAACCAAAGGTTTTAAGTAGATGTAAAATTAGGAACCAAAGCCTTCGCATTGGAAAAAAAATTTAAATTGAAGTTTCAATGTTTTGGGACTTTTTTTAATTCTCTAAAAAAAATTGAAACCCATAGCTAACTTTCACTACAAGAAAAATTATCATTTGCAATTAGTTTTTGTAATTAAAAAACTCCATTTGCGTTGGATCAATAGTGGAGATTGAGCCATTGTTGATCAGATGATTAAAAAATTTCAAGTAACACTCAAAACATGACATTGGGTTGCATTTGTATTCAGATTGACATGTCGCATTTTGATGAACGTTCTGATGTTGTGACAACCCTAATACATAATTATGCATGAATATTTGGTTTACAAATAAAAACATAAAAAATGCCAAAATAGGGTTTTATGATCAATTAAACATGTTTTGCATGATTATTTCTTGCACATGTGACCTATTTTTAAAGTGAGAAATTTTGAACTTAATGAATATTTTAAAGTAGCCAAATGAATTAATAAATGAATCATTTCCCTTGCAACCCTTTGTCTCAAAATTTCAAGACATTGAAATTTTAATATGATTTTTTTATCAAAAATTAACCTAATGAACATGTAGTTGCATGAAAAAAAACATGATTTCCTTGAATAAATTTTTTGAAATCAATTTCATCATTATATGCATTCCTTTTGCATTCATTTATAAAGAATTGGAATATGGACAATTGATTATAAATTGGTTAAGAAGTCAAAAGGATTTTTATACAACATCCAACAATTATTTTTAAAATTTTAACCTTATTTTTTCAATGCCTTAAATAGTAGGAACACAATTATATACCATCATTGTACTTTATTGAACACTATGAAAATCTGAAATTGTCCTTCACAATGATTTTTCAATTAGATGCCCCTTTTTGGAACTTAATAGTGAATGAGCATGATTAGTTTGACTAACATTAGTTTGAACCCACCAAATTAAGCTCCAAAACATTTTTTTCACACATCTTTCATGTTCATATCTTGTAACATAGTCACCTATGCCAATATTTAACTAACTAAATTAATGAAATAATATAAATTCATCTTCCCTTTTATTCACACATAAACAAATCCTATTCACATTGTGACATAACAATTATATGTATTAAATTACATTTAAAAACAACACATCATTTACACTACAAGAAATGTTGTCCATTCTAATTATGTTTTTGCAACTACTATCCGAATAAGGTCAAAACCAACTTATTTTACAACCAACAATGTGTTAGTCCTACGTGTCCATGTAGTTATAACTTGTAGTTGCATATGTAACTACAGGAAGGGTTGAACCAAATTCTAGTTTTAAATGCGAGTACAATTTACGACTAATGTGATTTTCATTGAAAATGTAAATGAAAAGTGAACAATGTCATCCAATTTTAATTGCATCCATCGATGGATGATAACATAGTTAGTTTTGCGATTACAATAGTATATTCTATTACATGTCTTTTAACACTTATCTTAAGCAACTAGGCTATTTTTAGTCACATGTGTCCATTACAACTATAAATGAGTGACAAATCTAGTCATTGATTTTCAAATTTCTTCTAGTGTTAATGACACATACATTGTTACATAACCCAAATGGTGTTACTGACTAAAAGTGCTTTCATGAAAAAACAATCCTTTAACAAAGGTACATAGTGTAATGACTTTAAAGTTTTTTTGTAGTTATTGTATGTTCACACTTGCATACCTTTTTTCATTGCAATGCACATTCATGATCATGTGTCATCAATTAAAATCATATTTAAACTTTTTCCTAATAAACTTTTTGCCTTTTTTTTCCATCTTGAATCACCTCCCCTTCATTGCCAGGGTCTTTCAAGCTTTCTTTCATTCTCTCCTTTCATCTACAAGTTCAAATTCTCTCCCTCAAGGTCCTTTCTTTTTTGTTCATCTATTCTCCATTGTGTTTTGTATTTCTCTCTTGTTCATTTTCCTCACTTTTGCACTTGGTTTTTGTGTAAAGGACGTATTTTGCGTTTGATTTTATCATGCTCAAATTGACCTTGATGTCATCATCGCTTTGAAATTGTTGTTGCTTTGCATGTTTTGTAGATTAACCTTGTTGCCATCACACCCTAAAATAATTGTCATCCTCCACATTTTGCATATTGACCTTGTTGCCTTCACACTTTACAATTGTGCATTACTTGAATATTTTCATTTGCTTATGGATTGTCCTTTTGTGTGTTGTTTTCTTTTTTTTGTTCTTTTTTCTTACTTTCATTGTTATTTTTGTTGTAAAGCTTCAACCCACAACTCTTTGTTCATATGACAACTCCAAACTCAGTTAACATTTTCACTCCCATTTCAAGTTGGGTTGCACCTTGAAGTTTTGCACTCCTTTTTAAAACTACACCTCCATGTTGTTTCTTACGATTGAAATTGGTTAAAGTAGGTTCAAGGGATTTTTTTCTTGTTTTTTTTGTTTACTTATGTTTTGAACTTTTGTGAACGTTTTATTTCTTGCTTGTTTTTTTAGTTAAATTATTAGTTGTTTCATTTTTTTTTACTTCTTGTTTGTGTTTTGAGCTTGGATCCACTTACTTTTGTTCTTATGAAGTTGTCATAGATCACAAGCTCGTATTCTTTTGATGACTTCAGTTATGTTATTGATCAGGTTGTTATTACAAAGGTTTGTTGGAGCTAATCTTGCAACTTCAATTTTGTTTTCAAACACACATTGCAAGTCCACAATAGACACTTTAATTTAAATATGTTTTTTTACATTGCATGGATACAGGATCATGTGTGCTTTGAGTACAAATTATAACTCTCGTAACCAAGATACTTGAGCCTTGTTATGGGACATAACTGGTGACTTGAAGGATGAGATTTCACCCGCCCATAACCAATGACTATTCGAATGTCTAGGATGAATGTTGTTGTTGTTGTTATCCTCATAACCCCCTTCACCTATTTTGGCCAACCCAGTATGTAGCAAATACAAATTGTAACTTGAGACCTTTCCACCAATGGGGTGATGCCACACCATCAATTTCCACAAAGGAACCGGTTATGTTTCGAAAAGCATTCACAATGGTGGTGTATGAGATGTCACATGCCAAAATGCTAACATTGATCACACAACATTGTCATTGGACCTTTTTTCTCCTCACAAACTATACACCTATGTTTTCATAGGCATTAGTGCTATCCATTTGGGACAAATAGTGCATTTGATAGGTAGACAACAAAGAGGAAAATTCTTTGCAATATTTTGACAATAATGTCCATCTTTACTTTCCAAGAGAGGTATTCCACTAGGTCAAATAGCCTTAAGCCCCAAAATGTTCCTTCCAACTTTGACACATCCAATGTTGTGGGTGTTTCACGTCATAGTAAACATAATTGAACTAACTTAAAATTGTTGAAATTGAATTGATAGACCTAATTTTCACATGACCATAACAAAATGATTTTCCTTTCTAATCAAGGTAATATTTGAAAGAATGCATGACATATAACCTTGCACAAAACTAGTGACAATTGTTTTAGGTATAATTTCACAATTTGGTAATTGGTTATTTTGTTAGGCAATGCCTTTAGGCAAGGACTCATTCACTTTGGTCTACAACAATTTAACCTCAAGAAGTAGTTTGAATTTCATGGACAAAAATATGTGATCTTCAAACACACCCATACAAATAATACCTAGTAACTTAAAACTAGCATCAAAGATTTATTTTGGACTTAAAAGTTTTCAAAGTAAGTTAGAAGAGACAATTTTTAAAAATATTTCACTTGTTTCGCATATTTGATTTAGATTGTAATGCATCTCATTTCATTTCATTCCTACATGGTTTTGGTTTAATCAACATGTTTAATCTTCTAAAGGGGACATTAAGTGTTAAAATTTTTAACTACATGTGTCAAACATGTATTTTTTTTGTGGGTATTAAGTGAAGGATGTTTTTTCCTTGACCCTATTATTATTTAATTTTTGAATTTGCACATATTTCAGCCGCCTTAAATTTAATTATAATTTTTTGTTTGCATGCAATTTCAATATACCTATATTCATTTAAGTTTTAGTTTTAATAAGCCTAAAGTTGAAAGGAAATCAAAATTGTTCTTTCAAAGGTGGATCACTTACACAAACATATGAAATACTAATATTGGCCAATACAAGTTCAATCCTTAGTTAGTTATTGATATAACAAATGGAATAATAAAAACAAGAAAAGAAAACCTAACTTGACATGTTCATCCTTTTGTTCTTGCAATATAATATGTTTAACATCTCACATGAACATAGTAAAATGTAAATTAATTATTTAAAACCCATTCACTAGAAGAAAAACCCAAACTTATAATTGGTCTATGATTTTATTTTTTAGTTGCGGCAAGCAACATTTGTGACTGACATCCCTTTGGCTATGTAAGTCAAGTCACAAACAACAATAGCCATAAGTAACATGACATGAATGTTGACATCATCAAATTTCATGTCAAACCCATGGTTATTATGTACAATTTCATCCATTGACCCAATCATATGTGTATTAATATTGTTTGCAACTATGTTGTGTTTATTTTGGTAACCAATACTAATCTACCACCTACATAAATAATTCATGTTGCAATGCGGCAAAATATTCATTTCTAAAAATATTATTTTATAAAATATAAATAAATTTGCGTTGTCCATATCAAAAGGTCACAATGTTGCGATGTGGTGCATGATGATTTGATGATCTTATTTATGATCTTGTGGCCAAGGATGGTTCACATGGTTTTGAAATTGACAAATTAGGTGTTACCACATGGCACAATATGGATTTAATTTAAATTTTTTATTTATTAGGTATCTTACATAGGTAGGTAAGCCTACCTAAATAACTAAGTGGGTTTGAGCTAGGTAGGCCTAGGCTAAGTAAGTTTTTGAAAAAGATGATATTATTTCATCTTGTAAACAATCATAAATCCTTATTCAATTTTGTTGAAAATTAATTTTACAAAATAAAAAATGTAAAAAAGGTGAATTTCAAAAATAATATTACCTCACAAATGTCTCTCTTTAGCCATTATTTGATCAATTTATTTTTTATTATTGCATCTTCAAATAGTTTTATCTTTTTTCATCTCGATTAAATAATTTGACGAATATGTATGTTTCAAATGTTTAGGTTTTTTTCTCTCTTTTGAAAGATGAATATTTTAAAAGAACACTTAGGAAGAACATTGAGGAGAATAATATATCTTTCGTTTTTTGGTCATTAAATTTTATGATTTATGAAGCAAAACAAAAGTAAAGAAAAGATTGAATACCATGCATACTGTTGAAACAACTCCATCATTGTTGTTTCCACATTCTACATGTAAAAGACATTTTTAAATTTTAACCTTTTGCATTGACATTTGTTCCTTTGTTAACAATCTTTTGAACAATGTTAGTATATTCAAATGAAACCTAATTAGACAAGACATGTTCATATGTCAATGACATGACATGTTGAAATTACTTTTATAAATGAATTTCACTCAAAAGGTAATAATGACATGATGCAATGTGTAACATGCAATAATTTTTCATTATTTGCATCAAGACTAAAATCATTAAAAAAAAAGGCAAAGACAAATATCCTTGTGGAACAAGAATTTTTTTTGAATTTTTTCAAAATGAAAAACATTGATTCAATCCTATATGAAATTGATTTATGAACAACATTGCAACGCAACTTGAATTGAATTTAAAATAAATTTAAATGTAATTTAATTTAATTCAATTTCCTAAATTAAACTCAAATACATTAATTTAAAAATTTCAATTCAATTTCAATTCAATTTAACATTTGAATTAAGATTCAATTGAGTTGAGTTCAAACTTAATTAGAGAAAAATTGGATGCAAATTGCTAGAAAATGTATTCAAAATCTTATTGTGAATATGATGTTGAAAAAAATAATTTAAGACACAAATATGAAAAAACACCTTTCCATACATCTTCACTTGAGAATGAGTTAAACAAATTCCAATTTGAAATTGTCCAATGTGTGATAACTTATGAAACCTAAACCAATTGTGATGAATCATCACTAAAATTTTGATTATCATCATCACTAGAATAATGATAAATTATTGAAAATTAGATGAAAATATAATAAAATAAAATAAAAAAGTTGATTGTCACGCATAGTGTAGTGCATAGCAATGTGGAACCCAAGTATTTTGATGAGTAAATATTGAATTCACTTGAGACAATTCCACAAGATTTAGGTTCAAGTGTTGGTTTTTTATAAAATAATTATTAAGTAACCACATAACCATGTGAGCAAATGGGCAAATTGATTGACAATTCTACTATGCAGGAAGGTAGTCTATTTATTTTGTTTCTTGAGATCTCCCAAAGAGTAGCACCCCCATCCTAATCTTCATATTGGAAAGCCCTCCATGAGTAAGTGCATCAAGGTGGTTTCATAACGTTTAGAAGTGCGATGTAAGAACTAATGAACATTGAGCAGTTCTGTTATTAAAAACTCAATAAAAAATTTTAAAAAAGTTTTAGGGAAGTTAATGCATGCTTTTGGTACTGTTGGCAAGCCTTTGATGAATAGAGTTTGATGGAGGTTATTTTCTAAGCTTTAGACCTAAGGTGTGAAATATTGAATTTTAAGTAAGCCATTTGAAGGTGCATCGGTCGTCCTTTCAAAAATTCATATTACAATATCTGTTCACGACCATAGGCCACACTAGCATAGCTCTACACTCAATGGGTGAATCATAATGGTACATACATATGGGGATTGATTTTTCTTCTTTCTTCCAAGAGCAAACAAGAGAAGAACTATCTCAATTGGTGCACACACTCATATGAAGGGATATTGAGAAGAACATCAATGACCATCATAGTTAATAATAATTATCATATAGGGCAACCAATGAGGTGGGGCACTAGGAGCCCAAGATATTTTGAGGAATTCTTCCTTTGAGGAGAGGTAGAGGGGAAGATTTCTAGGGTTAAAGTTTGTTTGCTCAAATTTACTCATCAAAAACTTTTCTATCCTCCAGTTAACCTAGGTTTGGTGTCGAAATAGTAGGGACCACCTGAAATAGAAGTATAAGAGCAACTCCACCAAGTGCTCACTATGTGGACCTGCACAAGAAAATTGGGTGAAGAAAAGTCAAAACATGCTCGTTTGATTCAACAAGAAGAGGGCTTTTGCCCCAGTTTAGAAGAGGATGATGATGCTGAGGCTGGTAAAAGGCTTGCTGTTGATTGGCTAGAGAGTCTGATTGCTCCAGGTGGGTTGCTACCTCGCACCAATTTGCAGTCTTAGTTTAAGACTTATGGTTGGGGTTGAAGAGAAAAGTAAATAACTAAACTTGGATGTGAGAAACATTTTGGCTATTGGTCAGATATTCTTACCTATTGAGTATCATTTGCGTACTTTGTCTTGTGCAAGACTGAAGTGATTTTGACAAATAGTTGTTGGAGGACAAATATTTAAGGACTTTTAGGCTTTTAGTCAGGTTTGCAGTCTTAGTTTCAGACTTACGGGTGGGGTTGAAGAGAAAAGTAGATAACTAAACTTGGATGTGAGAAACATTTTGGCTATTGGTCAGATATTCTTACCTATTGAGTATCCTTTGCGTACTTTGTCTTGTGCAAGATCGAACTGATTTTGACAAATAGTTGTTGGAGGACAAATATTTAAGGACTTTTAGGCTTTTAGTCGGGTTTGCAGTCTTAGTTTCAGACTTACGGGTGGGGTTGAAGAGAAAAGTAAATAACTAAACTTGGATGTGAGAAACATTTTGGCTATTGGTCAGATATTCTTACCTATTGAGTATCCTTTGCGTACTTTGTCTTTGTGTGCAAGACCGAACTGATTTTGACAAATAGTCGTTGGAGGACAAATATTTAAGGACTTTTAGGCTTTTGGTGGGGTCTCAGTCCTTGAGATGGAAACAAGGAGGAAGAGTAAGCGTGTACGGAAGGAAGACACCAAGTACGGACTAACTTTTTCTTCTTTTGGAAAGTTCTTCACTTTAGTGAGTAGTTTCCGTATTATGTTTTAAAAATAGCCGCCATGGATTCTTCTAAATCTAATTAAATAAATGAATTTAATTATTGATTTAGAAGAATTAAATCATGCGACTGGTGGGGATTTGGGTCCCTAAGTAGTTCCCTTTCCTCCTTGTGGCCTGCCTCTTTTGGGCGGTTTGCTTGCCTGGACTTTGGTCATTGCCCCTTGTTTCTTTTTCTCTCCTTTTCTTGGGTGCTTTCTTTTTTATATAAAAGGTTTGGCCAGGTTTCATCATTAAACTACTTGTGTTTGCCCCATACATGCTTGGTAAAACCTAAAATCATACATGCATGTATATTATTTTAAGGCAATAATAAGTTTTTATAACATAAAAGAAAAAAAATACAAAAAATAAATTAATTAAAAATTAATTTCATTATGCTTTTTTTGTTATTAACATAAAAGCCTTATTGAAGTTTTAAACATAATTTAAAACATTTATATCTCAAAAAAGAATTTCATATTAAAATTTTAATTTATTTAAAAATTGACATGTTTTATTTTAATTAATTTTTTCATAATCTTTCAAATCAATTTTTTAAGAATCTCATTTTAATAAGATTTAAAGGAATTGAAGCTAATTATTTGTATGTTTATCAAACAAGTTTCATTTAAAAAATTAGTCATATGAATTTTTTTTACATTTCATAGTGATATGAAACCTCATGATACAAAAAGACAAGTGACAACCCAAAAAGAAATAAAAATGACATAAAGACATGATTAAATCAGTTACCCAACACTCATATTTTGAGAAGAAACCCAACAAGTAAATGGGTAGACTTCCAAACAACCCAATTGAACCATCTGGACGTTTGGATCTTTAAATGGATGGGTGCACCCAGAATCTACACATGCAGGTCCATTAGCTTGGGGCAATAATAAATAATTAAATAAAGGAAAAACACCCGGCAAGGTTAATTTTTAACCTTTGTGAGTCTCAAAAACAGCATTTAAATAAAGGAAAAACACCCGGCGAGGTTAATTTATAACCTTTGTGAGTCTCAAAAAACAGCATTTATAGTCAAACTCATGTGTAGTGTGAAAGATATGCCCATTTCCAAAAACAAAAAGTGGAGGAGGGGCAGTGGGCACATGTGCCCAAAACTCGTGTGTATTGTATAAATAAGAAAGAGCTTGTTGGGCAGGTTCATTGATAACTGAAAAAACTCTCACCAAGCAAAGCCATAAATCAAATCTCCAACTTTTCTCCAAGCTCCCAAAAGCATTAAAAGCCAAATATTTATTCTGGAGGGGTGGCACTGGCTGGAGGGCGGGCAAAGGGGGGGCGGGAGGGGTGTTTATAGTTAATACTAATTATTAAATTATGGGAATTAAGTCAAACTAAAAATGGGTAACACCCATAAAGCATCCAACACATCCCTCTTTGAAGTGTCCTATCCCCACCCGCCCCCCCAAAAAAACACTTCCTTATTCAATAAATACCTTCTTATTCAAATGCATGTAACTTCAAAGCTAATTTCCAAACTCCAACACATATATCCATAATCCTCCCTCCTTACCCCCCCCCCCCCCAAATTTAAACCCAAAAACCCAAAAAAAAAAAGCCCCCCCCCAAATTCCCAACCCCCAAGAAAAACGAGAAAAAAATACAAAAAAGCCTTTTAAAAAACACAATGGAAAATTTCAAC
>Ga0116229_10002115_pt1 | contig 31913 bp, 34 predicted proteins | sample S1TSphgellanicum_3_FD_87313 | JGI IMG/M metagenome (GOLD analysis project Ga0116229, IMG submission 87313) | Host-associated microbial communities from peat moss isolated from Minnesota, USA - S1T2_Fc - Sphagnum magellanicum MG | ecosystem: Host-associated > Plants > Peat moss > Unclassified...
TGGGGTTTTAATTGATTGCTTCCGGGGATGTACCAGAGTAATAATAAGGCACCCGACCCAACCGAGGCAGCAGAGTGAGGGCAGTGCTGAATTCTGGTAATGTGCCCATCCTCAGAGAGCCTTGCCCGTGAGTAAAGGCTGCTGAACGCTACTGTACTCTATAATGAATCTAAACACAATATCCTTTGCCTTGGTAGGCAAGGCCAACAAATGTATCTTGTGTGTTTGGGCATGACAAACACTCTTTCTTGTGTATGATTTATTGCCCTACAGCAAAAAAATTGTTAGAAAGAAAGATGGCAGATGTTTATTCATCAAGTCTTTATGGTGTAAGGTGCTATGAAAATGGTGGCTTGGGTTTTGTTGTTACATAGTAGAGCCCTTAGAGTAGGACCTTCTCAAAATTCAGTAGGCCTAGCTTTAATCTCACCTCCCAGCAGGCCTGTAGAGCTGAAGCATGCCCGTTCAAGGGCTTTTACTTTACACGTAATGGTTTTCATGCGGCCTTTTCTGCCTCTTTTCCTAAATCCACATGCCCATTTGTGGAAGTCATGAAAACCATTACTATTGAACATGCCCTGTGCAAGCCGTTGTGTCTGTTTTGCTGCCCACTTCAAAGTTTTGACTCACCCTAATGGGCAACAAAGTTTGCTCATTTGAATGTTCACAATGGAATAATTCGTCCATTCTTTACATTCAAGCTTTGAGTCTTTTTACACTCAGAACTCTACATGCTATAACTAATAGATTGCAATTGAAACAGAGGTAGAGAAGGTTAATGGGTTGTAACTTGCAACCTGACAGCCAATCAAAGCCTCAAGATTCTCATGAGAGATGATGGGTTATGTTCCACAAAGTTCCGAATGATGAAATCACACACTTCCCAATAACCACTTGATGAACTTTCCTCAAACCCATGCAACCAAATGAAAAAGTAACATATGGTGAGAACATGTTTCCTCAAAATGTGTGACAAAATGAAACCCTAACATCATTCATTCATTCTGCAGTCTTTCCCAGTGTTGGGCGGTTCTCACTTTTCCTGAGAACCGTCGGTTCCGGTTATTGAGGCAGGTTCTTGGAACCATTCAGTCAGGCGGTTTTCAGGGCCAGCAGTTCTCACAAAAATTTTGAACTGTCGAATTTCAGGGACGGTTCTCACAAATCATGGTTTGTGAAAAAAGAAAAAAAAAAAAAAAACCATGATTTGTAAATCATGGTTTTACAGGGAAAAAAAAAGTACACTGTGCTGTTGCTATGCGTACTGTGTAGCTAATGTTCTCGAGCCTGGTGCATTTAATGCTGAGTTTCAGTATTTCATATTGCAAACCCTAGGGGTGTACCCTGAACCCTAGGGAAATTGCAAACCCTAGGGGCTGTACTCTCTGCAAAATGGGTAATTAACCCCCGCCCCCCACAAACCCTAGGGAACCCCCTTCTGGAACATCGACACCTGCGCCTAATGAATTAAAAGTGGGAGGGAGGGTTTTAGGGCCACATAGGTGGGCAAGTGGCAACAAACAAAGACGTGTGGAAAAACTCCTTTTAGTGTATTTTGTTTTTTCTTTTTCTTTTTTCTTTTTAAAAAAATGCCCGGAAGAAGAACAGAGGTCGCGGCCACCACCAAGCAGCTCATGTCATCAGACCTTTCTTTGTTGTTGGAATTTTTGGGCGCTTTGCAGCTTTGATATTTCTGTTGTCTGTGTGTTTTGTGAGCAAAACACACACAAAAAGCTTAGTAGTCGTAGTACTAGTAGAAGCACGGGAGAAAAAGAAAGGAAAGAAGACACAGAAATAAGAAGAGAGGGGAGCGAGTTTTGGTGAAAGATGGATATGTTGTCCATCACATCCGCAAACTATTCCAAGCAGGATGAGCCCTTGTACAAGCGCTGGTTTGAATTTGCAGACACAGGTATGTAAATCTCTCTCTCTCTCTCTCTCTCTCTCTCTCTCTCTGTGTGTCTCTCTCTCTCTGTCTGTGTCATGTTTTTTGCAATGGCTTTGATGGAGGTTTAGGACGTTTAAGCTGGATTGTGGTCTCTTTTACTCCTCAGCTTTAAAATTAGGGTTTTTGCATGAATTATTCTCACGACTGTTTCTCTATCTCTTTCTCCATCTGTTTTCTTTGGCAGTCTGTACCCTAACGCAGAACGGTATGAAATGTATTCGGTATGTGATCTGGATGTTCATGTTCATGTTGCAGATGCTGATGGAAGGCTCACAGGGCCAGATGCAGTCAAGTTCTTCTCCCTGTCACAGCTTCCGAGGGCAGACCTTAAGCAGGTTTGTTTATGGGAAGGTTTTTCTTTTCCTTGGCATGCCAAAATTATTTTGGAATTCTTTTGTTGTATACAGTGATGCATGCCCTTTGTTACTCTCCACAATTTAACGACTATATACTTGACCTTGCAAGCTTATACTATGGGAACAATGGGCTTAAGCAATTTGGTTGAAGTCTAGGGTATAAGCAGAATGCGCGGACCATGTTTTGCAGACTGACCCATGCTTAACTTGGTCCATGAAAATATAGTGAAGTTGCAAATAGAATCTTGTGCACAGCAGCTAATGTGGAGCTTAACCAATGCCATTGCAAGTGTGGTGATGGTAGGTATGGGCAGTTGCTGATGTCAAGCGGCAGGGGTTTCTTGGCTTCAAGGAATTTATAACAGCAATGCAGGCTAGTGCATTTCAACCATATGTTTTTGCTTTTCTTTTACCTGGTCACAAAGGTTATGTTAATGCAAAAGGTGGAAGCTGCAATTTTTTTATTGATATGTCAGAGAGGATGGGACAATGTGGTTGCAGGTGATATCAATGGCACAGACAGGCCAGGAAATTAGTTCCGATATGCTCAAGAATGCAGGTAGATTTTTCAATCTTTACACTATTGTCAATCGAGAGCATGCCCATTTTAGAAGCATACTGATCTGAAGTATCCGTTTCAAACTTGCTATCAGCACCATCACTATGAGGAACTTTCGTGGGTGATGATGGGAGATTTTTCCTTAGCATAATTGCTGTTGTTATGTTCTATGGAAATTCAAAGGGAGACCATGACACAATGGGGATCTGTATCACTGCAATCATGCATGAGTTTTACATTTGTGAGGAGATGATCTGACATTGTGCATTGGAAGCTTGGCTGTAGACTTGGAAAATGTCAGTCCACCCAACATGGAGGGCTTGGAGGATCTTATATCTGTATGCGCTCTATTCTCACATCAAGAACCTATATCAATATGTTCAATGTCCTGTTCTACAAAACTTTTGTTGTGTAGTTGCAGTAACAGTTGCAGCAAAACTGTGCTGTGTCATACTTCACTTGATATCATCTGTATCTATCCCACCAGTGCAAAGGAGCTGACAAGAATTTCTGCCAAAGTTTAGACCATGGCATGATAGCAACTGAGATAGAGCAACATGATTGACACCAACAAGAGCTATGGTGCCATTTGAATCCTGACAGGATTGATGTTCAGTTATCTTCTCTGATCTGTGATCACACCATTGTGAAGGATCCAAAAGGGACTCCTGCCACAGTTTCTCTCTTTGACCTCCAGGAACTGCAGAAAAACTTCCTATCAAATATGTACTTTGATCACATAGAAGCCATGATGAGGTATTGCATCTTGCATAGACTGTGTCCAATCTTTCAATTTGCTTCAGAAGATATCACCATAATCGGGTCAAGATTTTTCAGCAAACAAAACACATGTACTGTGAGAAGAAGGCAGTAGACAGAGAGGAACAACACAAGAAAGCTCACAACTGCTGTGATCTCTGAGTTCCACCTCTGTTTCTATCTGGTGTGCTCTGGGAAGAAGTTGTTGATGATGGGTACAGTGCAATTGTGGGTGCACACAAACACATAGCAGCAAGCTCCTCCTAATCAAGCCCTCTTTTTCCCATGTGGTAGTGGAGGTGCTGGTATTGTGGTCTCAAAGCAAGTTGCATCCTGCACATGTACTCCACTGAAATGTTGGTCCTATGTTCCATGTAGATGGCACGCCCACAACAAACTCCATCATCTGATGCATTAGTCCACACAAATGGTATGTCATCATTCTTCACTTGGTGCTCCATCTTCTAAAACTGTAGCACCTAGGTGAGTATTATTTCTTTCTTCTATGCTGATGTTCACTTGTAAGCATCCCCATTCACAGACTTGTGAACACAGAAGTGGAAATGTAGCAATTATAGGGCAGGGTTTTAAGATTCACCTCCTTGCTTTAGTAGGAGACTTGTTTAGGGTTTATCTGTCACGCCTCAACCTAACAATGCAATTTGGTTTGCTGTGTTACAGGAACATCACCACAATTGCAGGCACAATCTGCACAGTGGTTCTCTCAGAAATCAGCTCGAAAGGTAAGCATGACTGAGGGGCTTGAGTGAATATACTCTTCCAAATGCTATTGTGCTTGTCTTGGAGCTTTCTGGTGGGTAAGATATGGTGAACCTCATGGCCAGATTTAGGTTTTCGGCATAAAAAGATGGTTTAACAACTCTCAAGAGCAAGGAGATCTGTGATGCTAACTACATGGAATGTGACAACTATGAGATATGTGATGCCTTGCTGTAGTATTTGTCTCCCTTCTTAAATCCTTAATTTTTGCATTTGATGCAGTCAATTCCAGCAAAATCAGTGACATCCATAATTGATGGCCTGAAGAAACTTTATATTGAGAAGCTCAAGCCCCTGGAAATTGCATATCGCTTCAATGACTTTGTCTCACCTTTACTGGTCTGCACTATTTCCACTTATCCTCAAATTTTGCAGCAGTTGTCAACTTCTTCATTTGCAAGGATTTTCTGGCAGGCTTACATGGGCAGTTGTGGCTAAATCACACAGACTGCAAGTGACTTCGATGCCAAGCCTCAGGTGATGCTCCTCGGCCAATATTCAACAGGCAAAACCACTTTCATCAAGCATCTTCTACAGACTAGTTACCCAGGTACAGGAAACAAGATGTTTGGTTCTCTTTTGCCTTGGTCTGTAGTTCTCTAAACTACTATAAGATGCAACACACATGCTGATTGGCTTTGGGGATTGCTATGTCAGGAGCACATATTGGTCCCGAGCCTACAACTGACCGTTTTGTCGTTGTCATGGTGGGTACTCATTTTCAGTGTCAGTGATTGAATCTAGAGCTTATCTTTCAAAGCAGTTCAGTGTAAAGTTGCTGTACTCATTAGTTTCCCTTGCAATCTCAATGCCTGTAAGGATGGATCATTGGTTGAGGCAGGGAGGAACAGATGAGCGTAGTGTTCCTGGCAACACAATTGCAGTGCAAGCAGATATGCCATTTAGTGGCCTCAGCAAGTTTGGCACAGCTTTCCTTTCCAAGTTTGAGTGCTCTCTCATGCCACATCCTGTAAGCACACATTTGCAAAAATGTGTCTTATTTCAATGAAATATTACTTTAAAGGAAACACTACATGCATCAATGTGTTCAGCTAATTTCTAATTCATTTAGTCACTCCTTGCTTTTGGGAAGTTTCCCTTTGAATATTTCTCTTTGAATTTGTCTGAGCTCACCATATGTTTTCAATGTTCTTGGAGTCCTGGCATATAGTATGGAACTGAGAAATGGAGATTAAGTTGTGAGCATGCTATTTAGTCATGTGTGCATTGGTGTGCTCATTCAAGTTATCTGAGAATAGTGGTAAGAGCACTTGCTTAACAAGCCTGTCTGGGTGTCTGAAGAATAATATGGTGGTGAGTTAGTGGTAGTTTAAGATGGATTGACAAAGGGGACTGGGTTGGGCCAGTTGCTGGAGCATATCACATTTGTGGATACACCAGGGGTGCTTTCTGGAGAGAAGCAGCGGACGCAACGAAGCTACGATTTCACAGGTGTCACAGCCTGGTTTGCTGCAAAATGTGATCTCATACTGCTACTTTTTGACCCACATAAGTTGGATATCAGTGATGAATTCAAACGGGTTATCACCTCCTTGCGTGGTCATGATGACAAGATTCGTGTTGTCCTGAACAAAGCTGATCAAGTTGATACCCAACAAGTATGTGATGTTCTCCTTTCTTGAACCTCATTCTGTGTCTGGAGAAGGTACTTGTATGTAGTGCCTACCTTCTCCCTTGATATAGACTTCACAAGTCATGCTTGTCATGATGTGATTTACTGTTGCAATGGTTGTGTAGAAGCCTTTTTTAATGCTGCATTTGTTTGTAGCTTGATTCAGTGGTATTTGGACTTTGGGGATTGTCCACCTCAAACTCTAGGAGTAGATGTGCAATTAGAGCAGAGTATCTCAATGGTAAGACATGTATACTGCATATAAGGGATCTTTCTTTCCTTTGAATGAGAGAAGGACAGGCTCTGGACTATTGTGTTGAGGAGAGAAAGGGCAAAATATTTTGGGCAGATTTTCATATACTTGTCTACACCCACTGCTGTGGGCTGATGAAGTTAGTGGGTAGTCATAGCAGCTCAGCACTGCTATTCATGATGAAGGTGATGGTCTGACACTTAGTGAGCATAAGGTTATGACTTCACTCAGTATGGTTTTAAATTCAAATTGTTGTTTGTAGAGGTTTCTCTGCAATTCATCAATATGTTCCAGGAAAGGGCAAGAAACATGATGACACATGTGGGGTTGTGCAGCTGATGAGAGTGTATGGTGCACTCATGTGGTCACTGGGCAAGGTGATGAATACACCAGAAGTAATGCGTGTCTACATTGGGTCTGTTTGTTTAACTCTCTTGCCCAGTAATTAGGGAGGACAGTAACACTCATCACAGAGCAAGAAATTCATTTGAGGAGATAAAGGGCTGAAAGTTGATCATTGTATTCATATAGTTTCAGTGCTTGATTGTGCCTGCAGAATGTTGGACATAATGTCTGGGTGGAAGTTGACTGGAACATGGCTTCTTTTGGTATGACAGATCCTTCAATGATAAGCCAATCAATGAGCAAAAGATAGGCCCAATTGGAAGGGAGCTTTTTGAGAGAGAACAGAATGACCTGCTGGCTGATCTCAAGGACATCCCCAGGAAGTCATGTGATAGAAGGGTAAGTCTTTCTACACCCTACAATTTGTTGCAAAACTCTCAGGAGTGAGGATGGTGGTTAGATTGCATGGACCTGTGATGATGTGAGGGCATAGGTGGGTCCAGATCAATGAATTTGTGAAGCGAGCTCGGCAAGCCAAAATCCATGCCTACATCATAGGCCACTTGAAGAAGGAGATGCCAACAATGATGGGCAAACAAAAGGCCCAGCAACGCTTGATTGATAATTTGGAGGATGAGTTTGCCAAGGTTCCTATTCTCACATACTACTCCTAGCTTACATACATTGAAGCTCCTTCATCTGGATTTTTCTCCACTTCACAATTTCAATTCCTTATCATGTTTCCTGAATTCATCCGTGCTCTTATCTTTAGCTCTGCAGTAAGCTCATGGGCACAGGGACAAGTTGTAGATGGGCACTGTGTTTTGAATTTGACTTATTTGTTATAATAACCCTACTGGTTGTGCCCTTCATCAGGTCCAGCGAGAGTACCATTTGCCTCCAGGAGACTTTCCTAGTTTGGAGCATTACAGGGAGACTTTGGCAGGCTACAACATTGACAAGTTTGAAAAGCCAAAACCCAAGATGGTACAGGCAGTGGATGACATGTTAGGCTATGATATTCCGGAGCTGCTTAAAAGGTTTCGCAACCCCTATGACTAACCTGAAAGCCTGTACCTCTCTTCATACCAAAAAAAGAAATACTATCCTAGAATTGACCTAGTGATGATTTTCTCACCTTTCTCTATTGTTGTAGGATCATACAAGTTTAACAAAACCTGTGAGTAGCCCTACTAATCCCAAATCTTGTCCATTGTTGTAGAATCATAAAAGTTGAACAAACCCTGTGAGTAGTAGTAGCCTTAGTAGTTGCAAAACTTGTGGTTATCTCATACCCATAAAATTCCTGCCATCTTACAACTGACCAAGTGACCTCCTCATTTTTTATCCAGTGTTCTTATAGAACCATAAAAGCTTAACAAATACATACTAGCCCCTCCTTTCCTAATGACCTGACAAACCCCAAGAGAATTATGCTACCTTTGGTAGATAGAATTTGCTGTATTCTTGTATTCATATCCATTGTTGCTAGAAAACAAATAAAAGGTAAACAAACCCTGTGAGTAGCCCCTTCTCTTATGACCTGACAACTACCAGTGGGATTGAGCCAACTGGGATGAGTAGAATTTGTACTGTTACAGATTCAATTGGGTTATCAGATCCAGTGAAGTTGAAAGTTCTGTTTCAGCTTCAAACAAGTTAGTAGATCAGCAAGTCGAAAGCCTGAAAGCCTGCAGCAATGTGAATTTATTTGAGGTGTACTAGGACAATGAAGGTTATGAGTTGTATTGACCTTGGTTGGGTTGTTGTATCTGACATGTGATGTTTTACGCGTTAAATTTTGACTACCAGATTTGAGGAGACTTATTACATACATGTGGGCCTGCACTTTTTATGATCAAGTAATTCCTGTTTTTTGATTTCATAAACAGCGCAAAACTGTGCATGGTATTTTTTATTATCAGTATTGGACAATTTGCTTAGTCAATGAAATTGAATTGCATATGCTTATTCAACTTTTAATCTGTAAATTAGTGTGTTAAAAAAAACCTATTTGTGCTTATTTAGACATAATAAGACTATCAACTTTCAGTGGGTACAAAAAAATCACAAATTTCAAATAGTTCTTTATAGACTAATTCTAGTATAGTTGGACATGAAGATAAATTCCAAGTAATGCCTGCAATTTCAAGTGATTCCTGACAGAAAAAAAGTATAATTTTTCAGAATGAAATTGCCTCAGAACATAATTACCACCCAGTCAGGCATGAATGCCTAATCTCAGCTCCTTCCCTGTTATAACTTGATAGCTCTACATCTACATGAGACATGATAGTGTGAAAATTGGAAATGTTTAGTAAATGTGCTTTTGAGATATATGGAGAACAAACAATAATCAAACAAGAATGAACTAAACATAATTCACTATGACCTCTTCTTATCATCTTTAGCAGGACTTTTACTACCTGACCCTACAGAGGTACCTGCCTTAATAACTTTCCTTCCTGCTGCTGTCTGGCTGACCTGCTCCTCTGTAATACCTGATCTCAAATGCCCTTGTCTTCTTTCCCCCGTTCTATCTCCTTCCACCATATCTCCTGCTTTTGCCTCCCCTTCTAGAAGCTTGACACCTTCCTCCTCAGTTGCATCAGTTCCTCCAAAACCAAACTCATTGACACGCTTCTTGTCTACTGGGTACACCCAACGCTGATACAAATAGACAAGAAAGACCAAATCTGCAAGCACCAAAATAACACCCCTCATCACATAAGACAGAATTCAGGTCTAAGATCAGTGGACTATCATCCAATGAACAGCTTGAAACTTGTTACAACTCAAAATAATAGTCAAGCTTCAGTCTTTCTTGGTGCAAACTTAAACCAACTCATGTCTTGGTAAGGAGCACTCATGCTAAGAGTTTCCTACCACCTTCAGCTGCAAACCATCAGTCTGGTGGGTTTGCCTGCAATAGCCATGCCTATATACAAAGATCCATTTGTAGGATACATGGTGCCACCAGAAGTACTGTTGCATTTTTATCTCTTATTTTCACAACCTCCTGGAAAAATAATATAAACAAAATTCTACAGCAAAAAGGGGAATATAGGAAGCTTCCAGGAGCAAAACATTTGTAGGATACATGGTGCGACCAGAAGTACTGTTACATTTTGATCTCATTTTCACAACCTCCTGGAAATAACTTAAACAAAATTGTACAGAAAAAAAGGGGAAAGTAAGAAGCTTCCAGGAGCAAAAATAAAACAAGTACCATCTCGGAACACAGAAAGGCGATGAAGAGTTGGCATCTTGATGACAAATGCAAACAGGTCATCAATAATTGTGTTGAGGAACTTGTAGGTCATTTGACGCCATGGCATATGAGCCACTGATTTCAGCTTGTAGTTGATGAATAGCTGTGGACACATCATGATGAAACCTGTTCCAAAATACAGGCAAAATCACAGCTACAGTTGAATCCTGGTTCTCCACAACCATGAAATCCAGGTGATCAAATGGCCTCTGAAGGTAAATGCAAGAAAGGAGTCACTTACCAAACATGTAGACACAGCTTGTAAGTGATGACAGAATCCAAGAGTACCAGCTCTTGTGTTGTTCATAAATCAGAGAGTATATGGCAAAACACGCCACCAATGGGTATAACACATAGGAGAAATATCGCATTGCCAGATCATCATACTCCTTTGTCTTATTTCCTGCATAAGATTCTCTGTCCCTGAACCTGAGGAGAGGAAAACCCCTGCTGCGGTCCACCTGTACAAATTTAAACATCCAGTTCTTCATTGCACATCTGTTGCAAGAAATGTTCATGTGCAAGAAACAGAGCAAAAAACAGGATATAATTATCAACACAAATCTGAGAGAAAAAGACCTCAATATGCATGGCCTTGCCAATCTTCCAAAACTCGATACAGCAGCCCATGCCAGCACTCAGAAGAATCATCCATGATGTATCATTGTCCAGCAAGTACAGAAACACTATGAGTTGGCAGAAGAAGTTGATCACCACTGACCGAGCTGATAAACCCTCCATGGACTTATTCTTGTTCCAAAACTGGATGTCTGCATCAGATGATATGACAAAGCATCAATAGAAGACTGGCAGATCTTGGGCCATGTTCCTGTAACATCATAAAAAATGAAATATGAATAGAAACATGAAAGGAACAGATCCATGAAGAGATCACACTTACCATTCTTGAAGGCCAGGAAATCAAAAACTGTGTGTAGGAGGGAGACAGCCATAGTAACAGCAAGTAGATATGGATTCCCTTCAAGGAAGACCCTCTGCCAGATCAGGATGCCAATCACTTAGCACTCACAGAGCTATCAAAAGGTTTGCAATACACACATTGCATAAAACAGCCCCACAAGGGTGAAATAAATATTCTTACCAACTTATACAATCTAGGCATTTCTGCTCCTTAACCCTGTACTAAGTTTTCCTCACTCTCTGATGTGTCTGCATACCTTAAGCTCATCAGCCTCTCCTTCAAGCATGCTGCCATAAGAGTGCTGCATTTTGAAGGATTGATCGACTTGAAGATACAGCTGCCAGCGAGTCAGACTGATCGGACCCAGCTCAAGCTCCAATTGAAGTTCATTAACTGTTTCATTGATGGCAATTAACTTGTCCTTCAGCAGCCAGAACTCATTGAAGTACACAGTAGGGAAGTAATTCCCAGTTGTCTCCTCATAGTGTAAGTCTGTGACTCCTGCTTAAGGAAGCATTTTTCTTTTCACAATTTCACCTAGGAATAGAATTGATTGTGGTCCTGAAATATTTTCATCATTTCCCTGTGTCTCAATTGAGAAGTTCCCTCAACACTCTTCAAAAAAACAAACAAGCAAAGTACACGTCCTAAGACAATTGCCAGACCCCTTCACAGACTGTGATAAAACATTAGGCAAGGGTGGATACGTTCAGCAATTGTGGCTGGGGCACCACCTATAGGATATCTGCAATAAGGACCACACAATTTTCACAGGCAATGACAACAATTCAGCTCCTGTTTTGGAGGCAGTTTACTCAACTGATCAACCATCCATGTCAACCCAAAACTCATCCTACTGCAGCTGGTAGGAAGGGTTTAGGCTAAGGCAGAAAAGTTCCACATGTAGTTCACTGACATCAACCAAATTAGAGGACAATGCTCATGTTGCAACAAATGCTACTGCCAGACTTCAGGCATGCAGGAAGTCATACTTTGTGAAATCATCCACAAAGTTGATGGTAATATTTGGCTTCCAGAATGATATCCAATCTGGGGGAGCTTCTTCCTCTTCTTCTCTTGTTGACTCCAAGAACACCTGTTCCACAAACATGAAAGCAGAATAACATATAAGCAGAAATGAAGTGGAAAGCCACACTATCTGTTACTAAAAAGAAATAACCCGGTATCCTATTTCTCTTCATCGAACATACAAGGTCTCAACACTGTAGCAAAGGCACAGGAGAGTACTTCAGCAGCTTCTTGCTCTGTTCCCTCCTCATTCTTTGACCACAATTTTTTGCGCTTGTCAATTTTTGGCTTTGGGAGGTATACCACAAGTGCTGCAGAAACCAAAACATCAAAATTTCAGGTGGTCTCTTGGGTCCAGGGGGAGAACCCATTCAATTGAGAGAAGTAGATTCACTTCTAGAAACGGGTGCAGATTAGTGCACATACTTCATCTGCAATCTATATGTCCAGCTCATATTCCACCATTGTTAAAAAAACCATTGATCTTAGAAAAGCAAGCCAAATAATCAGAAGCCCTGTTCAACCAACTAATGAGAAAACCTTGTTCACTAGAAAAACAAAATCTTGGCTTTGTATTTTGTTAAGCACAATTTTCTGGGAAGTGACTATATTCCAGAAGACATGACACAATGAAAGGAATCCCAAGTGCAGTGTTTAATTCACCATTACACAAAAAGCTGCGATCTGGACTACTGGACAGACCCACTTTGATTATAACTAGTACAGAGCCTTTTGTGATGCAAACCACGTAAGAGAACTCACGATGGGTCCTACTGAAGGAGGCAGTTTGATCATACTCAGGATCACTGGGGTCTGCAGAAAACCCTGCCCGTGCAACAAAGACATGTGCATACAAACTGCCATTATGCTTCACCTCCTGCAGCCAGGCCTTGTCACAGTCACTTTGATGTTGTCCATCAAACGACAAGTTACGACTATCCCCACTCAAATGTTCAGGAAGAGTCCAAAATCAAGAGGCGAGTATGGCAATAAACTGATTCAAGTATTACTAACACTCAACCACAAATAATCCCATTGTCTCTCAAGTCAAGAAAACACAGAAACCCTATCCAGAGGGTTTAGATTCTGATGTGTGCTGTGTACCATCAAAACAAATCATCCTTAACCCTACACATGTCAAATACATTCCAAGACAGGAAAGTCTGTTCTTGGTATAATAGGCTGCAGCAGAACTAGTCCAAGCAATCTTGCAGAAGACAAGAAGGATAGTAAATCTGTTGTGTCATAGGGGTAATAAAGCTCAGAATGTTCAGAATTGGAAACCTATGGTTGTGTGATACCTCAGATGTATGGTACACATAGTGTTTGCGGCGCACACTGTTGGGCGTCCAAACTGCGTAAGGAACATTTGTTTCATGCCAAACTAGTGCTGCCTCATTACCAAAGTCCGTGAATTTGGGAGCCTCTGAAATGTATAGCCATACATCCTGCCCACAATAATACACACCATGAATTCAAGGGTAGAATTGTGAATGCCTGCATCATCCTGAAGACAACTAACAAAGACTTCAACACACTAATTCCATGCCTTTGGACGACATCAGCTTGGGAAGATTCTACAGCTGCAATCCCAACTTTGAAACAACATCACAATCACAGGGGGAGACACCAGATCTTCTACAGCAAGTTTCCAGTTGTAAAAGACAAAAAGCAGCTAAAGAAGTATCTTCTACTAGAGTATGATTTGTCTTCTGCTATTGATTGCAGAAAGGGGATCACATTGGACAGCGCCATATTGCAGATGGCACACTTGAGCTAAAATGATTGCCAATGCAGCGATCACTACAGTATCTACAGCACAACCGATAACTACCGCCAAATCAAGCAGGAGAAAAACCCTAGAACATCAAGCCAGAAAGACAGCAGCCAGGAAAGGAAAGGGGGGGAAAAAAAGTACCAGACCCTCGCCCTTGCTGAACAAGTTGTTGGTAAGCAGAGCAGGATTGGTGACTTTCTTGCTCCCTCCAAACATCTGCATGGCAAAGTACCAAAACAACCCCATACGCACAACCCCGAACAGAACTTGCCCTAACCCTTGCTGAGCCGGCTGCTGCTGAGCCGTCCCAGCAGCCACTTGCGTGCCTACTCCTCCTGCTGGTGGCGCCATCTCCGTGACTCTGTGGTTTTTATTTCTCTCTCTCTCTCTCTCTCTCTCTCTCTCTCTCTCTCTGTGCGACTCGCGGCTGCCTGCCTCTCCAGTCTTCCTTCCGCCTGCAGAGAAGAAGAAACAGGAACCCTAAAAACGGCCCGTCATGGCCGGAGGTCTTTCCTGCAACAATGAGCGAGGGAACGCAAGCTTTGAGGAAAGCACAAAACGCGACCAAAAACACGAAGAAGAGCTGGCGGGAAGAGAGAGAGACGCACGCACACAGATCCCAAATGACGTCACTTTTTGACGTGTCGGATCCTCATTCGTGGAACAATAATTATGACATCTCGGTGCAATGCTGAAATGGCACGTCGAAAAGGTATGGACTGTATGGACCAGATACGACCTTTCCGCTTTTCTAGTGGGTTGGGACGTGCAAGTGGAACCAACCATGTGGGTGGTCCCACTACAATCACATACCAAAATGCAAACAGCCGGCCCACCTCTTTTGGATACCAAACCAAACCAAAGTGGGCCACCCTGTTGTGGGGAACCCAAACTAGGCCCCGCTTTGGTTTGCCAATAATAGTAAAAACCCTAAAACCCTGACCTATTTTTTTTCTCTTTTTTTTTTTTTTCCTCTCTTTTTTCCCTTTTTATTTTTTTTAATTTCTTTTGCAAATAATTATTTTAAATGTCCTTACTTTTTATGCAAATAATTTATTAGTTTCAAGTGTTTGTACCTAATTAATATTAACACAATTTTTATCTTGGACTATATGAATTAGTTGAACCCCAAAAAATAATAATAATAATAATAATAATAAAATTGCAGTTTTTTTTTTAAAATAATAAACTGGGTAGGTTTTTTTCTTTTTTTCAGGACCACACGAGGTATCAATATCTTCTTCTTCTTCTTCTTTTTAAATAAAAATTTCTAGACTTTCCAGTTATCAATTTCACTTGCAAAGTAATACTCAAGGTTATCAATTTACTTGATTATTACCATTGGTAACAAAAAGTCGGTTCTCAAATGCCCACCTTGAGAACTACCTAGGTAGGGTATGTTACAAGGTTTGTAATTATTTTTTTTAAATTTTTTTTTTGTTTTTTTTTCTTTCTTTCTTTCTTTATTTTATTATCATAAATGCATTTAGAGTTTTAGTATTGATAACCTAACAGGATGAAATTTCAATCATCTGGGTAAGTTATTAAATGTTGAAAATTTCAATACCCAAACTCATAAGGCTCTTGCCGGTTCTCGGAATTCTATGTACCAGGCAGGTAGGTTCTCTCCCAGGTTTCAAAAAACTTCATACCTGGCCTGGTAGGTTATCAATACCCAGGTTAATAACCAGGCTGATAAGTGGCCCATTTTCTCAATAACCGGCCAACACTGGGTTTGCCAATGGGTATCTCTCTGTAGCTGCTTGGTTTGGGAGGAGGGACCCCCAAACTAACAATTGATGATACCCTGGTAAGCTCCATTAAACAAAGCACCCAGCAAAGGAAGAACAAAGAGAGAGGAACCCAAAGTCCGAGCCAGAAGAGCCTTACCTAATACCCTCCATTTCTACCTCACAAGGAATGCCAACAAATTAGGTTTTTAGGGTTTATTTTTAGGTTTAGGTTTAAGGCACACTTTGCACTTCAAGCTTGAGATAGTTGACCCTCAAGCATTAAGAGCATTTTTTTTTTGCCAAAGGGTTTTATATTTTTTCATGTTTGCCATCTCCATTGTTCTTTTGAACAAGACATATGGAGTGTTGATGTTGATGTCTTGTTCATGAATGTGAAGGAGTATGAGTTGAGAAAGCTTGTAGGGTGTTGGACTACCTATGAATTTTGCAAAAATGCAAAGAAGGTAAGCTTCTTTTTTTCATTTGTTTGCATTTGTCATTGCATGTGCTTGCAATGCAATTATGTTTGTGCTTATAGCTTATACATTTGTGTCTACTTTAGGGAGAAAAATAGAGCTAATTTTTACATTTTCATGTTTTTGTGCTATAGACGCACATTCGCTTGTGCAAGCAAGAGACAAACAATTTGTTCACATCTTGAGAACTTTTTTATTTTTATTTTTTGTAAGCTTCATCAATTAGTGCTTGTAGCTTGTAATATCTCCTTACAATAACACCTTAAGCACTTCATGTTGGAACTTGAAGTGTGAAGCTTTATACAATGTCCTTATGATAACCTTGCAATAAATGAATTGAAAGGGGTTGCACATATCAACACTTATTATGATTGGTATTTTGTGGGGACATTAACATTGTCAAAAGGTGACAATCCTTGAATGAACTCACTTTCTAGTTTTATTTGCATATGATTGAGTGCTTGTGAACAATTACAAAGTGCAAGGTAGTAAAATATGAATTCTTCAAGTTAGGTGAACTTGGGGGATGTTCATTTAATCTCAATCCTCTTTCACTAATCTTTGCAAGTGGTGTGAATAGTCTTACCATTGAAAACTTGCAAGTGGTTGATGCAACTGGAGAATTGCCTTTTAAGACTCATGATGTTGTTAATGAAGCATACCAAATAGAAGTGCACATGGAAGAGTTGAAGAAGCAAGGCCTTGTTTGGAAGCCTCACAATTATAATTCATCAACATGAGCATCCTTCAAAATAAATACAAACGAACCCATAGATGTAAATGTCAACCAAGTCATGAAATGCATAATATGTCACAATCACATTTGTGGCCTTGAAATCATAGCCTTGTGCATATTGGGTGTTGCCAAGGTTTGATTGCATAACACAAAGGAAATGACATTATCACCATGAAAAAACATGTATAGGTTGAACATAAAACATTGTTTGCAAAGAATGTGAAGAATGCAACTAGTCGCCTTGTATCTCCATTTCATCAAAAACCAATTAGTAAAAGGACCCACATTACACCAAATGTCATCTCTAGTTTTTTTGTTACTACTAACATGTTTGTAAAAGATCACAACACACATATGGGTTGTGGCACATGTAAAGGACAAAGGGTTCAATTTGTAAACATGTGCATTTGCCTTGAATTATATTGTTTCTTAAAATAGCTTGGGGATGTCTAAACCTTTCAATAAAAATTGCTTGGAACATGGACTTTCAAAATTCTACTAATATGCTAGTATGGAAAAAAAAATAGCTTAGGGATTTAGTTATATTGTCTATCAAGTTTGCATAAGCCAACATTCAAAAATAAATTACATGGCCTACAAAATTTAGTAAAGGGAGGCAAGCTTGGGACAAAGCATGTCACGGGCATGAAAACTATGAAAATGAACGATGAAAAAACAAAACGAAGTTTAAATCCAAACACAAAATATACAAATTTTTTTAAAAACTATAAGAGGCTAAAAACAAGAACATGAAAATGTGTAACAAAAATGCAAACAAATATTTATTGTGATAAAACATGAAAAAGTAAACACAAAAAAAATAAAATCAAGGTTGTGGAACAAGATCATACCTTAAATTAATGTTGAACAGATTAAAGGAAATGGGGGTTTTACCTTTATTTATATCCCCTTGGGACGTAGCTTTAAGACGTTTTTATGCAAGAGGTTTCCATGTAGCCACCAACTAAATAAGCTTCTCAAAAGGTCTCCTAGTTACAATTGAACCACAAATTAACTACGACTTGACTAAAAATGAATTAAAAGTTAATGAATAATGAACTAGAAAAATTTAGGAGAAAATTAGAAGTTAATTAAAAATGAATTAGAAGCACTTACGGATGAATCGAAAATTTAAAAGGATTATAAAAACTTGGGATTGAAATAAAAATTAACTAAAAATTAAATTTAAATGAATTAAAAATTAATCACAAATTAACTATAAATTAATTATAAGTTAATTACGAGTGGACTATGAGTAAACTACAAAGTCATGAATGGAAATCCATGTGAATGAACTTCATTCATCATGTGACCATGTCTAATATTGGTGGCTATGACAAAACATCATAGATTATGGGTTAAGGTTTAAAAATTTGAACATGTTGGTGAAAACTAGGTGAATTAAATGTGTTTTTTACATTTGGTTCTGTTTTTGTCTTTTTTACAAAAAAAAATTATAGATGCATGAAAATAGTTATACAACTTATTTTCGTTTTTAGTATTTGACATTGTTTTATGTTTTATGGGTTTCTAATTACAAATTTTCAATTCAATTTTTATTATTCCACGATGTTTGACTTTTCATTCAAGTGATGCTTTATGTTATTTTCAACAAATATTGGTGTTACAAAGTTGTGTACCATTTCCAAGCACCCTGTCAATATGTGAGGTTGTTGTTAAAATACTAACACCCATAATAACTATGTGTGTGATGAATAAAAGCCACGAACAATGGTTGATTGGAAATACCTTGTAATTTATCATTTCCACATGTTGTGAGCTTTAATATGAACTTACACATCATATTGTCATTTAGAGTTTGGATGATTTGGATGTAATTTCTTTTGCAAAGTTAAAAGAGTTACAAATTCATGTGAAACCACAAATGTTTATATCTTTCATCTCATTTTTGGATGAATTTTATAGCCAAAAGTGCCATCAAAAGTTAGTGTTAATGTTAAATACTAGGTTTAAGAATATATCTCTAATCACATCACACGTTGGTCATGAAAATGCATCAAGTTTGGTTGACAATTATGATTTGTAGTTATCACTACCTTTATTGACGAAGTTTTACAAATCACCATTGCCAAATATAATTGAAAATCTTCATGTAATAGGTTCATAGGTAGATTTCAAGGATTTGTTTCACACCATCGAAACAAATCCATACACAATGAAACACCTTGTGTCAAGAAAGGTTGATGGATTTTGCCATTATCTTGTTGATGTAGATTGCACTTGTGTATTTTAAGTTGATAGTGGATAGAATCACACAAATTTTTTATTGTTGCAAAGTTGGTAAGACACATTATGGTCATTCCAACCTCCCAAATCAAAACTAAAAAGATTTTTTTTTCATCATTGGAATCCTCACATTTCTTCCATATGCATCATCTTCAAATTGAAAATCTTTACAAATTAATTTTGGTTTAAAAAATAACTATCGATCTCATTTACACATTGACTACTTGAAGCATGTTGATTTGGTAAATGTACATGTAACGGAAGTCAACTTGATAGATGAACTTGAGGTTGAATTTGATGAAGGAATGGAACATGAAAAGCTCTTGGAAGTTTCTTTTATAGGATTTATCTACCTTACTAATCAATAAAAAGGTATGATATCAATTTAAGTTTAGACACATAATGAATTTTCTTCAAATGAGTTGGGTCTTTTGGTTCTTGTATAAAACTAAACATTAATGACAATCATGAGATATTTGTATGTTTGTAATACTAATCAAAGTTATGAATGTTGAGTCTATTGGTTTTGTTTAGATCAATCATGAGTTATTTGTGTTTTTGTAAAGCTAGCATGTTGGCCCACGTTTATGTTTTTGTAAAATTGGGATGTGTTTTTTTTAATAAATTTGGTAGAGTTGTGAATGTTGGGGTTATTGTTGTTTGGATCAAGGCATATGAAAGGCATATGGCATACCCAAGAACGACATTTGACAAACAAAAACAAGACTTATACTCTAATTTAAATACACATACAATTTGTTTTTCACAAAGGTAATAAGTAGCGGTTGTTTATTTAGTAAAATATGCACAATACACAAAACACTAGAAACACTAAAACGCTTTAATATACTTGGTAAGTACCAACTTTTATTTTAAAGCAAACACACTCAAAACATGTATCAAAATGATGCTTAAATTATTGGTTTTCAAATCTACTAACAATTCTTTTACTAGCATTCCTAACAAGTTTTCTACTTGTGATTTCTACTTGTAGGTATTAACTAAATTTTGTTATGAAAATCCTTAATTCCTTATAGTTTTTTTCCACCTAACCTCTACCCTATTTTACCACACATAAATCAATGTTCTATAAAAAAACCCGAACATGCAAATAAAAATGATACATGACAAAAGCAAGGAAGGAAGGAAATGCTACCCCGTTCCCTTCCAAAACCCCATTTGCAAAAAAACATCAAAATTTTATAAGTTCCTTCCTCATGTCCAAATCTGAACTAGTTGTCAAATTATTTACTTGTTTAGTTTTACTCAACCTACATGTCCCCTAACAATACTAGAAAATCAAAATTTTAATTTTAAAATAAATCTAAAACCATGGGCTCCTTATGCTTTTGATTTACAAGAACTGACCTAATATTTTCAATCAAAGTATTTGTAAGAAAACCAAGATATATATTCAACTAAGTTTTAATTGTCACATAACTTCATTTACAATCATTTACACAAGGCATTGAAACCTTTGCCCTTTATTCATATCTTCATATTTCAAATTTCAAAGTCATGTAATTAAATGTTTATTTGTTAATCATTTTCTTAAAGCCCATAACTTCCCTATACAAAAAACCAAACCTAATTGAACTGGTAAAAATCTCAAATATTTACCCAACATTAGTATGAATTCCATGACCTATACTTAGGGGATATTCATATTGGGGTGGATATGAAAGTAAAGTTTGTAGCTTTGATATTAAGTTTTTAATATTATAAAAGTTTAATCTAAATCAACAATTGTGGTATTGCAAGAAATCATGGCTTTAAGTTTATATGTGGCGGTGGAATTAAGTAGGAGTATGAAGAGGACATTGGGTTTGTGCACACATGCTACACATCTGTATGATTGCATCAAATTGTGGCTTCTTGTGCTTGCAAATTCGTGTTTCCTTTGAATGTCAACATACATGCATGACTAAAGGCAAATGATTGTGGCAATGGTGTGCTTTGTGACATGTCTTTCATTACCTAATGACATTTCAAAACTAATATGAGTCAAGTTCAAATACCATGCTAATGTTCATATATCCCCAATATGAATGTAAAAAATTGTAATATCAATATGGTTTATACATACATCCCAAAATATAAATATTCATATTATATTCATACCTTATCAATTAATATTTCTACACATAGTTGTACTAGCCTGCTATAAAAAATGGATGGGATCCTTGATAATAAATTCAATCAAGTATTGAAAAATGGGCATGTACTAAAACATTGGTTATTAATTGTTACCATTGTATCAATGTAGGTGATGGTTTGCCCAACATAGGAAGAGTCACATTGGGAAACCTCATTACATTGAGTAAAGAAGAATAAATTAATTTAATACATGCCATTTCCTTCAATTATGTGTATCCTATTTATAGTCAGGTTGATGCCTGTCATTTGGGGGCTATCGTAGTACCTCTTCAAATTTAACATCTTGTTGTCAAATAATTATTTAATTTTGAAATTTTGATTTTGATGCAAATAATATAATAAAATTATAATATAAAATAAATTGAAATTTTGACAAAACTTCATTTAAATAAAAAAAATATCCACATGTTATTCATCACCAATGTTTTACACAAACATTTGGCTTCACGACACATGTTTTGATCCCAAATCCTCCCATGTAGGAAATATGGCACTGACCATTAACATACCACTAGGCATTGAAAAACATGGTTTATTTTTTAGATTTATTGCATACACAAAATTTGAAAAGGAAATTTTTTAAAAACCTTGCAACAGAGTAATGCAATTCTCCATAGGGCTACACTATTAGGCCCATAGAAGATGCTTGATAGAGCTCGTTAGGGGATGTTTAGCAACAAAAGGGAATTTTTAAAAATAGCTTGGGAATCCTATATATGAAATTTCAACTTCAATAAAAATTTATTTTTTAAAAAAATTAGCAAGAAGGGACTTTAATTTTCTAACATTTTGGTATTTCAAAAATAATATAATTTTTGTTGAACCTAAAAAGGTATTACGTACAATATTATGAAATGGGGGTAGACCAACTCCCTTGCCCCCCACAAAACCCCTATCCTTTCAAATGTTGGGTGGATATTTGATTTTTTTTTATGATATTGGTGTAATTATACATTAAAGTTTGTACATAAGTTTTTTAGGCTGAAATTTGAATGAATGAATTGAACTATCATTACCATAACCTAATTAGTTCCATGTCACAAGTCATAAATAATGACCATACCACTTCTTAATAATTTACGACAAGAATACTGTCATGTAGATAATGTGTTACAATTACGATGCTTCAAGCCAAATATAACTAAAGTTCAAGTGATATTTGAAGAACATTTTTTTGATTACTTAAAATTTGAAAATGTTGATTATTCTTTTAATGATTATGACCGTTGCCATCACATGGTTTGCTTTTATTACAGTTGACCTTTTGCAAACTTATCTACAAGTTTGTTCTCCACTTTCTATGCTTTATTCCCACAAGCACCTACAAGCACCAAATGTTCAAGCACATGAATTTTTTTGGCAATGGATGCACTACATGTAGTTTTAATTAGAAGAGGCAAATGATGGAGAATAGGATCCAACAAGCATGAAATTCATCAACACCATGTAAATTGTGAGCACAATGAAATGTTTGCATTCATCAAGTGTAATTTTTTTGAATACGATGCACAAAATGAACTCATGATCTAGGAGCTCATCTAGGTTTTTGTTGTGGAACACTAGACCAATATTGCATATGAACTTTAGAACATATTCAATGCACAATTGCCATGGAATGGCAATATGGGCAAAGATACATGGAAAGGTATGAATTATGATTATAATAAAAATGTAAACTATCACAATGAAATTGGTCATAACATTCTTTTTGGGAACTAATCATTAATGAACATGACTAGTTACATTTGACAAACAATTCAACTATAATTATTATTGAGGCATTTTAGGAAAAGAAAATTATGAACTTTCCATTCCATGTTAAGGACTTGCAAGTAGATGAAAATATGAATTACACTTCATTGATATGAAAATTTGATACAAAAGAATAACAAGATTTAGCACAACTACAACAAAAGTTTAAGCAAAAGACTTTAGGTGATGATTTTGTGGCAGGTGAATAGTTTGCAAATGAAAGAAATGTACATGTTCAACTTAATGTGATAAACCTACATGGTTATTTGGAAAATATTCATCATTGTGATTTCCCCCTCATCAACTTTTTAAAAAATCACACTCCACAATTTCAACTAGAAATAATTTTTTTTTGGAAAACCCCAATTCCACCTAGAAGTATGGGATTCAAAATTGAATGAACAATTCTCACCAACCATAGAAACAATTAACAAAAGCAACAAGGTGATGGTGAAAACCTTGGATTGTTATAATGCTACACAAATAAAAATTGAATATTGACACAACAAAGTTTGTGAATGCACTTCAAAAACCAATTGTGATAAATCTCAAGTATAAAGATAGGAAAATTCACAAGGCAAATCAAAACATGTTGAATGCCCTTTTCAAAACCTTAACATAATCATATGCCATGCTTTTATACAATATGAAAAAATAGATGTAAAACTTCTTAAATTATGGGGAATCACCAACAAATGTAACAACAAATATTTTCATTATTAAAATTCATGGCTTTTCAAACAGTCTAAGTTTTTTGACTAATCCTTCTTGATTAGTGAACATGTATATTTTAACTAGGCCTAGGGCTTGGATGACATTTTTTTGACTAATCAATTTGATTAAAATGACTTATTTGACTATTTTTCAAATTGAACATTCAATTAAGTTGAACAAAAAAATGACCATTAGTCAAAATGGCCAATGGGTTCTAGTCAAGTAGGACATTGAGTTAAATTGTGTATAAAAAAATGGCATTTTAAATTAAAATGACCAATAGGCTTTTAATCAAATGGGACATCATATGTTAGCAAATAAATGAAACTACTTATTAACTCATTTAGATATATAGATTAAGCCTACTTACTTGCCTACAACCTACTTACCTCCTATGTACCTATTTACTTATGTCCCACACTCCTACTTACATACTACCCCCCACCTACAATTCTATGACCTACCTATCCACCCACCTACTTTCTACAACCCACATGCCTACCTTTTACCTCCCATCTACCATCCTATAGCCTACCTACCTAGATTACCTAGTTATTTCCTACAACCTACCTACATGTAGCTACCTATTTACAAGTAACTAGCTACCTACTTATTTCATTCACCTACTTCTTCTACCTGCAACCTAACCTACCTCCTTTCATGCTACTTCATACAACCTACAACTTGCCTATTTACCTCCTAATAACCTAACCTTTTTATTTACCTACATAAATTTAGTGTACAACATTTGATGTGAAAGTTTTAAACATGTGAAATAAAAAACATAAAAAGAAATTGTTACTTTTTGAAAGTGTGACTCTCCATTGGTTAAAGAATTGGTTTATTATTAAGGAAGTCAATGGCTCAATTATTATTACATGTAAACTATGTACATGCCTAAGGGGTTAAGGTAAGTCAATTAAACTAAATGTTATATAGGTTAGATTAGGCTAATATAAATCTAAGTTAGATTAAACTAACCTACCACCTACCTACTTGCCTTTTTATGACCTACCTACCAATCTATCAGAATGTTTTTGATAATAATTTTAAAAGTAAATGATTTAAGTATGAGAAAAATTGTGACCAATCAAATTGTCCATTATTTACTAGTAAAAATAACAAGTGAAATTGTTTGTTATTTTGCTAGGAAAAAAAAACCAACGAATCACAATGAACATGTAAAATGAATTCGTTCAAATGGGCTATGTTTTCATTATGTTATCCAACCAAAGAAACCATGTATTTTTAATAATGTTTATCACCTATAATATAAGCTTTGATTGACATGAGCCTAATCATGGGCTCACAACCAAGTTTAAGGCACAAAAGGGGGAGTAGACATGGAAAATGTTTTGGGATTCAAACACATTCCCAACACTCCTAAATGGGTTTTCCCTTTTTGGGAATTGAAATGTTACAATGTTTTGAATCTTTGGGATGAGAGTGTAAGTATGAAAAAAATTCAAATTTGAACTTCATCACAAATTTAGCATGTGACAAATTAATAATGAAAATCATGTGAAGTTTATTCATTCATAGGTACATATATTGTACACATGAATATCATGCATTGAAAATATATTTGACACACGAATAAATGTGTTTACGAATGAAGTACAAACTTATGAAATGAATGAATGGCACACACAATTGCATCTTCTTATAAATCCATGTGTTAAATGTGTTTTCAATGCACGATATTAGTGTGTGAAATGTACGATTTAGCACAATTTTCATTATTAAATCGTGAGATGTTAAATTTGTGATGTTTATTTAAACCATTACAAAGGTCATATCAAAAATGAACTTCCATTATCCATTTAGAAATTTGAAGTTTAAGTTATGACCAAAAGAATGGTCGGGAATCCAATTAATAGTTTCACTCTTGACCATTAAAACCCAAAAAATTGAAGTCAAAACATTTTTGATTGGAACATGTAATATGTCACTATAATTTATTTCATATGTAGGAATTGCAAACTTGCAAAGTTGTGGGATTCATAATTTGAAAATTTTGAAAATTTTTGAACTCCCCATTTTGGAATCCCAAGAAGTTTTTCCATTTTGATGTAGTCCCCATGAAAATCTTGAGAATTTTTGAACCCCCCATTTTAGAACCCCATGAAATGGTGGCTCCTCTTTAAATTTGAATTATAATGAAACTTATGAAAGTTTTGGCTTGTATGTGCACCATTTTAGCTCCAACTTGCATTAACTACATTTTTTTATTGGTTTGTGTAGGTTGATTTCATTTTGAACGTAAGTTTTGAATTTGTTTTAATCCCATCCCAAAACTCCCATGCACATATCTTTTTTGGGAACTAGGGACCACACTTTAAGTTTAAATTGTGTTACAAAATTGATAATCAATAAGGTTCTTTACCTTTGATACCATTTCACAAACCTAAAGGTGTGTCATTGATGCCATTTTCATTGTGATCCATTCAGAATAGGTCACCATTTAAATTTTCCAATGGAAGGTTAAAATGGGCACATTTTAATGTCTAGAGGAAATGAATATAAAATGGATTTATTGGACATCTGAAAAGCTAAAGGAGGTTTTTTTAATTTCAACTTTCTAGACGCATCCTAGTACCAAAACCTAGTAAAGTAAAAAAATGACCCTTAACCATGGTGAGTCTTGAAGACAAAATGGTGTAGGGGGCGGTGAAGATAGTGTTGGGAGCTTCATTTTATTAACTTCATAAATGCAAGTTTTGAGCGTTATAGAATGAATTAAAAATATATATTCGAACATCCCAATGAAAACATCTTTAATTGCTTTCTACATGTTATTACTAAATAAAATTACATGATGTAAATATTCAACTTGTATGAAAAATATTCAATTGCAAATGGTCCCATTGGTTTAAAAATGTGAACTTGAATAACATTGATGGTTCCATTAACTATTGGAAGATCACAAAGTTTCTTAAAATTAATTGTGACTTAAAGCCATGTCCCTAAACCTTAAACCCTAAACTCTTTAACCATTTGATGTGAATGTGAAATATCTAATTCACATATCTTAGATAAATTCATGCAAAACCATATAAATAGACTTTCCCATTACAACCATTTCACTATGATGCAAGTACTTGCTCCATAATCAAGTTTGTGTTAAAAAATTGTAACCAAGATGTTCACAAGCACTACTCATCAACTTTTGCATAAAGGGTTTTAGTTCTACAATAACTAACAAACTCCTATGTCACCCTAGAATGTTCAATCAATTTTGAATCATCATATTGGGTTGTTAAAAAATGAACAAACAATGTTGTCAACCTCACTTTCACCTAATTTCCAAGTTCTTCGCTAAGTAGTAAGTCATAAACAAGGAATTGCATTTCCAATAAATTTATAACAATGCTTGGAACTTTTGATGTCACATTGTGGTATACCATTTACAAGAATTGTGTCAACAACACAAGCTTTGATAATTGCATGTTGTACAATGAAAATGATAGCAAGTATCAAGATTAGCATAATATAAACAACTATGCAATAAAAAGATCAACAACAAGATTAATAAGAAGTTGAGAAATAACCAAATTTACAATTTGCATACAAAGACAAACTTCAAGATTTATAATTGACATCAAGTTTGTGAATGGATATGCAAAACAACCAAGAAATCAAGGTTGAATTTTTTTACAATTGACATCAAGTTTGTAGATTTGCAAAATGAATATTAAGTGAGATGTAGCCAAAGTTCTACAAAAAAAACCAAAAAAATAGCAACCAAGTTCAAAATATGCAAAAAAAATTTAATTAACAAGATGGAAAAACTTGGCAAAGGAATCTTGTTAATAAATAGTTAATGACAACAAAATTCAAATGAAAAAACAAGTAATTGATGACAATGAAAGCTTAATTGATAGCAAAATCACAAAAATTGACATCAATTAAAATTTAAAAATTAAGCAATTGAACGATTGTGAGCAAAATTGAAAGTTGAAATAAGTAAGAACAATAGATGAAGACAATTGTGAATAGGAGCTCGAACAATCGATTCTAGAATAAGAGACATGAAAACAATAAATAATGAAATGAGAAAGAGACACCATATCTTGTCATCATCAACTACTAGCCTTTGTCACAACATGGTGTCAATCACTTGTTATTTATAGGCTATTGTTTGAAGACAACACTTATCTTTGCAATAGGTAGTTTTATAAAAATAAATAAAAATAAATAATGAATGGCAATAGAATTTAAAGTTAATAGGTTGTGATAATAGGATATAGGTATGTGATGTTTAAATAACAATAGTTTGGGTAGGTAAGTTTAGTAGGCAACGTTTGGTTAGTCGTCAATATGTAGGTTAGTTGTTAGTAAGTAGGCTGGTAAGTTAGGGCTCATACCCCCTATGTGTGAATTAGGTTTTAAAACAAATGACCATAACTATCGATGAGAATATCTCTATATGGACATTGTGATATTTGTCAACCAAATATCAATAATTCTATGAACTTTGAAATTTTCTTTTACTTTGCCTTTGAGAGTTATACTACACAAGAAATGTCCATATATAATTTATTCACAATATATTATATTACAAAAGCCTTATATCTAACCAACATCGGTTCTTTCACACCCTTGTTTGCTTCAAAAGTAAAGAAGCTTGAGTGATGTCTCTTCTTACTACCGTAGCCTAGGGTCAATTTTCACATTGACAAAATGAATATTTGTTTTTTCAAAAAATTAATTCGTTTGTTAAAAAACCCCCTTTAAAACCTGGCCTTTTGCCACAAGTAAAATACTGGTTTTCTTTTTTTTTGGATTTAATTTTTTAAAAAAGAGTAAGATAAATAAAAGCACCCCCCACCAATTTTTTATAATTAATTAATTTTTTATATTTTTATTATTAACCCAAACTAGTGCTTTACACAAGAGAAGGGTAGCCCTTTGGGTCCTTCCATGTTTTTTTTTTTTTTGGGGGGTACCTAGCAATCCGGCTCCTGCCCTCGAGCCTAGGCACCTCAAAACATTGGAAGGGCATCTAGGGCTATTCCCTAGGTCCACCAAAAGCAGTATACTTTACCCTAGGGTCAGTTTTGACATTAAATAGTGGAAAACGAATTTTTCACCTTAAAATAGTGGGAAATGAATTTTTCGTGAAAATATGAAGCTAAAATCATCATAATTATCATAGGCTACAAGCTGAATAATTTCACTCCTCATACAACAATATCATAGTAAAATCATGAAAAATCAAATAAAATCAAATATTAAAAACAATTTCTTTTTGAAAAAAAAAATATTTTCATCTTCTTAACATGGAAGCTGACCATAGGTTACGATAATAGCCTCTACACTATACTTTGGACGAAGTAGAGTCTTCAAATATTAGGAAAATGGGTTTGGACTTTGGACCTCTAAATTTGCACACACTATGGTCCTCTCCAAAAAGGCCCATTAAGAAGAAATAATTACTCTTCATTTTTCACTCATAATGAATGACCCAAGTGTTGTGTTGTATGTGATAAACACGGGTAGAGGCTGAAACACCCCAATTGTGGGTGCAGCTCATTTCACCTAATATCGTAGCCTAGGGTCAGTTTACACATTAACAAAATGAATAATTTATTTTTTCCCCAAAAATGAATTTTATTTTTAAAATTTAAAATTATATAAATTTTCATCATCTACTATAATAATATTGTGATATGAGTAGTGAAATTATTCAGAGTGCAGCCTATGACAATTATGATGATTTTCAACGTGTCAACTTCATATTTTCACAAGTTTTCGTTTCACTATTTTGAGGATTATTTAATGACAAAACTGACCTTAGGGTAAGGCATATGCAATCGATATTTTCAGGTTATGAATCTCACAAAGTACCAATATACTAATATTTATAATTAAAATTTACTAGCATTCGACAAAATGACCCAACTTAACACAAGGCATTGGAAGTCATTGCAATGTTTCAAGTGTTCCTAGGTAAATCGCATGCCTAAGCCATGTTATATATCCAACCATAATTCCAATGATGATGACTCATTAGAAATAGTTTGGGTAAGAAAATTTCATAGGTGTCCTTTGGACAATTTCAATTTGAAATTTATTTAACCAATTTTTGAATAAAAAAGAACAACATGTTTTTTTAAAAATCAAGATTAATTTTGACTGAAAATGAACTTTAAATTTCAAAATATTGTTATGCAAATTCAAATTTTGTTTTTTGTGTTTAGAATAGTCCAAAAATGTCATCAAAATTTTAACATATTATATATTATAATACTCATTATACATTTTATTTTTTTTTGAAAAGTGGTTCACCCTCAATCTACTTTCACCCATAAGTTTTTTTCTTCTTATAGTGGTATTTCCTCATCTAGGTGTTTGTATCCTATCTCACTTTCATCAAATGTCACATTTCTATTCAAAATGTTTTATTTCTTATGAAGATCATATAGTCTATACACTTTGGACTTATCATCATATCCCATAAACAAGCACTTATTTGTTTTACTATTCATTTTGTCGCGATCTTGTTTTGGGACATCTATGTACATTAGACAACCAAAGATGCACAAGTGATTGACATGTGGCTTCTACAAATGTTATATTTTTGTTTTGGAGTGATGCTTTTGTTTGCATGTGTAGGCCCTATGTTCACAAGATAATTCGAGGTATTAATTTGTTTTAGACCACAAAAATGATGAGATTCCACTTGAAAACACCATGTTCTTTGCCTTTTCAACTAAGGTGCAATTACCCTTTTTTTCCCACCCCATTCTATTGTGGAGTCAAAACTTGGGTCAGTTGTCTTTTGATCCTATGAGTTTGACAATAGTCGTTGAATGTTTGTAAATGTGAATTCCCCTCCACAATTTCTTTTAGTGCTCCTATCTTTTTCCCAATTTCACATTTCACCAACTCTTTGAAAATCTTGAATTTAGCAAAGGTTTCATTTTTGACACACAAAAAAATAAACCCAACTTTTTCAAGAGTAGTCATCTATGAAAAAAAGAAATACTTTGATAAATCTAGAGTCTCCTTCGATATTGGACCGCCTAGATCAACATGAATAAGTTGTAGCACATCTTTTGAATGATTCTTGTTCGTAGGTGGAAAATTTTTCCACGATGATGTCTTCTTGTTAAACATCTTTCACAAACTACTTTCAAAGATTCTACCTTTGTTTTGACAAATGTTTCAACCCTCAGTAATGGAATGGAGGTGCCCGTATCTCTTATGCCACAAGTGAATTTTTATGCTTCTACAACAAAATTGAATTTACATGCGTTTTGACCTTTTTATTACATAGTCTATACAAACCATTTATAGGATCAATGAATCTTGCATTTATGATTTTTCATGTTGTCTACAATCCAACATGAATCCTCATCAAACATGACTACATTCCCTACCTACGTCAATGCTTTTACAGACACAAGACTACTATGCTTAAGATTTGGCACATAGAGAACATTGGTCATGTTTTATTCCATCAAAATGGCCACTTCCCCTTCTTAGTTACATTGTGAGGTTCTTCCCTAGCACAACTCACCTTGTCTCTCACTTTGGATTTTATTCTGGTGAGATTTTGTGCAAAACCAGTCACATGATGAGATGCACCATTGTCTAAGTACCAATTTTTGACTTGTACTTATACAATGGTCAAATTGTGCCAGGCAACGTCTACGACTTCTTCATCGTGAGAATATTCTTCACTATCACCGTTTTTCTCCACCACATTTTGTAGTAGTATGTCCATCCTATATATGAACTTGGTACTTGTGGGTTTCATTCTCCTATCATTTAACTTGCACATAAATTCAATTCAAATCATTCTAATAAAAAGATACATGAATTATTACATAAGTGATGATGATATTCTTTTGATTCAACACAAATGATTTAGAACTACATAGGTACTTGTTGATTGGAGTTAATTCCCATTGTGGGTAATTGGAAACAAAAAATCATTGCCAAAAATGCTCAGATGACAAAATAACCACAAGGTCAGAAAACAATATGCAAACACAATACTACATCATTCAAATGTTTTAATTAAGCAAAATTGTTATGACCTATAGAGTTAGATGTGAGTCAAACAATTGGTTATATTTTCTATTCAACAATTGCCAATAATATTTCCGAGAAATATACCTATATATATCATTATTCTCTCGAGAAAACATGTTGGGTGCAATATAATATCTCCTCTCAAACAAAAGAATTCGAGCAAATGCCAACGTCAAGATTCTTATATGAGTACCTAATTATGTGGATTTGTAGCAAGGGAGATGTAAATCTATATGGGAAAATCTCAAGTGTGCTAATGTTAATCTTGATGCTAGAATCAATCATGCTCCTGGAAAGTTCAAAGCAAATGACAAGCAAGCAAGAGGGTTGTAGTAGTACAAGCCATGTGGATAACATCCATAATGGGACAAAGCTTTAGATGATGATGATCTTAGATTGCAGAAAACTAAAGAAGAAGAAGAA
>Ga0116229_10002117_pt1 | contig 31898 bp, 17 predicted proteins | sample S1TSphgellanicum_3_FD_87313 | JGI IMG/M metagenome (GOLD analysis project Ga0116229, IMG submission 87313) | Host-associated microbial communities from peat moss isolated from Minnesota, USA - S1T2_Fc - Sphagnum magellanicum MG | ecosystem: Host-associated > Plants > Peat moss > Unclassified...
AAGATTGAATGAATGAATATGTAACCACAACTGTAATGAATGAAAGAGGGCCCATAAGGGATGTGCCCTCATGAATGAAAGTATAGCCATTAAGGGTAGGTTAATTGTTTCCAATAGATGCGATGCGTTAATTTAGGACTAATTCTTTAAGTGGAAAGAATTTGGGCTCAAATTCAATGAAAGGCCAAGATTTAAAAGATTTTTTGCCTTTAGTTTTTTAATATTACTTTTATGTTTCATCTTAAACCAATGATTATGGAAAGAGTTTGAGTAAAATCCAAGAAAATACTTTAAGCTAGGGCCAGTTTCATCATTAAATAATCTTTTTTAAAACAATGAAACATTTTTTTGGTGAAAATACAAAACCAAGGTGTTGAAAATCATCATAATTATCACAAGCTACAATCTCAATAATTTCACCCTCATATCCCTATGTCATAATAGATCATGAAATAATAATAGTTTTGAATTTATTGAAACGAGTTAATTTTTTGAAAAAAAAATTTATTCATTTTGTCCATGTGGAAATTGACCCTAGGCTATGGTACATAACAACCTTTAGACAATAGAGTAATACAAGAAAATTCAAGGCATCTTTCTTAGACAATATTAAGGCTAAAATTTATGTGTGTGTGTGTGTTTTTGGAAATATTTTTCACAAAATGGCAAAAATTCTCCACTAAAAAAATCACTGGATTGAACATGCTAATAATCAAGAAAAGCTATGGATGAAATGGAGGCAGAGGAAGGAAAATCTGAAAAAGTTGAAATCCAGGGAAGAAGATGAGTGACAATCAAAGTCAAAATAGTTGAAGGGAAGATAATGATGGAAATAGAAGCCTAGGAAATATGAAAAATTCAAGAAAAGAAAATAGATAAAATGAAGGCCTGTAAAAATAAAGATGAATGTAAAAAAGTTGAAATATGGGAAATACAATAGATGGAAATGTAGGTGATGACGATGAGAAATGGATGAAAATCTTTGTCAGACCCATTAGCTAATATAAGCAATAGGTTTTTGTTGCAATCACTTTGTATAGGAGAAGGGCCTGAGAGTACAGGCCCTTCTGTGATTTGAGATCTGTGCCCAAGGCCGATAGGCAGAGGGAACAGGTCGAAAATCACAGAAGGGTCTGTACTTAGGTTCTTTTCCTACGTAAAGTAGACCTGGGACTTTTTCACGTTTTAGAAATAGTGACAGGCTGGCTAGTACCTTCCAGCCAGGCAGAAGATTCCAAGCCAAGAAGATCCCACTTGCTGAAAACAGGTTTCTTCAGGCAGGTAAGGGAGCTGAAAATAGAAAGGAAAAATCCAGGCGGTGCTTTAAGGGAAGGCTGATCAAGGAAGAAAGAGAGGAGTGTAAAATCTCAATGAATGTAGGGGCCCTGAAACCCACCTCCTTTTTATTCCTTTCCAAGTTGGCTGCAAGTTGCAACAGATTCATTGAAGAAAGAGAGTGTAAAATCTCAATGAATGTAGGGGCCCTGAAACCCACCTCCTTTTTATTCCTTTCCAAGTTGGCTGCAAGTTGGAACAGATTCATTGTAGGGCATGAATGAGGTAGGTGATCTGATGCGGGAACCCACATGGGATACCACATGGGATTAGATTGCTTGCTGCATGTTTGTGGTATGATGATAGTCTAATAGACAAGTTCAGATTTGAGGAGATGTCACAAGGATCTCCAGTCTCTCTCTTTTCCTGATTCTCTGCAGAATTGTTTTTTATTGGACATCAGGGGCTGGCTGGCAGACCAAAAAACCACTTTTCTTTTCTGGTTTTGAATTGCATGCGCAATTGAATTTCCATGTGCAAACACTCATTGCCTCCCATACAGTACTTTGCTGATCTCACAGATAGAAAATCACATCATGCTCTCTGCATATCTTACAGTTCCATGAATCACAAATCATGCTGGATTCAGAGACTGTAGCATCAAAATGCCAGAATTGACAAGTCAACAAACGGATTCAGACACTGTAGCATCAAACTGCCAGAATTGACAAGTCAACAAACGGATTCAGACACTGTGGAGCACCAGAATGCGTGACTCAGCAAGTGAACAAAAGGATTCACACACACGCTGGTATTACCGGGAATCAACAAGTGAAAAAAAGAATTCAGACACTCTGGAGCACCAGAATGCATGAATCAGAAAGTGAATAAAAGGATTCACCCACACTCTGGAGCACACAAATGCATGACTCAACAAGTGAACAAAATACATGAATCAACAAGGGAATGCAAGTCACACATTGTGAATGCAGTATATCAATACAAATGCATGAATCAAAAATCAAACACAATACATGAGTCAATAATGGACAGCAACACATACATCATGAAAATCCAGTACACAAATCCGACGTATGACTACAACACCATGTACTTTGCTTGCATGCCCTCCAAAATCACTCATCAACAAATGCATACTTCCAAACTGAAGGAGATTTGGAAGCAAACACAATACAATTGAAATGGTTTTTGAAACTGAAAAACCATATGCTTATTCTCCATGTGTAAACAACAAAATCAAGGACTGCAAAATTGACAGCCCACAGAGTTCATGACTCGGAGCCCAGATCTTACCACAATAAGTAATGCCAAAGAGGCCAAGCTTCATCATATTTAAGACTTTCATCAGTTACTTTGACATGCTCAAAATCTTATGCAATATACTGTGATGCAAAAAACTGTTTTGCTTTGATTATATCTGGAAACAGCCAACATGCCACAACAGCCAACTGGCCAAATATCGACCAAGACAAGTAAAAGAAAACATATTGACATGTAAAACACAGACCTACAAACAAAGTACACAGTGAGCTTTTAAAAAGACATAGGATATAACCAAAAGTTTGGATCTGCTAATTCTAGGCACAGAGACACAAAACTGAGAAAGATCTCAGAAACCAGACAAAGTCCTGGTTATGTCTTCTGTTCAGATCCTAAAGGCTTGGAAAAACAATCTCCAAAAATAAAAAATGGTCCTGTTGCCAAAATCCCATCACAGATGTAATGCCAGTCATGAACTTCACAATCTGTCTTCCCTGGCTCTGGATGCTGACTAGAAACTTCTCCACTCCTGGTATACATGCTTGTGAGTTGTCTTGCTTGGGAAAACAAGAAAAAAAAGACCCCTTGCCAACAGCAGCAAGGCAAGAAAAACCAAGAGCAGCCTGAGCGCAGTTGCATATGCACTGTTACCTGGCTCAAAAAAAAAAAAAAAACAGGGCCCAGTCTGGGGAGGGCACCTGAAAAAATGGCAGCTCTTGATACAAACACACAACATCAACACAGTGTGGCCTCAGGTAACTCATGTAAGCCCTGCCTGCATGCACCAGTACAGCACCTCTGCAGCCCTTTTATTTGGCTGTTCCTGGTGCTGCCTGCGGTTTCAGTTGAAGTAAATGACATGTTGCTTGAAGGATGGATCAGCTTATTACCTATGTATTCTTGCTGATACTGTCAGAGAAAATCATGGAAGAAAACAAACAAGAAAAGGGGATGTTACAAGAGTACCCACAGACTGTCAAATCACATTTGAGATGATGACAAAACTTCCCAGAAGCTTTGTCAATGGATTAAATCTTGTCCCTAACAGTACAAAAGTTCACAATCCATTAGACGAGACTCGAGGTTATTGAGAGCCGCATGTGTGAGCTGGGGGCAGTGCTTGAGATTCAGTGCCCCCAGAAATGGACAGGACTGCTCAATGAGGGACAGGGAGCGATCCGTCAGGAAATTGCAGCCAGACAGAGTCAAGTTTTGCAGACAGGGCCCACGGGCTTCCACCAGTGTCTGAACACCATCATCAGTGATAGATGTCTGAGAAACATCAAGCTCCTCAAGAGACTTGCATTCAACTGCCACCAACTGTAGGCTTTCGTCACCCACATTGCGGCAACCATCAAGCACCAGACTCATGAGGTGCTCAGCACAGTATTTTGCAACTGCACAGATTGAGAGATTTGAGATCTTGACACAACCACTCAGATTCAGGCTCACCAGCTTCCTTCCACTCCCTTGAAGGATCATCATCACAGCTTCATCAGTCACATCGACCAGCCCGCTGAGATTCAAGTGCTCAAGTGAGGGACAGCAGCGACCAATGACTGCAAGACCACCATCACCCAGTCCCTTGCAATACATGATCCGGAGCGACTTCAAAGTAAGGGGATTCGGCTGGAATTCAGCTGGAAGGAGACCCTGATCTTGGACCCCATTGCATTTAGAAAGTCCCAGCATCTGCAAAGTCGGCTTGCAATCAGTCAAGGCTGCTATTAAACCTGTGTGTGTGATCGCATTGCATCTCTCCAACTGTAGACTGAGTAAGCAGGGACAGAACTGCAGAAAAGCCTTTAGCCCCTCATCTGTCAACATTGGGCACTGAGAGAGGGCACAAAGCTTCAAGTATCTGCAGACTTTTCCAACTTCCTCCAATGACAGATCTGTTATGCCTGAACAGGCAAAAATCGAGAGGGATCGTAGTTGCTGCAATCCTGCACCATTAAAGAGAGCCATGATACCTGCCTCTGTGCAGCACTTGAGATTGGCAAGCTTCACCTTAACTAATGCCTTGCAATGCTCTCCTAGGAGAGCAAGCCCTTCATCTGACACATTGATTCTCTCTAGCTTCAGCTTCTTGACCTTCTTGCAACCTGCCCCAACTGCAGCAATGCCTTTACTACCTACCAATCCACAGTTACTGACAGCAACAGAAAGCAGTGCAGAGCACCATTTTCCCACCGAAATTAAGCCCTCATCTCCTATTCTTGGACAAGAATCCAAGCTGATGGTGGATAGCAATGGACAGCCCCTTGAAATTGCCTTAATGCCTGCATTGCCTATCTTTGGACACTTCAAAAGGTCCAAAGTTTCAAGCAAGCGGCAGCCATTTCCAATCGCAGCCAATCCTTCATCACCAACTTTTAGACAGTCCCACAAAGTCAGACTTCGAAGTGCTGCACAACAGTTTCCTATTGCCAAAAGACCATCATTACTCACACCTTCCCCATTTGATGCTGCTCCCCCTTTGATAGTCAACTTTCCAAGCCCACCACAGGCAAGGGTCCCTAATGCCATGAAAGCTAACTGTACATCTGTGGCCTTCCTCCCTTCCAAAGACCGAGAGAGCTCTCCCATGGCCCATTGTGGCTGCCGCTCAACCCTTGGCTCATCTGCCCCTGGATTATCCTTTCCACTTGGAACTAGCACTGGTCCCTGGACTTCAGGCAAATCATGCAATCCCCCCAACACTGCTGCTGAAGAATTGTGTGCCACCTCAGATTCTGACGATGGGCTCTCGAATCTCACACATTCACTATCCTGCTGAAGACTACACTCACACTTGGTTACACTGGTCTCGAAATCATGGCGATGCATGCGACTCTGCAGCATAAGCCAACGCATAGATACAAAGGCACAAGCACAACGATCCTGGGCTCTTGGTAAGTATTTGAATATTTCCTGCAGACATTCATCCGGCAGGGAGTTAATGGGGTCGGTCATGCGAGTCTCAGAAGCAGCTGTTGGAACTGGTCCTTGAGGTCTGCTGCAGGAACGTCTTTTTCTTGGCTGAGCGATGGACTCTGCAAATGCAGCAACAGCAGGACGGAACCGAGGTGCACAGCAAAAACCTTCTGCTACATTGAAACCAAAACCATCTTCACCAGTCCACTCTGCACACTGTGGAGAGTCCTTGATTCTCTGGACACCCTTGAGAAATTGCCCATGCAAGTCCCCGTACACACCACCCTCTTTTGTGTGTTCATGACCAGTTCCAAATCTCTCAAAGACCTCACCTACACCCTGTGCTGCCGACTGCGCAGCCCCCACGTAAGCACCTATGATTTCCCCTTGCCTCTGCATGCGATCAGTCACACCACCAAGCTGACACATCTGGAAGGTAGCCTGTCTTCTCAAATATCCTGCAAGTCACAAAACCTGAACAAATCAATCCTTCCCTAGGTCTTCTTCATACAAGAGAGTGCAGCAAACTGCATTTATATGCCTCAAGTCAGATGATTTCTTGCATGGCAAAACATCACTTGATTGAAACCTCAAAGAAGCAGAATGTCCAAGTTGGTCCAATTACTCAGAAGGCTTGAAGATCAACAGCCTGACATTGACAGGGACACAAATATAAACTCAGCAGAATAAGAAGAATCCATGAGTAAACTGCTGACATCTGGACTTCAGCAAGGATCTCATGGGACAATTACAAACAAGTTTGACTTGCCTGGCCTTTCCATTTCCTTGTACCATGAACAATGCTTGATCCTCAGAGATTCAATCCCAGAATTACTACAAGCACTAACAGAAATGCACAAATATGAAAACTGCCAGAAATAAAACCATCAAGCTCTCATTGAGACTGAGGAATTTCAACACCCTGTGAAATCCTTCACAACATGTCTCATTGGCACAAAACCATACTCATGAACAGGCACATTTGCACAAGTGTTGTAACGACAAGGGAGAGAACGACTATCTCCAATTCGACAGACAGATATTAGGAAAACCTAACCTAGCACATATGACCATTCTCTAACACAAAAAAATGCTGGAAAACGAAAGAAAAACAGACAGACCGACGCCACAGCTGCAGAAATAAATCCGATTGAGCATCTCTACATCATCATCGGCATCAAAACGATTGCCCCATTCTCAAGTGCACAGTTCTCTAACCGTCCCTACGGCCACCCCTAGACTCCTCATACTCTCTGCATGACCCGATGTCGCGACCAGAGACCCCTACTCATTACAAAAGGATAACACAAAAATCCAACACACAGCGCATGCTGCTGCTGTTACGAAAAACGCGATTATTCCTCTTCCCGGTAACCACAAGAAGAGTCCTGGGGCTCGGATCCCGCAGAAGAAAAAGCAAGAGCCAGAAGCCACCACAGCCGAGGCCCGAGCACAATACATAAACAGGAAAAAAAAACAAAAGTTTCATTTCCGTCCCTAGAGTTGACAAAAGACGGGAAAAAAAAAACAAACAAACAAACAAACAAACAAACAAGCAACGAGAAGAAAAACAGAAGTTTAAAGAGAAGAATAAAAACCTTGGTAAACGTCCGCCTCCTCCTCCTCCTCCTTCTCCTTGGGTTTCTCGTTCTTCTCGTTCTCCGCTTCCTCCTGGTAAACTACAATCGAAGGAAGAATCAAAGCAGGTTTCAGCAAATGCTTGAATGAACTTCACGATCAGATGGGATGCTGAGCACGCTTCTTCCCCCACAGAAAACGAGAGAGCTAACGTGCGATGATCACAGGCGGAAATGGCGTTGGCCGTTGCCGCGACGACGACGACAACGACGACGACTTCGCGGCGGGATGGATCTGCACTGCAACTACCTACCCAGTACTTCTTCTGGTTTTACCCCCTTCCTCCTCCGCCCGCCGTCCCCGTGCTTCCTTCCCCTCACCCCCCGTGCTCTTCACCTGGTCACCTTGCTTCCCACATGCATTCATCCCCCAGTCGTCCTTCCGCTCCTACTCCGCTTTGCACTGCCAGGCCGAATCGCATTCTGCGCGCGGCTTTGCAACCGCCAGGTGGCTTCTGCCCGGAACGGTCAATGGGCAGCAGGAAATAAAACTTGTAAAATCGTTACCTATGGGTGAGGACGGGCCCCCGAACTTGTTTTTTTTTTTTCACCTGCTTAAATAGCTGGGCAGAAAATTCTAGTCTATTTTACAGGTCACATTACATAGCATCAAAAAAAATTCACAGGGCATTTCCAAAAACAGAACAAAATGCCGGGCATTCTGTTTTTCGAAAAGCCTCGCCACCCATTTTTTCTTCTTCTTCTTTTCTTGTGATACCCTGGAGATACCCTGCGGGTAGGGTATCATAGTTCCAATGTGCACAATAAATTTTTTTTTTCGACCGTAAAATTTTACTTGATTGGGTGGGCCCTTAATGTTCAAAAGTTTAAAAATTTTCGCATCCGCGTCATTTCCGTTGACTAACTAACACCCCACTCGTCTCTCTCTCTTCGGACATTTACTTATCCCACCACACTTGGGGAAAATTGTTTGCACCTCCAAGTAAGTAAAATTTGGTTGCAATTTGTTAGGCTGCCTTTGCATGACTTTTTTGAAAAAGTTTACAGGTAACTTGTGGTTCTTGGCTACGTGGCCACTCTTAATTGGTTGCACCACACTTACGCGTACACAATCTCCAATCACAAGGGGTGTGTGTGTGTGTAAATAGGTGGAATCATCGGATCTCAATTGAATATTCTCTTTTATGAACTCTTTTAGGAACAGAGGTTGTTGACCTTTGGGCGGACGGCTGCTCCCCATGACCTCCCCCGCCATTTCAAAGGTCCAAGCCTGGTGGAGAAGGGTTTTTTTTTTGTTTTTTTTTAATTTTTATATTTAAATTTATTAATTTATTTTAATAATTTAAATTTAAATTTTTATAAATTTAAATTATAAAGGGTTTTGTGACGTAGCCAAAGTGGCGATCATCATCCAGAAAAGAGTCTAGCCAAATTTGATTACATAATAGATAGGAACATAGAAAAAGAAAAAAAACAGAATTTTTTTAACATTCTTGGCTACCTTCTGGAAGTTATGATAAGACTCTGACGATTTGAAAATTCGAAATGTGGTGAATTTGGGCCATTTTCTCCCATGAAATAATCCTTTGTATAGGTCAAAATCATTATTTTCAGGTCGAAATTTGGCCAAGTTTAGCCAGTAAAAGAAACACTGGCCCCGAGGGTTACCACCCCTGTTGGCTGCTTATTCTTTTTTATTTTCATAACATCAGGTAGTTTTTTTTTTTTTTCCAAATTGGGTGCCAATTAGGTTATCAATATGTTGGGTTAAAAACCACTGGTCATGCATAAGAATAAATTATCAAGTAATCAGTTGATAATCGCTGATTATCTTGTCAAATTATTGAATGATTATTAGTTAATTCTAGGGTTTTTTATTTTTATTTAATTTTTCTTTTTAAAAAAAAAATAATTGTGGAACCATTTTTAGCATTTTAGGATTGATAATCTACCTGGATGATAGATAACCAGGTCATCCAGGTAGGTTATTAAAACTTGAAAACTCAATACCAAGCAATTAGGTTATGAATTGGTTTTTTAAAAACTCAATAACCAGCTGGTAAGGTTGTCAAACACCCATCCCATTACTATATGATTGAAGTGGGGTTAACTTTGGTATTGTTATGAAACCTTGTTAAATTAATTCTAAATTTATTCTAGATCTAGTAGCTCTTGCTCGATTGGTATAAGATGCAAAGGCACAATGTGCACGCTACCTCGTCAAGGGCTTTTATGATGTTACCAAAAGTGAAGCAAGGGGCCCCACAATTTGCAAGGATTAGAGCATGCTCATATCCAAACCAAACAAACAAACAAACAAACAGCTCTCTTAATCATTTACATACCCATTTATGGACAAGGCACTCAAAAATGAACAATCCACAACGTTCCTAAAATGTCCTATTAGTTTGACAACCCAACAAAATAATACAAAAAAACATTACCTTCATATTGTATTGTTTGGTGCAATGTTCAATACACCCAACAAGTTGATTTGAAAACTTGCAAACCACCATTTTCAACCTGGACTAACACACCCATCATAAACTGGGGGTACTTATTTATTAGGGAATCAAGTTGGAGTGTTGATTTGAATAGGTAGTTCCACAAAAGTTTCCACCCCATAGCTCAATCTTTATCCATTTCATCCATGAAAGTGAATCTTGGGGCCATATTCATCATCCATGAAAATCCTTCAACCCCCGCATTCATGCTTTGAAAACCCCACCAATTGTATACCAACTGTTAATGAGTTTTTTGAATATTGACTTCACATTTACCAATTCTCATAGATCCATTTGAGCTAACAAATTACAAATTTCAAAAGTGAATTTACATTCATTCGTCTCAATTTAAAAATTCCATAGGAAGAAGACATACATACATTCATCCGTGCAAATTTGATGCTAGCCTAATGGTCACATTGATTCGTGTCAATCCAATGATCCATAGAAATGGGGGCCGTAGGATCTTGGTGGCTTCAGCACATGTCTACGAAATAATCAAATAAATTTGAAATTTTTATTTTAGAGTGGGGAAAATTAAAAAAAAGAAGGAATAGTCCAGAGGATATACCAAAAGATTCTTCGTACCCTTTCACCCAAAAAATCCTCTGGAAAAATACTAAAAAATCCTCTGGAAAAAAAAAATTAAATTTTTTTTTTTGGCATTTCTAAAAGTAATATAAGTGGTGTTGAAGCAGCTGCAAACGTACTACAATATTCATTCATGCAAATTTATCCTATGGCACTATGGTCACATTCATCCATAGGACAGAAAGACGTCATGCGGCTCCAAACCTCTTGTTGCCACATTTATTACATCCATGGCAAACCGTACTTTCAGGGAAGGGCAGCCCTCCGGTTCTGAAAATCAAAGCCAAAACCAACCCCCTGGGGGGGGAGTCCAAAAAAATCCTCCAAATATCGAATCAAATCAAATCAAATAAACGCACGCCATTGGTCGCTGGTGGATCCTGCCCTTGAGTAAGTATCCACTTCACCTGGTCTTGGGAGGGGGACAAACAAACAAACAAATCATCATCACCACTCTTTTGCTGCCCCCCTGACAAACGGCAATGTTCGCCACCTAGTAGGGAGAAAAAGCCGTTAATTCAACTGCGACGAAAAACAGACCGAAGTAAAACTTTGTCCCCACACTATGGAGTCATAGGCAGGTAAGTTTATTAGTAGTGCAGGCGAGAAAAAGTGAAAACACAAAACTTAATTTTACTTTTTCCCCTTAAAAAAACAAATAGAGGTTAAAAAAAAATAAAAATTTAAATACTCAGCCGTGCGGCTTCACTGTATGTGAACTTTGCGCGGCGCATCGGGTGCCACGTTTCTGGTTCCAAATGCACGTACGACATGCCATCGTTTCACAGACACATGCATGCATGCACTAGTTCGTAGGGGCCTATACACCTAGGTACCTATAGACAGATATATAGTCCAACATCCCAGGTTTTTTTTTGGGGGGGTGTTTGTTTTATTTTGGGGACTCAGGGTTTTTTTTTGGCGTGCCCGAGTGGCCCGGGGGAGAGGGCAGTTTTTGGGGTGGGGAGGACAGTGGGTCTTGTTTTTTTTTTGGTTTTGTGCCTGAATTTTTTTTTTTTGAATTTTTCTCTTCTATCCAACCCTTTTATAAAAAAAAAGAAGACAAAAACCACACCTGACTCATTGTATGTTTTTTGTGTCCAAATTCTTCATTACCTATGTGCTTCATTGCCCACCCATACATATATAGAGGGACAAAATTTAAGACAAATTTTGTGGTCCCTAGTTAGTTCGTTGTGCGGGGGAAAGGGGAGGGGAGGGTAGGTTTGAGACTACAATTTCATCCAAAAAATCAAAGTTTGTTGGCACCCATGAAGACAAAAACAAAATTCTGAAAAAGTCGGAAAGTAAAAGGAAAGGAAATAAAAAAGGGGTCAGTGGGAAATATTCAATCCAGCACTGAACATGTGACAAGTGGATGGACCAGATCTATTCATTCAAATTTTAGGTGTCTATTACCTACCTACTAGACACTTCTACCCAAAGGCTGGTTACTTACCTACCCGTAATTGAACAGTGCGTCTTTTCTCAGTGTATTAGAGTTATCCGTAAAGTAACCCTGTCTTCACCCTGTCTTGGGGCCTCCTTTCACCCCCGATCCCCTCTTGCAGTGGTATCCCGCAAAGTAAAAGACATTTTATTAAATCTCAGTATGAAATGCGGCAACTCAGTGTGAAACTCAGCAGTTAATGCACGAGGTTCAGGACTAATTATAGTAGTTGTACAGTTAGGAACAGTGAAAATATATGTAACAGCAGCAGCGGAAGCGCTTAAGAAAAAAGGCAAGTCAAGATGAAACTCAGTTTATCACCAAAATTGATGGCTTTCTGATTTTCATCCCCACTTGAATGCTAATGTACTTTTATGCGGGTTTTTTTAAAAATCTCACCCTGTGTATGACCAAACTCAGGGTTCTGGTGCTGTGTTTTTCTTACTTTACGGATAACTCTATTCTCCTGACGATTATACGTCAAAAGAAAGGTCACACGGGAACTTACTACTTGCGAAGTTGGTAAGTTCCCGGCCAGACTAGAACAGTAACTTCGAGGTTTCCAAAGTTTCTTCTCCTCATTTTCCTCTTTCTGTCTTTTTCATTTCTTTTACTTTTCTTGTCATTTCTTTGATTAAAAAAACAACAAGAAATCTGGAAAGATTTTTAAAAAAAGAGATTAAGGGAAAAGAAATGCTCATTTCTTCATGCTCAAGAAGGGTATGTCTATAGACCCCGTCTGAATTTGAGGCTCAGGACGCAAGGCTAGTATCCGGAAGGGCCTATACTCTACATACAAACCCTTGCCTTGTACTTATTCTACCTACCTTTGGGTTTTTGGATTTCATTGGAAATTTATAAGCAAAAAAAAGGAAAAGGAGGGAAAGTAAAAGAACTAAAAAAAGGTACTTAAGTTTGGAACCATGTAGTTATTGCCAATGCATGCACCTGGATTTTACTACATGAACTTACTTCAAGGGCAAATGAGTTTGCATGGTAATTATTGATTTATCCGTTCCTGGCTTACTGTCCTGTTATGGGATTATTGTATTTTTAATGCAAAACGTACCTCTTAACTCTGGTTAATTTAAAAGACTCCCTGGCACAATGTCTTGGTATTGCTTAACACTCAACTTCACGTTCCCAATTGATTATGCTGGTATATAATTTAATAAATTGTACCTAGTTAACTACCCAAGAGCTAGTTAAATTATTAGAAAAATTTAAAGTTTATCTGACTTTTATAATTATGAGAAAGGATTATTTTTGGCTTCATGGGTGGGTTGGAAGTATTGGGTTGTTGAGGTGCCTAATGTTTGAATTTTCGAGGCATACTTGGGGGTTTTCTTTTTACATTTGTATTTTGTAGCACTAATGGCAAGGCCATTTGTGAAGGCAATGCCCATATGACTACTTGCCCCAAAAAGAATGGTGTGATGATGCATGTGACTAAACTTCAACAAAAGAAAATGAAAATTTGGGGAAGAGTTTTGAATTTGCGAAGGCAACTCGTTTTTCATACTTACACATCTTTAGAGTAACTCCATAATATGTCTCGCAAGGTCACTCTAATGATATTTTACCTTTGGCAACCATAGGCAATATTCATGTGCACATTAACCACACACTCTAGTTGGCATAAGAAACCTTAGTCCCATTAGGAAATTTGTTTCCCCACGTTATTATGTTGTACCATATTGGGCATTTAGAATACTCATGCACAAGCTTGGTTGACAAGATGTCACAATTGATTGACTTTGATGTTTTGATGGTAAAGAGCAAGAAGGGGAAGAACTCCATTGCAAAGAAGGATAAGCAGTTCTACTACAATTTTTTCATGATTCACAAGATCCACAAAAAGTATTGGGCAGAATCGAATTCAAAAACATTACAATCAAAATCAACCTACTTGTGGTGGTAAATGACCTTTCAGATCTCTTGAAACAAAAATGAGTAGTGATTAATCAAGACATTGCCAAGCTTGTTGGGCACTACAAAACAATGGTGGCACTTTGTGAATAGGGGACTTTAAAAGATGTTTCACATAAGGTACTAGAATTTTAAAAATCAAACCACCCCCTAAATCAAACTTTCCATACATTGTTAATTCATATTGAAGGATGTTCCTAGATGGGCGTATTTTCAAAACGATATGAAAAAGACTACCCATTTGGAGTGACTTACTCTTGTTGAGCAATGTGCATGTGTTAATGTTGACAATTAGAACAAATTGGAAAGTTTGGAGCCACTAATGATCAACAACGGTTCTAGTTCTAAGAGGTCAAAGGGGTCATGAACTACAAAGAAGGAACAAAAGTAATTGAAGTTGAGTAATTCAAAAATGCAAGTTCATTCAAGAGCCACCACATACATGGCTACCAAAACATTCATAAAACAACAATCATGGAAGACAAAAACACAATGGCCCTATTCACACAATACATGTTTCTCAACTTGTAAAGGAGGCCAAGGAATATTTCATGTTTCAAAAAGGAGAATAACTTGGAAAGTTTCAAATAAAGCTTTAAGCAACCAACACAATGCAAACATATAAAAGCCCTTCCAAGGGAATTTCAAAGATTGACAACCCCACATGGTGAAAATTCACTAGCATTTGATACTTCACAAACACATGTGCATAAATAGGAACTTCAAACATTTACCAATTCACAAACTTCACCACTATATAGGTTGGGTTTTAGATATGTTTGATCTTGATTGAATTCAAGCTTTATTTTAATATGTATTGTCGCCTTTTGGAGTTCACAAATGTTCCACAAGGTTGTTTTGGATATTATAATGGATATTAGATTTTCAATATCAATGTTCCTTAGCAAAAATCTTCAAAAAACAAACCCTACTTCAAATGTGAAACATCAAATCCAACACCAATTAGAGGTTTTAAGTTGTAAATATATCATCTTCTATGATTAAAATGAACAAAATCTCACACCTTGTAAAAAAGCTCTTAATTGTGGCCATGTCCCAATATTTGTTAGAGACATACCAGAACATTGTATCATTTTATGACTTTACACACATATATTTAATATATTAAAAATATATATTGAAGGTCTTTAACAACATAAAGGGTAATGTGTGACTATTCATAAAAATATAAAGGTCTTAGAAGACATTTATCAATTATTTATGCATTGTTGACATTCTAAAGAAAACATAGGGGTCACCTAAACTACATTATTAACCTTTGCAAAAGCTGTAAATTACATTACATTAATGTGAATTCTTAATGCACCTTCCAACCCTCTTCTATTCATTCTTGTCAACTTCAAACAAAGATGCAATCATCCCCTTTTGTTTTCAAACATTTATTCAAAATTCAATTGATTTTTCATTATATTGGAGTTTTTTTTGCTTTGTTAATTATATTGTTGATAATTTGATAAGAATGAAACCATTTTTCTTTAATTCCAAAAAAGGAAATTTGAATATCAAATCTTCATAGTTTATTTATTTCATTTCAAATTTTGGTATAGATTGTTCATTTTAAAACTTGACAACGAACATTCTACAAATATACGTTTTGGTTTTTTTTTGGGTAAGTTATGATCAGGTATTTGATTAGTGTAATACCCACTAATTCAAGATCTTTAAAAAAAATTTAATTGTCAAAATCACCAAATCTAGGTTTTGAAAATAAAATTAAACCACCAAATTCCATAAAAAATTAATAAAATTTTTACCATTTTCTAGGTTTTTTTTTTCACACAATAATATTTAATTTTTAAATATGGTATAATACCATGTTTTTTTCATAACCACTATTACATATCAATCAAATATTTTATTTTTTAATATTCATGGTTATCAACTTTGATATCTAACCAATGTGAGGTGCAATTTTTAATTACCTTCCACCCATGCCCCCCCCCCACACATTGGTTATGACCTTCCAAAGTTGAAGGGGGTTAGAACGTCTTTTATATTTGAAACATTTGATAATAATTTTTGAAACTTGGACCTATTGACTACTTCAAATTATTTTAAATTTTAGATGCATACAACAAGTCACATGTGACAAATAGTCACAAATGACATGACAATATTACAAACTATTTTAGATCAATATACATTTTAGAGTTGGGTAGATATTTGAAATTTTTGAATACTAGAACTAGATATTATCGTCAATATCACCTTAAACCCTTTCAAAATATGAAAAAAAGTGATATCCATAGTGATGTATTGACCCCCAAATCTCAAAAATATGTGATCCAATCAATTAATATTCAATATGAATTTTTTTAAATAAAATTTTGAAATCCAAACATGATATCAAGTTTTTGCCCAAATCTAGATATCATAAAACACAATATTGGTAGGAACTTGTTTTTTCCCATCGATTTGTTCCATTTAATTTTTTTACACCTTTGTTTCATTCTTTGGCCATACATGTGGCCCCCCTAATCATACAACTAAATAACTCCACTATTATTTCATCTACTGGTATTAGGTTATGTATTATATGTGATAACTAACTATCCAATTTCTTAGACCAAATGGGGATGATTCATGATGTGAATTTCTTGGTGACAAATGTATTTTTTCTTTTTTTCCTTTATATATTTTTTTGTTTTGTTTCTTTTTTTGTGTGTTTTGTTTCAAATTCCTTTGCTTGTTGTTTTTCTTTGTCATTACCTCTTTTTTTTTGGGTTGTTTTTATGTTTTTATCTATATTTTTTCTTTTGTGATATATATAGGTCTTTTCCTTTGTTTTTTGTTGTTTTTTTTCTATGTGTTTTGTTTCCATGTTTATTTTTTTTCCATGTCTCTAAAATTTTTTTCTACATGTTTTTATCTATTTTTATCTTGTTTTAAAATATATTTTCCCCCTTATATATATATATATATATACACACACATTTTAGTGTTGTATTTTTTTAATATATTTTTAAAATTCCAATTTCCTTTTTTTTGGCCCATTACCTATGGTTATGCATCTTGTTTACACTTCCTCTTTTTTTTCATTATTGATGATTATTGTGGTTTTGTGGTTATTGTGTAAGGATTATTCTACAATATTTTTTAAAAAATTGCATAATACATTGTAGTAAATCTACAGTGCACATCACAATTAACCTTTAACCCTAAACCCTAAACCCACATCATTCGTTTATTTTGAAATAATTTTTATTTATAAACATTTACATCGCATTTTTAATTTGTACATAACATCAAAAATATATTTGATAATTTTTGTACGACATTTGTTTGCTTGAACTTTCTCCATTATTGGCCTTATAAAACACTTGCATGAAACATGGAAGGGTCAAGTGTAAATGAAAATCAAATAATGCAACATGAAAAAACAATAATATTCAAAAGTGAAATTGAAGAAATGGAAGGAATTGAAATGGAAGGGTGAGGTGTAGTTCACCTTCTAGTTTGATAAAATTGATCAAGTTTAATGTTGTCCTAGAAAAAGAATTAAAGGGGTACAAGGGGGAATTTGATCACAATTAATTTTTAAACTTGTAATTTTATCTTAATGGATTATTGGATTTTCTAAATATATTATATTATCTAGAAATCTTAAATATTGGATGGATATTAGGTTGCATGATATTTTTAATATTGATATTAAAATATCAATGTTTAGATAAATATTATATATTTTATATATTTAAATATCTTTACATGATATATTAAATGAAAAAAAAATAAAACCAACAAATATTGATAAACCAAATAACCAAAACCAATGGATGTTTTTTTTTAAAAATATCCGCCCGACATTGGTACATTCCACTCAATTTTCAGTATAATACTAAAAAGCCAGTATAGTGGTTTAAACCATAGGTATAATGGACTAGGGTGTGGTTTAAATCATGTGGCAACATGACCATTCACAAGACACCCAACACCTTGTTTGTTAACTACTCAATGTTTTTTAATAAATTATTAAAATAAAATTCTAAACCACATCCACTTGGTATAATGGTTTAAACCACAAATGTAGTGGTTTACTCCACCCATTATGTTCAATGGTTTGTGTTATAATGGTTAGTGCATTATGTTTAGTGGTGTGATTTAGTGGTCCACTATGTTTCTAGTGGTTTAATGGTATGGTGTATGGGTGATTTCCATTGTGTAGTTCACTAGTGTACATTGTCTTCAAGTGGTGTGCATGTGGTCTTATGTGTATATGGTTCTTGGCATGTTCCATTTTGGTGGGTTTACAATTATCCCAATTTGGGTCAAGATTGAATGTTCATATTTTAACAACCATCAATACAAAACCACATTTATATTGTGCAAACTCACCTTGGTGGATTGATTGTCACCACCTCCCTTAAGCTATATATATATGGTAACAAAATAATATATCAATTGAAGTTGAATACATTGTGGCCTTTAGTGCCTTCTTAGAAAGATTAAGGTGCTATTGCAGATGTTCAATCCAAAACACCTTTTAATAAACTAACATGTATATTTTAGTTGGGTTAGTTAAACAAAATCCACCAACATCTTGGTAACTTCTTTATTTGGGGTTGGTGGAACATCTTCCCCATTTTGACACCCTAGCTATGTCATCCATGAATACTAAAAATGGACACATGTCTAAGGATTCATTGCATCATACAAATACAATAGCCATTGGGAATTGGTTGTGATTATTATGCAAGGTGTTTTATTTATTCACAATTCACATTCACATCTAGTGGACCTAGAAGATTAATGAAGTGTATAAGTCTTAATCTCAACCTATGTCACTAGATTACCTTGAGCCAACATGTTGCATTTTCCTTATACATACACATCACCAAACTTGTAGGGAAACCTTCCAATTTCATTACCACAGTGTGCATACACATCAACTAATCTACTTCCAAAAAAAAAATTTGAATTCTATCCACTTTCAATGGTTTGTTCATTTGTTTTTCATTATGTAAATTATATAACTAAATTAATGATGATATGATAATTAAATATGTGAATTAATTATTTTTATTTTTATTTTTTGAAATAAAGATTTGAATGATTTATTTTGTTCAAATAATTAATTATCAAAATATTTTTTTGATTTTCTGAAAAATAATTATCTGAAACATACATTTTTAATTAAATATATGATAATTAATAATTTGGATTGATTATTTGAATTAATCAACCAATGAGCTAGTTATCTAAATTAAATAGTCTAATTCGAATAATTAGTTAGTTTTTGAAGTAGGATAATTAATATCAGATAGTTAATTATTTAAATTAAATAAAAATATTTCAAATAATCAATCTAATTTTTTTAATTAGTTCAAATAATTAATTATTTGACTTGAGATAATTTAATACTAGATGATTAATTATGTAAATTCATATAATTAATCATTTATTATCTTCATTTTATATATATATATATAATTGGTGAAATAATTATATGAATCAAATTTATTTATAATTCATAATAATTAGTTGTCAGCTTAATTAATGAGTTCAAAATAATTAAGGTAATTACATGTTAATTAATTAGTAATAAGTAATAAAAATTTGAAAAATAATTCTTTCTAAATATTAAAAATATCGAAGTATAAATAGGCATATGCATATGTACACGAAATTAAATGTCGAATATAATATACACATTGCTTATAGTTTCACATCTAAATTAATTATATGTATCCAAATATATATATATATATATATACACACACACACACACACACACATATATATAATTAATGATTTGGTAATTATTGGTGAATTAGAAATTATTATAAATAATTGAACGAATTCATTATGAAGTATCGTCAACTTGGATAATTATTTAATTATTATTATGTATTAAATAACTAGTTTGATGATTAATGTAAAATTAATTATACGAATATGTATCCTTATTAAGTTTTAAATAGTTGCATTATAGCCATAACATAGTTGAATAATAATACTTTAATAGTAATGCAGTAGTGGCCTTACTAATTATATCAATGGGGATCAAAGTAAAAATTTAATAAATAGTATCCCATAATGGGTGATGGAAAATGTGTACATGTGGCATGATTTCATGTATGTACATTCTACATTAATTACAACATAATTATTGATTTAATGACCATTTACAATAGTTTTTAAAAGTAGTTGCCACATGTAATTACAATGCAATTCCTAAAAAAATCAAACATAATTAACTACATATATATGTATGATGTGTATAATTACCATATATAATATCCATTTTCAATTCATTTGCAACTTTAATACAACTAATTGATATTTTCTAACATGGCAATTTAGTAATTATTATCGTGTATTTTTAAGGGATAGTTGCATAATAGTTATAATACCTAAAAGATAGTTGCACAATAGTTGTATATGAGTTGTTTTTGAACTTTAGTTGCAAGGTAATGTGATTTCAATGGATGCAATTTCTCATAATGGAAGTTAATTACAACTTATTTAAAAATGAACTAGGAATTAATTACAAGTTACTTATGAGTGAACTATGAATTAACTAAAAGATAATTACAAGTTAACTACAAGTGAATTACAAAGTCATAGATGAAAATCCATGTGAATGGACTACATCATCATATGATCATGTCCAATATCAACATCCATGACAATAACAACTTAGTTACTAAAATGCCCATAAAATCAACTAGTTTAAGTGGAATTTTTTTACCCTTCACAAGGTCCTAAAACACTATAACATTCCACCTAGTTGGTCATTAACCTAGGTTTTTAATATACTAACCTACCTATCATACATACTTACTCAAGCTTATTTAGGTAAATACATATTTAAACTACTTAAGTAGGTTATATATTTTGTGCATAGCCTTGGTATTCCGAAGTATATTAGGTATGCATATACCTCTCTATGTACCAAGTGTTATTTAACTTTATTAGGTATGCATATTAACATGTTAAATATGAGCATAGGTAGGCAAAGGTATACTTAATGTACCATCCTATACACTACATATGAATATCATAGGTATCCATACCTAATACACCTTATAGTACATACCTAAGGCTCACAACATATGATAATGGTATGGGGACCTTCTAGGGATAGGGGTAAAAATTAAACATCTAACTTTCCCTTCAAAAGTTCTTTCGAACTTTGTGCCTCATTTTAGTAGCACCTCATAGAGTTGGTGTTTCATTGAAGTGTTTTTTCCATTCTTGTTTATGTTTTCTTGAATATTGTCCACAATCTTTTTGAAACCTTCCAATGTTATAGGTTTTTTTTAGTTAGAATATATAATGTATAAAAAGTTGCAAAGCATGGAAGATTAGACCAAGAATGGAAGCCCCTTGAATGTCAACTTGTCCATAACCTTTTTGCAAGTGACCAAAACAAAGGAACAAAAAGTTGCAAGGATCTTTTGGATGTAAACTTGCCCATAACCATTCGACAACTTTGATCAAAACAAAAATCTTGCATGCCTATATTTATTTGCAAATTTGTTATTTGAATTTCGTTTTGAATTCGATGTCTTGAAGTTGAAAATCAATTTGTTCCCATTATTGTACATATTAATCTACTTTGAATCTAGTTGCATTTGGTTGACAATTGCCAACTCTTGTGTGAATATGAAACCAATCGTTGACATTAATTTTCTCCCTTAAGCTTTTATGTAAATTTAAAGTCTAATTTTTCAACATGTACACATGTACACAACCCAACTTTGCTACATTGTTATGGGGGTGTTGAATGCATGTGTCGAGACATGTGCGCACGAAAATCTTAGGGCATGTATGATCATGGGAAAATCAATCTATAGTTGTAACTCAATTTGTAATTAAGGAACAACTAAATGTTTTGTCTTTGAATTTCATGTTATAAGTTATATAAAGAAAACATGTTTTCTTATGTTCTCACATCAAAACACATGTGCCATTTTGGAATGAATTCAAAAGAACTTAACCCTAAAGGCAAAATATTATAAAATTTAAAAAATATTTCAATGATTATTTTTTTGTTGATTTAATCTTGTGTTTTCCTACCTATTTACCTACCTAGGTAAATAAATAGGTCTTGATGCGCTCCCAAGTCCCTAGTTAGACCCAAGACGGGTTTAAGTTACTCACATAACGAAATTGTGAGGAACTTGGGGCACGCTTTCAACTCTCATCACTAGAAGGGGTAAAGGGCATGCTGAAGCTCTGGGATGGGATTAGGAAGAGTGACAAGCTATTCACTTACTCAAACCTGCATCAAACCAACCAACAAGTTGGTTAGTTCACTTTCTACAGCACCCTTGGTGTTAGGACAAGCCACGGGCAACATTCGATTCACTTGACTCATCACGGCCTGGACTCAGGGGAAGCCACCACCTTCCCCCATATAGTATACTTTGTGCCTCTTCATGGCACCCACATCCAAATGGCTTTTTGTCCCGGGATTCCCAAGGAGGAGTCCTGAAACTGTCCCAATTTGGACTCCTAGGATTTTGCACGATCATAACTCCTTGCTTAGACCTCTAATTGGGATGAGGTCTAAAGCAAACTTGTAACTCTCCTTGAAAGCTTTTCAACAGTGTGTTACATTCCACTTGCACGCACCAGGGTCGGGTCAATTCCTAACTTTTAGTGGTCGGGAGTCAAATTGGCAGTTTGACTTTCGGCCTTTCTTTTCATCATAACTTAAAATGTCAAAATGGCCCATGCGAGCCCATTTTCGACATCAACATTTCAATAGCTTTCCAATGATATAAAGAACATTCCAATGTGAGGTGTTTTGACCCCCACACTCGAACTTTGAAATTTCGAGAGTCTCGGAGGACTCCCAAGTTCCAACTTTGGGGGTGTGAGTTTCATCCTCACACTTTCTCAAAGTAGGGTTGCGACAGGTCCTAAGTAAGTACATAGGTATGTAGGTCTTAAAACCTACCAACTTACCTACCTATGGTTATGTACGACCTACTTAACTATTATATATATATATATATATATCCAAAATACAATTAATATGCTATGTGGTAAATTTTTATTAGGCCACATGTTAAATTTTTAATGGGTTAATGATGTTAGCATGACATCATGCATGTAGATATAATGGAGTTGCATAATAGTTGAAAATGATTTGTTTTGACTGTATTGCGATTGAATTGCAATGAGTTGCATTATATATATGATGAATTCTAATTATCCAACTTGTGCAGTTTGTCTATTAACATTCATGGCATATAAATATAATGAATTACAAGTGTCCAATGCAACTCAAAAATTGAATTGCAAGGCTAATTGTAAAACACCATTTTTGCATAGTGTCTCTGTTCATTCCATATTCATTATTAATTCATTTTTATTCAATTCAAAATTTAATTGATAACTAATTCATAATTCATCCATAATTCACTTTTGATTCGTTATTAATTAATTGATAGTTCATTTGCAATTAAAAGGTTCTCAAAATGGTTCTTTGGTCAATGAACATATGGAAACCTCCATGGAAGCTTCCATGAACTAAATCCCCAAAAACTTATAAATAGAGGTAGAATCCCCCGTTACATTCAATTTGTTCAACATTGGTTTGAAGCATGATCTTACATCAAAACCTTGTTTTTATCTTTGTGTTTATATATTTTTACTTTATCACAATAGAAATTTATTTGTACCTTGGTCTTACACATATAATGTTATTGATTTTAGCCTTTGTGTTCTTGTCTTGGTTTTTTTATTTCTTGTTTTGAATTTAGATTTAGATCTATCCTTTCATTGTTCGCCTTTGTAGTTTTTTTGTTTGTTACAATTATTAGTGATAGATTATTTAATGTCTTTTAATTTATTTTGAGGATGAAACCATTAGGTTAATATTTCATGGAAATGAGTGATTGGTACTTATTTGAATAAATGTGGACCTTATGTGATCTTGTGAAAGGGGGGATCAAGAGAAAAACCTGCATCATTCTAGTATGGATTTTTTCATAAAAATGTGGTATGAAAAAAAAATAATGCAAATGGTGTGCAAAGTGTGTGGAACTTGTGTGTATCATGTTATTTTTATTTTTATTTCTTTCTTTATGTTTTACTTTCCTTTTAGAATGTCAATAGTTTATTATAGTTTGATGTAGAATATTATAGTTTTCACGTTAATATATTATACATCTTTGTGTTACATTTAAGACTTGCTATTTGGACCATTATAGCTTGTTGGAAGTTAGTGGTTGTAGGATGGTAGGAAAAGTTTATAGGTCTTTTGTTGGACGGTAGTAGTTGAACCAAGGTAAGGCAATGAGCTTGGAAAGTACTAGTCAACTATACTAGTTGTTGCTTGAAATACAACTACTTGGGTTGGACCGTAGTTATGTTCCTACGTTTCCCCTTGGATAGTTAGAAATTCTAGCTTGTTTTCATCTTTATTTCACTATTTTGTTTTTGTGGTGGAACTTGCTTTCCACATGGTGATCTTTGAAGATTGCCATTTCTTTTGTAATTTTTGAAAGTTTTATTCAACAACCCTTCTCCAAGTTTCATTTCTTGGGCTACTAGGCATGTGGTTTTACATATGCATATTCTAGTAGTGTGATCTTATCAACGATGTCATCACTTTACAGATGAAATTGTATGTGGTTAGATAATGTTAAGAATATTGACTATTTGTATTAAACAAGATTTGTCTTGAAGCATTATGTGAAAATATTTTTTCCCACCTTTATTTTTACCTAATTTGCTAATATGCACATATTTTAATTACCATATGTATAAATTTTGTTTACATTCAAATTCAATATAATATTTTCATTTAAAATTTAAAATTTAGTAAACTTGGAATTAAAGAAAAATGAAGATTTCTCGTTCAAAGGTAGATCATTTGCATAACGAGTTAGGACATTTAGGAGTAGTTGCCTTAATCCCTTTTATCAATTCACTTCATTACATGCAAACAATTGAAAACAAATGAATCTTTTGCAATTGATTTTTTAGGTCAAAAAAATTTGTGGTTAATGCAATTTCCAATGCAATTTAGACATATTATGCAATTAAACAACATCAATTACCAATACAACTTGTAATTTGAAATATTAATTGGCCAATGCAAGTTCAATCTTCAACTCAAATTATTGACACACAAATGGAATGATAGAACTAACATGTGACAACATTGAAAGAATTTGGTTTGAAGTGGGCAATGTAAGGTTCTTCCCATGAAAATGTGCAAAGTTATAATATTTTACATGGAGTTTAATAGGAGATGGGTTCAATAACTAACGGAGGAAATAAGATGGAACCTTGAGGAGGTGTTAACCACTCTTCACATCGACCCATATAATGTGATCTTGCAAGAGCAAGTTTGTCACATTCATAGCTCTTTTAAAGACTTTTGAAAACATAATTATGAAATGATAACACATTATAGCTTATAAAAGGCGAAGGAAAAAAAATGACACCATGTTTAAAGATTTTTTGCTAGAGTTCATGAATCAATCATCACCAATTTGAAGAAGCCGAATGGGTAGTTTAAAAGGATGTGGGAGAATTCAAGAAAAAAAAAGTAATTTTATCATAACTTTTATTATTCACTAATAATAATGAAGGGAAATTGACATATAAGAGAACAAGTGTTCACATTCATGTCAATCAATTTTTTCTTGAGATGAATGCCAAACTAATTGCCCCAATCATGTTATGTGAATTAGAATTGGTAATTAAATGCATGGCCAAAGGCAAAACACCATGTCCCAATGGGGTAGCAATTGAGTATTTTGTCTAGTTTTGGGATTCCATGTGGTAAAAGTATTAACACGTGATCAATCAAGCCCTTCAAAAGCATGCCTTTGCCAAGGTTGGAGTTAAAAAAAAGGCCCATCACCTTGCTCAAAATCACATACAAGATTTACACCAAAGTTTTTAAATGTATATAATAACCAATTTTGATGGATGTTATCCACCTAAATCAAACTACTTTCCAATTGTTTAGGTACATTTTGAAAATATTTCTTTTGCAATAGATTTTAAACAAACAAAACTTGGTTTCGCTAAAATTAGACTTCATTAAGGCATATGATAAAGTACCTTGGAACAATATATTTGGGGTGATAGAAAAGGTTGGAATGGACCTTATATTCATTAACATGGTTTGCATTATTTTCAATAACAAAAAAAAATCTATAAATGTGATTAGTGCATTAACAAAGTCATTTTCAATTATATGGGGGTACAAGGCTATCCTTGTTGCTATACCTATTCATTTTTGTGGGTAAGGCTTTTAACCACATCATCAAAGAAGTTGTGGGGAAAAGATAAATAGAAGGTATTTATCATGTATAACTTACTTGGCAACACAACAACATTAGATTATTTTGCTATATGTTGATGTCATGTCATCCACAATCAAGGATGAACAACGAAAATTGTCAATAGCCTAGTCAAATTGCTATTAAGATTTTTAAAAATTTAAGGTTTTCAAACTAATGATAGAATAATAAATTAGCTTATTTGCAAAATCCATAGGAAGAAAACCATCTTGGAAATTCAAATGATTTTCAATGGATTTAAGAGGATCTTTCCAATCTCCTTGGCATCCCTTTCAACTTCAACCTTCATGTCCAAGATGATTTATTTTGGATAATTTTTTTAAAAAACTTACAAATTAATATAAATTGTTTTTTTTTTAAGAAGTCATTTATTATCAACAATGTTTTTTGGTCGACATTGTAATATTTATTGTTAGTGTGGCCTAATTGTAAAAATGATATTAATAAGGCTCATGCAAGGGTACAAACTTTCTTGTGATCAAAAAGTGAATTTATCCCTATACAAGAATCGACTTGAACATATATTATTGCTTGAAACATAAGAAGGGAGGTTAGGGATCAAAGATCCAAAGGACATGATGAATGTTTTGCTTACAAAGTGAATCTTCCTTACAATATATCAAATTGGAGAAGCCAAGCATAAGTTCATCCCCTGACATCAACTAATTAATCACACATGACCCTTTAAGCACAAAAGGTGGCATTTTGATTTGTAGTGGAGCTTCATTCCAAGACATGCAATTTTTACTTGGTTCAAAAATTGGGAACATGTTTACTAAGTCTTGGAAAAACTCTTGAGTAAAATTTAGTTTTTAGAACCTTTCTAAGCTCAAGCTATCTTGGAGACTATTTCATGTTTGAAACAAACATGAAGTTTCTTCCCCCTTACTTTGAAAAGTTAATCATTGTTACCATATTACCATCACATTTGTAGTAGGAAAATAGTCACAAAGGATGTTTCAAGTGGATAATACAAACATTATGCTAACACAATTCTTAGGACATTGGATCCCTACCAAAGTAGTCTAAGTGACTTGTGGCACACAAGGTGACAATTTTAGAACTTTTTGGTCCATTGATAATCTCAAATTTGATCTCAAATACTAGAAATGAGGACCAAAACAAGGATTCTTCAAGTACATAATTAAAACCAAAACTCACTTTCTAAGTCCATTGTGATGAAGTGGGCAACATTTTTCTTTTATCATTCTTACCATATTGGAAGGAGGTGGGGGCCAAAAAGAGGTTAAGGAATGAATTTGATTTTATTGAATGGTACTCATATCATAAGGATATGATGATAAATTGTATTGGAAATGTGAACAAATTAGCTTATTGACATTATCTAGGTATTCGTAATGATCAACCAAAGAAAATCTTGACAAATAGATTCTTTGAGTGCCTTCGAGCCAAAGTGGCCTCGTCATGGGTGGCCTAGTCATATTCAATTGGTGCAAATGTGTAAATCTCCTAGGGTAGGACCTTAGAAAAGATTTTTTACACATTTATGTCTAGTTGGAGGCAAACCTCCAAAACAATTCAACTCTTTAAAAACAATTGGACATGTTTTTTTGTGGTCTTGTGCTATGAATTTCCAAGGCCTTGAAGTCTTGTAGATTTGGAGATTTTAAAATATGTCAACTCATTTCAAAAAGCCTAATTGAATATGGCATATATGCATGGTAGAAAACCATTATGTTGAGAGAACAAGGCAATTGGGGAGATTCATGAGGGTTTTGACAAATAATGGGGCACTCACTCTACACTTTGTTTTAATGATAGCTTGAAAGTTAGCGAGACTTACCGACTTCCAACTAGTGTAGATATTACATGGTGATTCTTCTCCTTTGCCCTCAATTCTTGAACGCCTTGTGGGTTTGAGGTTGTCCTTTGGTTTCATTTTTACAATGAATTAGTGTTCTAGTTATGTTATATATATATATACACTAGTGGGTACTCGTGACCTTCGGGCATTATGAAGTCCTTCGGTTTTTTTAAACTTGGTTCATGTTTTAATTTTTTTTAGAAACTTTTATCTTTTTCTTTTTTTTTAATGTGTTTTTTGTTATTATTATTATTTTGTATAATAAAAATAAAGTGTTTCTTTTTCACTTTTATATTTTTGTTTATTTGGATGCAAGTTTGAAGTTTGGAGAAAGAAGATACAACTCATTCTTTTTCAAGTAAGGTTTTTCTTCATTATTATAAGTTTTATTTATTTTTATTTTTTACTATTTATTTGGTTTCTTCATTTTTGTAAATTTTCTTTCTTTTAAAATTATTTTACTGTATTTCTCTTTCCTTGTTTCATTTGTTTCCATTCCTTTTTTATAGTTTTTGCGTTTTTTATTTTTTTTGTGTTTATGTTTGTTTCATGTTTTTATTTTTTCTATTCTTATTTTGTCTATTTTCATTTTTTTCTATTTTTATTTATTTATTTATTTAGTTTCTAGTGGGTACCCATGACTTTCGGACACGATGAAATCCCTTGTTTCTTTAAATTTAAACTTGGTTCATGTTTTAGTTTTTTTAAGAAACTTTTATCTTTTTTATGAGGGGACGAATGACGAAACGAATGGATAGAAAAAACGACCGAACACCACCGCAAGCGGACAAAATCAAGGATATTATATAAATAGATATATATAGTGTGAGGCTTAGTTAAACCCAAGAAGCTTGATGCAAAGCATCGAAAAATAATTTGATTGTGGTCTTTGAAATGACAAATTTTTGACAAAGAAGTTCACTTGTTCTTTTGTACCTCAATCTTTTCTAAAAATGTTTTTTGGAAGGTGGGGAGGGGGATTGTAGTGTTCCAACTTGAGTTTTACACTAAGTTATTTTACATCTTAAGTTTTCAAAACATGCACATCCTTTTTTGACTTGGATTTTTTTTTTGGGAGCAAGTGTCCAAAAAATCAAAGTAGGTGCTAGCTAGTGTGAAAACAACATTGAAACTTCCCAAGCTTTCCTTGTTCCCAAGCTTTCTGTGCATTAGCTCAGCACCAAACACACACACTTCCGGACTTTCAGGGGCAACTTGCTAGTGTGATGGGCCAGACCCAACCAGCAGCACACCATCCATTGGAAACCTGTTATGACTCAGCTCTGGATGTACCCAGTTCATGTTAGGTTTCATGGGAAGAGGGGGGGTGTATGACCTTAATTAGGTGAAACAGAACCTACACTTCTACCATGGTAAAAACCAAAAAAACTCTGAAAAACCCTCAAGAGTTCTGGGTTTTCTTCTAAATATTCTAAAGGTACACATACCATCCATCCTTCTTAGATAGGTCTTCAACTATCAAGCAACTATCAAGCGCCAAAATTTAACATTTCCCAAGTCAAGTATTGTAATACCTTTTCAGGTTTGGCATCTTGATGCCGAAAAATTATTTTATTTTGAAAATTGATTTTGTATCTTTTCTTTTGAATTTTTGGGAAAAAAATAAATTAAAAAAATCAACAACGGGCCTGAAATTGCTTAAAATATATGCATTAATAGTATACATACTAAAACCCTAAAACTACCTTGTAACAACTTGAATTCTATGAAATTTCGGCATCAATGAAAAATGTTTAAATAAAATTTCAGTATGAAGGGACTTTAATTTTCTAGAATTTCAGCATTTGAAAAAATAATATAATTTCTTTGATGAACCTGAAAAGGTACTACCATAGTTGTAGCCTCTAAACAACATGAGGGTATTAGTCTAAGGACTAAATGAGGGCTGCTAAGTCTATTTTTAATATTTCCAAAGGTGAGATATAGCCTCTTAAGAGCATCCCCACCGGTGCTCAGTAAGTATGTGACCCTGAACTTGAAAATCAGGTGTCAAAATATGCGCGTTTGACTCATGAAGGAAGTGGGTTCGCTCCGGATGCTGTTAAAGAGGAGTTGCAAAGAAGCTATGCACCTGATAGAGAAAAGTGTAATAAATATGATTTGACTGCTGCTCCCTGTTTTTGATGGGTCAATCATAACGATTGGTCCAGGTGGTTTGCTATTAGTGTTTCCCACACATTTGCCATCCCCCAGTTTCAGTTTTTTATGGGTGGAGTTACAAAATAGTGAATAATTAAACTTGGATGTGAGAAATATTTTGGCAAGGTCACATACTAAGCACTCATGGGGATGCTCTTGGAGGCCTCACTCGAAATGTAATGGCTCTACCCTTTATTGTAAGTTCAAAGTTCCAACCTGCAACATTTAAAATAGAAAATGTTCCGTGAAGTGTAAGGTAAGGGTCAAGAGCAAAGAGCAAAGGACATTCCGGGAACAAGGGCCTAACATGAGGTGGGAGTGGAGCACGGGACCCAAATTCCCAAAACTCCTCCGCTACTTGAGGAATTGATCGGCCATAGAATTTTGATGGCTCTCATTTTGTTTGCAAAGGATGAGAGGCTCCTTACCGGGCGTAAGGTGGTATTCTCTCCGGAGAATGAATTTTTATTTATTGAGGGTAAGGTGTCCTTCACATATACTAAAAAAAATTGTACCCGTTCTTTACGGTTTAAAAAATGAAGTTACTTGTAGGGTTATAACACCCTTTGGACGGGGGGTGTTCCTGAAAAAATGGGTCGGGAGCACGGCATTTTTGAAATCAACCCCCACTCGGGATGCTTAAATCAAGAACGGCCGGCTCCAAGGGCATTACCCGGTATAAAGACCAACAAGAATTTTTATTTTTTTTTCAATTTTTTCATGTGATACTTGCGATGTATCGTGTGACAAAAAAGAAAAAGAGGGCGACTGTTTCAAAAAACCAAAACACCCACTCCGGTGGGCATTTTGCTTTTTGACCGAGCATTTCACTCGCCCACCTTTCACGGACGAAAAATTCTTCTTCGTAATATCACCTCCAAATACAACCGGTCTTTATAGTTCACACTAAAATGGGACGAACATTTCCAAAAAAAATGTGGGACCAATTGAAGTCTAGATGGTCCCCCTAGAGCCAATAAGAACTACCAATTTTCAAAGTAATTTCACATAGGAGTGTAGGAATTGGGGGTGTAATTTTTTCATTTAATTTAATTTTTTTGGTTTTTTGCCCCAACCCATGGGATTGTGGTGGACATGTACTTTAGCATCATAATTGGATTTAATTTCCGTAGTGGAAGGGGGTGGGGGGGGGGTGCCAGGAGACTCGGTGCCTTCTTCCTATTGGCGTAGACCATTTGCATGCATTTCACATGTATCAGCCACTTGGGGTGTCAGGGCGGCTTCTGATTGGACGGTACCTCCAAATTTGCAGGCTGCCCATGCCAGCGTCTTACTTACTTCCGGGTCCCCCCCCCCACCCCCCCACTAGGCAGTTGGAAACCACATATAATCCTACGGAAGCTAGTGAAGCCACGTCGCCCATTTAATCATGTGGTGAGACTTTTTTTTTCTTTTTTTTTTTTACAAATTTTATTTTAAAAATTAAAAATTTATTATTATTATTATTATTTCCATAAGCTCTTCCTTTATGATAACTACATGAACCTTTTTTATTTTTTTTGGGGGGTCATTTATAAAATTTTAAAAAATTCCAAGAGTTTGTGTTCAACTCTTTGCAATCGACCACAACCACCGACTACACTATACATGATAAGATCAACAATGCATAATTTTCTTAAAAAATTCTTAAAGATTGTCGGGTGTACAGTGTGTTGTATCCCGCCCTTTCTCTCCCTTTGACAATTTTTTCCTTAAATTAGGGTTGGGGTGGGGGGGAGAGGGTTTCGTTTCATTGAAAGAGAAGAAGTATCGGTTATGTTGGCCTATGTCACCCATGGGTAACGTGCAAATGGAGGCAATAGAGGAATAACCTTGTGTCATTGGTTGTAAGCTCGTGACTCCGCACATGTTAGAATGAATGAAGTGGGAGAGAGTCGAGTGAAGTACATGTACGGGGTAAAAAAAAAACCTTAAACATTTGGTGAGTCTGAAAGGGGATGGTGGTGTAGGAAGCACGACACTCACGCTCACTTAAGCAAATTAATTTTTAAAAAAAAAAAGAAAAAAAAAAAAACATGAACTAGAAAAAAAAATATATAACTAACCAACTAC
>Ga0116229_10002119_pt1 | contig 31879 bp, 20 predicted proteins | sample S1TSphgellanicum_3_FD_87313 | JGI IMG/M metagenome (GOLD analysis project Ga0116229, IMG submission 87313) | Host-associated microbial communities from peat moss isolated from Minnesota, USA - S1T2_Fc - Sphagnum magellanicum MG | ecosystem: Host-associated > Plants > Peat moss > Unclassified...
AAAATTACCTTCTTTAATAGATAGATAATAAAAAAAAGAATTATAATTTTGAAGTGATATGTATTCACTATTACCTTATGTAGATTTAAATTCGTAATACAAAATGTAAAGACTCTGAGTTTTAAAAAAAAAAGTCCGGACATAAAAAAATTGGGAGATTTAAAAAGAAAAAGTAGTCTGTATTTTCAGATACACTAATAATCTAATAATAATAAAAAATTAATAAAATAAAATAAATAAAAAAAATTACTAAAAAAAGAACGAGCATGGCTTATCATCAGGCCAGTTGAAAAATTAGAAAAAAAACCCACAATCCGTCCGTGTTCCCAAATTAGTTACAACTTACAACACATTTTGGGGTTGGGGTGGCGGAGGCGTAGTCCACTATTTTGTTTTTCAAAATGAATTCGATAAAAGAAAGAAGTAGCCGTTGTCTGATTCCCCTCTGCCTGCCACAAAAAGAAACAACAGTAAAATTAGCGTCTCTTTTAGTCACCTCTACATTAAGTAAACTTACTTAAGCTAAATAAGCTAATTAGTTCCAAACTAAATCACTCATTTTAAGAGTACCTCAAGTAACCTGACCCTTGTAATCAGCTTTTAATTACTGAAAAAACTTGATTGCACTTCCAAATGACTGCCCGAATTCATGGCCTGAATTAATTAATTAATAAGCCATGCAGTTAGTTACTAATCCACGTACTTAAGTAGTCTTAAAGACTCTTAATTACGCACTAATTCCTCGCTTTGTCTTCTTCTTCTTCCTCGTCTTCGGCTTCTGTTGCGTCGCGCTTTTGTGTGCGTTGGTTTTTGTTTGTCTCTCGATGTCTCGCGGTTTCGCGTTCTCCTCTCCCTTACAGAGTTTTCTAGATGCTCTGTTCTCCATACTCTGCGCATTTTGTGACTGTTTTCTGAGCTTTTATTTCGTGTGTATGTGTGTGTGTGTGTGTGTGTGTGTGTTTTTTTTAACTGCCTTTCTGTGTTGTTATTTTTCCTTGACACGACTTTTTTTGCTTCAAAACTCTCAGTCGTTTTGGGTTGTGGAGACCTTTTTTTTTGGGGGGGGTTCTAAGATTTAGAGTGGAATACTATTTGTAAGCTTTTCTTGGGTATTAGATGATATTATTATTGGATGCTTTGAGAGTGTTTTCCTTCTCTACGCACAGCAGCAGCTTACACTCCTCTTTTATGTTGCAGTTTTGGATGCATCAGTGAGGTTTGTACGTTTTTTTGTTGGAGTATTTTGCATTTGCGTATAACAAGCTTTTAGACTTGCGTTTTTTGTTTCCTGGCATTGGGTTGTCTCTAGTTTCTGAATATCTATGTTCTGATTTTGATGATTTGTGATTGCATGCTTGCGAGAGAGAGAGAGAGAGAGAGAGAGCCTGTGGGGTTGTTTCTGTCGTCAGCTGCAGTCTCTGATGTTTTGCCTTTGTGGGTAATTTCCCTTCTGCGCCTGATTGATCTCCAAACTGCAGAACACAGAAACAAGGTACAAGAAAAAAAGGTAAATTCTGGTTCCGCTGATCTGAGGAGGGAAAACCAAACGAAATTATGGGCTTGAGAAAGGGGAATCTGAGGACGCATTTCAAGAGAAGGAGCCAATTCGAGCCTCTGGCGTCCACACTGATGGATGATCCTCTCCTCCACAATGTGCCCAATCATTCTGAGATGGAAAGTCTTGTTATGGAGACTGCAGCAGGGGATGTTAAACTATGCATCCTCAAACTCGATGGCAGTTGCTTTGGTACTCAATCTTCTCTCTCTCTCTTTCTCTCCCCTCATATCCTCTGTACAAATTGGGTTCCAAACATGCATTTGGAAGCATTAGGTATCAAAATCAGATTTCCTCAAGGAGGTCCACATATTGATGCATGTGGGTATGTGTTCTGGTGCAATGAAATCCTCACTGCAAACTATCCACCACTCATTGATTTCTTTCTTGCCCATGGTTTTAGGTCATCTTCCCATCTGCAGTAGAATTTTGTCCGTTGAAAAGTAGGGTTTGGGTGCTCAGAGGTGACTGTGCCAAGGAATGCAAGAGTGAGGGATTTGAAGCAAGCAGTTATGAAGTATGTCGATTTGTCCCAGCAAAACAAGATGGGTGATGGGCACATTTCCTGGTAAAATTCATGCATGCTTCTCTCACTCATCTCTACAACCCTATTTTTTTCTAGAATTGTGCTAGGCTTGTCTGGAAGCTAAACATTCTTGTGACAATAATTGCATCTCCAGCTAAACCTTGTGGATACTTCATGTGGGGTTTCAGATGCATAAACACCCCATTTTACAGTCTACAAAATTGTGTTGTATTTGAATTCTGTTGCAGTGGCTCTCGATGGGGAGGTTAAGGGAGGAGAAAACATGCAGCTGCTATTTGCATGATGTTTTTCCCATATAGAGACCATGTGTCCAATCACCCTTAATTGTGCATTTCATGTTCTTCCAGTCATGATTTTCTTGGTTATACATCTGAGGGAATTCTGTGTCTCTTTTTGTGGCAGGAAACATGTGTGGGGCAGTTTTTGTCTGTGCTATGAGGATGCCAAGCTCATTGAAGATTCTGCACATTTGCAATCTCTGGGAATCAAGAACAATGAACAGGTACTACTTAGTGTCTTCAAAGGAAATGTGGATTCAAGACAGAAAGATTGATCTAAAGCAGTGCACATTTTGTCAAATAGTGATTCTGATGCATTTAGTGCTTGTCAGGATCAGGACATACCTGGGTCTTCTTCCTGAAACTCATCCAATCAAAGGTTATGAGTACTTGAGATACATTCAAACAAAGATACCTGTGAAACATGGTGAACATAGGAGTAAACTGATGGTGACCTGAATGATTTGCAGTTACGATTTGAGCACCATGTCAGCTCAAGAGAAGTCAGGTGCCATTCACCTGCCCAAAAGCGCCGCTTTTACCATGGACTGTGGAAGATATAGGGGAGAGCACACAAGCCTTAGCTAAAACTGAGAGCCCTCTTTCGGTGGGCATTCATGAATGTGCATGAACCAGGGGATGGTGGATTCTAGGGAGGATATAAAACTTAGAGATACAAACATCTTTCCACCAGACAATGGTAAGAAAATTTACCGAGAACACCCTATTTAGGAAGAATCATAAAACTGATAGATCATAGTACTTCTATGTTCTCAGGAGGTTACATCTCTAGAGTAGCCAAAGTGGTGTGTAAACAAGTCCAAATTAGCATCTGGGCACCTCATTGGAGTGGAAACCTAAAATGTACTTTGTCCTTATGCAAATCTGACTGCAGACAAACCTCTTTCACTGGCTGACATGCATTAGAAATACACACTCTCGAATCATTGTAGCACCTGCCTTCCTTCTAGATGTGAAGGTCATGCATGGATGGCAAATCAGACTGAACTACCAACAAACTGAACAAATTGTGAAAAGAGACTGCACAACAGAAATACCCATCTTGTCAATCTGGATTCAGCAGAATAAGGTTCATGGGAGATTGCAAGGTCTAGAAACAAGCTACAGAAAGCCTTACAGAAAACCATGACATCTTGCGCTCAAGAGTTTCAATCCATGCAGTCTGAAAAAGCTAAATGCAATGAAAAATGTTACAAATGATGATTATTGTAACAAATATGTGAGACATCCGAGGTGGAATGTCTTTGTAAGGCTTTGCTCAGGGCTTTGATGACCAGTCTAATATTTTGCTCGCAAAAGATGGGCTTCTTTTGCTTCAGCTTAAAGATATTAGGGGGGTTCACTGCACAGTTGAGGAACTCACATCATGTCCTGTTGCTGCATTTCATGCATGTAAAGAGGGCTGTAGAATCTGGAAAAAAAAGTGATGCCCCAAGTCCAAGCTATCGCCAAATCCAGAAGCAGAGTACTCAATTCTTGCAATGTGGATTGCTGCAGAAGAGTTTTGCCTACAGTGCCTATGCACGCACATATGCACACATGGGTATATTTAGATGCTACTGGGTAACACTTTTTTCCCTATTTGACCCCCAATTTTTATATCATCTGTTCTGAAAATCAATTTGAGCAAACACTAAGCCTAAGAATGCCACAAAATAAAACACTGCAAAACTGTTTTTGTTTTGTTGAGAGGGAGGTTGTTGAATGACTTAAATGTGTTGTTGTCAAGAGTTTGCTGATGTCCTCTTCACAAATCGGCCCTGCAAATATGTCACAAAACAAACCCCAGAAAACAGAGAAAAGTGTTAAAAAATTTAATTACTTCGTGGAGCAACAAAACTCTCTCTGTGCATGCAGCTATAGAAGAATTGCAAAACTCTGCAGAGAAAGAAGAAATGTGAAGACTCTTCATACAAAGAAGGATTGCAAAACTCTCAACACACAGAAGAATTGCAATACTCTGTACTCAGAGATGGAAATCCTCTCCAAAAACTTCACAAATTGCAACAATGGTTTGCTCACAGATGGGTCTTATTCTGTTGAATCTGAATCTGCCATCAAAGTATTCAACCACAAGCTGCAAACCTCAATGAAATATGAATGAAACAACTGGGTGAATTCAGGCTTCCTTGAAATGAAGAAACCTTGTTCAAAGGTACTTAGTGTTCCAATAAGTAAGCACTCTTTGCACAAGATGTTGCTCACTAAGCCTTTCAGGTTTGGAGAAATATTTGCGAAAAACTCTTTGAAGGATTCTGTGTGTGATTTTCTTGTGTTTATAATGTTGAGGTACTACATATGGAATGGTCAAGCCACTGCCCATTCATTATGTTGGCTAAGATGCAAGGTGAGTGAGTTTGTTCATTACAGTCAAGCTAGGCAGCACACCGAACATAATGGACAAGGGCAAGAGCATTCCATGATGTTAGGGTTTGGGGCCGCAGATTCAATGACGTAAAAAATGAACTCACTGGCATCTTGCACAAAATAATGGGCAAGGGCAAGACAATTCCATGACATTGAGGTCTGGCGTGGCAGGTTCAACAACTTGTCCAGCATCTTACCCAACATGACGGGCCAGGGCAAGACCATTAGGGTCTCGGGTGGCAGATTCACTGATGTAAAAAGAAAACAAACTTGCCCAGCATCTTACACAACATGATGGTCAAGGGCAAGACCATTTCCATGAGAGTAAGGTCTGGGGCTTCAGATTCAATGACGTAAAAACAGAATGAACTGGCCTGGTGTCTTACACATAGTGGGAAGGGGCGAGACCATTTCCATGAAATTAAGGTCTGGAGTGGCAGATTCAACGATGTAAAAACAAAATTCATGTTCAAAAAACACATTTATTTGATCACTATTACAAGTGTTATGATCATCACTGGAAGATTATGTCATATAATGTGGTCAAGAAAAATGACATAATCCACCACTCCAGACTTGAATGATGAAGGAAGGCTGTTCCTGTTAAATGAAGGAATGCAGATTTGTGCCCGGACAGTAAAAAAGTCTGGAAGGAAGGAAGGAAGGAAACAAAGATGTTTTTTCTGGGGGCAGGTGTGGCTGCTGCTGACCTTTATGCGAGGTCGGCGCTCCGCATTCAGTTTGCGAACTTCGTATCTGATGGTCTTGGAGAACAGTCGGGTTCTTCTCTTCTCTTTGTATCGCAGTACACGCGCTTGTCTTCCTACTTCTGCTGCTGCTGCTCCTCCTCCTTCGGAACCGTCATGACGATGCTGATGATCTCCGCCTTCCACCCCCGTCCCAGCAACCTCCATCCGCCCCTGCTCCACATACATACGTACATGCGTCAAATCCAACCACACCCACGAACCAAACACCAATTTATGCACTGCCAAAACATAATTTCGTGGTGATCTGAGCTGATAATATTCTAGTGCGCATTATTGATCAGGATTCTTTTAGCAGGATGTGATTACTAGATTTGTAATCAAGTGTTTTTTTGAGCTTGAGGACTCGGGAGGAGAATTACAGCAGCAGTGGAGTCGACGTCCGGATTGAGAAGAAGAAGCTGGGCTGAATTGTATTGGGAGTCCAATGGCATCCAGAAGGCGCCTCGATCCGACCATGCATTCAACACATCGTCGTAATCCAACCTCAAAGATGGTACTTGCCGTAATTCCTCCTCACTCAACGATTCCAAAGAGCATCTCAGAATCTCCTGCGCCTCCTTCTTGCTCCTCTCGGTGCCTGAATATACTCCTTCCAGCTTCACTAACACCTCAGGCAAGAATTTCGCAAACGGGCTCGACCTGGCGCCGGGTTCGCCGCTGCTGGAGATCAGTATTTGTTGCCCTGGGGTCGTCGAGTATTCGTATAAGTTCTGGAATTCCGTTGCCGCAGCGACGTTCGTGGCTGCTGCTCCATGAGCTTGATTCAGGAAGAAATGATCTTCAGCAGTAGAATCACCCTCAAAAGCCGATTCCGAACTGATCGAGCCTGGAAAATCAAAATCGAGACCAAACTCGTCGCACATTATATCCCTGGGCCCGAAATCCGGCGACGCGAAATCAGTGGACCCGAAATCGGTCGATTCGAATTCCGCCGAGGCTCCAGAATCAGCTCCGAGCTGTTCAGTTTTCGAGCCGGAAAACGCCGTCCCGAAATTCTCTATGTCCTTTCCTTCTTCTTCTTTCAGTGTCCTCGTCGAGTCGTCTTCGACCAGCGAGATTTTTCCGTCGACGTCGCAGCAGATATCGACGCCGGAATCGACGAAGTGGGCGCAGTTGTCCAAGCAATCCGGGACGAGGAACTGGTCCGTGTCGTCGCAAATTAGGTCACAGTCTTCTTGGGCCGCATGCGCTTGCGCAGCTTTGCCCTTGAATATCGCGTTGGGTGAGAAGCAATCCGAAGAGACCCGTGAGTGGCCTTCGAGAAATCCCGCAGGAGCACTCAACCCCGGCGACTCATGCCCATCTTGCACAACGGTGATGAACGCGGGGACTTCGTGAGCTCCTCCGTGAATCGTCCTTCTTCTTTTCTGCTGCGCATCCTCATCCTCATCCTCGTCGTCGTTGCCGAGCGTCATTAACTCCTGCAACTCGCCATTCATGAAATCGCTCATCACGGACTCGATCTTCACTTGCACCATCCCCGCGTCGTCCTGCTTGCTGCTGCCACTCTTCTGGATTTTATATCGAGGAGCTCCTTCTCCGCCACCATGAGATGAGGCTCTTCGCAAGTGGTGAGGATGGGGTCGACTCGTTCTCGACCTCTTCCGTGACGGGAAGCTGCCACCAGCTTGTTCACGTACTCGAGTCGATTGCTGCGGAACTTGCAGGACTGCTTTGCAATCCAAGAAATCAGAGACCATGGGTGGTGTTGTTTCTGGAGTTTGCAGAACTTCCAAGACTTGCTGCTTCCGCTCAGTAAGGACATGATCAGAGGGAGAAGCAGCACTAGGGAGTACTCGGACATCGCCATTGATGCTGGAATGCTTGGACAGAACAGAAGAGGATCGCTTGAACGATTTTTGCACGGGTGTTCCATGTGGTGCGAGACGAACCCTGTCATGTCGAAGCGCCAGAGCATTCGCTCCGTGAACCGTAGTGTCACATTTCGCACACAAGTATGCTTCGTCGGCTCCGCAGTACCAGCGGGCTCTCTGTATGCCGCACACATCACAAGCACGCGTCGCTCTTCCCGCTATCGCCATAGCAGCTGTCGCAGTTTGCACACTGCTCGGCATGCTGCTCATCTTCTTCGACTTGGTCGCCATCTCCCGATATGTCGCGCACTTGTAATAATCCTTCTCAGTTCGCTACCGAACAATAAGAAGCAGCTATTTCCCAGCGCACTCCCGAACGAGTCGTGCACCTCCGCCAGCTGCTTTCAAGCCATTTTGTTTTGCAGATAAGCCCAGCAACAGCTAGCTCTCAAGCTGCCTGTTCAGATAAACTTCATCCACAGCATGGTTTTCTTCTAGAGATCTTCACCTTTAGTGCTCTTCGCTTCTTCTCTGTGGAAACTTGATCGATGGGCACCGCTGCCCTCGAGCGTTCAATCACTGACAGTCTCTATACAAAAAAACCAGGTGCACTGAAATCACTCGTGATCGCGGTGCACACGAAAACTCTTTTCTATCACAGTTATATATACTGCACCTCGACTCATGAGCTTGCTGCAAAATATTCCAGTGTTATTCATCTCGAACGGAACCTGACATGATCATACAACTATCTATACAAACAAGGAGTCGAGAGTTTTCTTCGACTCCAGCACCACAGTTTACAGCTGAATATGTACAGTCTTTTCTTGGATCTAGAACTCAATACTAAAAAGTCTTTTGCTGCTTCTCTCTCGCTCTCTCTGTCTCTATCTCTCTGTCTCTCTCGCTCGCTGTGTCTGTTGGCTCCAGTCACTTACGGTTGCCAGGAGTCTAGATTTTGATATGTCGACGAATTGATGTTCTCAGTAGGAAAGTTGACAAAGCGCAAAGCAACAGGGAGAATCGAGAGCCAAGAAAAAGAAGGACAAAAAAAGAAGCGAAGAACTTCCAGGAAAAGTTTTAGCAGACTTCTTTGGAAAGCACTGTAGGAACTGTACACGAAGTGAGGATCAAGTACGTGTAACTCCCTGCTGCTGCACTCCAGCTGATTCGTGCATGCACGAACTAGACTTACTACTAGAATTCCAGGTGAATCTGCAACAACCACAACAACAACACCACCACCTCAGGCATGATCTTCATTATCGAAAAATGAGAAGATTCGCTTGCTGCCGGCTTTAGAGTTACAAAACAACGTCCGTTCTGGAGCAGCTTTCACAGCTTCTTTGCAGCTACCTGAGATCAGGGAGTACAGGTAGTAGAATTACTAGATCAGGCAGGCTGCTGCAACAAGCTGCAAAGTTCTTCAAGATTGGAAGATTCATGTACCGAGGAGGGGGGGAAAACAAAACAAAACAAACAAACAAAGCTCTACTTTTGAACGACTTTGAGCTCAAAACAAAGAGATTTTTTTTCCCCCACTCAATTGTTGAAGAAGAATCACACATGAATGATTAATGACGATCAAAGCTCAAAACAAAGAGAAATCAAGTTTGCACATTTCAAAAGGCTTAGACCTGGACATTGAAGCAAAACTCTGCTGAACAGAAGTAGTAGAAGCAGCAGAAGAAGAAGCAGAAGAAGAAGATGACGGAGAAGAATATGAAGATGACGACTAAGGTGAAGAAGAAAAGATGAGTAACCTTTGCTACAGGAACAACAAACTTCTCGCGCCCCCAAAAACACACACAAAACAAAACCAAACCGAGGAAAAAAAACACCAGACCACACTTGAAGATGAAGCAGAAGAAGATGATGAAGAAGAAGACTACTTTGCCCTTATCCAAAGAATTACACAGAAAAGCAAATTAGGTAGTGTTGCGCGGTTATTGGACCCCAGAACCGAGATATATGTACTTCTAATTTATTTTTATAGAACCCAAACTTGAGGTTCCCCATACCACCAGTAAAGCACAGCCCAACGCTGAAACAGACCCCCCACGGTTATCAGAGCGGTTCTTAGGAAATTTGATAGCCATGGTTCATAAAAAAAAAAAATCCAAGACCCAGTTTTTTGGTACACAGGTAACCATGGTTCTATTTTTTTGAAATTTTTTTTTTGTGGGCACATAATCACATAACTGGCCATGAAATAGCCAGTTCTTTTGTGAAAACCAGCTTTTCCCTTCAGGATTTGGAAATAATAACTGGGGCTGGTGGTTCTTTATAAATTCAAATGATGGCACAACACTCTAATTAATTAACCGTACCACCCATGAAGCATAATCAGAAGAATAATTTCGGTCTTTAAATATTAAACCATTTATTGCCTGAAATGGAGGCAATTGGGTATATGGTATGAAGAGGATGAGATATTTTTACAAAACTAGCAACCCCCCCCCCCCCCCCCCAAAGTCCCAAAAGACAAGCAATGAGGGGAAAAAAGAAGAAGAAAAAAAGTATCTCCTCACCCCTCCCCCAATGAAGAAGAAGAAGAAGAATTCGGTGTCTTCCTTTAAAACCACACACTCCCTAAGAAGGAAGCAATAGGGAAATATAAATAGTATGAAGAAGATGAAACTTTTTTTTTTGACATTTAACTAACAAGCCCCCCTCTCCCCAAAGAAAAACATGAGGAAAAAAAGAAGAAAGAAAGCATACCATGCATGACTAAGAAGAAGAAGAATTTGGTGTGTTTTTGAAAAACCCTATGATTCCCTAATGAAGGCACTTAGTGTATTATATACTATTGATTAGGGGGGGGGGGCGTGGGTGCAGTGGCCTATGTTCAATCATCTTTTATTTGCATTTTGTCAATGGTTTGAGATGTGATTTAACCATTGTTCTCTTGTAAATACCCCGTGAACTTTCAACTTTGCCCAAAACACCCCCTCCAACTTCCCTTTTGCTACTGTGGAAGTAAATCTGTTGGGATTTTTTCTTTAGTTTTTCTTCTCATTCCATTGTGGTGCTTAACTTTTAATTACTTTATCAGCTCCTGGTCTCCTCTCTGGTTTGTTTGTTTCATCTCTACGGTTATGGGAATCATGTTGGAAAAAGAAATGAGAGTACTTCCCTTTTGGAAAGCAATATTTCAGAATATCTTGCCATTGAAAGTTGTGCAAAAAGTTCCATTCCAACATCACTTGCCATTCTTTTGAAATGCCTCATTTCGTTCCCCAAACAAGTACTAGAGACTTGAACTTAGAGACTCATGAATATAATCCATTTGATGTGAATTTTGTATAATCTTCATTTGGATGGTTTCCAGCTACATTAACATGGAAAATCACCAAATCCAACAAGAACAAAGTAGGAAAAGGTACTATATGACACTTTGTGACCAACTAACATTAAGTGCCACTCTAGAACCATAGAACAAAAATAGGAACAACTCCCAAAAAGAATTCCATTTGGTACACATGTACCATCACCCCTATGTGGAATAGAAACAATTCAATTGGGTCACCATCCATGTAAATATATCGCATTATATTATGCTCAAACACAAACATCCATATGCACAAAACAAACAAGCAAAAGCTATAACACGCTACCAACAATGAGACAATTTGACCGAAGAAAAGACGAAAATAATGAAGGGCAAAGGTCCAAAAACACAACCCAAAGAACCCAAAGTTGGGAATAAGGCCTCACTTTTGGAATCATGAAAGGGAGAAACCAAAAAAAAAAAGTGGGCCCAAAATTAGGTTTTATTGAAGTCCTAAATTAGAAAAAAGTCCTCATGTTTTTAACTTGATAAAATTGCAAACACCATGGTCCTTTAATATTAAGCTGAAAAAAACCCAAATCTACTAAACCCTAAACCCTAAAAAAAAGGAGGAAAAAAGAATCCACACACAAGAGGGGCTCAAAATATCAAGCATCTCATTAACACTTCAGGTTGGTCAATGGGAATGCGTTATCTTCAATTCCGGAATATGATTGGCTGTTGAGGTCCTAAGAAAAAACAAGAAAGAAGGCCACACAGGCTCAGGTCATCCATTGGATAACACTTCAGTTAATTTAGGAAAATTTACTTTTACTAGCCTAGTATTCTCTTTCTCTAAAGAAAGAAAACTACCTTGCTACCTACACCATTATTTACTTTGAAAAGTTACTTTTCTGTAGCTATCTTTGCAGGCTGGTAAAAGTAAATAATCTTTAGTGTTAAAAAAAAAAAAGAGCCATTCTAAGATTTCATTTATTTACTATTTACTACTTACTCATGATTGGTCAGAATGGCCCAAACAGATCAGATCAGGTCCCCAGTAAAATTTTCTTTTTGATATTTATTTTACTTAAATTAACTATATCAAATTAAACTAATTTTAGTTTAGTATTTGTATGGCATTATTATTAATTATTTCTCTTAAAAAAAGGTTTAATAGGACTTTGGCTGCCAGCACCTGCGAGAGAAAATCCACATGGGGGCAACATGGTACACAATTAATGCAAACTAAGAATTAATAACACTGATTTAAATAAAAAGTGAGTTCATAAAGCTGTAAAGGGTGAATGGACCAAGAATAGTATGTTTAAAGATTATTTCAATAATAGGAAAAAAAAGAGAAAAAGTCAAGGGATGGATGAAAAACAACTAAAAGGACATACCCTACAATCCAAACCTAAACCAAGTGGGAACCCTAATTTAGCTATGGATAATTAGCATAAAACCCACCTATAAGTGAGTGCCATTAACATGGCCTAATGCACTCAGAAGCATTTTCTGATGTGCACAGTCTAAGAGCATTCTAAAGCCTAATTCAACAAGAGGAAATGGGTTAAGGGATGGATGAGAACAACTAAACAGACACAATTCCAATCCTAAACCAACTAGATACCCTAATTAGTAAATGGATAATTAGTGTAAAACCATCTATAAGTGAGTGAGTGCAGTTTCCATGGCCTTAAACACTCTTAATTAAGCGTTATGTGCTGGACAAATCCTAAGGCACCTAAAAAAACTTAGGCGTTTTTCCTTTTTAGTGTACATACATGGAAGACACTTTATAATGCAATACACAATAGTGGGCCTTTCGAAAAGTGTAATGCTTGCCTCTCATTTTGGTGGGCATTATGTATTAGGTAACCAGTACGAGAAGCCCCATTATCAAATATGGTCGAGGTGTGAATCTGTCCAGACTATTTTGATACCACTGAGCAAGTGACACGTTGGACAATGCCAGTCCAAAAACCGGTTATGCTTTTTGAATTGGCTATTGTGATTTCTTTTGTTTTTCTCATGATACCCATCAAGTATCCATCAGGTACCCTCCGGGTACCACAGGGGAAGAAGCATGACAGTTTTTACAAAAGTGTGTAAAGAAGCCCTTGGGGGATGGGTTTTACTGGAATCAGGCCCACAATCGGCTCTGCTCACCAGGCCCTTATTCCTGCTAAACCTTCCCCTTGGGGCTTTACCTTACACTTAAAAATGCTCTTTCATGATATGCATAGCTCAAGGCATCATAAGAATTATGTCATTGGCATGGGCTAACGCAATCATAAGCATTAAGTGTAGGGTATTGCTGCACAAGTGGTGCATACTGAAATAAGGACTCCCCGGCCAGAGCCAAAGGGGGTTCTTGTTTTAGTAATGCCCCCACCCTCCATGGGAGTTTAGGGTTTCGTAAGGTTCTTGATTTTACAAAAATATACCTATGCCAGAACCTTTGGATATGGTTCCATTTACTTTCTCCAAACATGCCGGTTATGAGATCTGGGGGCAAGGTATTTTGAAAAGGATGAGATTCTAGGTGTGGTTCGAGTTTAAATTATAATGGAATAATACAACCTGAAGCTCAACCCTCCAACCCACTATTCCATTATAATTTAACAGTTCATGTTTTGACAAACAGATGTTTTAAACCTTCCTGCACCCATGATCTTGTTTCCTTCCTTCAATTGGATTGTTCGGATCCTCATTGTGGGTTGTAGCTTTGCATGCTCCTATTTGGGAATAGTTGGCTAGAAGGTTCAAATTCTAGGTACCCTCATTTCTTGACTCATAAGAGAGGCCCATCGTACATGACCCAAATATTGACAAGAATAAAAATGAGATTTGTCACTGGTTAGACTAATAGGTCTCCACAACCAAGCTCAAAAGTTCCATGCAAACCTCATATAATTGATTACTACTATAATATAGCCAATCAATCCTCTTTGTCGAAATTTTTCCTAAAGATATCTAGAGGCCGCCTTACATTATGTGTACTCTTTAAGAACAAAGTGATCTTACACCTATATATATGTAGGTGTAAGATCTTTTAAAGAGTAGGTGTGAAAACAATCCTGGTCCTACACCTTGCAATCTTTGAAGGTTTCAGGTTATGAAATGTTCACCTGCTTTGGAATTGGAATTAGCTCTCGATCCAGGCTGAAGTCCCTAAGTAGTCAAGGTTCTCTAAACAAGCAGTTCTCATCTTTTGAAAAAGCCAGAAAATAAGTCTTACTTTTCAAGTGATGGCTTGTACAAATAGTACAATAAAACAAGTGTTTTTTAATTTTTGGCTACTTTTTTTAAAATCAATATACATATATATGTGAGAGCATATTCCAAAACAAAGTCGCCCATTTTTTGAAATTTTTTCGGCAAAGAATTCAAAATATTTGCCAGTTTTAGGCTTCGGTTCTAAAGTAGGTCACTAGAAAATAACAAGAAACCTCAAAAAGTGGACATGTTCCAGTGTTGATCACCATTTAATGCTCACTTGGGGTGCTCCCAAATGACAATACAACAGAAAATAGGAAAATAAAACCCTGAAAAATACCTTTCATTTGGGCTATGTCAAGTTCCTCACAAATTTTAATAAATTTACAATAAATAGCTAGACAACACTGTTATATTAATTCTTAAATTCGGGTAGATTTATTTTTTGACCCTAAGATCACCATGAACCCAAGTGGAGTGAGTTCATTGTACTCAATTGTCACAATGGGGATTCCAAATGTCCACCAACTTTCTTTTGTGTTGTTTAGGTATAGGTGAACTATTTCATGAATCGAACGAAACCTTCAAACATTAGGTTATTATATCCTAAACTATACCAAGTTTCCAAGTGTAGTATGTCATGTAATCAATCCAATGCTTTGTTGCATAAATCCTTTTTTTTTTTTTCTTCCCCTCTCTATTTTGGGAATTGCCAAACCACCATAATTGAACTACTATCACATTGGATTTGACCCTAATATTTGATATGGTATTAATCATCCCTTGTCTAAAATGTGACTATGGTAGATTATAACTCAAAGCTATTTCAGATCTACAACAAAGATAGCAAATATCCAACAAAATCATGATCAAGTTGTGAAAAAGGGAGACTCTTATCAGTTTGCCAACTAAGGGTGACGTAGTGCTCCTTCAATCTCACAAGGCACCCATAAAAGCTACTACCTACTCCCTTTTAAAACAACTTACTTTCAACGTGCCAAGTGGCAAGGAGGCTGCCTAACCCTCACCCATGGTTGCTTAATGACAACATGAGTAGGGAGTTGTGATCCCACAACCATTTAACAAAGTGACCATAATCCCACCCATTTGAGTTATCAGCCTGATGTTGTATGAATTGGAGATTTTAGGTGCCAAAGCTCAGTCTAACCTAAATTTAGATCTACAAAATGGTTGTAACTGTAAAGAATAACTCATTAAAAAATTTATCATGAATTTTTGAGATTAAGTTTTCAATTCAATATGATATGTTTATGAAGGTTTTAAAACTTGGATTATCCCTTTTGTAAATGGTATTTGAATTAGTTTATTAGCTATTTTATATTTGGAATTGAAATAGTTTATTTGTCATGTTATTGTTAGGGTTAGGTTATTAGTACTAGTCACTAATAAAGTCTAAACATTATAAAAAATAATTTCTTCTGTTATTTGATTCATTCAATGGAACACATTAAATGAATGTACATTGAATATAGGGTGTAATTTTTTTTATTAACAATAGCTTATAATAGAATAGCTTAAAATGATTTAGAATGAAATAATTGAGAATAACATAAGATATAATAATTGAGAATAGTTCAATGTATAGCTTAGAATATAATAACTTAGGGTATTTAAAACAACATAAAAAAAACTTATTTATTATAGTGAATCATTTCAATTAATAATAGATTATGTCAATTAGTACTAAAACATGATGACTACATAAGTGATTTTCTAATGACATAATTTTAAGCAAGGTTAAATGATTAATGTGGGGTGAACTTATTTATCTTTTTAAGGTCTTATAGTGTTTTAAGCTAATGAATTGTACTCCATTTTTTTATTAGTGATGAGGCCCATCACATTTAACATTTCCCCTCTCCTTTTTATTTAATGAAACATGGTGTAGAGGTATGATTTTGTTTCAATTTAACCCTTTTGGTCTTTTGTGATGCAACTTTATTTGGTTAGTCAATATGTTGTTATTGAATTAATGGTGCTAATGAGTTTTTCAAGTTGTTTTTATTTGAGCCAAGAATCACCACACATTCCTCCACCATGTTCAGTTCAATGTGTTATGATAATTAAAACACATTCACTAATGTGAGTTATGTGAGCTCAAGTAATGTAACATGTTGTACCTATCACCTAACCTCCTTATTTAAAATCCCATACCAAAATTGGACAATTGATGTTTTTGTTACCAATTGCGTCACAATGATCAATTTTTTCATCTATGCATATGCTTCTCAATAACCTCTCATAATTAGGTCTACACCAAAACTTCAATTGTAAATTCTCCAAAGTTTTTTCATTCACGACCTTTGGTAATTTTTGCACAACATTTTTAAAAATTCCACAACAATATTAAATGCAAGCAAAAAGATCTTGCCCATTTTTTGCATGACATTTAAAAAAATTTCATAACAATGTTAAATGCAAGCAAAAGATCTTGTCCATGAAAGGAAGGCTTAACAACACCATTCTTGGAGGATGCGACATTGGCACTTTCATTCCCACTTGCAAAACTACTACTAGGAATTGTTGTAACCATATTTAAAGTCAAAACAACACTTGGGGCCATAGTAGCTTTGGTGATGGAAACATAATTGAATGACCAATACAATCACCACTGTTCAATTTAAACTTAATGGGCACACCTAAAATCATGATAGTTATCCATTGGTAGCCCTTCAAGATGTTGAAACAACCCAATGTTCCAAGCCATAAAAATTGTGAATAATTGTGGATTACACATTTATTACATAACACACCAATTGTCAATTCTTTGAATGAAATCGTACAATTCAATGGTGTTAACCATCTATGAATATTGGCAAGGCCCCTTGATGGTTCCATATAGCTCATCCATGTTGAACATCAACAAATTATGTAGGAATTTATAAGATCTTAGTAACAAAATATGAATATGAAGATTCCTTTCTTGATGAAGGTGATGATAACAATGTCAATGTGTGACAAAAAACTAAGGCACATGATAATCAGAACATAGATCACACATATATTGAATGGTAAATATATCCCCATAATCACCTAGTGGCATGAGCATGTAGCCACCTAAGCTTTGTCTTGTAACCACCTAAGTTACTGCCTTCTTCATCAAAGAGAAGCTTGAGGTTTCTAAGGGGTCAAATCGCTCTAATTTCTCTCTTTTGAGCCCGCTGGCCTTCCTTCTTCTTTTCAAATTCTTCAGACCACATGAACCTAGAACCACATTGGACTTCCATAGGAACTCAAGTTCTTGTTTACATTTGGTAACAAAGATTCCTCATCCCATACAGATTACATAATCTAGTGTTCTCAACACCATCCCGCAACTTTACAAAACATAAAAATAGGAAAACAACACATATCAATTTGCCCAGTGACTGCTTCACAAATCTAACAAAGAAACACAACCCTCCTTCACATGATCTACCTTGTAACTTCAATGGACTATTGCAATTCTTCAGAGTTCCCAATAATAAGGTACTTTCTCATGAAATGCAAGCCAACAACACCCACATACAAACCAACCCAAAACACACACTTTGAGAAGGATTTCTGGTTATTTTCGAGACCTCTAAACTTTTCATCATCCCCCTTATCAATAGTCAAAACCAACCCTTAAACTGAATTTCTACTTCCCTAAGTACATCGCGTAGTGGATTTTCTTGTACTTCTATTGGAGATGGAGATCTAATCCCACTTCTTGAAAAACCTCTACTTTCCTACTTCCATGAAAAACTAACACAACACTATTTATTTGTTTTGCCGCTCATCTTCCTGCCGTTCCACTGCAAGATTTCCACTAACCGCACTTCACTTGGCAACTCCCTTGCCACACAATCATCTTGTGTACATCAGCAACACACACATTCCAAATAGAAGAAAACGACAAAAATTTCAATGCCACAAAACACCATTGCATTTCCATTTAGTGTTCTTCCTTGTTTCCACGCCATTGAGAGTAAACACTACCAATCACCAACAAGAAAAAAAACATCTTTCCTTGAAAACCCTTAAACCCCTTTTTGTTCACACCCAAAACGTTAAAGTTAGAAACTTGTTACAAATGATCTAAATTGAATGCTTTGCCTTATAAACTCACTAATATCACTTGTACCCAAAATGTTCTTTATTTTCAAATTTCATGGCACCTTCATGGTGATTTTTGTCATTAAACCCTAGGTTTTAAACCTTAATTTTGAAGGGATCTTGAACCTATGGGCTAAGCCTAACCTTAATTTTGGGCACATGCATTCACCAAAAACATTCCACATGACCAAATAAATGTGGGGTTCATTGTGAACATAACAATTGTGGTCTATGTGCGATCAATTCAATCTCACCACTACAATAATCAATGGAACATTTTGATGATCAAATCCAAAAATGTTTCTAACAATACTAAAATCAGTTAGAAACAAACCTTTCCCACTAATTCTCAACTTTGTTTTTGTATTTTCAGGGTCTTGTGATTTAATGAAGAAAATGCACATGTTTTGTTTGGTTAACACCAATGTGGTATCACTTGTGTCCTACAAACTCATTAAGAAATCGAGCAAGGCATATACCCAATATTTCAAACTTGTGTTTTATGAATTCATTACAAAATTACAAGCCCAACCAATAATTGCATATTTGACACATATACATTAACAAATGTGTCACAAAAAAAGATCGGAAACAAGTCCCCCCTAATACAACACAAAGTGAAAATGAAATTTTTCATACAACACAAATTCCCATTTTTATAAATTTTATTCAAAACTCATGACAAATGCAAATGTGGAAAATCAAAAGTCAATGACATAGCATCCCATGATGTTAATGGCATGGCACTCCACAACATGTGGGTTATGGGTATTCATGCTTACTGGCACAAGCATTGAGTTTTTGAAAATTTGATGAAAATTAATTCATGGACATTACTTTCCACACCATATAGAAACTTTATGAACATTTTTGTTCCTAAGGGGACTAAAACCTCCCACCCACATAGGTTTCCTCTCCAAGAACCAAACAACACAATATTCATTGGAATTTGACATGGATGCCAAAGATATGAATTTCCAAATAAAATCCCCAATTAATTCCAAAATGAAATGAAAATTAATTAAAATTAGTTTTTACTATCTAATCACAAGGCTCAAAATGTTCAAAATTATTTTTGAAGAATTTTTTTGTCTGGTCATTAAACTTCTATTCAATTACTAGGGAAAATGAAAAAAATAGATGGATGCAAATGATCTAAATCTAGGCTATGGATGAAAAAGGCTCACTTGGATGAAAAATTTGAATATAAATATAAATAAAAATTGAACTTTTAAAAAAGAATAAAAAGTTAAAAAGTTTGACACATATTAAGTTTGGGTTGGTCTCAAACATATTCATCTTGAAAATTCCGCTAAACAAAAATAAAAATGGGAGTTCTAGATCGGAACCCCCCTCCTCTTTATTGTTTCTTGACATGTTCTTCTTGAACACCTATGATGCTAAGAGAGAAAATGAGAAAGATAGCAAGAAAAAAAAGGTGAGAAAAATAAAAAGGGAGGGGGCACCTATGACAAAGGCAAGGCCTTCCTTCTCCTTGTGGTTGGTTTTTTTTCATCCTACAACTCACAACCTCCACCTTCTTCACACATTGGGTACCTAGGCCCAATTGGGGTTCAATTCCTTAGGAAGTGATACAATGCAAATGCAAGGAAACAAGAAATGACATGCTATAGGTGTTTGAACAAAGCTCCCAAAAACAACACTACTCATGCAAAACACAAAAACCTAATGCTCAAAAACAACACCAACAAACTCGATTGATTTTGGTGATTCAAAATATGACTCATTTGTACATGTAAACAAGTGGGAATCCAAACCCAAAACATGAAAAAACACACACACACAAATGTGTGTGCAAACATAAACATGCATAAACACATAAAATTATAATGGACAATCTTGTGTGTTTTGAAATCTCAAATTACCAAAAGTCAATTTAGAACAAACAAACTTGCAATTATATCTCACACATTAAATATTTCAAACCTAGTTCACACTTAAATTGATTCTGAATTAACACACATTTAATAACATTAACCTAGCTTAAGATTAACTTAATTAATACTTAACTAAACAACTAATACTAACAAGGGAGGGGGCCCACCTATATTATGGGATAATTAAAGCCTACTCATGAAACTACATAAAACCTAAGGTTATCAAAAGTTTACATAGGGAATTACATAAGGCTTACCTAGTCAGCTACTTAAGGACCTCTTAAGGAAACACCTAAGGACGTACCTAAACTGTAAGATACATAAATATTATTTAAAAAGCTACACAAAAACCTAAATAAAAATTTCCTAGGTTAGGAGCCTAGGTAGCCTCATAGGTATGGTTTAATGTAAGTGTTACACAATTTGCAAGATTGAAAATTGTTAAGGTACTGAATTTTAAACATGGTTAGGGCTTGGGATTGTATAGATATGGAATTTTGCAACTAGTAACTAAAACCGACTATTTGTTAAGCGGAGCCTATATGAAAAGTTATATGAAAACTTATGCCAACTTATATGAAAAGTTTTTACACCAGTCTTGGAGGCACCAATAGGCATGTATTACTTCATTGGAATTAGTGGTAAAAAGTGGGGGCACAGTGAACCAGCACCCACCAGCACAGCATCCACTGGATGTCTGATATTACTCAGTTGTGGATGAAACTCAACTGGGTTAATATAAAACCTTGGTAACTAATTCTGTAAGAATTAGGTCTCATATATAGGTAGATAGGTAGGAAAGGGCTGTTTTTTTACTACCTACTAACAACCTGCTTGTGGGTTGTTAGCAGGTAGGTAGAAGAAAAACTGCTACTAAGCTAGTCACTATGGTTAGCTAAGGAACTGAAACCCAACAGAAAACTGTTTACTGACCACTTACCATTCATCCTTCATGGTTCACTGGTGGGTGCTTGTTTCTTTGAGATGGGCAAGGACGAAAGGGATGGGGTTTTAAGTTTTTAATGCCATGTGCTGGACATTGTTGAATTCTTCAGATTCGTTGGGTTTCTCACTTTGTGAAACCTTGCAAGCTTTTTGCACGGAAAGGGCACAAAATCAAGCAACCAATTTTGGATTTTGCAACTGCCCGCTGGGTCCCATGCTTGCTTGTTTGTGGTTTATCTGGAGTTTTTGGACTTTAGGAAAAAGTCCATTGTTTCTGTAGCTTGCATAGCATAATAACAAACATGTCTCAAAACAATTTACAAATCTTCACTGTGAATGACTCCAAAAAGTGGCAGCTTTCATGATCTTATTATGGACCCTTTTTTGGCTGTTGACAAAACAATGCAGGTTCCTTTCTCTCCAATACTTTGTCTCTTCTGCTTCCCTAAGGAAGGAGATCCCCCTCCCCCCTGACACCGTTTTAAGTACTAAGTGCTCGCGCTCACAAATAGCAAGCACACCTTTCCATGGTGAACAAACCTTTCTCAGCATAACACACTGGAGAGAGTATTCAACAGAGAATGTCTTTTTCATAATCCCCTCAGAGCGACTACCCCCTGTGCTCAGTACCTGACCCTGCAAATTAGTCTCCCCCCTATTTGCAATCCCAGTTTTAGTTTTATGGGTGGGATTGGAAAGAAATAAATAACTAAACTTGGATGTGAGAAATAATTTTTGCAGGGTCAGAGAGTGAGCACTGCATGTAGGGTTTAGGGTCCTAAACCCTAAACCCTAAACCCACTGCTCATATGCATGTAGTTTGTTACCAATTCTGCAATTAGGATTTAAGAACCAATTTGGTCACTTGGTCTAACATCGAGTTTTGAACATTCCAGCGGTCTCCTTATAATGTATAATTGGAATCTTTAAAAGAAATCATAGTCCTGGGTATTGGGTCCTTTCTAAAGTCCATAATCAAAATGCATGTCTTTGAAAACAAAAGTGAGTACAACCAGGGTTAATCAGAGGTTAATTTGTAGTTAATCGCTAGTTCCAGTCTGGGATAATAATAAGAGCTAGAGTGGAATTGGGTCTGATTTTCAAAATTGGAATTGATTATTTATTTATTTATTTATTTTTGAAGCATTGGACCCAAAAACCAAATTCCCAATTTTTTTTGTGTTTGGAACTAGATTAAAGATAGTCTAATTTATTTTTTAGAACAGGGACTGGAGTTTCTTCATCAAAATAAAGAATTGCCCAACAGTATATAATCATGACATTGAAATTGGTATATTAATAACCTACCAGCCAGTTCTTGATTTTTTTGATAACTGGTTAAATTGATAACTACTTGGTATTGAGTTTTCAATATCTAATAACCTACTTGGATGACCCAATTCTCATGCAAGTAGGTTATCAATCTTTAAATTCTAATACAAAATTTAAAAAAAAAAGAAAACAATAACATTTTATTTTATTTTTAAAGCCCTATAATCCAGTATAACCTGTAGGTTAAAAGATAGTTATCTGATAACCTACCCTTATGCATAACTGATGATTATTATCCAAGATTATATGATAGTTTAATTAACATCCAAGTTATATATATATTGATATTGATAATTTGTGTGATCCCAAAAAAAATTCAAAAAAAAACCTATCTAGTGATCATTAAAAATAAAATAAAAAACATTGATATATATTTTAAGTCCTTATGAACCTAGTATTGTGGTAAGATTGGTATTGCCTTGGGTCATAGTAGCCTGATATGGTCCTTGATATCGATGTTGATACCAATTGTAAGCTTTTATATCAATCCAAATTTCAGGAATCGAGCTCAAACCCATACCCCATGAATCTCCCAAAATATTTTGAAGCATTAAAACTTGGACTAAAGTTTTTATTTGAATAAAAGGAAGAACTTGTCAACAACCACTCCAATAAGGTGCAAACACTATTTAAAACCAAGGTTGTCAAGGTTAAAGTCCTTTTCAAGGATTGCATTTGACATATTTTCACAAACATTTAGCATGAAAGGTAATTTTTAAAAGACATAATTAATGAAATGTGCTGAAAAGATAATTGATAAATGTTTCTAAAGAGATTCATTGATGAAAACTTTTAAAATAATTAGTTGATCTAAACTTTTAGAAGGCCTAATTAACAAAAGTTGTTACAAGGTCTAATTGACAAAAAGCTTTTAAAATCTTTAGTTGATGAAACTTTTTAGAAAGTTGATGAACTTATAAAATGTTAAACCAAGCTTTCAAGACGAATGCTTCTAAACTAAAAACATCTTTAACATCCTTCCTACTAGTAATATTTTTTTAATCGAAAATTAATCAAATTGTTTTTGAGACTTACCTTTCCCCAATGTCCTTTAGTGTTTATTTATGTTGCTTCAGTGTCTTCCTGACATTCAATGTTTTTTCAATATTGCCAAGCACCCCGTAGCCCCTTTAACATTTTCTTAACATCCCTTGATGTTTTTCCAATGCTACTTAACACCTCTTGAAATTTTTTCCAACATTGTCCAGTGTCTCACGGTGTGTTATCTTGTATGGCGTGTTGTTCCATCAATAACATTTTCTAATTTGTGTTCACTGTCAGGTTCTTGTATAATTATTTTTGACAATTTATATAAATATTATTTTTAATTTTTGTCTTGTATTCCTTGAGACATATGAAAATCAAAAACATTTTATCAATTTTTTATTTTAATATGTTATTATTTTCCCCCTCAATTTGTCCACCTATTTGGGGATGATTAACCAAATGAAGATTGAATTGGATCCCCAAAAACTTGAAAAGTCCTTTTCAACAAGTGTAGACAAATTGAGATTCATGACTTAAGATGATGTCTAATGGTAAGCCATCGTACTTACATATTATATTATCGAAGAAATTTTTTAGGGTACATTCACTTGAACATAGTGTCTTCATTGTGAAAGAAAAAAACCCAAGTTCCAGATTTAAGGCTTATATGTACCATTGAATTAAGCTTCAAAACCACTTGCATCTATAAATCTCATTAGGCACATAGAGATTTAGCTAGATGACATCAAAAATGAACCATGTTTTCATGGAAGAACTTAGAAATATTGTATCCTTTATTTATATCCCTTTCATTGCATCCTATAGAACCATATTCAAGTACTTCTAAGGATTGATATTTTGAACCCTTTATAGCCATTATGTTTTTCGGGACAAAATTTCAAAGTGCCACCAAAGGCCATAAAGTTGAAAGGAAGAAAAATAACTAAAGAAGAAGAAAAATTGACCATGTTAGTGAAAGTGAATTCTTTTCCACAAGTGAGGAAAAAGTTATGAACCCCTTTTAGCTCACTAGTACTTTGTCTTCCCCTTACTCCCAAGGTAAGTTTGAGCCTATTTTTGAGCCTAAAAGAAGGGTTTGTCTGGGATTGCTCTTGATCACTCTGTAAAGGATATAGAAAGAGGAAAAATATAAAGGAAAATTAAATCTAAAGGGTGAAAGGCTAAAAGTTCGTATTAAATAAGAAAAAGGAAAATGGACTTCAATGCTATTGTTAGATCAACTATAAGGCTCCTTCATCATCTCATGGATTTAACTATCTCAATCTAGTTGGGCTCAATTTGGTTCCAATCCCAAATTTCTTTGCAGACTATAGCATAGTATGAAGTAGCTTAAAATGATCCCTATCAAATAATAGTGCCATGTTTGAAGACTCGATTCACATCCTAATTTTCAAACAAGGTTGAACTCAGCCACAACATTTAACAAAGAGTTTTAGCTTGTTGAATTTTGCGAAAATCTACCTGGGTGGCTGATTTGGCATGGTCGGGGTCCTAATCAGCCACTCAGATACACCAGCTAGTGTGGTCATTTGCTCACCCTGATGGGAATGGGCCCTAACTGGCCCACTCTCTTGTATGTTATGGGTTCCAACTTCAGCACCTGAGACCCTCTATTTTCATATGATTCAACAAATGTTTTCTATGGTTGGTTGAGTTTTTTTCTTTGTGTGCAAACCTGCATCCCTTGTACTAAATACTTGTCCTTCTTTAGTAATCTGGCCTATTAGCTGAGCAAGATTGTCATGGGTCATCGGACTATGTAGCTGATGAGCTGATGAGAGCACACACAGTAACAAGATATAACTGATTGTACGGGAGGCCCAAGTTTACGGGTTATGGGACACAGAAAAGGGTTAGTTATAAGGTTCAGCCAACCAGCAATCAAAAGCATGCAAAAAAGGTATTAGGGAGGTACGAAAATGTCAGAAGGTAGCAAAATATGTAATATAACGGAAGACTCTTGTCCAATGGTGTAATGTCACATTAGCAAGACCCTCCTTACAATCAGTTATGGTCAAACTGTGGGTCTCTCACCCTTATAAGTGCTCATGCAAGCCCTCAGAATACCAGCCTATTAGCCGTCTATCAAACAAGTAGAACCTTGAAAGTAAAGCTTCATCTCTCTCTCTCAAGTTCTTTCAATATAGAATCTATCTAACAACATCTTGATTCTGTGAGCTTTCCCTTTGGAAAGTTATTGCTTCTCAACGAGTGACAATGGCTTGTGTTATGGGGGCAAAGGTTTTGAATTGATGTGGCTCATTAGTCAATCCACATTAAACTCTTAACAACAATTGTTGAATTTGATTACTATGAGCTCAATCAAGCTCAATCCTCCATTTGTTCATTTGTTTCGCATAGCACATACATATGAGTTCCAAGGTCTATCATTTCCTTTGCTTTCGTGGTTACTTTTCACACCATATTATTATGAATTTGCACTTTGGCTATGTATAATTATGTACATTTATATGTATTACATACACATTTGAAATTTGAATAATACAAAACACATTTACACATATTATATGCATGTTGCATGCAATAGAGGAGTTCAAATAAGTTAAATTCATTCATTATGTTTCTGATCGTTGCTTGTTTTCTTAAGACTGTCCACGCAGTTCCACCTTCAATGATACTCTCAAGTCTCAAATATTTGCATGTACATATTTTTACTTTTCCGTCTACTAGCTTTCTAATGGGTCTACTACGCATATGAGATTTTTAATAAGATTGGCAAAATTCAAGTTTTTGAAAAAGGTGATATTTCAAGCTTCCTTGCAGTGCTTTATTTTTGTGCAAAGTTTGGCACTGTTGTGACATTTTAGAAAATTTATGTTGCAAATTCAATCGCCAACATTTGGAACAAAATTCAAAAAATTCTTTTAAAATTGCCAAATTTCTATACATGGTTCAAGTAGGTAGCGAACTATATATATAAGGATGTCTAGAAAACATTCTCCCATATTTTGTTCATAGCCAAACTTGGCTAAATCTCTCGGTTACATCACAAAATTGAAAAACAAAAAAACATTAATTCCTCATAAAAGTTCATTCAACCATCAACAAAGTGTTTTTCAGACAATTTTCTTTAATTTGTGACTAGGCTATGCCATGCACAAAAAAAAAAGAATAAAGCAAAAATTGAATCTAGTACATATCTACATATTTTTGCATTCACCAATTGCAATCGATCCTACTCTTCGTAACTAACCATGATAGGCTATGATCAAGAGTGGTAATGAATCCCGCAACATGATTCGCTGTCTATGATGCGGAAACATATTGCTGACTTTCAGCCAATGAAAAATCCTTAAGGATAGATAGCCTGGATTTTGGGGAGTCCTTTTTCTTCAAATTGTACTTCAAATTTCTTCTTTGTACAATTGGACGGGTATCAATACGGATATTGAACAACCTACCAGCTGGGTATGACCTGAGGCAATACCGGCCTTATACGATTACGAGTCTGAAATGAGACTGAATGTATAGTAATACCAATTACGTACCTATCTTATACCGGTTTCAATACCAGGTTTATACCTGCCATTTACCATCTGGTATGTTCAAAAATTGATACCCGTCCAACACTGGTATGTACAATGAACCAAAGTGTAAAAGTCTGAAGTCCTAATCCGAACTTAATATGAAATAGTGAAAATGTTTTTGCGCAAAAGAACCAAGAAGCCAAAGTAAGCAAGAAGTTTAGTTCTTGGATCCAACTTCATACATATCCTCTGAGGGTTCTTTTTTGCCAAGAGGTAGCCCAAGAATTTGGTTGATTGCCAAAAGATGATGACCTTGGAAGCTTCCACCTCCTTCTTAGGTTTTTGGACTTGTGCCCTACTATATAAGAGGTTAATTTAGAGCTTTTTGGGCAATAGAAAAGGGTTTAGGGTTTTAGGTTTAGTTGGGCCCAGTTACCTGGGCCTGGACTACCGTAAAGTGGGCCAGAGTCGACACAAGAGCATGGGATCAAGCGGTCGAATGTTTTGGTCTCTTTGGGTATGGTTGCCTAATAAACTAACCTTTTAGTGATACTTATCTACTCTCGGTCAGATTGGTTGGCAACTCAACTTGTCGTCCCTCACTTGGCTTCATGGTTCTTGCTATGTACAGTCACCCGGTTGTTTTGAAAGACACTTTGGAATAAAGTTTTTCCTTCTTATCAACAAACAAGGAAAAAAGTGACCGTGTGGGGAGGGGTCATTGGGTCATTGAACCCTCCAATCTATCGACTTTGCTTGATCCCTTTTTGGTGAACTTTTATGAGTGAGTGGGGGTAGGGTTTGGGAGATACTGGTGTGGTCGGTTGGCTTTTGCCCAATAAGAAGACAAGGTGGGCCCTTGGGGGCGGGGGTGTTTTGAGATTGAACCAATCAATCGTGTGTGGAAAGTGTGGCTACGTGAAAAAATGGTTCCCTAGTGGTAAACTGGATGGCACTTTTGAATGCCCCCAACCCAATGTTTATTTTTTATGGGATTTCAGAACCCTTTAGTTATGCAACACATGGCATGATACCTTAGGTTTTCCCAAAAGTGTGATAATAAAAGCCATGCAATCGTTCCACTTATACAGCCGTAAAACAATTGGCTTCTTATGGAATTGTTGTATTCATCTTGGCATAAGTTATCATGAGAAACACTTTTAAACACAATGCGTGAAACATGAGTGATTCCGCCAATATTAACTGTAGCCTGAACTTTGGGAAGATTTTGCGACTCATGTTTGCCAATGAGATGATGGAAAAAAATGAATTGTTGCAAAATAAAAAAATTGTTGCTAGAATGGTAGGAGAAATTTTCAAACAAAGTGGTGTTTCCATGCACGTTCTTGCCAAAAGAGTGAAGATTAAAAAAATAATTATATATATATATGCACAATTTTTGGTCATGCATTTGGATTTTGCAAAACTTGCAAATAAAATTTATCAAATATTCTAATTGTGCCAAATCTAATATATCTCAAGGAAAAAAAATTGAAAAATCGATATTTAGCACCTCAAATTCTTCAATATTTAGATTTGAAATTTGAGACAAGATTCTTCCAAAAAACATAAAGACCCAATGGGGTTTCCTGAATTTTACAAAAAACAAGAAAAAGTTAAAAGGAATCTTACATTTAATTAAAAGCATATTTTGCTCTTCTGTTGCTACTCCTTGGTGCACGAGGGCTCGGGCAGCCCGGCCCGGTTCTTGTAATAAAAACTAGACCGCGTGTGGTCGCGGACCCCAAGCTACCTGGGCCGCTGGATCAAGCGTGTTCAGCACGTGCCCACGTTCTGACCCTCCATTGGTCAAGTGAAGTATAGAGTCGGCTCTACCAACCATTAATCTTCTGATCGATGCACTGGCCACGTAGTCCCATGTGGACCGTTGGATGCATGATTCTTCTTTCTCAAATTCCGCTTGGCATTGATGTTGAATCGAAAAGAAAGGGATCTTTTGAATTCGATTTTCTCTTTTTTGTGGAACTGACCGAACAGGTCGGGCAGGGTGGGGTGGAGTTCGGAAAAATGAAAAATAAAATAAAATTACACTGCTAATGTGTAGTGTTGTGTTGTGTAGGTAGTAGAGGGCCCTGTGTTCAGCTGCTTTTGTTATTAGGATTCAAAACCCGGGTCCTCAGAAAATCAAAGAATCAGTACACATAAACAATGGTCCACACACCCTCCGGTTCTTTTCCGGTTCTTTCGTGAAAACTGTTGTTTCTTGAAGGTTTTTGAATAAATGTGACTGGTGATGATTTTGTTAGGGTTATTTTTTCTTCCTTTAAAATTTTAAAAAAAAAAAAAAACTGGCAGTTCTCTGGTTCTGAAATATCAAAAAAACGAAAAAAATTGTTAATAATTCGAATAATTGCAGTTTATAAATAGTGGTTTAGATCTTTATGGAAAGGGCACATCTCTCCACTTTGCGTTTCCTTCAAGAAGCCAAATTCTGCAATACAAGATGTGTGAACAGTCATTAAAAAGTCTGCCCTCTAAATCCCTTATGAAAAATGTACGGTTTGTATAAAGGGTTTAGGGTTTTAGGATTATGTGTTTGTTATACTCTTCTGGGTGATAAGAAGAGTTGTGAGGTTTAAGGAGGGATAGTTTAATGTGTTTTTTGTGCAGGATAAAAGCCCCTGGGGTAGAACCATCCCCAAACTAAGGGGCCTACAATGAGGTGGTAGCCAAGTGCGACCCCACATTTTACAAATATCCCACACCCCATGGATGTAAGCATTGTAAAGCACAATGTGAACAAGATCACAAACCTAAGCATAAATAAATCATGATGGTCTAGGAGGGGGAAGGTTCTTACACTTACTTACCGTACGGGGTGTAAGATCCCTCCTCTTTTGGTAAGAGGTATTTTTGTGAGTATAAAAAAGCGGCATTTAAACACACTAAAGAATTTTTTATGAGTGCATTATGGGTATAAAAAGGATTGACAATTTTTGTGCAGAGCTAATGGGAACATATCATAAGCCTCATTGCATTTTGTCACATAGTGGAGGAATTAAGTGTAACAATATCAACGAATGCTTGTGATTTGTAAGACCGCACCTTTTTATGCCTAGAGACAAATTGTGTATTGCGCAGACAAACAGACAAGGTAGAACAGGTGTATAAAAAGTCTGCAGGCTTGCAAGTTTTGTGGGGACCAAACAAGACTTGAGTGGAAATCCAAAAAAATTCCGCTCAATGTTTATATCTCTTTGATGGTACCATACCTGCCCATCAAGTTAGGCACTTTGCTGTCTAATATTTTATTATACAATGGAAAATTCTATCAGGCAAATGGACTTGGAATTTCACTGAAATTAGGCATTTAGGGTAGAATGGTTGGTGAGCAAACATTTAAGTGCTCAGGGCAGGCTGTATCCAAGGGGAAGGCTCTGTTGTTTCTGCTGTTCAACAAAACTTGAACCCCTCCTATTGGTGCATCTAGGACACTAAAAATCGACAAAAATGAATAAAAATTGAGAAAATTACAACCCCCCAAAGTAGAGTGGGTCAAGAACTCATAAAAACAAACCAACTGAATGTTACAAAGCTGGTTTTTGAACACCCAAACAATTTCTTGTATGTTGCTCTGTTGCTATTAGAGTTCAAATATGATTTGTAGAACTGAAGGTGATGCTCCCTTAGCACTTTAAATCACTTAAAATGAAAAAGAAATGAGAAAGTTAGAAGCTTTGAAAATAGGAGAGGTCCAAAGAGAAGAAAAAAAGAAAAAAAAACACATTTTGTGAGTTGAAAAGCTTTTTTTTTTCTTGCTATTTTTTTCATTACTCCTTTCCCTTTGCACTTCAAAGATGATTTCTAAAGCTTGAGGTAGCGCTCCCATAACATTTTAAATCACTCAAAATGAAGTATGGATGAAGAAGATCTAAAGAAATGTTCAGTGATAGAGTAGTGATTGATGATGAGCAGTTCTACCCTAGGTTTTTGGGTTTTTGTTTTATTGAGGCTAACCAATTAAGGATAGGTGGAATCAGCAAATGGGCCTTGGAGTTTTAAGGTGCTTGTATACTTAAATTTTGTCCTCATTGTTTGGAGTATTAATGTTGTAGAGCATGGCCTCTATACACCAATGTCTTCTTTGGAGATTTTGATATCTCAAATCAATTGGCTAGTATTGTGATAGCAAAGTGGGAGTATTTCTAGCCAAAAACTAATGTTAAAGTAGATTAAGTTTGTTACATATTAGGTCATGGGCAAGGGGCAGCCAGGTTACCAAACATAGTCTTAGTGCAAATTTGTGGAGACTATGTTTTGGTAACCCAGCTGCTCTTGCTGGTTGCTGAATGTAATCGATTTTCAAATTCATAGAATTAGCACAACTTGTGGCATGTGGTTGTCCATAGTAAACATGCATTGTGAACTATATTCAATCAATTGTGTGTGAGGAGGTTGACCACAATGACATAGTGAAATCCATCATACCTAAAAACAATGGGCATCAAAAACCATGCAAGAGTTATGGCTTGTAACAAGGTGCTAGCCAACCACTCTGGGGTTGCCAGGCCACCCCAACCATCCTCAAAATCGATTACGCCATGTTTAACAATTACTAGTCAAGTGGCTATAGAGCCTAAAGTGGGCATTAGAATAGCTTTAGATGTCGACAATAATCCTAAATGTTCATCACAAAGTAAGTCATGAAATAACTGTTCAAAGTAGTTCTTGGGCAATAATTAAACTTTAAGACATAGAGAAAATGTTCTAACATATGATTTATTGTCTTTTAAACTCCACCTTGCTAAATTTCCTTTTTCCTTGACTTCCAAACCTTGAAAAAGAAAAATATTGTAAATAAACATATGACCAATAATCCAATAGAAATAAACATATGACCAATAATCAAATAGAAACATATGACCCAAAAACATGACACATTAAAATAGAAAACATAAGATTCATAAAAACAAAACATCTATTGAAACATTTGGAGACTAGAAGACCTATAGTGTGCCCTTCAAATGTAGTTGCTTGGCTATCAACATTATATATAGTAGGACATCGGGATGAGAAATGAAGCCGCCCCTGAATCCGTTCGTCCCATCATCCGTCCTCGTCGTCCCTCTGTCCATCCGTCTGGACGATGTTGCCGGCTGCACACCATCCCTCTAGTGAGTTTGACACTGCAGCTTTCTGCCCACCAAGAATGGGAAGATTCTCTGTATAGAACTGATCATGAATAATGGGTCTTGATCAGAACTTAACCGTCTTGAATTCTTTCTTGAAGAATTTAAATTCACT
>Ga0116229_10002122_pt1 | contig 31845 bp, 29 predicted proteins | sample S1TSphgellanicum_3_FD_87313 | JGI IMG/M metagenome (GOLD analysis project Ga0116229, IMG submission 87313) | Host-associated microbial communities from peat moss isolated from Minnesota, USA - S1T2_Fc - Sphagnum magellanicum MG | ecosystem: Host-associated > Plants > Peat moss > Unclassified...
ATCATATCTCTATTAAACATTTACATGAATTTAATTCACAATTTTGATATTACATATTATCAAACATTTGTGGATTTTTTGGATCTTTGATAAAGAGAATGAGATAAACAATTTAATTTTTTAAAAAGTTGTGAAACACATTATAAAAATAAAATAAAATCCAACTACAATTTGTGTGATATAAAATCCTTGAGTGAAATTATAAACTTCCCAAGCTTTATAGGCTTGTACAAATTTCAAATTAATTTAATTTTCATAACTTCATATGAAAATCACATGAATTCCATGTTATGGTTAATATGAAAGATACTATTTCACAATTTTCAAGTTTTTTTCTTTTGCCATTGAATAATGAAAGAATGATATGTTTGTCATGTACCAAACTAGTTCTTAATGATGCTAGGTTGAGCAAAGAGGGAACACCTCAAGGTAATGTTGAAAATTTGAAGCTCCAAAATTGGCCAATGTCTTGAATATGATGACACATTCCACCTTTGTTTGTTATCTACATCATAAAAATAAAACATCATATACAACAACAAAATCAAATATTCAAAATAAAGGTCACCAAACATGTAACATGTAGCAAGTCGCCAAATGCATATATTATTGTACACGCACAATACCACACATACAAATACACACGCCCTCCAATTGTCAAACCTTTTATTTACCATAAACCCTAATTGAGGTGATTGGATAAATATTTTGAATGGACTAATGATGAAAGGGAATGAAATATTTTCATATATATATACTAATATGAAATAAATAAAAATTATAGTTTCTTTGATTTCTGAATTTTTTATATTCATACTCTCAATGTTATTCAGGGTCAGTTTAAGTGTGTATATATTCCTGATATTTTGGGTTGTTGGAAAGAAAGAGAAAAAAAAAACCTTGTCCAGAATTTTAAATAAAGAGAGGATTTTTTTTTGAAAGACTCACACACACCCAAAAAACAAACACACACACACACACACACACACAAAAACCCAAGTAGGAAATGGATTTTTTTGGGGGGTGTATGTGGCACATACCTAGGTTGCTTTGTATCTGCTCCAAACAATTCTGTTAGGGCAGTCCTCCTGCAATGAAATTGCTGCAATGAATTTCAATCAATTTAAGATGGTGGTCTGTCTTTGAATCTTCAAGGTATTACAAAATATATGTTTGCAATTTTTGTTTTATAATTTTTGCAGCAATTGAATCCAGGGTGAAACCTTCATCAATAATCCTTTCTTTTTGTTCTCTATTCTTAAGCAGTTTTGCAATGACAATAGAGTCACCCTGTGTTCACCCCTATCTCCTCTGCTCTCGCCCCCTAACCCCTCTTTCAGTGGTATTTGCAAAGTAATGAAATTTTATTAAATCTGGGTATGAAATGCTGAAACTCAGCATTTAATGCACAAGGTTCGAGAGTAATTATACTAGTCCTACATGTAGGAGCAGTGCAAATATATGTAGCACAGTGCAGGCGCTCAAGAAAAGGGAAAACAGGATGAAACTCAGTTTACTACCAGAATTGGTGGAAAAACTAGTTTGGGTCCCAGCCCAAAACTGGCCGTTCTAGCCCCCTAATCACCTGACTTTACGGATAACTGTAATATACTGCTTGCAAACAGGATGCAATACATTGTTTGATTAGCAGCACATACCTCACATGAAATCTGCTGCAGAAGTGTCCAGTTTGAGAACCTCAAAGAGTTGTGGAAGTATTGTGCAATGGATTATTGTTCCAGCAGCAGCAGCACATACAGCTCACGCAACATCATCTGCTGCAGAAAGTGTCCAAGTCTGTGAGAAACTCAAGGGTTTGTGGAAGTGATGTGCAATAGATTATTGTTCCAGTAGCAGCACATAGCTCACACAACAGCATCTGCTGCAGAAAGTGTCCAATTCTTTGGCAACTCAAAAGGGTTTCTGGAAGTGTTGTGCAATAGAGATGATTTCAGTAGCAACACATACAGGTCACATAACATCTGGTGCATTAGTTTCCAATTCTTGGAGAACTCAAAGGGTTTCTGGAAATGTTGTGCAATAGATTGTTTGAGTAGCAGCAGCACATACCTCACATAAAATCTGCTGCAGAAGAGAAGTGCCCAATTCTTGGAGAACTCAAGGGTTTGTGGAAGTGTTGTGCAATAGATTGTTTGAGTAGCAACAGCACATATACCTCACACAAAACCTCCCGCAGATTTGTCCGATTCGTGAACTCAAAGGTTTTTTGCATGTGTTGTGCAAATAGACTGTTTGAGGAGCAGTACATAACTCTCACATAACATCTGCTGCAGAAGTCTCCAATTCTTCAAGAACTCAAAAGGGTTTGTGGAAGTAGTGTGCAATAATAGATTGTGGAAGTATTGTTGTTGTTCTCCGCCATTCTCCATCCCGCATGACCGTGATAACTCGTGCCATAGAAGTCTCCTGCCAATGCCAGCTTCTGTCCATACCCACATCTCAAATGTAAGAAACTCTGTCTCTCTCTGCGCATCATGAGAGAGAGAGAGAGAGAGAGAGAGAGAGAAACGAGTTGCACCAAAATGGGACTGATGGGTCCCACTCTTCTTCCGATCTTTTCACTGCCCTTTGTGCAAAGCAGACGTGTGCAGACATGAAGCTCACGAACGGCCATGGCACAGGGTGATCCCGGAGTTGCAAGACAGAATTTCTGAGAAGTGTTATAACTGCGAGAGAAAGTCAGTCCGTGTGGGTCTTGTGGGTCCTCGGAGTTTGAAGTCATGGATGTCGCTGGTGTTGTTGCCAAAGTGACTAGTCCACTTGCTGCTGTTGTTGGTGCAGGAGGTGTGCTCCCTCATATCCTTTCCTTGAATTACTTCTATTTTTCAACATGTCAAGGTACAAGGTATCAATGATTAATATCTACACTTGTGTGTTTCTGCGAGCACAGAAGTTTGCAATGCTTACAAATGCAGAACAACCCCTTTGCTGATCACTCATCTCCTCTTTTTCTCTGGATATGCTTCTGCTGCATTTTTGTTTAGAATGGCTGCATTTGCAATTCAACTGTAACTCTCTTCTGATCATTCTTTGATTCCCAATGGGATTCATTCTCCTTCTATGTGTCTGCTTCTTTGGAATGCTGTATTCAAAATTCAAGAGTTAACAGATGCAGAGATTCTTGGGACCCAAATTGGTCTTTCTGCAGAGTAGGATTAGCTTAGTTAATCAAGGAAAGGCACATTCATTTTCAAGCTTAAGCTTAGGATCAAGAGTTCCAGGGTTTCAGGTTTTGCATGAGTTGTGGTTCCCATAGCAGCTGAGATCATAAGAACTTGATACTGAATTTATACTTTGAAGATTAGCATGTATGTTGATTGTTTCTCTGGCCATTGTGTTTTTCTGAGTCTTTTGTCCTACCTGCATTGTGGTTTGAACCCAAGGAGGAGCCGTGGTGTGTTTGTGTTGGACATGGAAAATGCAGTTGCTGGCTTGGTTTGTGCATCAATGTTGGCAGAAAGAGGGATAGCAGTGAAGGTGTTTGAAATGGGAAGAGGTCCAGGGGGCCGTATGTCTCAACGCAGGTACTTCTATCGGTTCTATTTTATGTCCATCTCCTCTTTCTTTCCAACTTGATTCAGTCAAGATCAAGGGCTGCAATTGTCAACACCAGAAGTTTCAATCCACAGAATTGCATATTGCTTTGAAACATGTTCCCTTGCAAACTTGCAAACCAGCAAAATTGTGATCACAGGATTGAAACATGTTGTGGCTTTGGAACACAGTTCCATTGCAAAAACCAAGTGTGCAACATATAAGCTACCAAGTTCTCTAAACTGCTTTTGTATACATCTACAGGGAGCGAACAGAAGATGGTCGGGAGCTTATGTTTGACCATGGTGCTCAGTACTTCACAGTGAGAAAACCTGAAGTGCAAAAGCTAGTTGAAAGGTGGCAGATGTCTGGGCTTGTTGCTGAATGGCGAGGTCGGTTTGGCACATTGGATGTGCAGACTGGAAACTTTGTTGAAGATACTGTAGGTGCAAATTTTCACAGTTGATTATTCCATTCTCATTCCGACTGCAATTTGATTTTACAGACTTTTGTACAATGTTTTGCAGTACTGCTTTGTATGTACTCACAACACTTGGGTTGGGTATCAATCATTGGTGCCATAGAACACTAATCAGATGATTTCTGCGTGGGGACAGGTTCTTAAAATGCATAAACCATTGGGATACCCAACCCAAGGTTTCTAGTTTGAGAAATGGTTTTACTTACAATGGCCACAAGTGCCTCTCTTGACTGCAGTTTACTTCAAGCTGGTTTCTCTGACAATCCTCTGGATGGTGTTCATGTGTTTTCTTTTCCAAAGGTGGAGAAAAGAAGATATGTTGGTGTTCCTGGCATGAATTCAATTTGTAAGGCCTTATCACTTTCCGAAGGTATGAACTACTGTACAACTTGTTTCAGCTGAAGTTGGTCTATTATGAATGGACTTGACCACCCCATTCTTCCAGCAAGCAACTAAGCAAACATCAACTTTTTTCCAGTTAGTGCAAATATAGCTCATTGCTTGACCACCACATTTGGTGTCTGAAATGCAGGAGTGCAAGCAAATTACGGTGTGACAGTGACAGGCCTGGAGTGGAGGAAGGATGGGTTGTGGAATGTAAAAGCAAAAGGTGGAGAAAGTCTTGGGGTGTTTGATGCAGTGATTATAGCTGACAAAGGCCTGGCATCAGCAAGGTTTTTGGCACAAACGGGCGTACCCCCTCCCCTTGGTATTTTTCTTACATTTTTTCACTTCCATGAAATATGTACATTTTAGGGGAATGGGTATTATTTATGGTCTTGGTGGATGTACTTGCACTTTTTTAGTTTTGAAGTCGGAAGAGAAGCAATAAGCATAACTCTTTGTCTCAAATTAGGAGAGAGAAATTTGGCTATGCTTGCCTTGCAGAAGGAGCTGGAGTACCAGAGCTGACAAAAAGAGTTGCAGCAGTGACAACAGCTCCATGTTTTGCACTCATGCTGGCCTTTGCTAAGCCTCTCACTTTGGTGAGGATTCTATAGGACGTGGCAGGTCACTTTGACATTTTCTGGCTCACCTGATGTACATGTGATGCTCATTTCACTTGAATTCTCAGCATTGTAACAAATCTTCTGATTTTCAGGAGAATCATCCTTTAACTTTAGCTTCTCTTTGCAGCTGAAAGTTCTTCTGTTTGACTTATCTCACTTTATTTTATACAGGTGCCATTTGATGGTGCAGTTATTGATGGGTCAAAGATAATATCTTGGGTTGCCCGTGACAGCAGCAAGCCTGGCCGTGCCATAAACTCCAGGTTCGACCCCCAATAGCAAAGGGAACCCTTTTTGGCAGAGATTGTGGTCAATTTTTAGCATGGCACTGATGAGTGAATGTGTTGATGCAATCTTCTGTAACAATGGGTGGTAGTTCTTCATGTCATCAGCAACTCAATATCTCAAGCCCTTCAAATTTTCTTTTGTGCAATTTCTTCTCAAACTCCTGGGTGGTCTCTTTTCAGAATGCTGATCTGAGATTGCGGCTGTAACTTGCTGATGGTAACACCTGTTTAATGTGAATAATGGATGCAGTGAGTGTTGGGTGGTTCACTCGACAGCAGAGTATGCATCTAATATAATCAGTCAGACTGGCCTCAACAAGCCTTCAAATGAGTTGCTTTCTGCTGTAGCTCTTGACCTGTTGGCAGCTTTTCAAGCAGCTGTCCCAAACATTCCGTCTCCTAGTTTCTTGAAAGCACATCGTTGGTAAGGGCCTTGTCATTTTGCTTGCGTACTTGCCCACAGATGCGTGGTCTCATTGTACTTAGTGCACTTGTTTTAGCTGGCTTGGTTGCAGGCTGTCCTTTTTAGATCAGTGGAAGGTGACACTAAAAGCTTTGGTGAGTGTGCAGGGGTGGAGCTTTCCCTACTACAGCCATTGCAAGTGAAGAGAAATGTATTCTGGAGGAAGAAAGGCACATAGCAGTGTGTGGGGATTTCTGTGTTGGTCCCCGGGTAGAGGATGCAGTTCTTAGTGGTGTCTCAGCTGCGGAAAAAGTTGCAAGTCTTTTCTAGATGACTTGATTTCTTTTAAGCTTAACTCATGAGGATTGGTCCTTCATAGACTCTGCCATAAGTCGTTAAGCCATGTCCGGCATCCTAGAATTATCAATACGATGTCCAGGAGTTTCACATAGTTCATTCATTTTTATGCTTTATAACCAGGTTGCAAATCTTGTGTCACAATTCTTACTTTCACAATGACCAGCCTATTTTGTGACAAATTCACAGGTCCATACAATCATTTCTGTCCACAACACTGAGTAGACGCTCTCAGAACTTTCTGACTGATTCTGTTTTTGAAGCACTGGTGACATTATTGTTTGATGTGAAGCTCTTGGAACTGCTAGATCTGTGGAATGGAGACTCAGATTTTCAAAGCAAGCTATCTAAACCACATGCCTGTTGCAGGGCAGATTTTAGATACAGCATCACTCTCATCAGTCCCAGACAACACAGTGAAGGGAAGGAATCAAGATTGAGATTAGGCTTCATGGCTGCATCTAAACAGTAACACAAAGGGGCATCACTTGTAGAATCTCCTCATTCATGAGAGTCATTGGGAGAATCTTGTTAGTAATGTCTTGTTTCTGTTTGTCAGCATTTTAGGCTGCTAAAAATGTTTTATAGAGATCCTTGATTTCCCATTCAGCTTATGATCAAGGATACTATGTTAGATGAAATGGATGACACTACTTTGCAAGCAAATGTAGTGATTAGTACCCCGCTAATCTGACCAACTTTCCTGTTCTCAGATTGATTGTCCACATGATGAAATGACTGTTTCTGGAATCCAACCTTTGAACATCAGGGGCCTTTCTGTTCTCCTCTGACCTCCTCCAACTTTTACTGGTTTACACAAACAGATGAGGAAGAACAAAACAGAGTGGACTATTATGCCTGAATCCAACTGTTTTGGTTGGATTCTATATGGAAACTGATTCATCATGTGGGCAATCAACCCGAGAGCAAGAAATTGATCACTGGGTTTCCTTACACTTGCCCATGCTGCCTGCACTCCAACAAAGCTTGCATCATTGCACGTGACAACAAGACTGTATATATTTTGTTCCTTGTGACAACAATCCCAGACTCCCTGTCTCTCCCTAAAAGTTACAAATATCTCTTTCTCTATCACAACTACCTCTTTCTACTTGTGCCTACGGACAACCTTCGATGCAAAGCTTAGTGTCTGAGCATGTGAATAACATCCTCCTCATCCTACTCCTCTCCTCCTCTTCATGGAGTTTGCAGTTCACCAAAACTTGCAAGAGCAGGAAAACAGTAGTAAAGCATGATAAAATTCCATTCAATTCAAACATTGCTAATGCACCCATGATCTGTAAGAGCCTCTTACAGGCATACACCACAATGCCGTGACTTCCCCTTCTTGGCACACTCTTTTTATCAGCCAAGGCCAACTTTGCCCAATCCACAAAGTTATCTTCTATTGCTGTGGCCATCTAAAGCTCACTGGATGTGGAGCAGAACAGATTCTGTACTTTTACTTTTCACACACATGTCGGTTACTCTAGGTTAGCTTTTTCGATTTCCAAAAGCATATCCATTTCTCATCTGCAATAAGTGTAATCTTAGGATTTGAATCAAATGGTTGCAAAAGCATGGCATCTTGGTTGTTTTTGTCAGGCACTTTGGAATAAACTCTTCCCTTCTTTTCAAAGCCATGATTCTTCCTCATTCACCAGTTAGCATGCCTACTACCATACTGCCAAATTTGCAAGTCTCACACTTCACATGAAAATGAAACAGCTCTCATTGACTTTATACTGCAAAAAAAATCCTATACAGAATCTGGTAAATGGATGAAGAAATGCTAGAGAACCTTCAAAACCAGAAATCTTCTCATGATCAACATAAACCCATTTTCCTTTCTGGTGCTTTCTGAATCTTCAGACTAGTCTCAGCATCTAAGTTTGAGGTGTGCCAAACAAGTAAGTCCCCCCATAACCTTGACCACATTGATTCAGCAGTACTCCCCACAACAGATATTGTTGGTCACATCAGCTTTCCAATTTTGTTGTCAGAAAGTGAGAAGTATGCAACTCTAGTTGTTGAGATTGAGAGTTTGGGTTGACAAGATTTGGTCAATCTGTTTTGGACATAATTGTTCCCCATGTTTTTGGCACTGGCTTTAATGTGCAAAATTGATCACAACAAAAGTGGAGAAGCTTTATCAGCCTCCAATCTTGAAAGATTGAGGATCTCCATCACATCTGCTGCTCCTGTGGATTCATTGACAACCCCACTATTAACAAAAAGAAAATGAGCCTTTCTGGGCTTTGATACTCTGAAGAATGTTGACCAAAGGCAGTATAGTTTTGTAGGAAGAACTGAACTTCCAAACGGCACAAAGAAAAGCAAGTCCCATTATACTATTGGAGAACAAAGCTCAAAGAAAACTGAAGAAGCACAGTTCATTTAACAGACCAAAAAAATAATTATAACTATACTTGTTAATGAAACATTTTGAGGTGATCTTCATCAACTGTGGGAATAGAAAAGTAATATTGAAAAGACAAATATAACATCGGGTCCTCCTCAGAACAAAAACAAAGAACTATTCTTTCTCAAAAAGTTATCCCATTGGTGCACGAGAAAGAAAAGCCCTTTGGTATGAATCTTCAACTCCAAGAAGTTCTTCCTAATTATTCTTTATTGACAATCTTTTTGAGACCTTTCTGTGTAAGTTTTTCTACAGACATGTGAGAAAGAAAAGACCCTCTCTACAAGTTGACTCTAGAAAAGAATTCAATCAACCTAAGTCTTGAGAGGATATCCACATTTGCAGAAATAACAGACCTTCCTTTCTCTTTGTAGCTGAAGAACTCATGACCTGAAGTTTGGATGCACTTCCAAGAAATCAAGGGAGAGAACCACAACTTCTAACTATAGGAGAGAGGCAATCTCAAACACTGGGAAGGTTTAGAGCAAATATTTTCTCCTTCTCACATCCAGTGGAACATTCACATTCACCAGGTATATGAATCCAATTGATCTATGCATATATCTGTGCATTTACAGAGTTGCAGAAAAGATGTTTTGATGCCATATAGATTCCTTCATCATGCTGTTTGGAGATCTCATGTGTAGAAAATGAAAGTGCCTATTCCTACTGGAAATGCATAATGCTACATTAAATGGGAGTTCAAACACAAGGTGGTTATGTTTCTTGCTAGGTTTAATGAGCCTAATCCTCATCTTCTGTCTCATTATCAGCAATATTGAAGTATCGCAACTCATAGACATTACGATCCTTGTTCGAAGCAATCACACGCAACCAATCCCGCACATTGTGCTTCTTCAGATACTTTTTCGTCAGATACTTCAAATACCTGCAAGCCATCACACACAATTCCTCATTTCAGGAAAGTTTGATGACATTCACAAAACAACACATGTACACTTTAGAAACTGTCAAAAACTACTGAAAGGTCTTTAAGCACATTGGACCCACCACAGTCAACCATAATAACCAGAAAGAGTAGAGGTCTCCAGAGGAAGTCAAGGAGCTGCTGGATTCACTACTGGAAATTCATATGAATCTAAGTGACATAACTGTCAATGCTTAGGTTAAACAGACACTGAAAAGTTGAATCTCAGCTTGACTTTCAGCTTCAAGTCTCATCAAAGCCTGGCCCTTCATGAATGCTATTGAACAGCATGGTGTAGATGCATTAGCAAAACACCAAAACAAGCTAATCCAGAATTGGTGCAGCTAAGAGCATAACTGCCAAGGGTATTGCTACCAGGAGTTATGCCCAAGGCTCTACAAACAACTAATGATGGAGTGTAGTTGGGGTTTCCATCAAGTTTTCTTTCATTGAGGATTACTCATCAGATGAATCTGACTGCAATCCATGTTTTACAAAATTAGACACTTTCAGATGGCATGGTAGCAAGCATTTGCACCTCTGTCAAATCCAGAAAGAAGATTCCCTCAAAACTCACCAATGAAACAAACAATCAAATGACTTGGGACACGACATTATTCACAGCAGAAATGTGAAAGGAGAAGCCAAAGGAAAGACGGGATGCCATTCCAAACCCTAAAAGATTGGTCATATACAATTTTCTCGTGGGGGAACTTTGTCGAGGAGCTCAGTGATAATGAGGATGAGGGAAAAAATAATCCATAGTACAAAGACACGGCCTAGGGCTTTGAGCTGAGAAAATTCAGTGGCTGAAAACTACAAGAGAGACAGACAGACACATACACACAAACAAACACAAACATACATACATACATACATAAATACGCAAAGATCAACTCACCTCTTTGAAAAGGCATTCTCTGAAGTAACACTGATCTTATTTTTCTCCCTGGTGATGGTAACGGTGTCCCCCAACACGCCGGCCTTCCCCGCCACCTTAATGCGATCCTGCAAAAACTTCTCGAAAGAGGTGATGTCCATGATCTTGTCTTCCACAGGTTTTCCGCAGTCGATGGTGAAGGTCTGCGCCTTCTTCTTCCCCTTGGTACCTCCAGCCGGCTTCTTCGCTACTACTGCGGGCGCCATCAGAAGAATCACCAAAACAAAAATTCTCCTCGCCCTGAGATGAAAAACCAGAGAAAGAAAACGCAGCAAAGACAGCGCAGACGATTCAAAGAGACGAAGAGAGAACGAGGGAAGACGATACAATCGTTGCGGCGGATCTCCAAACCCTAGTAGTGCTTCGCCTGGATGAACCTCGTCCGTCCTTGATGTTCCTCGTTCATCCTCCATCCATCCGTTCTTTATGGTGCATTGATGGGTGGTGGTTCACTCTGGCCCCAATTAGTCACCCAATTTGATGTAAAAATTTGGTACACTCTTGATGTGTGCAAATGACACAAAAGACGTGTGCACCGAGGGCCGGCCAACGAAGGCTAACATGCATGTTGTTAGCTTCTTAGCATGATGATCTCGAAGAAGTGAACTTCACAATGGTTTTGTCTTTGCTTGTAGTGTAGCTCTTCACGATGGTTTTGTCTTTGCTTGTAGTGTAGCTCTTCACAATGGTTTTGCCATTGCTTGTAGTGTAGCTCGATGAATAGCTTCGTTGAAGAACAAAAGTTCTTATTTTAAATTTAAGAACAAAATTATCCACCATGAAAACAACAACAAAAGGAACCACATAGCATAATAGAAATAATATGCTAATATGTTGTTAGTTTCTTAGCATGATGATCTCAAAGAAGTAATTTTCATGATGGTTTTGTCTTTGATTCAAGGATGTAGCTCGACGAATAGCTTTGTTGAAGAACAAAAATTCTTATCTTAAACTAAAATACAAAATTATCCATTGTGAAAACAACAATAGAAGGAACCACATAACATAATAGAAATTATATGCATGTTGTTAGCTTCTTCACAATGGTTTGTCTTTGCTTGTAGTGTAGCTCAGTGAATAGCTTTGTTGAAAAAAAGAATTCTTACTTAAACTAAAAAAATAGAATTATCCATCATGAAAATAACAATAGAAGGAACCACATAGCATAATACAAACACAACATAGAAAAATCGTTTTAAAAAGCACAACACATTTGCATGATAGAATTTTACTTGTTGGAGCATTCCATGAAATCCACTTGCATTAGGGTTTCACATAGAAGATATCACAAGGAAGGAGAAAAATGCCAAGTGATTGTGAACAAATATTAGTTTTTTGTTTTTGGGTTTCCTTGTGAATTTTTTTTATTGAGAATACAACTATAAATCATTTAAGGAAAACAATTGGAAGTCTCTCACAACTACTATGAATACAAATTTCCCAAATGATATGCAATGGAATTGAAAGCAAATTTGAAACAAGTGGAACAAGATGAAGAAGATTTATGAAATATAGAAAAAAAAAAATTGAAGCGACTCGTGCACCCTCATTAGATTGGCCTTGATTTGAACATTTAAATGACATTTTTTCTAATAGTACCAAAATAAATGGTGTATTTAACGTTACCAATAAAGGTGTGCATATGATGCATTTAGATATTGAGGTTGTGAAAGTTAGTGATGAAAAGGATGTTATTTGTGAAGCACCTCACATGCTTAGTAACCCTATGAGACAAACTTCAAATTAATGTTTGGAGATGACACTTCAAACGTTAAAGTTATTCTATTTATGACTCTAACAACAAGCATGCAAATTATCCATGTGCAAAAGAAACTTAACAAAAAGGCAAATAAAAAAGGAGGAGGTTATATTATAGGGTGATTTGCCATTGCAAATGTAAACATTAATTTTATAAATGTAATTTACGTCCAATTTCAATATCCTATATTTGTTTAAGTGTTTAATTTTAATAAGTTTGGAGTTGTAAAAAAAATCAAGATTATCATTTAAATAGTGGATCTCTTGCATGATGAGTTGAAACATGCAAAAATAGTTACCTCAATGCTATTAACAATTTTTTTTTTGTAAGGTGAACAAATTTTGTGATCAATGAAATTTCCATTATTTCTTATACATATGAGCTTTTGGCACTAGACAATAATTATTATCAACACAACTTGTAATTTTGAGATACTAATTTTGATTATTGCAAGTTCAATCTTCATCTAGTTCTCACATTAGAAGAAAACTAAGTTTTTGTAACCAATCAATCTGTAATTATTTGTAATTATTTGTCATTTGTGAGTATTGTTGGTTATTTATACAATTTTTTTTTTCATGTGGTTATGTTTGCAACTACACTAAAACTAACTTACAACTAAAGTTTTTTTCATTCTTTTATTAGGACAACATTTAACATGGTTTTCATCCAAGAAAACCCATTTATGTACCATTCATTGCAAAATGATCAAATGAGTGTCACCCTTATGTATATCCAATGCATATTATGCATTCTAAAGTGTATAAATTTGTAATGGTGTGTAATGTATTCTACTTGTTTATATATGGGTAGATATTAAGATGTATATGTGTATAATTTACAAGTTATGTATAATAGTTGCACAAATTATTATTATTATCATTATTTTTATCTTTAAAATATTATTATATTTACATTAAAATTATCTAATTCATAATTGAATTTAATATTCATAAATTTTTAATTATGTTTCAAAAAACTATTTGAAATATAATTAAAGTACTTTTATTATAATAAATTATTAATATAATTACTAGAAATTTACATTAATAATTATTATTCTGACTAATTAAAAATAATTACTGTAATTAGAATGATAATATATTAATTATATAACTTATAATTGAATTTAGTATTCAAAATTTTCTTATAATCTTGATAAATTAAAGAAGAGATTTTCTGAATCTAATTACAAGAATAATTACAGTAAATCTATTTATTTATTATAACCTATTTATATAGTAAATAATTATTGTTACAACATATATTTTTGCAATAATAATTATTAATTGTACATTAATAAAAATTAATTAATGTAACTAATTTATAATTACTGTAATTCCATTGATGATATTACAGTAAATTAAATTATTTATTTATAATTACTTAACATCACATAATTTTAGAGTAATTATACTGTAATTAGAAAAATAATGTAAATACTACAGATTATTGTACTACGAATTATTAATATTTAACAGTAATAAAATTTCATTTTAAAATTACTAAAATATATTATTACTATTATTTTCAATATTTTATTATTCTAATATAAAATTACTATAATAGTTTCTAAGGAAATTATCAATTATTGGATGTAATTGCAGAAATGTTTATTACCTATTTTATATATATATATATATATATAATCATTTTTAAATTCATATTTATAATAATAGTTCAAAAATAGTTATAACAAGTGAGATGATAATATGAATAATAATAAATTAAGTAGCCGAGGCTATCTACTAGCTACATTATTCTGATTATATATAATTAAAATTTATCAATGAATTATTATTATACATAATTAGTTCACTAGTTAGTTTTTTGTGGATTAGTTATTTAGGTAGTTTATAGGTTAGTTGTTTAGTTACCTAATTAGTAAGTCATTTATTTATTTATTTGTATAATTTACAAAAATAAAAATGAGGATAAAATATTTGGAATAAATCTTCTAGTTGTAAATAGTTTGTAATTAAATTGTTTGGTGACAACCTATTTTGCAAGTAAATTGTACTCCAAAATCTATCCCATAAATTTTGTCTTACATTCTCATCTTGAAAAGTCTAGGTTTGTTGTCTTACATTTCCATATTGAAAAACTTGGCCAAAGTGGGATGAGTTAATTTAATGAGCTTAATTTAAATTTAAAAAAAAAATTATATACTTACCTCCCTAGCCAACCTATCAACCTAGCTATTTACCTACCTACCTACCTAAGTAGGATATTTAATCTAAGTAAGTAGGTGTCTAGCTTAAATACTTATAGGCAGGTAGATCCTATTTGCTTACCTAAATTTATTTTGGACAAATTCAATTAATATGTCGCATGCCACATTTTGAACATGCCACATATCAATCTTGAACCATCCAAATATATAAATTGGATGATTTAGATTATTTCATAATTATATTTTAAATAACTTGAAAATGGGATATATGACAACACATTATTTGTTCTCACTATTCAACATATTAATCATAAACGACAATACATATACAACCAATGAAACGATAAAAGTGTATTTTGTTGATTTTTTTGTTCATCCAAAGTTTATTGTTGTATACAACTTGTTCAATGTGACTAATGAGATTATAATGATGAATATCATTTGTAATTAAAAACTAGGGGCAAGGATTAGATCCAAATTGCCACTTTTCTTCTAATGGGGGATTTTTTGAAATCCTTCCTAGAATTGTCCATGGACCATTCCAAAGACAATTTCAAAATATAACTACTTCATTTTCAAGTCTAATTATTTCTTTTTTTTCTTAATAATTATCTCTCACCTTTTTTAATAATTAATTACTTCCATTTTATAATTACCTCACTCTTTTTCCATATCCATGAGCATGAATATGAAAAAATAAATTAACAAGTGTCTTTTCATGTACATGAAATGCATATTAATTTAAATTAAATTTGACATTGACATAAATAATGATGAATTATTAAAAACCATATCAAAACATAAGGAAAAAATAAAATAGTTGATTGTCACTAGTAGTGCAGAGCTCAAGTTAGTAAGTATAGGGTAAGGTTTATTTTTAGACCCCTTCCTGGATTTGAGGTGCTTGTCACTAGGCCCAGTGCAAGATTGCCCAAAATCTTGGAAGGCTTTAAAGATAAACATAAACCTTTTCCTTGCGTAAAGAAATGTTGATTTATTTTTTTCCATTTAGCAATGGGGAAGGTTTAAAAAAAAAGGGAAAAAAATAGAATGTGAAAGGAGTGCCCTTCCACAATCCAAAAGGCACTTTAACAAGCTTCTGAATCATGATGGAAGGCCATGTGCCATCTTCTAGAATATAATCAATTTTTTTAAAAAATTTAAAATAAAATAGCAATTTTGAGACCATGTCCACCAACGCTCAGTATGTGACCCTGAATTGGAATTCTTTGGATGAGGTTCATCAATCGAATATAATGAACTGGCCAAAGTGAACTAGCAGCCACCAATGCACCAATTGGTCGTTTTGTCCACTGGATGGGCTACGATTTTTCATTCGATGTTAGATGGGGTTCATCATGGTCCATTTCTTTTCATTGTTGATCACTGTACTTTTTTTTTTGGGTTTGTTCTTGATCATTTTTCTCTAGACTTAACAACACACATAACTATTTTATTCACCTTCCTACCTTCATAAGTAATGTACCAACCTTGGTGCTTTATTAATTATCAGCTATTAACATAGCTACCCTACTAACTAGTTATCTTACTGACCTAGCTACTATACTAATTACCTACCTTACTAAACTAGTTACCATGTTAATTACATACTTTATTTATTTAACTTCCTTACTGACCTAACCATTATATTAGTTACCTACCCTACTCACTTAGCTACCTTACCATTTAACAACCCTATATACACAACCATCCTATTGACATAAGTATTTTACAAACTTAGCCACCTTATAAGGTAGCTTGTTTCCTATGTATTAATTTATTTATCTCGCTACCTTGTTAAAATAACTTTTTTCCTACTTATTAACTTGCCTACCTACCCTAGTAATTTATTTACCTTGCTCCTTGAACTTCCTTTTTACTTACTAACCTACCTCCTAACCCAACTACTTACCTATATACCTATTTACTTACCTTTGCACCCACCTTCTTACCTAACATTATGCTTATTTACCTTACTTACGTTTTTTACATAGCCAACTACATAACTAATTACCCATTCATTTTTCCCACCCCCCACCCCCCCGCCCCAATCTTATTATCAATTTATTAAGGTTTGCCTTAGTTCATAGATGATGAACATAAGTCCCCATATGTAGGTTACAAATAATTGATAGTGGAAACAATGTCATAATTGCAACCATTTTGGTTTAATTAATGCATATTTTACTAAATTTGTTTACTTAATTTTTTTATGGAATGGATATTACAATACATCTTTTCATGTAATTATTATAAGTATGTATTATTGAATTATGGTTTAAATTTAAGGTTGGGACACATAAATTAATTAGCAAGTTTTTCACAAATATATAGTAATTAACCTAAACTAAGCTAAATTTGGGGGAAATTTTTAGGGTTTAGATATATGTGAAGTAATACAATTTCATTCTATATCTTTTTCAAAGATAATGGAAAAAAATTAGCTTAAAGATATCACACAAAGGTAAGAGATATATATTTTATTTTGGTTTTTTTAATTTTTAAAAATATTTTACTTAATATATTAAGGTTTTTTTTTTCCAAGTTAGTAAATGTTTGAAGTTTAAATGTTTAAAAATTTGGTTTCTAAATTTTTTCCAATGTTCTTTTTTAAAATTTTTTTTACATTATATAATTTGTATGTTTTGCATAATTTCTTGGGTTTTGGGCATATATCACTAAGACTTTTTTTGTTAGGGTTTGTATAGTTAAAGTTGTAAAGGGCTTATGACAAAATATTATTTGGATTTTTAGGGTTATGACTTATGATTTAATGCTAAATATTTTAGTTCATATATATCAAGGCTTAAAGTTTATACTACAGACTTTGTTCATTGTATTAATTTTTTTATTTTATCACTTGTTTAGATCTATAACATAATTATGAATATCCTTTGTTTCCATAAGTTCCATAGTTGTTAAAGTTCAATATTTTCGAACCCATTTTTGTTTAAATGTAATATCCGTATCATATTGTGATAATTCATTAACCATGAAACATAAAATTAATTTTTAAATATTTGATTTCCCACCAATATATCATGAAATTCACGTTTTCAAAATCATTTATTCACTTTATAATATGATTTAACATATATAAAAATGAACATATTGTAAAATTGGTCACATTAATGGTATAAGGGGTTAGGGCTTAATGTAAAATTTACTACTTAATGTTACAATTATGGATTATGTTTAAAGTTTGGGACATATAAATTAATTAACATTTTTTTACAATTTTATAATTATTAAAATAAAATTTAGGGTGCATTTTGGGTGGAATTTGTAGGGCTTAAGCATATGTAAAACAATGCAATGTCATTATATATATTTTTTAAAAATGAAAGAATTTAGCTTGGAGATATTACCAAATGGTAAAAAACATATTTTCTTTTGTGTTTTGTTACAAATTTTATTTAATTATTCAAAAAATTAAAATCAAATTTTTAGTTGGTGAAAGTAAGTACGTGTGTAGGTAATGAAAAATTATATGAATATAAAGCCCTAAATGTAATACTTATATTCAAATTCATTTCAATATAACCCATAAATGATTTAGATAACCTGAGTTACAAACCCAACTTTAAATGTAATACCCACATGTTGGGTCATTTTGAAATAACTAATATGTAGTTTAGGTGGCCTTTGAATGAAGACCAAAGCTTGTATACAATACCTACATGTAAGTTCATTTTGAAATAATCAAATAATCCATAGGTGATTTAGGCAACCTTAAATGAAGAATCAACCCTAAATGTAATATTCACATGTACGGTCATTTCAAAATAACCAATAAATGGTTTGGGTACCCAAAATATGTCATTTAATATACCTAAATTAATTTTATGATAATTAATTATCATGAATGATTATCTAAAATAATGATTTGAATAGCTTATCAACATTAAAAAATTAAGTAATATAATAAATTAAATATCAATTTATCAATTTTATTTTTAGATTTAAATTTTAATTATCTGAATAATGAAGGTTCAACCAATTAATTAATTAATTAATATTTTAAAAAATGATTTTTTAAATATGATAATTAATCATTTACATTATTTGAATTTTTTTAGTAATTTTTTAATTATGACATTATTTGTTGGTACTTAAACTAGATTATTAAATCATATGAATCCCATAAATATTATGATGGAAACCTATATGTGGGTATTACAAAAGATGTTAAAAATTAACAATTATTTATAAACCTATATGTGGGTATTACAATGAATGTTAAAAAAATCAGTTGCTATTTACAAGACTTAGAAGCAGGTATTGTAATGGATGTAAAAAACAACTATTTATAAGACCTATATGCAGGTATTACATATTTGAAATGACTTTATGGAAGTTAGAATAGAAAGGATGTAAGTATTACATGTTTGGTTTCATGACAATGTCAATAAATTAATTAAAATGTGCGTATTATTTTAAAAATCTTTAAGTGATATGAATATTAATACATTAGATGTAGATATTGCACAATGTTCATTTTGATATGTGTAAACCTTACACATTAATTATAAAATGTGCATATGGGATTATTTGAGTTTTCATTATTACATCTAAAACATTAAAAATATAATATCTATTTATATAATATTCCTGGGTGGTCGTCCTTTAGGGGTCGAAGTGCAGTGATGGCTTTAGGTGACAAAACCAGTTTTGGTCCCCCTTTTGTTTTCTGTGTACTGGAGTTATCCAGGAAGTCATCTTGTCTTTGGGCCTGCTTCCACTCCCTATCCCCTCTTTCAGTGGTATCCGCAAAGAAGGGAAATTTTAATACATCTCAGTATGAAATGCTGAAGCTTAGCATTTGATGCACAAGGTTCAAGAGTAATTGTAGTACTAACATAATGGCCTCACATGATGCACACAACATGAACTTTAAACTTTTGATGGTGGTACTCTTTCTATGTGAAAATTAATCCAGGTCCTTGAAATCATAATACAATGTTCCTCCAGACTTTGAACATTCAAATAATAATAATAATGAATGCATGTTTGAAAACACTTTTTGGAGGATTGTCAAGCCTTCCACATTGGGTCCATGCTGGGGAGGTTACTTCCATTTCATTCTAAACAAAACCCAAAAAAATATAGGGTTCAACTTATTGGAGTTTTTTTTAAAAACAATTTATGCATGTTGGGTGTTTATAATTCAATATCAAAATTAAAAAATCATTATTTCTTAGCATATCAAAAAATAATTTTTCATTTCAAGTGCTTGCTAAAATATGGAGGGAGTGGCCTCCCCATGGTTCCATGAAAATTAAGTTGAATTTGTTGGCAAATGGCTCAAGATGTTGTGTAACATGTCTAGCCCTTTCATGGGTGTCATTAAAGGTGTTTAAATATCACAAATTTTAATTGAATTTTTGGTGACATGAAAATTGCATTTTGAATGTGATATAACCAACACAGTCCATGCAATCCTCCATTTGTAAAGGTAGTTCTTGCTCCACTAGCTAAAGAATTTCAGGCTAAACCAGTATTACATATACTTATATTATTTAACAAAACGCCAAAATTCCAACAAACCATAACTTGCGCCAAAACAAAATAAAATGAGACATAAAAATTTAATTAGAATAGACCCTTGAAACTAAATGAAGTAAGGAGAATGCATTGAACCCTTTCCTATGGCATGCACTAGTATATATATATTAACCATATACTCATCAAATTAATGTGATTAAAAGAAAATATTATATTGATAAAAAAATCTATAAAAATGGGTGGATCAAAAAATGCTAAAGAACCTAATGAAAAAAAAAGGTATTTTATAATATATTAAAGGACCAAAGTTCAAAAAATGGGTAGTTGAAAAAATGAATTAGCTAACTATATAAAGTGGAAACCTAAAACCATATCATTATTTACAATGTCGTGTTTAACTCGGTAAACAATTATCACATTTGTAACCCTTATTACATGACAAACAATGTATAAATGGCAGCATTGCATCTCAACATGAACTACATTTGTAATAAACTCTTCCTTTGTTTTGCCCTAAACCCTATAAACACCAAAAAATCACCAAATTAAACCTTTACACACTTTGGATGAAACAAAATTATAAAAAAACAATAAATTTTGATTATTATTTTTTCTTACCTTCCATGAATCATTTTAAATTCACGAAAATTCAATACAATTGTCAACTTTTGTGTTTGACACGCTTTAATGGACTTTAAATCCCAATTTTTGACATCCCATGTCATTTTCCATTGTTGTGCATATGTAGAACGGGTGGATCAAATCATGTCTTGTAAATCTTCATCTTTCTCCATTCATGATGTTGCATTTCAAAGTATGATTCTCATGCCCTAGGCATTAAAATTCAACATTTGCAACAATTGTTTTGAAGCTAATTTAACCAAAGTTGGTTTTGGTAATGTTAGACATTGTTTTGTAACAATTACCATTTTATCCCATTCATGTTGGGCTTTGGCACGAATGTAATTAATAACCTTTTTTTCATATCGCCTCTGCATGGCCATGACATCTCTCAAGATGCTAACATTGCACTTCCATTTTAACCCAACCTTCATCCATTTTTTGTTTTTCCAAGACATATTAGATGGACTTGGGGGTGTCGGTGGTTAAGAAGTTTAGTCAATTTCAAGCTCTGAACCTACACCAAAAACTATATAAATAAATAAGTCTCTACTTTGTAATAAAAAAACCTTAACCTTAAAACCTTAGACATAAAAAAATCACACAACAGAATGTACGTATTACAAAACATAAGATCACATAATTAGATATAATTACTATAAACTTTAACCTTTTTCAAGTAATGCAATAATTTTTTTTTGAAAAAAATATCTCACACTTTCCATCAAATGATAAAAGATGTAGGTATAATTAAATTAAATTTTTTTTCTACAATTTTTTTTTCTACATTTGATCAATGTATGTAGGTTCTAAACTAATCTAACCCAACATTTTTCAATCAAAATTCCAAATCTATATTAGAAGGGATCTCATCATTTGAATTACAAACAACCACCATTGCCAATTTTAAGCCACATGGATTGCTTGATTCATCAATTCTTGGTTTTAATGGAATAACATTTTGCTCCTTGATTGCTAATTATGATGAAATAACATTTTGCTTCTAAACTTTTAAATCACCACCAACTTTCTTCTGTCTCTTTGTTTTAACCATTATAACCCTAAATAGTTAAAAAACCACTAGATCATTATTAATTATCAATTTTAATGAATAATTAACAATTATTCGTAACAAATGGACCAAAAAAAAAGAAAAAAAAACAAGCTGAAAAAAAAGTAAAGAAAAAAAGGTTTAAAGTTTAATAAACCATTACCTTCTTTGCAATAAAACACTTGAAAAAGGTGACAACAACTGTTGTCACTTCTTTTGTAACAACATCAATAGAAGAAAAAAAAGGCAATGACGACAAGCTTGTTGTTGTTACTCATTTTTGCTTCAAGTAAAAAGAAGAAAAAAAAATGGTGACAACAACAAGTTTACTACCATTGCTTTGTTTAAAATAATAACAAGAGTAGAAAAAAAATGTGACAACAACAAGCTTGCTGCCATCATCTTCTTCGTTTCAAACAAAAAGAAACAAAAATTAAGTGATAGTAGTAGGCTTGTTGTTGTCGCCTTATTCACAATAAAAAACAAAAGAAAAAAAAGGGTGACACACGCTTGTGCCATCATTTTTTTTGCTTCAAACAAAACCAAAAAAATGAAAGAAAAAGTGGATGGTATCTTCTTTTTTTGAAGTAGAAGAAAAGAAAAAAAAAACCATAGAGAAGAAAAAAAAATGCAAAGAAAGGAGAGAGCTTACCTTTCTTGTCTTCTTTTTTTGAAGTAGAAGAAAAGAAAAGAAAACACAGAGATTAAAAAAAACCATAGAGAAGAAAAAATGCAAAGAAAGGTGGGAGCTTACCTTTCTTGTCTTCTTCTTTTGAAGCATAATAAAAGAAAAAACCATACAAGAAAAAAAAATGCAAAAAAATGAAGGAGCTCATTTGTCTTGTATTCTTCTTTTGAAGTAGATGGGAAAAAAAAAGCATAGAAAAAAAATGCAAAAAAAGGTGGGAGCTTACCTTTCTTGTCTTCTTCTTTTGAAGCAAAATAAAAGAAAAAACCATACAAGAAAAAAAAATGCAAAAGAATGAAGGAGCTTATTTGTCTTGTATTCTTCTTTTGAAGTAGATGGAAAAAAACATAGAAAAAAAAATGCAAAGAAAGGAGGGAGCTTATCTTTCTTGTTTTCTTCTTTTGAAATAGAAGAAAAGAAAAAAAACATAGAGAAAGTCAAAACCATAGAGAAAAAAAAAATGCAAAGAAAGGAAGGAACTCACCTTTCTTCTCAAGAAAGCCAAAACCATAAAGAAGAAAAAAAATGCAAAGAAAGGAGGGAGCTCACCTTTCTTCTCTGCTTCTACATTTGGGATGAAGCGCTCCTCTTGCCTTCTCCTCTCCACATTCCTTCAACATTAAGCTCTCCACCTTCAAGCCTTGTGTCTCCTTGAAGCTCTGTGCTACTCAAGCTTGAGAGCTCTCTTGAGCTTTGGAGATTAGAATGAATGGGAAATGAGGTGAGGGAGGTAGGAGGGGGGGGGGGGGGGTCGGTAGGAGGGAGGGAGGATGGGGGGGGGGAGGTAGGAAGGGAAAATTTTGGGGCAAAGAAAGGGCTAAAAAATCCCTGGGCAGAGGAAAAAGAAGTTGGTAATTACCACTTGGCTGTGAGAATTTACTTTTACTGAGCGTTGGTGGAGATCTTCGTATAAAGTTTAATAACAAACCAAGTATCTAACCTTGTGTTCTGCATACGTACGTATATATGTACATACTCTATATTATCCAATTGTATTCTAATACGTATGTGCATGTGTATATTCGTACATATACACGAATACGTGCATTTCCGGTTGTTGTAGCTGCGAGCAATCGAGTTTCGTGAGTAGTTCGGGACTTTTTCGAGGGATTTTGTGTGAAAGTGTCGGGAACAGAATCGTTAAGATTTGGGTATCGCGAATGCTTGCAGGAATAGAGAGACAATCATGAGAAAAGATTTGCCTCTTTTTCGCAAAATGTTTTAGAGAAGATTCGATCTTTCCTGAAGCTTTTTGGTTTTGGGAAAAGGGGGGGGGTGATTTAGGGTTTTGTTTTGGGGCTTTGCTGGTAGCAAGCTCAGAAAAATTCTTGCTGGTAGACGCTTTTGCTGGAAGCGTCTTCGTGCATCTAAAAAAGGCGCGCAGCAGTTGGTTTATATATCAGATCTTTATGATTGAAGAAAAGTGGATTCGAACTTTGGAAGCTGCTTTCTCCCACATGGTTGCAATTTATTTTTTGCAGTTTTGGTATGATTCTTGACTTGGAAGAAAGATGCAGAGTTACATTTGTTTTGAGCAATGTGGTTTGGATTTTTCCTGAATGTTTGTACGGGTTTGAGAGGCAGATCTGAAGAAGGACTGGAGATGTGAAGAAGAAGAAGATTTGGATGTTTTGGGGATAATAGCAATGGGAGTTAGTTGTGAAGCAAGCTCAATGTATTCTCCAATAAGGGTTTGAGAGGCGGATCTGAAGGACTGGAGATGTGAAGAAGAGGATTTGGATGTTTCGGGGATAGCAGCAAAGGGAGTTTGTGAAGCTCGGCTCAATGTATTCTCCAATCTGGGCCTCCACAATGTTTCCATCATCGCAACGCCATCAGAAGTCCAAGGGTTTGAAGGTGAAGCATTTGGTGCAGATTGCCATGATCACTCTGGTGTTGACATGGGTCATTTACCAACTTAACCATTCACAGAGACCTGCAAACACATCACATAATGTGGCTGCCGCCAACAACCATGTTGGTGCAGTTTGGGATTCCAGGAAAGAGGACCTCTTTGGTAGGAAGGAGTTGAAGCCCGATCTCCAAGTCATTAAGCAGCAGCAGCAGGAGGAAGAGGAAGAGCAGGAACAGGAGCAAGAGCAGGAGCAGGAGCAGGAGCAGGAAGTGGACAGGGATGAGCCAGCAGATGAAGAAAGAGATGAAGGAAATGCATTCAATGCTGTTGATGATGGTATGGCACACTTCACAACAGGAACTAGTTCTCCTTGCACATTTGCTGGGATGTGTGAAGGTTAATAGGTTTGCTGAGGATCATAAAACCCTTGCCTGCTATGCAACTTGCACAAGTAATGGTTGAGTGCATCCTGGTTTGTGGTTTTCATCCTTATGCCTCATGTTTGTGCAAGCCAGTCTTTTTTGCTGTTTCATGTTTGCACTTATTGGGAACATATCTTCTGAATCACATACAGGAGAGGGAGGAAGAGTAGCAAAAACCTAAATGTATTGTTTTTCTACTGTAGGGACTGAGAAGGAGACAGTCAGGGATGATTTGGATTCTGGAGAGCATGCGGCGGAGGAGGATGGTGACCTGCAGGATGAGGAGGAAGACCAAGATGCAGAAGTTGCTGAAAACAAACAGAAAGCCATTGACCCAGATGACCGTGATCTAGGTTTTTCCAACTTTCTCTCAAACAGTCTTTCTTACTATTCATTTCAGAAATCTGGAAGTATGTGGGTGGGCCTTCCAGGATGACAGATCCAATGTGAGCTGTAGGAAACATTCCAGCAGAGAAGTGAATGTACAGACCAGAGTTGAACTTCTGTTTCTTTGAGTATAACAACCCCTTTCTCTTTTGCAAGATTATTGACTTGCTTTGCTGATTGCAGCTTGCACATATGTTGTTCTGATGTTTCTTTCTGTTTTGGTTGGCTACAGATCAGCAACGAGAAGATGCAGATTTGCAACAAGATGTGGGGATAGACTTAGAAGATATCAAGAATGAAGAAGAGAGGAACAATTGGGAGAAATCTAGAAAGGAATCTGGAGACGAGGACTTGGAATTCAATCATGGTTTTAGACATGGGATTACAACAGAGCAGAGTGGAGAAAAGACTGAGACAAAAACATCAGATTCTGTGGTTAATCTGGTGAGTGAGATGGATGGGGATGAGAAGGCAAAAGAGAATGAGGTTTCCTACATGGAAGTACTGGGAGAAGACACAGCTCTGAGGGCTAAGAGCACTAAAGACTCTGAGTCCATGGCAGAGAAAAAGTGGGAGGAGGACTCCACAGCAACTTCTGAGCCAGAACAGGGACACAGCTTGGAGTTGGGGAAACAACCAGAAACAGAGACCATGAATGAAGAGTCTGAATCAATGCAGGTGAAAGACAAGGTGGATCAGGATTTCAATGAAAGCAACCACCAAACCTCAAAAGAAGTAATAGAGCAAAAGGGTAGTCAGGCACAGGAGATTGCAGAGGTGAGAACAGGTGGTGATGGCTATCAAGAACAGGGAAATCATGAGCCTGAGAAGGAAACTGAAATGGAGAAGGTGGAGGATAGGTCTCAGGAAAGGAAGGAGGAGGATCAGAGAAGCAACGAGCAAAAAGATGGAACAGATGAGAAGAATGAGAACATTGTGTCCCAGCAACAGGCAGACACACTGAATCTAGAGAGTGTTACAGCCGGCAAGGAGGAGGAAGATAAGCCTGATGTCCAACCTCAACAAGGTACCAAGGATGAAGGTGCTTGGCATTCTCAAGAAACAAAGGAGGAAGAAAAGGGAGGTGTTGATCAGGGATCGGAGGGTGAAAAGTGGGATCACAATTCTGAAGAGGAGAAAGATGATAGAAGTTCTGATGTGAATGAATCATCAAACACTACAGGCAACAGTATTGGTGCTGAGGCAAAGGATTCACATGAAAATGAGTTGAAGACCTCTGAGACAAATAACAAGCAGGGCAGTAATGGTACTGTCTGGGACCAATACCTCAACCAACAATACAGATGTGCATGATGGTCAAGACCATACTGCAAAGTTGCAAGTTGCATCTCAGTCAGGGGTTTCTCAAAATATGTCATAATTCTTTCCATATGGATGTTTAAGGTTTCTCACAATTCACACTACATTGTTTGGGTGCAGATACATAACAGGAGACTGGGCACTTCCATATTGACTCAGAAATAGAGGAGGTTACAGGCAACAAATTTGGTGGGAATAAAGAGGAGGTAAGCACAGTGGGGGGTGATTCTGTGAATGTAAACAAAATTCATGGCTGGAAGTATTTTTCTTGGGCAAGACTACTGGAAAAATAAAGGAATTGCTTGTGTTGCAAGAGATCCTCAAGGCCTCTGGGTGTGGCTGTCCCACCTCTCGTGGGGGGCTTACTGCTCTACTTCATGAATCCAACTCATGAAGGGAAGCTCAAGCAGTCTGTGGTATTCTTTTCCTCCCTTTGTCCCTTGTCAGCTTCCTGCTCTACTTCATCAATCCAACTCCTAACGGGGACTCAGCTGACCACAGAGTTCTCTCCATTGATCCAAGTGGCCAAGTTGGGGTGCATTTGTAGAGTAAAGTCTTTGATATTTGGAATGAGACTCTCAAGCCTGTCATTCATGTGCACTTGATTTCCACTATATTTATGATGCTTTTGAAAGCTTTCTTGTAAAATACATTCCTTTTTAAGTTAAATAATTTTGATGACTTCACATTGTATTGACTCTGGGAGGGCAATTGGGTTATTTGAGATCTCTGTAGCATCCAACAAGTGCATTCTTTATCAGTGTGTTAGTTTGCTGTCAATCTATCTCTTAGTTGCTTAGTTTGCTTCTTGTGAATAACATCAGGAGCTTGCATTCAGAGGAGTTTCAGATGTATTATGTCTATGGGTTGCTTATATCAAAGTGCATGATGTCATAGTTATGCATCACAGTTCTGTTGAACCACTGCTTCTGCTAATAGGGTCGCTATAGTTAGAGATACTCTTCCACAGCCAATTGATGCTGGTTGCTTATGAATTCTACAAATAGTGTGAACTGTGAGCACAACTTTGGAGAGGTGGAAGCATTTTATGCTTGTCTGTATAATTTTGCTGTGGGATAGGTAGCTCCAATTGAGTGGAAATCAATTCAAAACATTGTGCCTATATGTTCTTGTCTTTTGGCTGGCAGGATGCTGGAACTTCAAGCAATTCCAAGCATTGTTGTTTGAGCATAATGAGGAGTTTGAAAAGCTCCAAAGATTGACATGGTAGGCTATTGACTCCTTCCTTTAGCTGGAAGGATTTCTGACTATTTCAGGTTGGAATGAAGTAGACAGGGCCACTTTCTGCTGGGAGTTTCAAGCACACTTTCAATTGCATTTTGGGGATCTGCCAATTCCTGGAACAGGTCTGTTTTGCAAAATCTGAATGTGGCAAATTCAATGTTGGTTTCTGCAAATATCACAACTTGCCACAAGGGTGGGTGTGCCAAACTCATTTGTTGGTGGAGTAAAACACACAAGAAGCCCTGAATTGAAGGTTAATCTCCTACCCATGGCTTGTACCAGAGTTGGGTGGTTGTTTTTTAATAGCCTCTGGTTCTGGTTTCTTGAAAAGTTTAAGAATGAGAGAATCTCTGGTTTTTTTCTTTCTTTTTTTTTTTTAGGGAAAACTTTCAGAATCAAAGAACTCTGGTCCTGGTTTTGTCAAGAAGACTCAAAGAACTGGCAGGGTTTATGAAATAACTAGAAAAAAATTGGCAGGTTTATAGAAGGTTATTTAATCAGTTCTTAGATTGTTTAAGGACTACGGTTACATATCAGTACCAGATCTTTTTGGTTCTTTTGAGAAAGATGGTCATATATCTTTGAGAGCCACCCAACACTGGTTTGTACTCATGTCTTTACTTGACTTTTGGTTCTTTTGAGAAAGATGGTCACATATCTTTGAGAGCCACCCAACACTGGTTTGTACTCTTGTCTTTACTTGACTGTGAAGAAGCTATGCAAGAATACCTATGCTTCTATCACATTATATTTATTTGTTGCAAATAGCTTGGATTTTCATCTCATAAACTAGTCTTGAGATAATTTTGTATGCACAAATATGAATAACAGCAAGGACGGATGGGTTTCAGCAACATTGAGAACTTTGGTGCTCACATTAGTACGCGGGGTATTACAATCATTGATCTATTTATTAAGTAAAAGTGTTGATACAATCATTGATATGATACGTGGTCCTTAGTGTGATTCATATTAATTAGTTCATGGATGTGCTCATAATTTTTGGTGGTTTTTTTTTTGAAAGAGCCATATTCATGAATATGGGGCTCATTCCCAAATGTGTTTGCATCAAGTTCCAAAGGGTTTTCCTTCAAGCTCCCAATGTGTTCCAAAGTTGTTCCCAATGACACCACACTTTTTATCTCATATGCTTTGGCCAAAGTTGAACTTTCATGTATATAAACTAGAAAAGGGGGGCCAAAGGGAAACACCCTTGTGCTTCTATTTGGGAGTGCCCAATGTTTCAAAAACAATTGTGATGGGTCAATCAAAGTGATTCCTTAAAAAAAGCTTTTTAATGCAACCTTCAATTAATTAATGAAAGATGACTAGGTATCCCACAAATGAATAACCCCCTAGTCAATTCTTCAACACCCATTGCTAGTTACAATGTGTGCAATATAGGTCAATAATCAATGATTCCTTGAATTTGAAGTTAGTACTATGCTAATAAGGCACATAACTTTCCACTATGCATGATTTTACTTTTGTTCTTGGGGGAACACTACAAAACAAATAAAAATAAAATATGTGAGTAAAAATGGAGGGTGCAATATATTGGTTGTTGAATAAAAAAAAAGTTAATTAGTTCAAAAATTGAGTTATGTATATTTTGAAAATAAAACTATAATTAATATAAAATAGGTGTAAAAATTTCAATATTAAAATTTTAAAATAAAAAATAGCATGTCCATTAAAGTTTTAGATATTAAAAGTTGTTAGTAGGTTCAATTATTGTGAAATAATGTTTTGATTAATTTGTGATGAATAAAATTTTGTAAATTGTAGTTTTTACATTTCCAAGGAGTTGTAATATAGTTGATCATGAGCAAATTTGCACATTTATATGAAACTTGTATTGCTATGTTGGTCATGGAAGAAGTTCAATGGAAGAAGTTCAATGCCCTCCTTTGGTAAGGAGAATGGTGGGAATGGAAAAGTGTGGAAGGAATGATGACATATGCATAACAAGCCTCAATGCCCAATGGTGTTGGGCAATTCTATGGGTTTTAAGGAACTTTTGGTCCATCAATTGCTCTTTATTAAAACCTCCATGCAAAGTTTTGAAAATTTAGAAAATATATTAAAACATGTATTTAAGGGTTTTTGGGTATTAAGGTTTACTAGGTTTGTTGACAAGGGCTTGGTTCTAGTAGGGGTTACATTTAGGGTTATCAATTAGATTGTCACAAACAAAAATAAATTGTCATTGCAATTACAAGGCCAAATACATGTTAAAAATTGAATTTGTTTCAATTTGAAAACAATGAAGCTATAAATTTATCAATGTGAAAGTCTAACTTCCAAGACAATTACATGTTCATTCACAAATGCAACATACTTATTTAGAATTGGGCTTTTGAGCACATTTGACATTGAAAGATTTGAAGGGTCTAACCTTTTATAAATTCCATACAATTACATTACATCAAAAAGACCATCACTTCATCTCAACTAGCATATGACTTCAATATTGCACATGACAAATGACAACACAATTTACTTGACAAACCTTAAAAAATCACATCTCTAGCCACACATCCAACCACAAAATTGACAACTCGCCTCAAAACTCAAGGACAAATCCAACCATATATAGTTGACAAATCATTTCAAAATCTAGGGACAAATTTAGCCACAAAATCAATACATGATTGACCCACAAAAAATTAAAACTGAGCTTCAACATTTGATTCTAAAACATCAACAATTAGCACAAAAAATTGAATGTAGTTTGACCACATGACTTGTAAAACAAAACCAAATTGACCTCCTAGAACCCTACGCATGACAACAAATCTTAAAGAGGACAATACCTCCAATGTTTGACCAATAGAACTTACAAAACATTTCAACATGAAACTTACAACTCTTAGGAAAATTTACAAAAGACTTCCCACACTTAATTAAACTTTAATTAAAGACCATTTAAGGCCATATATGGGTTTTATGCATTTCACCACAAGAAATTGTAAAAAATGTGAGATAAAGAAATATCCTACATTATAAAACCAAGCAAGTTTTTAATTTTGACATATTAGGGCATCTAGATCCAACACTACAAACATGGCAAGATAAGAACAAAATTGGAATATGTCAAGGACAAAACAAAAATAGAAGAGGAAAAAAAAAATACAAACATGTCAAAATGAATAATTTGACAATGAACGTGAACTACAAGTTGTTATCGATGGAGCAAAACATGATACAAAACTAGACTTGACATGGAAGCGGAGTACATAGATTATAACTTGCATTAGCAAGATCAAAGGATGGTGATTTTGAGACATTTACTATATTATCCCATGAACCTTCCACCAATTAAACCTTTTATAATCTTATAATAGATAAGCTTATGGAATATTTTGCCAATAACATTTTTTAAAAGCTTTTATCAATTATCATTTTAAAAGTTTTTTTCAACTACATCACTTAAAAGCTTCTATCAACTATCCTTTTAAAAGGTTCCACCAATTAAATATTTTAGAAACTTTTAAACATGATCTTTTTTGAAATTTCCTTTAATGCTCAATTGTTTTAACAAAACATTTACACAAAAAGAAATGCCAACAAAAAAAACATTGGTTGGAAGAAAAAATAGAATTTGGAATCTCAATCGTGGCCACATGAAATCAAATCTTGAATCCTTTTCAAAGAGATCTTATTCCTCAATTAGTTTATAGTGTTCTTTAATCAAAGTTGCCAAACATGTCAAAATACCAAATATATTTTCAAGCTTCAAAGGCCCAACATGTGGCATTAGGTTTTTTTTTTTATTATGAAAATTAACTAATTTGGATTTTCAATCTCTAGCTTAAATTGTTTTAGATAAGTGATGAACCGACAACACTAGAGTCCATTCTATTTCAATCTATGATCCTACAATACTAAAGACTTGATGAACCATGAAAAAGACATGGGGAAATTGCATAGCATGTTTTGGACCCATCAAACCCATGGGATTTTAGGCTCTATTGGTCACATATTGGTCACATGTAAACAATTGTTCATACAAAATTACAATTCATTCTTCAAGCTGGACATGATTACATCATCACTTGATAAAATTTGCCCAAAAAACAAATTTTCATCTTCAACTATCACTAATTTTACTATTGCCTTAACAGGGTTCAAATGAAAGACACCATGTAATAAAAGAGAACACAAACATTTATTAATGTCAAACTTTGCAACAATTTGAACAATAATTGCATTGCCCATGAAGTTTCCTATAACCTTCATGTTTTGAAACAATGGTTGAACATGATAGCTAATATAGTATGGGCCTTGGTCTAAATGTAAGTTAAAAAAATGCCAAGAATGGAGTTATAATGTTGACAACTTGTGTCATCTTCAACTCAAGAACTCTATTAGTTTTGAATCAAAGCCCCCATGTACCAATGGTTGATTTAGAATTTGAGTCCTTGCCTTATAAG